>Ga0307406_10002349_pt1 | contig 10282 bp, 9 predicted proteins | sample 322Cmetagenome_3_FD_203706 | JGI IMG/M metagenome (GOLD analysis project Ga0307406, IMG submission 203706) | Maize rhizosphere microbial communities from greenhouse at UC Davis, California, United States - 322HYB-C-2 | ecosystem: Host-associated > Plants > Roots > Rhizosphere > Soil | place... | reverse complement strand
CTCTTGGCATGATATTTTTATCCATACTCAGCATCTGCGCTACTTTCAAGGCACTTCCTTTCAAGTTTTTCAAGCCGTCATAAATATCTTCTGCATTATTTTCATTCAGCTTTTCTTTCGTCAGGGAAGGATTTACGATTTTTTCGCCATAATAAGCAATATAATTACCTCCAACTTTGAATCCGGTTTTTACCAGCTGTCCGGCCCTTTCAATCTTATTTACAGGTATCTTGTCTAATGTTTTCATCTTCTTATGCTCTTTCTTTCCAGATAAATTTTCCCAAATCAAACAGGCTTTCTAGCGGCGTCGTATCCAATATGTCAAAAGTTGCTTTTACCGCTTTTTCAATCATGATATCGGTCTTTTCAAATCCTTTTGACGTATCTTCCAGCCAAAACTTCAAAATAAATAAGAACTGAAGCCAAGCACCTTCAGAAAAAACCGGCCTTGTGATTTTTTTCACCTTGCTGTCTTTTTCGGTTTCACCTGACTTTAATATATCTACGATATAATCTTTAAAATGGTTTCGAAGCGATGCCAGCTGTTTTAAATTGCGGAGACCTTTTTTGTTGTCTTTCAATGCATAAAAAATATAGCTCCTGTTCAGCGTCAGAATTTCGAACAGCGTAAAATAAAGCGACAGCAGTTTATTCCTGTTTTCATAGCTTGCGTAATTAGAATCCTTTTGCAGCATACCGACTACGTTATCAAAAAACTTGACCCAGATAGCTTCTTTTACAGCATCTAGCGAATTAAAGAAAGAATAAAAATCGGCCTCTTCTATCGCGTGCTCTTTGCAAAAAAGGTACACATTTTTTGGAGCCTCGTTCTTTTCTAGAACAGCATTCATATAGAGTTCTATCAATTGATCGTCATCAATAAGCTGTTTTTTTGACTTTGGATTCTTTGCTGTTGCCATGATTCTTTTATCTTTTAAATTGTACAGTAAAGATACATTTCAATTATTTCTGAAACATATAAACATCTGTTAAATATCTTTCAAAAAAATTGAACTATTCATTTCACAACCAAATAGATTAAGGCATAAAAAAGGCTGCCTTTACAGACAGCCTTTGCAATTTTATAGTGTACAGAATTTAGTTTTTCACCTCTTTTTGAGCGTCCTGAACCATTTTCTCATTTGCAGTAATCGCAAATTCAACACGACGATTCTGAGATCTTCCCTCTGGAGTATCGTTTGTTGCAATAGGATCAGCAATTCCTAATCCTGTAGTATTAAATCTTGAAGAAGAAATTCCTTTGCTAGCCAAATAATTTTTTACAGAAGCTGCTCTTTCTCCAGACAATTTCAAATTGTAATCAGCCGGTCCTGTACTGTCTGTATAACCATAAATCTGGATATTTGTATCAGGGTATGAGTTAAACACAGATACCAATTTGTCCAAATTAGCTTTTGCAGTTGCTGTCAAAGTTGATTTGTTCGTATCAAAACGCACAGCATTTTCATTCAATGTCAATTTGATTCCCTCACCTACTCTTTCTACCTCAGCACCTGGCAGAGCATTATCAATTTCTCTTGCCTGTTTGTCCATTTTGTTTCCGATAACGCCACCGACAGTTCCACCGACAACGCCTCCAAGAACAGCTCCAAGAGCCGTATTCCCGCCTTTACCTAAATTATTCCCTAAGACACCACCAATTACGGCACCTGCCACGGCACCGATTCCAGCACCTTTTTGGGTATTATTTGTGTTTTTTACAGACTCACAGCTTGTAAAAAATGTACCTACAGCAAATAGGCATGCCAATGAATATATTGCAATTCTTTTCATATCGATTATTGTTTTTGGGTTAGTTTACTTTTGTAAATTGATATACGACATCAGTCAATTTTCCTCCTACATCAATCTTGTCAATCAATTGGAATGAACTTTCAGTCTGGTTAGCGACTGCCAATACATAACCGTCTCTGACTTTTTTTGCTTTTTCGCCAGCGTCAAGAACCTTAAGGACAAATTGTCCGTCTTTGTTAACAAACCATGTGATTGGCGAACTGAATGCTGGACATCCCGTTTTGGTCAATGCCATTTCTCCTTTATTATTATTAGAGATGAATTTCCAAGTACTTCCTACAAAACATTGAGAATCTGCAAGCTGGAATGAATTTACCTTAATGTATTCTGAGCCCGGATAGTTGACAGAGCTAATAACCCAATTTCCTTTTATCGCAACTTGCGAAGACCTATCCGTCTTGGTGTTTGTTATCGATGAAGTTTTGCAGGATGCAAATAGCACGGCAAATACTCCTAATAAGATTAATTTTTTCATAGATTGGTATTTTTAAAGTTTATTACACTACAAATATACAATGGAATGATTTTGAAATGTTAAAATTTCGATTTTATTATCTTAAAATTAACAATTCAGCCAATTTGTCATTCCAATACTATTTGGTATCCTATTTGAAAATAAAAATCTCGAAAATAATTAACAATATTAATATCAATAAGTTTATGACAACAGGAAAAATTAATGTTTCGGTAGAAAACATTTTCCCGCTTATCAAAAAGTTTCTTTATAGCGATCATGAGATTTTCTTGCGCGAACTAGTATCGAACGCTACCGATGCTACCTTGAAACTTAAACATCTGGCAAACATCGGCGAAGCGAAAGTTGAATATGGAAATCCGATTATCGAAGTAAAATTCGACAAAGAAGGAAAGAAAATCCATATCATCGACCAAGGTTTGGGAATGACAGCGGAAGAAGTTGAAAAGTACATCAACCAGGTGGCTTTCTCCGGTGCTGAAGAATTTCTTGAAAAATATAAAGATTCTGCCAAAGATTCAGGAATCATCGGACATTTCGGTCTTGGATTCTATTCTGCATTTATGGTGGCAGAAAAAGTCGAAATCATTACCAAATCTTTTAAAGACGAGCCTGCCGCACATTGGACCTGCGACGGAAGTCCAGAGTTCACGCTTGAGCCTGCTGAAAAAACTTCTCGCGGAACAGAAATCATCCTTCATATTGCCGAAGATTCTCTTGAATTCCTAGAAGAAAATAAAATTTCTGGACTGTTGCAGAAATACAATAAGTTCATGCCGATTCCGATTAAATTCGGAACAACAACAGAAACACTTCCAAAACCAGAAGATGCTCCAGAAGATTATGTAGCTGAAACTATTGAAGTGGACAACATCATCAACAATCCGAATCCGGCTTGGACAAAACAGCCAGCCGATCTTACGGAAGACGATTATAAAAATTTCTACAGAGAATTGTATCCGATGCAATTCGAAGAGCCGCTTTTCAACATCCATCTGAACGTAGACTATCCTTTTAACCTGACAGGAATTTTGTATTTCCCAAAAATGACAGGCGATTTGCAGATTCAGAAAGATAAAATCCAGCTGTACCAAAATCAAGTCTATGTAACGGATAATGTAGAAGGAATCGTTCCTGAATTCTTGACGATGCTGAAAGGCGTTATCGACTCGCCAGACATTCCGCTGAATGTTTCGCGTTCGTACCTTCAAGCCGACGGCGCAGTGAAAAAGATTTCCAATTACATCACTAGAAAAGTAGCCGACAAGCTAAAATCGCTATTCACTGAAAACCGTGAAGATTTTGAGCAAAAGTGGAACGACATCAAGATCGTATTGGAGTATGGAATGCTTTCTGAACCTAAATTCTATGAAAAAGCTGGCGCATTTGCCTTATATCCTACGGTAGATGACAAGTATTTCACGCTTGACGAACTAAAAGAAAAGACAAAAGATGCCCAGACCGATAAAAACGGAAATCTTGTAATTCTTTATGCTTCTAACAAAGACGCGCAGCACAGCTATATTGCCGAGGCCAAAGCCAAAGGCTATGAAGTACTGCTTTTAGACTCGCCGATTATTTCGCACTTGATCCAAAAGCTGGAAGCTGACAATGAAAAGCTGACGTTTACACGCGTGGATTCTGATCATATCAACAACTTGATCAAGAAAGACGAAGAAACGATTTCTAAGCTTACTGAAGAAGAAAAAGAAAAATTAAAAACCGAATTGGAAAGCGTTATTTCAGATAAGAAATACTCAGTTCAATTGGAAGCATTAGACAGCCAGTCGGCACCATTCGTAATCACGCAGCCAGAATTTCTGCGCCGTATGAAAGAAATGAGCCAAACCGGAGGTGGCGGTATGTTCGGAATGGGCAATATGCCAGAAATGTACAATTTGGTGGTCAATACCAACCATGAATTGGCTTCTAACATTTTAAATTCTACTGACAAGTCGCACCAAGAAGCTTTAGTAAAACAAGCTCTAGATTTGGCAAAACTATCTCAAAACCTATTAAAAGGCGAAGAGCTGACCGCTTTTGTAAAGAGAAGTTTCGAACTGATCAAATAGTTTTTAGATTACTTATAAAAAGTAAACCTGCAAGTAAAATTGCAGGTTTTTTTATTGCTTACATTAACACATTAAAAAAGGCGTCCAACCAACTGAACGCCCTCTATAAAAAACTCAATTAACTATTTTTTTAAAATTTTTAAGGTGTTTTGATTTCCATCAGTATCTGTTACTTTTACCAGATAGCTACCCGCTGAAAGCTGAGAAGTATTGAGGTCTACCGACTTACTATCTCCGGCTTGTTGCATTACTTTCTGTCCTAAATAATTATAAACCATTATTTCAGAAATAACAGCCTCCCCAGAAACCGTCAAGACATCGCCCACTGGATTCGGATAGGCTTTAAATTTGATGGCGTCTTTTTCATCCGTCCCTAAAACAACCGCCTGATAGGTTATTGTTACCTTCCACGTATTGTTCGCTACGCGATTGTATATTCCGTTACAGCCTGTCGTTCCATACGTTCTCCAGGCTCTTAGCTCAAATTGTACCGCACCAGTCGCTCCGTTTGCAATAGTAAGATTAGAGCGGTTGTATTGATAGGTGCCTGAAGTATCTCCCGCACCACTTGTTATGGCAGCTTCTTTCAAACCAGTTGTATTACACACTAAGATGGAACGCTGTTCTGACATAAATCCATCCGCAGCTGTCTGCATAGAATATGAAGTCGCTACAGAGGCAATTTGATAACCAGCAGGAACATTCACAGTCATTACACCAGGGCAGGCAGTATTTGAGGAAACAGTAATGGTTGTGCTGGTTGTTTTATCCGTAAGAATATCCCCAGCAGTATGGGTTGTAGTGAGCTGTCCTGTCGTAAAACTAGTAGGCCTCCACACTCCTTTGTCTGTTGCACCACAATTGGATCTCACCCAAAAATAATACAGCTGTCCTATGGTCAAATCGTTAAGTGTCACGCTTGTTTGAGTAGACGCCACATTGCCTGTAGGTTCCGTATCGTTATTTGGAGCAGTAGCCGTCAAAGAATAATAATAGTCATATCCATTGCTTGGCACAGATGGAGGAGCCGTCCACGAAACTGTCGCTCCCGATGCTGTAGTTACAGCTGATAATCCTGTCGGAGATGGGCATGTTGGCAGTATTTCGGCACTGGCGCCAAATAAGTTGAGAACACCCTCTTCAATTGAAGTTTTAGTAATCGTAATTCCAGAAATTTGCTTCGACTGGTTTGATGGCAAGATGGCTACTTCCATCTGATAGAGTCTTGGATTTCCAGAGGGACTTTCAACAACGTCATTGGCCAAATTTACTCTCCCGATACCCGAAATTGCTACAGGCAATGCAGATGAATTAAACCAATCCGGAACGGTTGAAGGACTTAATGTCTGGGTTGTATTGTCGGAAAAGTTAATTGTTCCAGAAATTGTCGCCGTACCACTGCCAGAAGTCAGGAGTAAAAATAGTCGCGATCCTCTAAGCGGATTTGCAAAAACCAGAGTACCGCTTTCATTTTGTGTCGGAATTCGCAATACATTATTAGCCGAATAGGAAGCCATCTGAAATTGCAAGCCTGCAGTTGCCGTACTGTTTATCAAACCATTGATTGGCAAAGCCGTTGCCAAAGGAGTTCCTGCAGCCGTTGCTTGAAAATCTGCGGTAATAAAGGCAAAATTTGCATTATCTACCGCAATAGTCGTTGAGGATGTCGATAAGCCTATTCCGTTTGCTATAACATCTGCATTAAACCCTGAATTCACCTGAAAGGCAACAAATTCTTGTGCTTGAGAAAATAGAGTCAAAAAGAGGGAGGAAAGACATAGTAAAGTTTTTTTCATAAAAAGAAGTTTAGGTTGAAGAAAGAATTACAAATCAACCATAAAGAGTTATAATTATCATCTTTTTAGTTAATTTACTCGAAACTAATTCTTTTATTTATCAAAAAAAACTACATTTTATTCAAAAACCTATAATAAGAATTATAATCACAAAAAAGTTAAAATTACAGTCAAAACAAAGCAATATGTCGTCTAAAATTAAATTACTACAAAAAAACACGATAGTAGCCTATAAAGCCACTATAATTGTTTCATTTTCAATATAAAACTTATAAAAAAAGATTTGTGATTTTTTCTTTTTAGTCTGGTTTTAATTCAAAATAAGATGAACAAACCAGAAGTAATTCATTCAATAATCCAAAGAAGAACGGGCTTGTCGGCTTGCTGCAGCTTTTTGTCCAAAACTCTCATAAAATCATCCGAAACTGCCGGGCAGCCCCAGCTTAAGGGAGCATACCTTGGGTAGATTTCTTTATCTGAAACAGCGCTCCAAGAATGCAGCACTACCACCCTATCTACCGCATTATTGTTGGTTTCTTCCAATCCATGCAGCCAATATTTAATCTTGATTCCCCAAGTACTAGAATCCCTTTTGCCGATTTTATATTTGCCCTTTGAAGAGCAATGACTATCGTCTTTATTACTGAATTTTGCCTTTTCCCATTTAGTATCGTTATCTTCTTTGACATCGCAGCTGCCGTGTGTGACGAGATTCTCACTGCTGATTTGGCTGGTCTTGAAATCATACACAAAAAATCGGTTCTTCCCAGAATGAATGCTCAAGTCGATCAGAAAATAATAACCTTCATTGAATTTTTTATCCTTGCAGAATTCCCTAGCCTCTTTATGAAACGCTGCATAATCGCGCTTCTTGACGATTTCCTCCGAAACCACTACCGAAGATTTATCACAGCTTATGAATTGCAAAGCGACAAACAAGAGGATTTTGTGAATCATACAAAATGGGGGCTTTTAAGTTGAAAGTACATTATTATCTATTAACTAAAATCCTGTTAAAATAGTATCTTTTAATCGCAAAAAAACTTTTAGCAAAAAACTATGCTTTATCTTTGCCCGCTTTTAAAAATTGAAAGAATGTTTGGAAATAAAGTATTGAAAGGAGTTTTTCTTGTAGGCCTAGGCGCTACAAGCTACGGAATGCTGGCAACTTTTGTAAAAATGGCTTACGACCAAGGCTATACGACAGCCGAGGTTACTTCGTCGCAGTTTTTGTTCGGGATTATCGGAATTCTTATCATAAACGCTTTCCAAAAATCAAGAAAAGACAATGTCGTTATCAAAGCGACACGCAAAAATATCACCCACCTGATGATTGCCGGTACCTCTACAGGACTGACCAGCATCTTCTATTACCTTGCCGTTCGCTACATTCCCGTTTCAATCGGAATCGTATTGCTTATGCAGACGGTCTGGATGGGCGTTTTGCTTGAAATGTTTCTAGAAAAAAAGTTGCCTTCAACAACAAAATAATAGCAGTAATTATCGTCTTGGCGGGTACTGCGTTGGCAACCAATCTTGTCAATACCGAAGCTACCCTAGACTGGCGCGGTATTGCCTGGGGATTAATGGCTGCGGCCTCTTTCACGACCACTATGTTTACGGCCAACCGAGTAGCCTTAGGAATATCTTCGGCCCAAAGAAGCTTATACATGCTTTTAGGAGGCGGTATCATCGTGCTCACTTTTGCGTTGATTACACAAAATACGCCTTTCGATGTCAGCATATTCTTAAAATGGGGAATCGTCCTTTCCCTATTTGGTACCATAATTCCTCCCATGCTTTTGAATGCGGGTTTTCCGCTTACCGGAATCGGATTGGGAAGTATCGTGTCATCGCTAGAACTTCCAGTTTCTGTGCTTATGGCCTTCTTCCTGCTGAATGAAGAAGTCGTATTGCTGCAATGGATAGGCATCGTGCTTATCATTCTGGCAATCGTCATCATGAACGTCAAATTCAAGAAGAAAGAAATTTAATCCTTTTGAAGCCAGAAATTGCCTAAATTCGTAAAAACGCTTTTATGGATTTACCTTGGCATTTATACCTGATGGCCTTTCTATATATTTTGGCCGGACTGAATCATTTCAGAAACCCTAAAATGTATGTCAGGATAATTCCTCCCTATTTCCCAAACCCAAAACTGCTAAATATCTTGAGCGGACTGGCAGAAATATGCTTCGGACTGCTTTTATGCCTGCCTGATTATTCCACGTACGGAGCTTGCGGCATCATCTTTTTGCTTATTGTCTTCCTTCCCGCCCACATCCATATGCTACAAGACAAAAAGGCTAGTTTCGGATTGCCAAAATGGGTTTTGATACTACGTATCCCGTTGCAATTCCTGCTGATCTATTGGGCCTATTTATATATTTAGAAACCTTCGTGCTTTTTTAAACGTATACAACAAAATAATTCCATTATTTTGCAGTGGCATTTTACCGTGCCGCCCCAATTAAAAAAAATACCACAAACCGTTTAAAATGAGAAAACTATCTCTAAAAACCACTATTGACATAACGTTCATCGTTGTTGTCGTTTGCTTTGCAATGTTGGCCTACTCCATCCACAACCGATCTCAATCTGTAAAGCAAAACAGAATTATTGTAAACCATACCAGCAACATCAACAGCGTATTAGAAAAAGTACTTTCTAGCACGATCGATATCGAAACCGGAACACGCGGCTATACCATTACGGGTGATGAGAATTATTTGGAAGTTTACAATCACGGACATAAAAATCTTGAAATTTGGATTGATTCGCTACGTTCCATGAACGAAACTGATGAACTACAGATCAAAAAGCTCGATACGCTTGAAAAGCTGATCGATTCCAAGAAAAAAATTAGCGCAATGGTCATCCAGGCCCGAAAAGAATCTGGAATGGAAAAGGCCGCAGAGATCGTAAAAAAAGGCCGTGGAAAGGAAGTCATGGATTCAATCCGAAAATCCATACGCGATTATCAAAATCAAGCGGTTTTGATATTGACTGAAAATCTAAGCCAGACAGAAGAAAACGTAAAGGCACGAAACAATAATTTCTTTTTGTTTACAGGCATCACTTTTATCATCTTGATTTTTGCCTACATAAAAATCCGGCAGACTACGCAAAGGCTTCTTCTGGATAAGATTATCCAAGAAAACCTGATGGACGAGCTTACGATACAGAACCAACAGTTGAATGATTTTGCCAACATCACTTCGCACAACCTGAGATCGCCTGCCTCAAACATTACTGCCCTGATCGCTACCATCGAAGAAAACAGTCCGGTTGAAGAATACCGAATGATTTTCGACATGCTCAAGAAAGTAGCGCAGAACCTGAACGATTCCCTAAACCAATTGATGGAAGTGCTCCATATCAAAAAAAATAAGATTGTCGAAAAAGAACTATTGGCATTCCAAGAAATTTTCTCCAAGATTACCGAATCGCTGCAGGGCGAAATCCTGAAATCCGGCGCGATCATTAAGGCCGATTTCAAAGAAGTTCAAGAAATTGCATATTCTAGAATCTACCTAGAAAGTATCTTCCACAACCTGATCAGCAATGCGATCAAGTACAGGGCTGAGGACAGGACACCCGAAATTACGATCCGTTCTGAAAGAAAAAATAATATTGTTTATCTTTATGTCATCGATAACGGACTCGGAATTGACTTAGCCAAGAACGGCCACAAAGTTTTTGGCATGCACCAGATTTTCCATAACCATCCCGAAGCCAAAGGCATAGGGCTTTTCATGACGAAAACACAGATAGAAAGCATGAAAGGAAAAATCTCAGTAGCCAGCGAAGTCAATATCGGCACCACGTTTACCGTTATGTTTGGTACTTAAAAACTAAATACTACAGCCTATGAATGATATCGTAAGTTATTTTTCAACTATTCCTTCACTGCACCGAGGCCTTATTCTCGTTGGGGGTATTGCTATCTTTTGGATGATCGAAAACGCATTTCCCTTGTTTCGCTTCAATTATAAAAAATGGAACCATGCAGGAATCAATATCTTCTTCACGCTGACCACGATTGTCGTGAACTTCATCTTGGCTTTTATATTATTGCTTTCTTCAGAATGGGCCATAAAGAATGATTTTGGCGTCTTGCAATG
>Ga0307406_10002348_pt1 | contig 10282 bp, 7 predicted proteins | sample 322Cmetagenome_3_FD_203706 | JGI IMG/M metagenome (GOLD analysis project Ga0307406, IMG submission 203706) | Maize rhizosphere microbial communities from greenhouse at UC Davis, California, United States - 322HYB-C-2 | ecosystem: Host-associated > Plants > Roots > Rhizosphere > Soil | place... | reverse complement strand
ACGCAGAGCTGAGAAAGAAGCGTAAGGATCCGCACGTGCTCGCGCCGGGGGATGTCGTGTCGGTCCCCGCCCCGCGGCAGAAGACCGTGGCAAAGTCCGCCGGCGCGCTGCACCGGTTTCGGCTCGTGCCGACAATCATGCAACTCCGCCTGCGACTGCTCGACCCGTTCATGCGTCCGATCAAGGATGCGCCATGCTGGGTGCGCATCGATGACACCGACGACGCCGGGAATCCGAAGCCGCCCGTCAAAGTCCTGATCGTGAGCAAGTCAGACGGACTCATCGAGCATCCCATCACGCGGACGACGATGGAGGCGGAGGTCGAGGTCCAACCGTCCGCCGACACCGAGCCTGTGAAGCGGAAACGGGAAATGTTCGACCTCTTCATCGGCGGCCTCGATCCGGTCACGACGAACAACGGCCTGCGCGCGCGCCTCAACAACCTCGGGTACTTCGCCGGGTTGACCGAGGGCATCGAGGACAAGGAGCAGCTGCGCTGGGCGATCGAGGAGTTCCAGTTCGATCACGGTATCAAGCCGCAGAACGGCGATTTCGACGACGGGAACAACAAGACGATCATCCCGACGCGGAAGAAGCTCGTGGAGGCGCACGGGGACAAGGAGCCGACGTAGGCGTACGAGGACGAGGGGCTGGTGACCCACGCCGTTAGGCAGGAGGGATACGGTGGCGCAAGGGATGTTCATTCCGGACATGGTCGAAGAGGACCAGGGCGGTATCGCCGCGAAGCATCCAAACCGATTCTCACTGCCGTTGCTCATCGCGCCGACGCACAAGGAAAAGGCGGACGCGTTCAACACGCTGCGGCACTCGCTGGTCACGGTCGCCTGCAAGGATGTCCCCGACGCGCACTTCGAGTTCGACTCCTCGTTCGTCGGGCCGGCGTCCGCGGACGCCTTCAAGGCATTGTCGAAAACGGTATTCCGGCATCCGGACTGTCCGCTCGCGATCTGGGGGCACGCCGATCCCGAGGGCGAGCTCGATTACAACAAGTGGTTGAGCGAGCGCCGGGCCGAGGCGGTTTATGCCGTTCTGATCCGCGATACCGATACGTGGGAGCGGTTGTTCTCGTCCAAGCCGGCACGTGGGGCGGCCATTGGCGATGTGTGGGGCGACAAGGCGATTCGCGTCATGCTCGAGACGGTCGGCACCCCGTACGACGAAACGGCGAAAGACCCGCTGGCCGATGCCATCAAGGAGTATCGGAAAACATCGTTAGGCGAGACAAACCCGTCGGGGAAACACGACGCGCCGATGCGGAAGCGGCTGTTCATGGAGTACATGCAGGCGATCTGCCGCACCGAGCACGACCTGCCGTACGCGCTCGCGAAGAAGGACTTCCTCGGCGAGGGCGGCGAGCACGGTCCGTTCCAGGGGTGCAGCGAGTTCAACCCGCAGATCATCCTCGCGAAGGCGGAAGCGGACCATTACAAGAAGCAGGGTGACAAGGGGAAGGAGCCGCGGCACGCCGCCAACCGCGACACTCGCCGCGTGATGATCTTCCTGTTCGCTCCCGGCACGAAGCTCGACCCCGATCCCAAGAAGTGGCCGTGCCCGCGGGCGAAAGAAGGGATCCAGCGCTGCAAGGATCACCTCTGGTCGGACCAGAAGGACCGCCTCAACAAGCAATACCCGCTTCGTCGTCGTCGCTTCGGGAAGCAGGTGCGCAACGAGACCGATCGGATGTCGCGGCCGGAAATGACGTTCGGCTGCCGGTTCTATCACGGGCTCGCGCAGCGGTCGCCGTGTGAGCGCGACCTGCAGATGTACGCGATTCAGCTGATGGTCGATGCGCCGACCGACGCCGGGAACACCACCGATCCAAACCGATTCCGTCCCGCCGCGAACGTCAGGTTCGTCGTCGTGCTCGGCGAGTCGGCGCAGGCGGCAGTGGTGCGCGGCCGCACGACGGAGAACGGGATGATCGGCATTCCGTACCTCTCGCCGCTCCCGTCGGCGAAGCTCAAGCTCGACATTGCCGGGATAGCGTTAGGCGGTATTCCGTTGGACGACCCGCCGCCGGCGCTTGGCGGCGATGGCGGATCGGCGTCGCCGGCGGGGTCGAACGGCAACTCCCGCTCAGGAAACGGAACTGGCAACGGAACCGAACAGGGACCTGCCGGGACCTCGGCGCCGCCGGTCGGGGACGACAAGCCGTCGACGCATGCGGACACGGACCGCTTCGACGACGAGGACACGTTCATCGTGTACGACCTCAAGCCGGATGGGCTCTTCCGCATCAAGCCACGCCCCGAGCCGGAGTTGCGACCGCCGCCGGAGCCCGGCGAACTGCCGCCCGAGTGGAAGGAGCCAGACGCGGACGTTCCACCAGTGTCTGCCGAAGAGCGCGACACAGGGGCGCGCCAGCGCCTGTTCAACCTTGGCTACGGAAACGGCCTGAGCGAGGCCTGGACCGACGCGCAGCTGGCGCGGTTCGTCAGTCGATTCCAGAAGGATGAGAAGATCGCGGTGACCGGCAAGCTCGATGACGACACCATCGCGCGTCTGCACGCGGTCCACGGAGGCTGAACCCATGGCGGAAGGCGTGCAGACCCAGGTCACCGAGCCGACGTCTCCACTGAGCGCTCCGTCCGTGCAGGCTCCGGCGGCGCCCGCGCCGTTCACGCGGGACACCAAGGCGTACGATCCGTGGCACCGAGCCTTCCATCGAATCCACGCCCGCACGTACGACCGTGGCGTCGACGAAGAGTCTGGAAAGCTCATGACGCTCGCTCCCCCATCGGGGCGGGGCTATGACTGCGGGTGCCGAAGCCCGACCGACTATCGACAGAGCGCACTCTTTGACTCCGTCGTGGACGCCGTGTTCGAGGGGATGAAGGCGGCCATGAATGCACAGGTCCCGGGCTCGCGCGACGCCTATGAGCGTTTCCGGCAGCACGTCCTCCAGCAAACCGGGAGGGACTTCGAGGACGACCTCAAGCGGTGGCTCGCCAACACCGTCGAGGGTGCGTTCTTCCGATCGTACCTCAAGTACGTGCCGAGCTGGGCGCCCGTGGACCGCATCGGCTACGGGCCGCGGTTCCGCGCGGAAACGGAAGGTGCGCACAACGTGGTGAACGGTCGCGAGGCGGAAGTCGAGGTGGAGGGACGCCTAACGCGAAGCTACCTCTCGCGCCATCACCGACCGTACACGCAGTGGAGCAACTTTTACCACTGGTCGTTCCAGGTGCGGCCCGATCGCGGCTTCAGGCACCTCATTGGCCCGGGCGACATGCTCACGCCGGACGAGCTGGAAGAGCTCAATGCCACCGGTGCCGGCGACCGCGCTCCAGTGACGGAGCTCTACCTCCAGAGCGCCGCGAACAGCTCGTTCGAGTGTCTTCTGGACCTGGGCGCCATCTCGAAGCCGCCGGGCGATCAGGTTCCCCTGCAACCGCTCCACTACCCATCCATTCTGTTCGATCGCACGTGGCCGTTCTGGCCCCAGTCGGGCGACTGGTTCTGGGCCGCCGGCCGGTACGTGTACGACTGTACGCACGCGACGAGCGAGGAGAAACAGGGCCGGGGCGCGGGCCTTCACCCCACGCTGATCAACCCCACGAAGGCGTTCGCCGTCGCGCGATATGAGGCGTTCCAATTCGAAAAGGATGGGGAGTGGATTCCCGCGACACGATTCTTGTTCTTCGCCACGCGAAAGGGCGGCTACTGGGATTTCGACGGCGACATCAAGGTCACGGACCAGAACTACGAGTTCCTGGTCGATCTGCCGCCACTGCCGGACGACCTCGGCGAGTTTTCGATCGGTCGGACGCCGGAGTTCGACTGGAACACCATAGTGGTCCGACCGCGCCTGCTCAAGGCGATCGAGTTCGCGCCCTTCGCGGCCGGCGCGGACTCGCCGCTCACGTGGTGGAAGCGCGACCCGATCGTGCAGCTCGTCCGCCCGGAGCCGGGCAAGCTGCCGCGCATGCTTCGCGTAAAGGTCCCGCTGTCGGAGATGAAGGACGCCGACGCCTACGCGTTCGTCCTCACCTGCGGCTGGTACGATCCGGCTCAGGCGGCGCGCGTGCGGAAGGTCGCCGTGCAGATGCCGAAGTTCACGATGCTCGGCGAGCGGAAGGACCTGAGGTTCCACGTCTGCATCAACGGGCGTTGGGTCTTCTATAACCCCGGCACGAACCCGGCGAGCCAGACGTTCTTCAACGTCAGCGACAATATGCAGACGCCGGCCCACCCCGGCCCCGACGGGCTCATTCTCCACCTTCCTGACGACGGGCAAGTCACGATCACGTCGAGCGGCACGCAACGGCATGGCTACGGCCAGTTCATGGAGACGACACCCAGCGTGCACCAGGATCGGACGAAGGACCGCCGCCTCGAGCTTGGCGGGATCATCGAGGTTGACGAGGACACGATGAATGACCTTCGGACCGCGCTCCAGCAGGCACTGGATACGCAGCTCCCCGATGACTTCTGGGAGGACCATGAGGACGTGCGCGACATTCTAAACAACCCGAGCCTGCGTCAGATCCTGAACGCGGCATCGCAGGACCTGTTCGGCCAGCGCCACGTCGTTGATTGGAAGACGGAAGTCGATGCGATCGAGGCCGACCCGGCGAGGGCGCATACGATCGCGTCGGGCATCGCACGCGAGATGAAGGTGTTCCCCATTGCGTTCTTCAATAAACCGAACGCACCGATGGGCCTCGTCGACCACAACCTGCCGATGAGCAATTTCGCGAGCACCAAGCTCCAGATGGTCGACCTGATCCGCCGTGCCGAAAAGGAAAACGAACCGGCGACGACCCACCTCTATCGCACGCGAAAGACCGAGCATTCCACCGACAGCGGCTTCATGTACATGCTGGTGCAGAAGCCGGAGAACGAGGACTACCTCCTCGAGTGCAGGGTGACGGTCAGCCCACCGGCCGCCGACGGAGACGAGCCTGGGAAGCGTTAGGCGCGGACGACGACCGAGATGATCACCATTCGAGCCCAGCAAGCCGACACGATGGGAGGATGCGCGCCCTGCCAGCCGGCGGCGCCTCCCAATCTTACGCCCGAGCCTCCCCGATCGCGCGAGCCGGGACCGCCCGTGATCATCGTCGACCGCGAGAAGCCATCGTGGCTGGCGTTTGACCTCGCCGACGACGACGGCACGCCGATGCGTGGCGAGCCGTTCACGGTCACCTTGCCTAACGGTCAGCAGCTCATCGGCGCGCTCGACTCCAAGGGGGCCGTCCGCATCGAAGGCATCGATGCAGGGACATGCAAGGTCTCATTCCCGGAGCGTGACAAAGACGGGTGGAAGCGGAAGTGAGGGCCATCCCGTGATCCGCGTGAAGGCCTTGGACGTCGCGGCCGGGCAGCGCGTCCAGTTCGCGGCGCTGACCCGCGAGGCGAGCCGGCTCGAGGTCGAGGACGCGTTCTTCAATACCGGCAGCGCGATGATGTTGCCGGACGTCCCCGGGCAGGAGACGCCAGGCGGTTCGAAGAACCTGGAGTTCTCGAACAACGAGATGTGGGCCGCGTTACACGTGGCGCACCCCGAATTCGCGATCATCATGCGGACGACGGCGTTCGACCCGAGCGCGCACGGTGTCGACGATGATGGTCGCGCCGACGGACTCCACGTGATTCTCGCCGTGCTGCGATTCCTCGAACAGAACTCCGCGCATAAGCTCGTGGCGGCCGGCCACGCCGACCGTGCGGGCGACGATGCCTTCAACCTCCGCTTGAGCGGTGCGCGCGCCCGAAATGTCGTAGCCGTGCTCGAAGGCCGTCGCGCCGAGTTCGTCGATTCCTGTGTGCTACTCCACGCGGCGGAGGACGACGGCATCGTGCTTCACTACGCGGCTCGCACGCGAGGGTGGATGTGCGATCCCGCGGACCCCAGTCGTCCGACTCCCGACGAAATCCGGATTTTCCAGCAATCGTTCAACGCGGATTTCGGGGCGAAGATTGCGACCGATGGGGCAGTGGGGAACGAGACTCGCGGTGCGTATTTCGATCTGTATCAGTCTGACCTGGAGGCGCGGGCGGGTGGCCGCGAGGCCCTTCGCGCGCTTCGGTCGCACCTCCGCTTCGTCGATCCGGCGCACAAGGTGCTCGCCTGTGGCGAGCGCTTTCCGATCGAGAACGCGGAGGCCGACGGACTTCGTTCGCAGCGCAACCGCCGGGTCGAGATGCTGTTCTTCGCGCCGCCTCGCGTGCCTAACGTTGCAGCGCCGGATGCCGGCGAGCAGATCTACCGGCGGCGGCTGTTCGAATTTACGGCCCTCGATCGTGACGCGCTCAGTCCCGCGGTGGGCGACGTCCCGATCGCCGCCGCGACGCTGACGATCTCGCCCGCGCCGCCGCCCCCACCGGGCATCGGCGACGCCAACGACACGTTCACGACGAGCCTGCCGAACGCCGGAAAGTCGAACCCAAAGGCGCCGTGGGCGTTTCTCAGCGCGTTCGAACAATACCACCCTGACGAGGGCGCAGAGCCGTCCGTCCGGAATTCCGGCCGGTCGAGGCCCCCACCGCCGGCGCCGTTGCCACCTGTCTCCGGTCCGACGCCGCTCGGCTGACACCCACCACCGCTTCCCCCCCCCCCCCGATTAGCCTAACGATGGGCGCAATCGATTTCAACGGCACGCTGCCGACTGTTGCCATTACCATGAAGTGGGCGACTGCGCCGAGTCCCGGCGCCCCGAGCAATCTGATTGCCAACGACCCCGGTCCGACGCTGGACCAGAGCTATCTCAGGGATCAAGTGCAGAACTTCCCCTACGTTGTGGCGAACGATCTCATCACCGCGTTCACCATCACGGCCCAATGCTCGCCCCCACTCGTCATCGCGCGCCGCGTCGCAGCCGGCAAACCGCTGTTCGACAATGCGCTGAATGCATTCGTCGCCGAACAGGTGCCCGGGCCCGCCCTCGACGCCTTGATCAACGCGAAGGAGACGACGCCGTGCACGATCGACATGGAGTTCACCTATCTCGAGTTCTTCGAGACCCTCCTGGCCCACTTGACGGACGGCGACGCGACCGACTTGCACTCGATTGCGAACCCCAAGGATGAGAAGGCCATTCTCGCGATGTTCACGCGCGTGGTGGCCGGCAAGGACATCAACTTCACCTACCGCAAGAAGAGCGAAAAGGTAACGGGGCTGACGTGCAAGCTCAGCGATGTCGAGGTGAAATCCCGAAAGCCAAAGGCGCCCGCCGTGAAGCTCGTGTTTTCGCTCGATTTTGCGCCGGTCGACGAAACGAAGCGTGTGGTGATGCGCAAGTTGATCGCGCTCGACTGGGCGAAGCTCGTCAAGTATGGAAAAGTGTTGAAGGAAGGTCAGAAGCTCGAGGAACGCGTACGAATATGGCTCAGCAACCGCGACACCTTCCTGCTGAACCAGATGCATCTCGGGCGGGGACAGACCATTCGCCTCGAGATCATGGCGCGGCACCTGACGAAAACGGCGGAACAGCTGTCGACCGACCTCCGCGCGGACATCGATCGGCATCTTATCACAGGCAACCATTGGGGACAGAAGCGGGAAGACAAAGTGACCGAGCCGTACCAGAACGCCCTGTCCGACCTGTTCGGGTCGCTGCACCAGAAGGTGTTTCTCGCTTCTCCAGTTAAAGCGCTCCGGTATATCCAGTGGTTCCTGTGGAAGATCGGCGCCGGGTCGGCGCACACCGGCCTTACGGACGATGAATACGCAGCATTGGCGCTCCAGTGTGCCGTTGGCCACTGCGGTGAGCATTCCGATGTCTCGTTTTCAATCCTGACGGCCATTGCTGGAGACCCGAAGGGACAGGTTCTTCGGGTCGTCAAGACGGGCAACGCGAACAGCGACCACGCATTCGTCATTTACAACCTCGACGTCGTGCGCGTGTTCAAAACGACCACCACGAACCCCGCGAACACGCGCCCCAAGGACGACGACACCGGAAAGCCCATGGGCGCCGGCAGCCTGATCCATGTGTGGAATCTTCGAACGACGATCGAAAGTACCGCGCCGCGCGTCGGATACACGATGGACCCATATCTCGATCAGAGCGTCATGAAGCCGAAAGTCGAGGACCTTCTCATCGCCCTCAATGGAGCAGACCGAGGGAGCCTGAAGACAGACTTCCTGTTTTTCGAGCGACAACAGCCGCCACCGAAACCGCCGCTCGTGGCCGGGACGACCGACCTGAGGCCGTTGAGCGCGGACGAACGGGCGAGGCAAGTTCCCGGCGTATGAGCTTCTCAGACGTTAGGCACGCACTGACCTCCGAGTCCGCAACAGTCTTTCAGGTGCGGCAGGGCGCGGCCGAGTCGAAGCTCTATGCCATCCTCGACGCCTGCGACGCGCCCGCCGTCCCGGCGAAAGTCGACGCCCTCGGCGAGTCGCGCGGCATCTCGCTCTACAAGGGCACCGCCGAGGAGCGATACGCCGACATCGCGCCCTATCTGGTCGCCGTGGATGATGATGTGCTCGACTGGATCCTCACCACGCTGTGGGGCGACCCGTGGGGCATCTTCGTCCAGTCGACTGCGTCGCTCGACGAGCTCCGCTCGCACTTCCGGAAGTTCCTGCTGGTGAGCGGACCTAACGGGGAAGAGTGGTACTTCCGATGGTACGACCCGCGCGTGCTCGAGAAGTACCTCCCCACCTGTACCGACGACGAGCTCCGCGCGTTCTTCGGTCCCGTCACGTCTTATGGCGTGAGCGACCCGTCCGCCGGGGTCCGCTGGATGCGACCGGCCACACCCCAGGAAGCCTGGCACCAGCAGCACCCGCCCCGAATCTCGTTCCGAAAGCCTAACGCATAAGAACCGGGAACTGGGAACCGGGAACACGAGCCCTCTATCGGGACGAGCGCGATCCCTCGCCTGCCGGCTCGGGATGACACGCCTTTCTCCCGTCTCCCGCTTCCCGCTTCCCGCTTCCCGCTGTTAGGCACTCTTCCACGCCTGCGGCGCCAGCTCCGGGAACGTGATCGTACATTCCCCGGGCTTGAGCCCCTCCACGCGCGCCAGCCCCTGCGCGTCAGTCCAACCCTCCCGCACCATCCCATCCGCGCCGACGACGCGCCAACGTTCGTGAGGCACCGGCTTCCCTCCGTCATCCACCAGCTCGATCTCGACCCACGACGGCCGCTCGGGATCCTCCTTGCCCGGCGGTGGGTACCGCAGCGCCGGGTGATCGCCAAGCGCGCCGAGCACGGTCTTCGTGGCGCAGTTGGTCTCGACGAAAGCGGCACCGCTCGCCTTCGCCGCACGCATTGTGGCCACCGCCGCGGTGGCACCGGCCGCAGCCGCCCCTCCAGCGCCACCTCCGCCACCCACCTCGCCGATCAGGACCGTCGGGTATCCGCCCACGATCGCACCGAGGTGCGCACACATGTCGCCCATCCTGGCGGCCGGGCGACCCGAGATCATAACGCCGGTCGACCCCATGACGATCACGTCAGGCGGACCGACGCAGATAGCCATATCGCCAACGCACGCGGCCGGCTGACCCCCGATCAGCACTGTCGGCGCCCCGGGCGGCAGGATCGGCCCGCCCACGTGAGGGATGGGCACGACGGCTGGCGTCTGCATTGGGCACAGATGCATGTCGCCTATACGGGCCGCGGGCTGGGACAAGCCGATCCTCCGGAAACACGCTTCGAAGGCCTTTGAGCGCCGACCACCGATTATCGCCTGTGCTCCGCTCCGTGTCGAGCATCGAGTGCCCACCTGCCACCCGCTTGCTAGGACACACGGCGGGCTGTATCGTCTCCGCCCATTAACGCGCTGCAATGCGGCGTGCTTCGTTTTACTCCGTCGCGGAGGTGAGCCGTGGCTGGTAACGCGACCTACAAACGCGTGATGTGTCAGATCGACTCGGTGAAGTTCTACCCGATCGAAGCCCGCTACTCGCTGTCGCGCAGCGCCAACCAGGTCGGGCGACGCATCGGCGACTCGCTTCAGGGCCGGGCGTTCATCTTCGCCGACATCCACGACGTCTCACGCATCACCCAGGATGACGTCATCAACCTCTGGAAGGTCGCGACCGAGTCGAAGGACCCGCTTCACAAGGTCGCCATCACCTACTACGCCGAGGACGGAGACCGCGTCCTGAACAGCGTGGAGTTCATGGGCTGGATCTCGGTCTTCGAGACCTTCAACCCGGCGATCAGCGACGGCGGCGGCCGAGCGGCGGGCATGGGCGGCGTACAGGCCTCCGCATCGAGCCTGACGGGCTACAACAACATCATGTACATCGAGCTTGCCGTCGTCCTCGACGAGGCGAACGTCACGAAGCACAAGCTCACGAAGT
>Ga0307406_10002345_pt1 | contig 10289 bp, 11 predicted proteins | sample 322Cmetagenome_3_FD_203706 | JGI IMG/M metagenome (GOLD analysis project Ga0307406, IMG submission 203706) | Maize rhizosphere microbial communities from greenhouse at UC Davis, California, United States - 322HYB-C-2 | ecosystem: Host-associated > Plants > Roots > Rhizosphere > Soil | place... | reverse complement strand
CAGACCCTTGTCCAGCGCCTGCCGCAGGCGCTCGAGACAGACCGGAACCGCCACGGGATCGCGGGTGGCGACGATCTCCACCGGATCGGCATACAGCCGCGCGCCCGCGCCATCGCCGGCATCGTCGAACAGGACAAAGGGTCGGCCGCGATCGATCATCCCCCATGTCCCTGCCGTGCGCTGGCCGAGCCGTAAAGCGCGATTGTCGGGCGGCGCTTGCATCGCGGGAAGGCTTTGCCCATGTCGGGCGCATGACTCAGCCGACCCCCGCCCCCCTCAAGGCCGCGATCATCCCGGTCACCGCCTTTCAGCAGAATTGCACGCTCGTCTGGTGCGCCAAGACGATGCGAGGCGCGTTCGTCGATGCCGGCGGTGATCTCGATCGGCTGAAGCAGGCCGCCGCGCAACAGGGCGTGACCATCGAAAAACTGCTCGTCACCCACGGCCATATCGATCATTGCGGCGGCACGGGCATCCTGGCCGAGGAGCTGGGCGTTCCGATCGAAGGACCGCACGAGGCCGACCGCTTCTGGATATCGCGGCTTGGCGAGGATGGCCGCGGCTTCGGCATTCCCGGCCGTCCGTTCGAGCCCGACCGCTGGTTGGCGGATGGCGATCAGGTGACGGTGGGAGACCTGGCTTTCGACGTGATCCACTGCCCCGGCCACACCCCGGGCCATGTCGTTTTTCACCATCCGGAGTCCAAGCTCGCGCTGGTCGGGGACGTACTGTTCCAGGGATCGATCGGGCGCACCGACTTCCCGATGGGCAACCATCAGGATCTGATCATGTCGATCACGCGCAAGCTCTGGCCGCTCGGCGGCGACACGGCCTTCGTGCCCGGACATGGCCCTATGTCGACTTTCGCCCAGGAACGCGCGAGCAATCCCTTTGTCGGGAATCGCGCCCTGGCGGTTATGGACGATCCGGCCGGCGGTTAAGCGAGCAGTACCGTAGAATTACGGTCTCGAACCCGATTCCTCCATATCGGATGTCAGCGTCCAAGGCAGCGGATCGGCACCCCCACGTCGGTTCGCTGCCCCCGCCCTCAGACCGGGGCGGAAATCGGCGCGTCCGCCGCCGGCTTTCCCATATAGGGGATCGATAGCGCATAGCCCGCCAGACCGATCAGCACGAGCGTGGTGATGAGCGTGCCGCCAGCGCGCAATAGATTCGGGGCGGGCCGCTCCATCCCGAAGGGGTGAGCGATCCTCGCGAGAATGAAAAGGATGGCAACCATCCACAGCCAGGTCTGCGAGCCGCGCGCCAGTTCGATCAGCCCGAGCAAAATCAGGAAGAACGGCGTATACTCGACGAAATTGGATTGAGCGCGCATCCGGGCTTCGATCAGCGGATCGCCGCCATGGCCCATCAACACTTTCTTCGCCATCCGCAGGCGGCCAATCCGCATCGCCAGCCAGACGTTCAGCAGCGCCGCTGCGGCGGCCATCGTCAACGTGATCGGCAATATCATCCTGTCTCTCCCCCTGTTATCCTGGGTTGGAAGGTGCCATGCGGCCTCCATGCTTGCAACGCGAAGCGAAATCGCTATAGGTCGCGCGCTCGCGACGAGCCCGGCCGCGGGGTCCGCGGCCTCTTGGCCGTCGATCTCACGACGCAGCTCGTCGCTATTCTTTTTGACCGAATGGAACAGGTGCCGACATGGCCGTCCCCAAGAGAAAGACTTCGCCCTCGCGGCGCAACATGCGCCGCAGCCATCACGCGCTGACGGTCGAGGCGTTTCAGGAATGCCCGAATTGCGGCGAACTGAAGCGGCCCCACAATCTGTGCAACGCCTGCGGCCACTATAATGGCCGCGAGATCGTTCCGGTCGAAGCCTGAGCCAAGCTCAGCGGGGGCAATGAAGGTGAGCGACGCGCCGCGGATCGCAATCGACGCGATGGGCGGCGACGGCGGCCCGGCGGTGATGATCGCGGGCGCCGCGCGCGCCTGCGAACGGCATTCAGGGCTGCGCTTCCGCCTCTTCGGTGACGAATCCGCGATTCGCGCGGAGCTTGCCCGGCATTCGTCACTCGCCGGGCGCGCTGAAATCGTCCATGCGCCGGACGTGATTTCGGGCGAGGACAAGCCGAGCCAGGCGATACGCCGCGCCAAGACCACGTCCATGGGTCTCGCCATCGCGGCGGTAAAGGCGAAGGATGCGAGCGCCGCCGTATCCGCCGGCAACACCGGCGCGCTGATGGCGATATCCAAGCTCGCACTGCGCACCATGGCGGGGATCGACCGCCCGGCGCTCGCGGCCCTGCTGCCCACGCTTGGGCACGAGGATCTGGTGATGCTCGATCTCGGCGCGAATACCGAGTGCGATAGCCGCAACCTCGTCCAGTTCGCGGTGATGGGCGCCGCCTATTCGCGGGCCGCACTCGGCCTCGAATCGCCTCGCGTGCGCCTGCTCAACATCGGCACCGAGGAGCTGAAGGGGACCGACGAGCTCAAGGAGGCCGCCGCCCAGCTTCGCGGAGCGGACTATCTCCACATGCGGTTCGATGGCTTCATCGAGGCCGACCGGCTCGGCCGGGGCGAGGCCGACGTTATCGTGACCGATGGATTTTCGGGTAATATTGCCCTCAAGACGATCGAAGGGACTGCCCGTTTCGTGACCGATCTGCTCCGCCAGGCCTTCACCAGTTCGCTCCGATCCAAGCTCGGCTTCCTGATCTCGAAACCGGCCATGCATCTGCTCAAGGTCCATCTCGATCCGAACAATCACAACGGCGCGGTCTTCCTCGGGCTCAACGGCATCGTCGTGAAAAGCCATGGCGGGGCGGACGTGTCGGGCGTGGCCAACGCCATCGGCGTCGCCGCGAAGCTCGTCAGCAACGACATCACCCGCCGTATCACCGAGGATCTCGATAATTTTCGGGCCCACGCCGGTTCAGCGCCGGTGGCGGCATGAGCCGGCGCGCGGTCATCGCCGGCACCGGTTCGGCGCTTCCCGAACGCCGCGTCTCGAACGCGGAGTTGGCGCGGCAGGTCGACACTTCGGACGAGTGGATCGTCGAGCGGACCGGCATCCGTTTCCGCCACATCGCCGGCGAAGGCGAGACCACGGCGACGCTGGCGACCGATGCCGCTCGCCGCGCGCTTGACGCCGCCGGGATCGCGCCATCGGCGGTCGGCCTGATCGTGCTTGCGACCGCCACGCCCGATCAGACCTTCCCGGCATCCGCCACCAAGGTGCAGAGCGCGCTCGGCATCGACGATTGCGTCGCGTTCGACGTTCAGGCCGTCTGCTCGGGCTTCCTGTATGCGCTGTCCGTCGCCGAAAGCATGATTCGCGGCGGCACCGCCGATGTCGCGATCGTGATCGGTTCGGAGACGTTCAGCCGGATTCTAGATTGGGAGGATCGCGGCACCTGCGTGCTGTTCGGCGACGGCGCCGGCGCGGTGGTGCTGAAGGCGGAGGACAATGGCGATCGCGGGATCCTTTCGGTCAGCCTGCACGCCGACGGGCGGCACAATGAGCTGCTTTATGTCGATGGCGGTCCGTCCACGACCGGAATGGTCGGCAAGTTGCGCATGAAGGGCAAGGAGGTATTCCGCCATGCGGTGGTCAACCTCTCTTCGGTCCTCGGCGAGGCGCTCGACCGCGCGGGCCTTGCCGTCGCCGATGTCGACTGGGTGGTCCCGCACCAGGCCAACAGGCGGATTCTCGATGCGACCGCGCGCAAGCTCGGCCTGTCGCCGGACAAGGTCGTGATTACCGTCGATGAGCACGCGAATACCTCTGCGGCGTCGGTGCCACTTGCCTTCGATGTTGCGGTCCGCGACGGGCGCATCAAGCGCGGCGACCTGATCGTGTTCGAGGCGATGGGCGGCGGCTTCACCTGGGGTGCCGCGGTTGTCCGTTATTGAGACAACCCCAAACAGGGCTTTTCGCAAGGGCTTGGTCACTATAATGTAATCTTCGGCCGAAATGGCTGTGGGGGTGATCGATGGCTGAGAGCGGAACCTTGACCCGCGCGGATATTGCGGAGGCGCTGCATCGCGAAGTCGGGCTGTCGCGCGCCGACTCCGCCAATCTGGTGGAACAGATATTGCGTCATATGTGTGAAGCGCTGGCGAGTGGAGAGAATGTGAAGATCTCCGGATTCGGCAGTTTCGTGCTGCGCGACAAGGGCGAGCGCATCGGCCGCAATCCCAAGACCGGCGTCGAGGTGCCGATCGCGCCTCGCCGCGTGCTTACCTTCCGCGCGAGCCAGATGATGCGCGATCGCATCGTCCAGAGCGGCTGACAGGTGCAACCCCATGAGCGCGTTGGAGCATAATTCGAGTACGGAGAAATCCGGCGACGCGTTCCGCACGATCGGCGAGCTATCGGCCGAGCTCGGTGTGCCGCAGCATATCCTGCGCTATTGGGAAACGCGCTTTCCCCAGCTTCGGCCGCTCCAGCGCGCGGGCAACCGGCGCTATTACCGCCCGGCCGATGCCGCGCTGGTGCGGCGGATCGACAGTCTGCTCAATCACGAAGGCTATACGATCCGCGGCGTCCAGAAGCTGCTCTCGAACAAGGCCCCGGCGGCGGCGCCTGCTCCCCTCGTTGAGCTTTCGCCGCGGCTGCGCCACGAGCTAAGCGCGATCCGGAACGATCTCGCGCTGGCGCTTGCCGAGGATCGATAGTCAATCCGTCAATGCCGATCCGGCCCGAGGGCTGGATCGAGATCGCGGGGGCGGACGAAGCGGACGAGCCGGCCGGTTCCCGGCCTCAGATCTTCCCAGCGATCTGCGTCGAACTCGATCTCGGCGATGCTGGCGGTCGGGAATTTCTCCTCGACCTGATCGCGCGCCGCATCCCCGGCCTTGTCGGGCACAAGCATCAGGATCAAATCCTCCAGCCCCGGATTGTGACCGACCATCAGCAGGCTTCCGACGTCATCGGGCGTGTCGTGGACGACATCGAGCAGGGTGACGCACGACGCGAGATAGATGCGCTTGTCCCAGGCGGGCGCGATCGTTTCGCCCAGCGCGGCGGCGACCTCCTCGAGCGTTTCAACCACGCGCACCGCCGGCGAGCCCGCGATGCGATCATAATGAAGTCCATGCTCACGCAGATAATGGCCGATGGTGCGGGCGCCGCGCTTCCCCTTCTCGTTCAGCGGCCGATCGAAATCGCGCGCTACGGGATCGTCCCAACCCGATTTGGCGTGACGGAGCAGAGTGAGCCGTTTCATTCCGTCTCCGAAATTCGATCCTGCTGCGGTTGATGCCCGAAAGCGGTGACGGAAGAAAGACGCGATGAAATCCGCGCGACCGCTTCGTCCAGCGTCAGCCGGATGACCGGCACGCCGGGGGGGAATGCGTCAAGCAGGCGCGACGGAGTGGCCGCCGAAAGCAGCACGAATGTGCCGCGATCGTCGGCGCGGCGGATCAGCCGGCCGAACGCCTGGGCGAGCCGCGCGCGCACCACCCGGTCGTCATGGATGGCGCCGCCGCCCGCCGCCCGCCGGGCGGAATGGAGCACGGTCGGGCGGGGCCAGGGTATGCCTTCCATCACCACAAGCCGCAGCGATTCGCCCGGCACATCGACGCCGTCGCGAAGCGCGTCCGTGCCGAGCAGCGAGGCGCGCGGATCATCGCGGAAGATGTCGACGAGGGTGCCGGTGTCGATCGGGTCGACATGCTGCGCATAGAGCGGCAGCCGATCGCGCGCGAGCCGATCCGCGATCCGGGCATGGACTGCCTTCAGCCGCTGGATCGCCGTGAACAGTCCGAGCGCGCCGCCGCCCGAAGCCGCGATCAGCCGGCCATAGGCGCCGGCCAGCGCGGGCATGTCGCCGCGCTTCACGTCGGTGACGATCAGCACCTCGGCCTGGCTGGCATAATCGAACGGGCTCGGCGCTTCGAACCGCGCCGCCGCATGATCGAGGTGCAGGGCACCGGTGCGCGCCTCCGCCGCGTCCCAGCCGCCGCCGGCCTTCAGCGTCGCGGAGGTGACGATCACGCCGTGGGCGGGCTTGAGCACGGTCTCGGCCAGCGGGCGGGTGGGATCGAGCCAGTGGCGGTGGAGGCCGATATCGAACTCGCGGCCCTCGATGCGATCGACCGCCAGCCAATCGACGAAATCGGGGTCGGCGGGGCCGCCGAGCCGGGCGAGCAGCGCGATCCATGCGGCGATCATCTGCTGACGGTGGGTTAGCCCTGCGAGGGCTCCATCGATGCGGGCGCGGGCCTGGGCGTCGAGCCAATCGGGGGCGTCTTCGATCACGGCTTCGAGCCGCTGACGGAGGCGGGCGAGCGGGCGGACGAGCGCTTCGAGCGCTTCGGCGGCGGGGGCGGCGGCCTCGATCAGCGGAGCATCGAGCTCGGCGGCCTCGGTTTCCAACCCGTAGCCGGCATCCTGCGCACGGGCGCGGGCATAGACGGTGGCGCGCACCGCAGAGAGCAATTTTTCTATTTTTCCCAATGGGATAGCTTCAGCAAGGCGGCCGAGCCAGCCATCGGACGGCAGCTCCCCCGCCGCCGCACACGCCGCCGCGATCGCGCGTTCGCCTTCGTCGTCATAGGAAGCGACGTCGGACAGGCGCGCCGCGAGCCCCCGCCGCCGCCCGCGCGACTTGCCGCCTTCGGGGCCGATGATCCAGCGCCGAAGCTCAATCGCCTCCTGCCCGGTGAGCGCCGCCGCGAAGGTCGAATCGGCGGCGTCGAACAGATGATGGCCTTCGTCGAAAATGATTCGGTTTAGTGGATTTCCAACTTCGCGGCGGCGCTGGGCGAGGATCATCACCAGCGCATGATTGGCGATGACGAGGTCCGCCCCCTCGGCCGCACGGGCCGATCGTTCGATGAAGCATTTCCGGTAATGGGGGCATCCGGCATAGACGCATTCGCCGCGCCGATCCGTGAGCGCGGTCGATCCCGCGCGGCGAAACAGGGTGGGCAGCCAGCCGGGCAGATCGCCGCCGACCATGTCGCCATCCTTGCTGTAGGCCGCCCAGCGCGCGACGAGCTGCGCAAGGATCGCCGCCCTGCCCTGGAAGCCGCCCTGGAGCGCGTCTTCCAGATTGAGCAGGCAGAGATAATTTTCCCGGCCCTTGCGGACGACCACCTTTTCGCGCCGGGCATCGGCATCGGGAAAGACCCGCGCGCTTTCCCGATCGAGCTGGCGTTGCAGCGCCTTGGTGTAGGTCGAGACCCAGACCGCGCCGTCAGCCGCCTCCGCCCAGAGCGAGGCGGGGGCGAGATAGCCCAGCGTCTTGCCGATGCCCGTCCCGGCCTCCGCGAGCAGCATGTTCGGCCGACCTTCGGCCATACGTGGATCGAAGGCGCGCGCCGCGGCGGCCGCATAATCGCGCTGTCCCTCCCGGATTTCAGCGCGGGCTTCGGCCCCGCCGCCGACGATGCGTTCTAGCCGCTCCAGCGTTTCGGCCCTGTCCAGCATCACGGGACGCGGCTGGGCGCGGGTGGGCGCTTCTTCCCATTCGGGCAATTTCGAGAACAGCCAGCGCTCGGCCTGGGCGGGGCGGGCGATCCTATCGGCCACCGCCGCCGCCCAGGGCCAACGCAGCCGGGACAGCGCCTGGGCGGAGGACCATGCCCCCTCGCGCTCGGCCCAGTCCGCCGCGCCCAGCCGATCGAGCAGCGCCGCCGCCGCGCGCAGCAGGAAGGGGGCCGCACCCGCGTCATCCGCCGGCGGATCGAGCCCCAACGCGCGCGCCAGCCCGGCGGGCGTCGGCACCGCGAAGCGCGCCGGATGGACGAAGGCGTAAAGCTCGAGCAGATCGAGCCCCGAAAGCTCGCCATAGCCGAGCCGCGCGGCCGTCATCGGCGCGTTGAGCAGGATCGTCGGCGTTTCGGCGGCGCGCGCGATCGCCTCACCCCGGCCGAGGCCGCGCACCTCCCCGTCCGAAGACGCGATCCAGATGCCGCCATGGGTGGCGTGAAGCGCTGGCCAGGGAAGCGGGATCATCGCAGGCGCCGCAATGCCTCGACAAAGCCGGCGGCATCGGGGAGCCGATCGACATGGACAAAGCCATCGGCATCGCCCGCATAGTCGCCGGGCACCAGCAGGATCGCGGCATTGCCCCAGCCGCGCCCGTCAACCGCGCCGAGCACGCCGCCGCGAATCCGTTCGCAGCCGATCTCCATCAACGGTTCGCGATGCCAGGGTAGGCTCCAGATTACCCGCCGATCGGTGACCGTCAGCCGGATGAAGGGCGCGCGGGCGACGCCGATCGCGAGCGGCAGATTGCCCCGGACCATCACCCAGATCATGCCGGCGGCGAGCACGATCAGGCCGATCGTGAGGCTGATGCTGAACACCCAGCCCCCCGTCCGCGTCGGCATCGGCCACCAGATCGCCCACAGGAAGAAGGCGAACAGCAAAAGCTGCGCGCCCGCGAAGGCCAGCGCCACGCCGCTGCCCGCCGGCAGCCCGCGCAGGCCCGGCCGCGCGACATAGCGCACGGTTTCGCCCGGCTCGATCGCGGTAACGGGAATCAAATCGCGCATCAGGACTTCAAGTCGCTCCGCATTTGCGGCTAAGGCAGCCCATAGTCGAAATCTTCCGTTCGTCCCGAGCAGCATCGAGCGAAGTCGAGATGCGCCCGTCGAGGGACAATAGCCCGGCGGATGTCTCGACTGCGGTTCTCGGCTTCGCTCAAACCTCCGCTCGACACGAACGGACGATTGGACGGAGGGAGTTCCGCGCGTCAGAATATGAGACGAAAGAACAAATGGCAAACGATCCCGCCCTTCGCGCCGCCGCGCTCGACAGCAAGGCATGGCCTTATGAGGAAGCCCGCAAGCTCCTCAAGCGCTATCCCGACGGAGCGCCCGCCAAGGGCCATATCCTGTTCGAAACCGGCTATGGCCCATCGGGCCTGCCGCATATCGGCACCTTCAACGAGGTGCTGCGCACAACAATGGTGCGCCGCGCGTTCGAGGCGATTTCCGACATTCCGACCCGTCTCATTGCCTTTTCGGACGACATGGACGGGCTGCGCAAGGTGCCCGACAATGTGCCGAACCAGGCGATGCTGGCCGAGCATCTCGGCAAGCCGCTGACCGCGATTCCCGACCCCTTCGGCAAATATGCGAGCTTCGCGCATCACAACAATGCGATGCTGCGCGAGTTTCTCGACCGCTTCGGCTTCGAATATGAATTCCTGTCCGCGACCGAATGCTATCGCGCGGGCCGGTTCGACGAGACGCTGAAGCTGATCCTCGCCCATTATGACGCGATCATGGGGGTGATGCTGCCGACGCTGCGCAAGGAGCGGCAGGCGACCTATTCGCCGGTGCTTCCGGTGAGCCCGAAGAGCGGCGTCGTCCTCCAGGTGCCGATAGAGGTAGTCGATGCGGCCCGGGGGATCGTCCGCTTCGAGGATGAAGGCGAGACGATCGAGCAGTCGATCCTTTCCGGGGCGGCAAAGCTCCAGTGGAAGGTGGACTGGGCGATGCGCTGGGTCGCGCTCGGCGTCGATTACGAGATGTCGGGCAAGGATTTGATCGATTCGGTCACGCAAAGCTCGAAGATCGCCCGAGTCCTCGGCGAGCGCCCGCCCGAGGGCTTCACCTACGAGATGTTCCTCGACGAGAAGGGTGAGAAAATCTCAAAGTCCAAGGGCAACGGCCTCAGCCTCGAACAATGGCTGACCTATGGGCCGGAGGAGAGCCTGGCCTTCTACGCCTATCGCGAGCCGAAGAAGGCGAAATCGCTCCACATGGGCGTGATCCCGCGGGCGATCGACGATTATTGGCAGTTCCGCGCCAATTATCCCGGCCAGCCGATCGAGCAGAAGCTCGGCAACCCCGTCCACCACATCCACAATGGCGCGACCCCGGCCGAGACGCTGCCGGTCAGCATCGGCCTGCTGCTGAACCTCGTCGGCGTGCTCGGCGAGGCATCGCGCGAGCAGGTCTGGGCCTATCTCGCCAACTATGTCGCCGAGGCCAGCCCCGAACGCTATCCGGCGCTCGACCGGCTGATCGGCCATGCCCTCGCCTACCACCGGGACTTCATCGCGCCGACGCTCCAGCGTCGCACGCCCGACGAACGCGAGGCGGCGGCGCTGCGCGATCTCGATGCGCGGCTGGTGACGCTCGGGGACGATGCGGACGCCGATGCGATCCAGAACGAGGTCTATGAGGTCGGCAAGGCCCATTTCGGCAAGGAAGCGCTGCGCGACTGGTTCAAGGCGCTTTACGAGACGCTGCTGGGATCGAGCCAGGGGCCGAGGATGGGGAGCTTTATCGCGCTTTATGGGGTGGAGAATAGCCGGCGGTTGATTGGGGAAGCGTTGCGGGAGGGATGAGGGGGTGACTTGCGC
>Ga0307406_10002344_pt1 | contig 10294 bp, 9 predicted proteins | sample 322Cmetagenome_3_FD_203706 | JGI IMG/M metagenome (GOLD analysis project Ga0307406, IMG submission 203706) | Maize rhizosphere microbial communities from greenhouse at UC Davis, California, United States - 322HYB-C-2 | ecosystem: Host-associated > Plants > Roots > Rhizosphere > Soil | place... | reverse complement strand
CGCGAGCACATGTTTGAGCACGGCCGAGGCGGTGGCGCGCCCAAGCGCCGCCGTGTCCGCGTTCTATTCCCCGCTGCCGCTCGCTTCGCTCGCTTCGCTCGGCGCTCCCCGCCCACGGAGCAGCGCCAGCAGAGCAGGGGCGATGATGAGCGCCATCGTGATGCAGGCGACCTCGCCGAACAGCGCGGCGAGGCCGAACGCGCGGATCCCGCCGTTGGCCGACAGCATCAGCGTGCTGTAGCCGACGGTCGTCGTGTACGAGCACAGCAACACGGCGCCGCCGGTGGTGGAGAGCAGGTACCGCGGGCCGCGCTCGCCGTCCTCGCGGTCTCTAGCGGCGAGGTTGACGGCGTACTCGATGCCGATGCCGATCGTGATCGGCAGCGCGATCAGATCGAGGAAGTGCACGCTGAGCCCGGCGATCGCGCACATCGCGATCATCAGCACCACGCCGGACAGCCCGCACGCGAGCGCGACGATCCCGTGGCGGCGCAGTCCGATCACGAGCAAGACCGCGAGCGTCGAGCCGGCGAGCGCGCACGCGACCATCCACGGCGCGTCGCGCTCCATCGTCTCGATGATGTCGGCGACCACGAGCGACTCGCCGGCGGCGAGCGTGCCGGCCGGCAGCTCGAGCCCGCGGATCTCGTGCGCGAACCGCACCCGGTCGCCGACGTTGAACGAGTCGAGCGCGCGCGAGCCGCGCAGCACGGCGAGCCGGCCGACGCTCACGCCGTCGCGCTCGACGAACGGCCACACGAGGTCGTGCGGGACGTCGGCATCTGCGATCGGCCGCAGGCCGTCCGGCGGCCGCATCTTCGCGAGCTTCTCGCGGTCGGCGGGCTCGAGCGACGCCTGCAGCGCCTCGTCGTCGAGGAGCTTCCTGATGTCGGCGAGCACCTCGAGCTTCTTGCCCTGATCGGGCGGGACCAGGTCGTCGAGGCTGCGGATGTCCTGGAGCCAGCGCCGCTCCGGGGGCCGCGCGGCGTCGGCAGCGCGGATCGAGGCCACGAGCCCCGGCATCTGCGCCCGCTCGGGGGCGGCGATCACGACCTGGTACGCCTGCCCGGCGAGCAGCGAGCCGCTGTCGAGGGCGGCGCGCAGCTTGGCGTCGAGCACGCGGTGGGCCCGGATCTCCGGCGTGCTCGACTGGAGCGCCCGCCAGTCCTTGGTGAAGGGATCGCCGGCGATGAACCGCGCGGTGATCGCCGCGGCGACGATCGTGAGCAGCGCGCCGAACGCGACGGTGAGCTCGTGGCGCCGCGGCAGGAGCTTGCTCAGCACCAAACCGAGCGCGGGCGGCCGCGTCCTCCGGATCGCGCCGCGGCGGGCGAGCACGAACAGGAGCGCGGGCAGCACGCTGAACGTCGTCAGCCAGGTCAGCGCCATGCCGATGCTCGCGATCGCGCCGAAGTGGCGGAAGCCGAGGAAGTCGGTGACGAGCAGCGAGAGGTACGCGGTGCCGGCGGTCGCGGCGGCGGCGAGCGTGCCGGGCAAAGATCCTGCGATCGCCGGCGCGACCGCCTCGGCGGGCGCGCGGCCCGCCCGGACCTCCTCGAGGTAGCGCGCGACGAGGATCAGCGCCGGGTTGATGCCGTTGCCGATCACGATCGCGGCCAGGAACGCGCTCATCATGTCGAGGTGGCCGATCAGCGCGTAGGCGAGCGCGAACGTCCCCGCCACGCCGACGGCGAGCGCCCACAGCATCGCGAGCACGAGCCGGCCCGAGCGGTAGTACAGCCACAGCCCGGCGGCGCAGAGCCCGATCGTCACGAGGATCGAGAGCGCCATCCCCTCGAGGACGGAGTCGTGCTCGAGCAGCGTGGCGGCCGCGTTGCCGGTGAGCCCGAGCGTCGTGCCGGGCACCTCGCGCCCGACCTCGTCCATCGCGCGCTGGATCCGGCCGAGCAGCGCGCGGGTCCGCCAGTACTCGCTGGGCGCGAACGCGGTCTGGACCACGAGCAGCTCGAGCTTGCCGTCCTTGCCGGCGCGCGGCGGCGGGCGCTGCGCCTTCTGCTCGAGGTCGGCGAGCTTCTGCTCGAGCTCGGCGAACCGATCGCGCTCCTGGTCCTTGCCGGCGGCGGGCGCGGGCTCGTCGTCGAGGTCGATGAACAGCGGGTTCTTCTTGAGCTTGGCGCGCTCGATCCGTGCGCGCAGCGCGTCGCGCGCGGCCTCGAGATCGGGGAGCTTGGCGAGCAGGAACCGGTGCTCCCAGCCGTAGCGGTAGAGCGGGCCGTCGTCGGGCGAGAACGAGACCACGTCCTCGGGCGGCAGCTTGGCGAGGCGCTCGCGCAGCGCGGCGCTGGCCCGGGCCCTGACCGCGGGATCCGCCGCCTCGACGACGACGTGGATCGTGCCGAACGGGCGGGCGCGGCGCTTGAGCGCCTCGAGGTCCTGCACCGAGCGCTGCGAGTGCGGCAGGAGCGTCGAGAGGTCCGACTGGAGCGGCAGCCGCGACCCGGCGTACCCGCAGGCGAGCGCCACCACGACCGAGGCCGCGATCACGGTCCAGCGGTGGGCATCGAGCCAGGCGGCGTACCGTTGCGCCAGGTGTCGAAGCACGGCGCACGCGTATACCGCTCCGTGCCGCCCAACGCCAGCTTGACGGCGGCCGCCCTCGGCGATAACAGAGCCCACCCATGCGAGAGCCCACGCGCTCGGCCCCCCGCGAAGGATGGATCCTCGCCGGCACGCTCGACGGCCGGCCGGCCGAGCCGGGCCTGCTCGACGAGCTGGCCGGGATCCCGCACGTGCTGCGGCTGGCGGGGGAGCTGGCCCTCGCGGGGGTCGGGCGGATCACCGTCATCTGGAGCGGCGGCGGCGCGCCGCCGGAGCTGGCCGCGATCGCCGCCGATCCGCGGCTGGCCTCGCGGGCGCGGCTGACCGTCGCGGCCGAGCCGCCGCCGGGCGACGACGGGGACGCGATCGTCGTCGTGCGGGCGGATCGCGTGTTCCACCGCGACATGCCGAAGCAGGCGATCGGGGCGTGGAAGACCGCTTCTGGGTCGCTGACGGCTCTCGCGAGCCTGGCCAAGGTGGCGGGCGACGAGCACGACGCGATCCTCGTCGCGGATCGGGCCACGGCGCGCCGGCTCGCGGCCGGGGCGGCCGCGCCGGGCGGGATCGCCGCCGAGCTCGCCGCGATCGCGGCCGCGCCGGGCGGGATCGCCACGGCGGACGTCCCGTACCTCGGGTTCACGACGGCCGTCCAGGGCGCGCGCGGCCGCCGCCGGGCCGAGCGCCGGCTGGTCTGGTCGCTCCGCAAGTCGGCCGACGGCATCGCCGCCAAGCTCCTCAACCGGCGCATCTCGCTGCCGCTCTCGTGGCTGCTCTGCCGCACGCCGATCCACCCGAACCACGTGACGATCGTCGCGTTCCTGTGCGCGCTCACGGGCGGGATCTCGCTGTCGCGCGGCGGCTACCTGGCGGGCGTGATCGGCATGCTGTTCGTCGAGCTGGGCTCGATCATCGACGGCATCGACGGCGAGCTGGCCCGGCTCAAGTTCCAGTTCTCGAAGCTGGGCCAGTGGCTCGACACGATCGCCGACGACCTCGGCAACATCGCCTACACGACGGGCGTGGCGATCAACCTCCACCTGGCGGGCGCGACCTGGGCCCTGCCGCTCGCGGCGACGGCGATCACCGCGTTCGCGCTCACGCAGAGCACGCAGTACTACCTGATCGCCCGCGTCTACAAGTCGGGCGATCTGGCGGCCATCCCGTGGGCGTTCCAGAGCTCGGAGTTCTTGTCCCAGCGGCCGCGGGGCCTCGTGCCCTGGATCAAGGCCACGGCGCCCAAGCTCCTCAAGCGCGACTTCGCGGTGACCTTGTTCACGGTGTGCGCGATCGCGGGCCGCCTCGAGCCGATCCTCCTGATCTTCTCGGGCGGTGCGCTCGTCTTCTTCGCGGTGTTCACCGTCCAGCTCGTGCGGAACTGGAAGTCCATCCAGAGCCACCGAGCGGCCACTTCCGTCCCGCCCCCGACAGTGGTACACGCGGGCGATTAAGCGAGGCGTCATGCGACCAGCCGACCTGATCCTGTTCACGCCGGGCCCCGTCCGGATCCCGCCGCTCGTCGCCGAGTACCTCGCGCGGCCGCCCTGCAACTACCACCGGCAGGAGGCGTTCTCGGCGATGTTCGCGGAGACCGAGCGGGACCTGAAGCGCCTCATCGGGATCCGGAACCCGGACGCCTACTTCGCGACCCAGATGACGGCGACGGGCACGGGCGCCAACGAGGCCTGCATGCTCGCGCTCGAGCCGCTGGGCCGCGGCCTCATCGCGAACAACGGCTTCTTCGCCGCCCGCGTCGTCGACCAGGCGCGCCAGAACGGGATGGACTTCACCGTCGTCGAGGGCCCCGCGGATCGCCCGCTCGATCCGGACGCGATCGCGGCCGCGCTCGACCGCGATCCGTCGATCAAGTGGGTGTTCTTCGTCAGCCACGAGACGCGCGCGGGCCTGCGCAACCCGTTCGAGGAGATCGGGCGGGTCGCCAAGCAGCGCGGCAAGATGGTCGCGGCGGATGCGATCTCGAGCGCGTATGCGTACGCGATCGACATCGAGGCGTCGCAGATCGATCTGGTCACCGCGTCGTCGGCCAAGGCGATCATGGCGGCGCCGGGCATCGGCGTGGTCTTCACGCGCAAGGACTCGGTCGCGGCGATCGCCGCGGGCGGCAAGCCGCGCGGCTACTACCTCGACGTGATCGCCGAGTACAAGAAGCAGAGCGCGGAGCTCCAGCCGCGGTTCGCCCAGCCGGTGGCGCTGCACGCGGCCCTGCGCGCGGCCTGCCTGACGCTCTCCGAGCGGGGCGTCGAGGCGCACATGGCCCGGATCCAGCGCCAGATGCAGATGCTGATCGACCACCTGGCCCGGCTGGATGTCCATCCACTGCTCGACGCCCGCTACCGGTCCAACATCGCGGTCAACTTCCGACTCCCCGTCGGAATGCCTTACAGCGACTTCTCGCGCCTGATGGAGCAGCAGGGCTACTTCTGCCTGTACGGCATCCCGGGCGACCAGAGCCACTTCCAGCTCAGCACCATCGGCGATCTGTCCGACGACCAGATCCGCGGGGCCCAGGCGGCGCTCTCGCGGGTGTTCGAGCGCTGACGGGTAGGCTGGCGAAGACCTGGCGTTTGGTGGTGGGGGTGCCGAAAAGCTGTCACCACTTCGGCGGTTTCATCGATGTGTAGCGATGGCAACGTTCTTGCTTCCCTTCTGTGACAAGTAGTAGAAGGGGGCCCCTCGTGATACGTCGCCTCGGATCACTCGCCGGTAAGCGCATCGTCTTCGGATACGATCGCTACCTCTCGCCAGACCTCGACGCCTATCGCGACGCGCTCTCGGGGCACAGCGCGGACGTGGTCGAGAACGTCGACGAGAGCCGCCTCCATTACCTCAGCTCGGCCGAGCTGGTCTGCAAAGCCGTCCAGGCCGATCCCGAGGAGAGCTTCGGCATCCTCTGCTGCGGTACGGGCATGGGCATGTCGATCGCCGCGAACAAGTTCCGCGGCATCTACGCGGCCCGGTGCATGTCGGTCGAGGACGCCGAGGCGGCGCGCTCGATCAACAACGCCAACGTCCTCTGCATCGCCGCCAAGCAGGGCCTGGTCCTGAACCGCGCCATCATCGACGCGTTCGTCGGGACGCCGTACACCGGCCGCAAGCTCGAGGAGCTCATGTACATCACGCAGCTCGAGGGCACGGCGGCGATCCTGCCGCTCGACGCCGAGCTGCGCACGGTCGGCGGCCTCGGCGACCAGCGCCGCACGGCCTAGCGCTCGATCTGCGGTCGGCGCGATGTTCGGAGTCAAGGACCTCCTCACGACGATCAACCTGCTCGGCGGGGTGATCGCGATCTGCCTGTGCGTCGACGGGCGCCCGTACGACGCGGGCGTCGCGGTGATGCTGGGCTACCTGCTCGGCGACACGCTCGACGGCTACGTCGCGCGGAAGCTCGGCACGGCCAACGCGTTCGGCGCCGAGTACGACACGATCGCGGACCACACGGCGCACGTCATCGCGCCGGCGGTGATCGTCTACACGGTCTACAAGGGCGCGGGGCTGGTCCCCGAGCCCTGGAACCAGGTGCTGGCGGGCGCGCTGGCGGCCTCGCTCGTGGTCTCGGTCTCGATCCGCCACGCGCGCAACATCGTCGCGCCGATCGAGTTCAAGGGCGTGTGGGCGGGCCTGCCGCGCTCGGTGCTGGGCTTCCTGGCGATCGGGTACTGCAACTCGCGCTTCGCCGCGTCGATCCCGGGGGGCTGGTGGGTCGGCGTGGTGCTGATGCCGGTGATGGGGATCGCCACGCTGACGTACCTGCCGTTCCCGAGCCACCGGATGGCCCGCAGCCACCGCTGGTACGTGCAGGTGCTCATCCTGACGTTCCTCGGCTCGACGCTGTACGCGGCCCTGTTCAACCGCGCGATCCTGTTCGACGTGCTGACGTTCTGGATGGTCGGCTACTCGCTCACGGGCTGGCTGTCGCTGACGCCCGACGAGCTGGCGCGCTACCGGCGCGTGGTCGGCGAGGCGCGCGCCCGGCCGCCGGCGAAGTAGCGACGCGGGGCGACGCTAGCCGCGCAGTGAGCGCGCGATGGCGCGCGGGGAGAAGCCCTCGTAGACGCCGAGGAGCGTGAGGCCGGTGCCGAGCACGGCGCCGGCCGCGATGGCGAGCCGGGCCCCGGCGCGGAGATCGCCGACGAGCTGGTGCGCCGCGAAGCCGGCGGCGGCGGCCGCCACCAGGCACAGCACGAGGCGGGCGACGCGGCGGAGGTACGCGAGCGGCGAGAGCTGGAGCTGCGCGAACACCATCGCGGACAGGGCCGCGAACGCGACGGGGTAGCCGACGGCCCACGCGACCGAGACGGCGAAGAAGCCGTCGCCGACGTGCGTGGCGGCGATGAAGCCCGCGGAGAGCACCGCGGTGGCGGTGAGGTGGTAGCGCAGCGACAGATCGGGCCGGCCGAGCCCATCGAGGAGCGGGGGGCCGAGGTGGCTGAGCGCGCGGAACACGCCGACGATCGCGAGGATGCGCGCGGCGTCGGCGGCGGCCGCGTACGGGGCGCCGAGCATGACGCCGAGCACGTCCTCGGCGGCGACCACGACGATCGAGAGCAGCGCCAGGACGACGGCCAGGTTCTGCCGCGTGAACGCGACGTACTGCTCGATCGCGGCCTCGCGGTTGCCGCGCAGGCGCGCGAACGTCGGGAACGCGACGACGGTGACGACGTTGGACACGAAGCGCACGGGCTCGAGGACGAGCTCCTTGGCGGCGCGGTAGAGGCCGACCGAGGTGGTGCCGAACGCGTAGGCGACGACCTGGTAATCGAGGTTCGAGTAGAGCTGGAACAGGAGCTCGCCGCCGGTGGAGCGCGTGCCGAACCGGAGGTCGGGCTTGATGAGGCGGGGGCGGAGCACGCGGCGCGGGCGCCAGCGGGCGCGGAGGGGCACGCCGATGGCGTAGGTCAGCTCGCGCGCGATCGGCCCGAGCGCGAAGCACCACACGCCGGCGCCGGCGATCGCGCTGCCGAGCTTGGCGAACAGCTCGCAAGTGTTGGCGGCCATGCGGACGGCCGACAGCTCCTGGAACCGGAGGCTGCGCCGGAGCAGCGCCTGGTGGGCGGTGTAGAGCGGCCGGATGAGGAGCACGAGCCCGACCGTGCGGAACAAGGAGCCGATGATCGGCTCGCCGTACGCGCGCGCGATGAACGGCGCGGCGAGGAAGACGAGGGCGTACTCGGCGAGGCCGGCGAGGATTCCGATCCAGAAGATCGTGGAGAGCCGGTCGTCATCGGGATCCTCGCGCCCGACGATCGCGGCGGGGAGGCCCAGCTCGGCGGCGAGCTGCAGCGCGCCGAACCCGGTCACCACCACGCTGACGGTGCCGAACTCCTCGGCCGAGACCCAGAAGTTGAGGATCAGCGCGAGCGCGACGAGATCGAAGACGGCGACGAGCGACGACGCCAGGCCGACCCACGCGATGCCGCGGGCGATCTTCCGCTTGAGCTCGGGGTCGTCGGCGGTGGTCATTGATCACCTCGCGCGGTCCTTCGCCGGGCGGCTCCTCCGGACCGCGTGGTCATGGCTGACCTGGCGCGAGGCGGGCGAGGTGGGCGACGATCCACGGCACGGCCGCGGCGAGCGAGTCGAACACGGCGTCGGCCAGGTGCGCGCGGCCTTCGGCGAGGAGCTGCGCCTCCTCGCGAGCGCCGTAGCCGGTGCGCACGAGGATGGCGGCGCAGCCGGCCGCGCGCGCGGCCTCGAGATCGCTCGCCTTGTCGCCGATCAGCGCCGAGCGCGCCAGGTCGAGGCCGAGCTCGGCGGCGGCCTGCTCGAGCATGCCGGGCCCGGGCTTGCGGCAGCGGCAGGCCCGCCGGTAGGCCCCGACGCCGGTCTCGGGGTGGTGCGGGCAGAAGTACGTCGCGTCGAGCCGGGCGCCGGATGCGGCGAGCAGCTCGGCGATCCGCGCGGTCACGGCGTCGAGCTCGGCCTCGGTGTACTTGCCGCGGGCGATGCCGGACTGGTTGGTGGTGACGACGACCGCGAGCCCGGCGGCCCCGAGCGCCGCGATCGCGGCGGCGGCGCCCGCGACGAGGACCACGCGGTCGGGCTCGTGGAGGTACTCGACCTCCTCGTTGATCACGCCGTCCCGATCGAGGAACACGCAGCCGCGCATGCCGACGGCAAGGGATACCCGGTTTCGGGCGGGGCGCGGCGGTTTCCGACGGCAAATCCCGGGCGGTCAGGCCAGGGCGATCGAGTCAGGGCGAGGCGAGCGAATCAGCGGTCGCCGGAGCGGCCGATCACGCGCCCGGCGACGGCGTCCAGGCGCGCCACGAGCGCGGGATCGCGCGCGTCGGGCGCGGTGAGGATCGCGGTGTCGAGCGTGCGGTCGCAGCCGTGGGGGCAGGCGGCCGGGTCGGCGCCGATCCGCGGGATCGCGCTCGCGATCAGCTGGCGGGCGCGGGCCGAGTTGGCGTGGAGGACGGCGATGACGTCCTCGATCTTCACGTGGTCGTGGTCGGGGTGCCAGCAGTCGAAGTCGGTCACCATCGCGACGGTCGCGTAGCAGAGCTCGGCCTCGCGGGCGAGCTTGGCCTCGGGCATGTTCGTCATGCCGACGACGTCGCAGCGCAGCCCCCGGTGCAGCTCGGACTCGGCGAGGCTCGAGAACTGCGGCCCCTCCATCGCGACGTAGGTGCCGCCGCGCACGATCGAGAGGCCGAGCGCCTCACCGGTGGCCGCCAGGTGCCCCATCAGGCGCGCGCACGTCGGGTGCGCCATCGATACGTGCGCGACGCAGCCGGTGCCGAAGTACGTCTTGGGCCGGCGCAGCGTGCGATCGACGAACTGATCGACGATCACGAACGTGCCGGGCGCGAGGTCGGCGCGCAGCGAGCCGACCGCGCTCACCGACACGAGCGACGTCGCGCCGGCGCGCTTGAGCACGTCGATGTTGGCGAGGAAGTTGATCTCGTGCGGCGGGATGCGGTGGCCGCGGCCGTGGCGCGGCAGGAACGCGATCGGCTGGCCGTCGAGCCGGCCGAGGAGCACCTCGTCCGACGGCGGGCCGAACGGCGAGTCGATCTTGGTCCACGCGCGATCGGTGAGCCCGGGCAGATCATAGAGCCCGGTGCCGCCGACGATCCCCACGACGGTTCCAGCTGACATGCCGCGCATCATCGGCCGCGGGCGCCCGCGCTGCAACGCCGGCCCGCGGCAGGGCGCGGCAGGGACCGGGTCAGTCCGACTTCGGTCGCGGGCCGGCCAGACAGCGCTCGGTGGCGGCCTGGACCGAGCCGGCGGCCTTGTGGCACGCGGCGGCGATCGCCTTCTGGGCGTTCGGCTCGGGGTTGGCCTTGCGGCTCGCCGCGAAGTCCTGGTTGGCGCGCTCGATCCAGGCGTCGACGGCCTCGCGGTCGTCCTCGTCGTGGTTGGGGCAGGCCTTGAACGTCGACAGGGCGCCGAGCATGGCGTCGCACTCGACCTGCATCGACTCGAGCTTGACCTCGGGATCGGCAGGGAGCGGCGGCGCGCTCACCGGCGGCGGGGGCGGCGGCGGGTGGGCGCACGCGGCGAGCGCCGCTACGAGGATCGCTGCGAGCAATGACGAGGCGCGGGCGAGCGGGCGGGCCTGCAAGCGGCCTCAATGTGCCACGGCGCCGCGTCGCTGGGAACGCCGCGGGCCGGCGCGAACGCGGCGCGAAATCGAGCGCGCGGGCTCGGGAGTACGGGCGGGATGAGCTAGATCGTCAGACCGACGGTGGATCCTCACGCCGCCGACCGT
>Ga0307406_10002337_pt1 | contig 10302 bp, 4 predicted proteins | sample 322Cmetagenome_3_FD_203706 | JGI IMG/M metagenome (GOLD analysis project Ga0307406, IMG submission 203706) | Maize rhizosphere microbial communities from greenhouse at UC Davis, California, United States - 322HYB-C-2 | ecosystem: Host-associated > Plants > Roots > Rhizosphere > Soil | place... | reverse complement strand
TGGCCGGAGCGGCGGCCCAGCCGCGTCGTATGGCGCTGCTCGCCATGCTCGCGCGCGCCGGTGACCGCGGCGTCACGCGGGAGAAGCTCACCGCTTTGGTCTGGCCGGACTCCGACGAGGAGCGCGCGCGCCGAGCGATCACCCAGAGTATCTACGCGCTCCGCCAGGAGCTCGGTTTCGACGACACGATCGTCGGGGTGAAAGACCTGCGCCTCAACCCGGAGCTCATCACGAGCGACGTCGCCGAGTACACGGCGGCTGTTCGCGCGGGGCGGCCGGAAGACGCCGTGAGTGTCTACGCGGGACCATTCCTGGACGGCTTCCATCTCACTGGCAATGATGAGTTCGACCGCTGGGCTGACGGAGAGCGATCGGTGCTCTTGCGGGAGTACCTCGAGGCGCTCGAAAAGCTGGCCACTACAGCGGACGCTCGTGGTGACCACACGACCGCCACAGGCTGGTGGCGGCGCCTGTCTGCGAAGGATCCGCTGAGCGCTCGTTATGCGATCGGCGTTATGCGATCGCTGATGGCGACGGGAGACAAGCACGGCGCACTCGAGCACGCACGCGTGCACGAGACGCTGCTCGAGGAGCAGCTCGACCTTCCGGCGGATCGCGACGTCGTCGCCCTCGCCGCTCGCATCCGACGCGAGCTGCGTGCGGGCGCTCGCGCCGAAGCGGAGCTGCAGGCCGCGGAGGCCCCCGTGGCCGTCGATGAGCCGATCGAGCCGATCCGCGCCGTCGACGACGATCACCACACGGCCGAGCTGCCTAACGTGGAAACACGGGAGTTCACGCTCGAGCGGACGGCCCACCCACCGCCGCCGAGGCGAATCGAAGCCCGCGTGATCACGGATCCTGTGACGGCGCCGGTGACGCCGTCCTCGACGGTGGAGCGCCGCCGCCGGATCCGCTGGAAGCAGGTCGGGCTCGCGGCCGCGGGAATCGCGATCGTTGCCGCGGGGACGGTAGTCCTGCGCGGTCGCCTGACGCACGCCGCGTCGGACGACGCGCCCGTCGTGGCGATCGGCCGGATCACGGACTACAGCGCGTCAGGCGATCGGCGTTATGGGCTCCCGCTCGCCGATCTGCTCGCGACCAACCTCGCGCGCGTGCAGGGGTTCCGTGTCGTGAGCGCGCCGCGCATGCTCGAGCTCACACGCCGCGCCTCAGCCGAGGGAGACACCAGCGCCGCCGCCGTCCTCAGCGCCGCGCGGCTCGCGGGCGCCACGGAGCTCGTCGACGGCATCGTCTACACGCGGCCCGACGGGCGGTTGCGCCTCGACCTGCGCCGGATCGATGTCGACAACGGAGACATTCTCCAGGCGCAGACAGTCGAAGGCGCCGACCTCTTCGCGCTCGTGGACAGCGGCACGGCACGTCTCGTGACCGCGCACGGCGGCACGCCGCCCGGATCAGTGACCGGAGTGACGACCCAGTCCGTCGCGGCGTACAGCCTCTACGCGCAGGGACTGCGGGCGAACGCGAATGGCGACGTTGCCGGAGCACGAACACTCTTCGCGGCTGCCTTACGCGAGGACTCGACCTTCGCGATGGCCGCGTACTACTACGCGCGCCTCGCGCCGAATCGAACGGAGATCGTTTCTGGGATGGAGCGCGCGATGCGCCTGTCCGCGGGCGTTTCCGAGCGGGAGCGGCTCCTGATCCACGCGGGCTGGGCGTGGACAGTGACGGCGCGCGGACTTGGAGCGGTGGCGGACTCACTGGTCGCCCGGTACCCGCAGGAGACGCAGGGCCATGTCTACAAGGGCATCGCGCTGCTCCAGGCGGGTGATTTTCTCGCGGCGGTCGCGCCACTCGAGCACGCCATCACGATGGACTCGCTGTCATTCACTCGGGTCGACAGCACGTCCGGGTGCACCGCATGCACGGCGTTCCTTCAGCTCGTGCTCACCTACGAGCTCGCCGACTCGCTCGCGGCGGCCGAACGTGTCGCGCGCCGATGGACGAGACTCGAGCCGGAGAGCTCGCGATCGTGGGCGAGTCTGTGGGATGTGCTCGAGCGCCAGTCGAAGTTCGACGAGGCGCAGCAGGTCGCTGCGCACATTGCACAGATCGATCGCGATGCCATCGGCGCTACCGATCGCACAGCGATGAACGCGGTCCGGATGGGGAACTTCGAGCTCGCCGATCGCGTGCTGCGTGCTGCCATTCAGGGGAGCAGCATTGCCGCCCAGATGGACGCGCTCTGGGACCTCGGCCTCTCGCTTCGGCATCAGGGTCGCCTGGAGGAGGCGGTCGCGATTGGTCGGCAGTACCGAGCGCTCGCCGACCGCAGCGAGCACGTGACCGGTGTGGTGGCCACGCAGTCCGTTCGTCCACTGGCACAAGCGCTGTTCGAGGCGGGGCGGTACCGCGAGGCCGCGGCGCTGTTCGACTCGAGCGCCAACTGGCGGCCTGCAAACGAGACGGAAGCATCGTCGGCACGTGAGCGCGCGTGGAGTCTCGCGCACGCGGCGCGCTCGCTCGCCGCTGCCGGTGACACCGCCGACCTGGCGACACGCGCCGACACGCTCGCGGCCGTCGGCGTACTGAGCGCGAGCGGACGCGACCAGCGTCTCGCGTCGTACATCCGCGGTCTCTTGCTCCTGGCCCGCAACGACGTGCCTAACGCGCTCGCAGCGATCCGCAGCTCGATCTACTCGCTGCCGGCGGGCTACACCCGGGAGAACTACGATCTGGCGCGGATCTACCTTCGCGTCGGTCGGCCGCGCGATGCCGTCGCCGTGCTTCAGCCGGCGCTCCGCGGTAAGCTCGACGCATCGAACTTCTACGTGACGCACACCGAGATCCGCGAGCTTCTGGCGCAGGCATGGGACAGCGCCGGCGGGGCCGACAGCGCCTCGGCACATTACGCGTGGGTCGCGCGGGCCTGGGAGCACGGCGATCCGTCGTACGCCAGGCGCGCCGCCGCGGCGCGTGAACGCGCCCTGGCGCTCCGAGCGAAACGCGGGTAAGACGCGTCCGACGGCAGGTCACATCTCTCACGTTTTGGTTCAATGATTTCGGAACGCCCATGCGTCCCGAGGTTTTCACTCTCAACCCCGGCTCGTTGCGAGTGGAGATGTCGTGGCCGAGGAGCGATCCGCAGGATCCGAGTCATCCGCTGCATCCGTCCACTCTTGTCTGTGGGGCCGGCCTCTCAGGTCCGACGCGTCCGGCATCTACGACGAAGGCGTGTTCGGATGCTTCGGATGCCACGGATCAGCCGGATCGCTCCCGGAACGGCCTAACGTTGTAGCGCAGCGAGCCGGATCTTTGGTGCACTGCCGCCGGAAGCCAATGCGTCCGGAGCCTAGCTGCTGAACAAAAACGACATCGTTCGGACATCGTCCCTAGGCCAGCATCTGTTCCACCGCGGCTTCCACGTGAATCCTGCCGGTGTCGAGAAATGGGATGCCGACTGGAGCGACGTCGCGGAGGATCAGCGGCAGTTCAGTTCCGCCCAGGACGACGCCGTCGATCCCCTCGCGGCTGCGAAGACGCTCGACGACGGCGAGCAACCCGGCCCGCGTCTCCGGGAGATACTCCCCGCGAACCAGCTCGCCCATGTACTTCCCGTGCACGTATTCCTGGTCCGACGCGTCAGGCACCACCACCATGATACCTCGTCGCGTGAACACGCTCGGGTACGCGGCGCTCTGCATCGTGAACCGCGTACCGAGGAGACCGACGCGCGTCAGGTTCAATCCCCTCGCCACGGCAAACGTGGCTTCGACGATGCTGATGAGGGGGATTCGCGCCCTGCCCTGCAGCCGGTCGAACACAATGTGCGGCGTGTTCGACGCGAGCAGCCCAACCTCGGCGCCCGCCTGCACCAGCTTGTCGATCTCCGCGGCCAGGTAGGCGGTCACTTCGTCGAGCGCGTCAGCGGCGATCAATCGCAGCATGGTCTGCATGTCAATGCTGTTGATGATCACGGGCGGGTTGCTGCCGTCTGGCCTCCGCTGCTGATAGGCCGCGATCAGCAGGCGGTAATACTCGATCGTGGAGGCCGGTGCGATCCCGCCGATGATTCCGAGGGTCTTCACGCTGTCACCGCGTCAGGCCCATCCGCGCAATCTCCGCCTCCGCGGCGATGTAGCCGAACGCGCCCCACTGACCGCCCGCGAGGATACGCCGGAATACCCGCTCGGCCTCCGCGCGCCGGCCGTTGTACAGGTGCCAGTTCCCGACGCCGTACGCGCCGGTTGCATCGGTCACCGACATCTCCCCGGTCGGCCCAACCGTGAGCACCGAATCGACCGGGAGCTCGCCCTTGTAGAGCAGCAGGAGCCGGTGGTAGGTGTCGTTCTCGATCACGTTCATGTCGCGCCGGATCGGCACGAGGACCTGGGCGGCCTCCGCATCCCGCCCCAGGCGGCGGAGGCTCATGTACAGCCAGTGCGCGGTCGACACGAGGCGATCGTCGTTGCGCGCCTCGGCAATCTCCTGCCGATACACGGGAATCGCGCGCGCGAAGTCGCCCTTCAGGTAGTACGCAAGCGCGAGATGGTAGGCGATGTTCGACTGCAGCGTGCCGATCGGCGTATTCTTCGCGTTAGGCTGGCCGTCGGGCTCGACCTCGTCGGGCTTGCCGTGCGTCAGCTCGGCGGCGCGCTCGAGATCGGCCGCGGCACGATCGAGCTCGCGAACGGAGAGGTATCGGTGGCCGCGATGCCGGTAGAGCCACGGATTGTCGGGATAGAGTGTGGTGCCGCGAGAGTAGACATCGATCGCCTCGCGAAGTCGGCCGAGATAACCCAGCCTGCGCCCGTACCAGATGATGGAGTCGACGTTGGCCGGCGCGTGGTCGTAGGCGGCCTTCGCCTCCGCGAGCTGCGCCTCGTACCGCGCCTTCGTCTCGGGCGCCAGCGGGAACGTGCGGAGTGTGTCGCCGAGGAAAGAGATGGCCTGCGCACCGGCTGGCAGTGTGGCCGTGACCGGCTGCGGTGTCGAGCGTTGTGGCGTGCCGCACGCGACGGCGACGGCCAATGAGATGAACGGGAGAAATCGGCGCATGGTGGAACCTACGAGCCACGGCTGCGATTGTCATCCGGACACCAAAACAAAGTGAACCACCGAGGTCACAGAGGTCACGGAGAAAACGAATGAACCGCAGAGGACGCAGAGATCGCGGAGTGACCGATGTTCGACCGGGCGTCTCTGCGTCCTCTGCGTCCTCCGCGGTTCAATGGTGTTGCCGTTGTCGTTCTCCATGACCTCGGTGACCTGTGTGGCTAAGAATCCGCTCGTTGGGAGCGGAGGCGGCAATGCTGACGAGCCATCAGCGTGTGGTAGCGCCAACCTCGCCCGCGTGTAGAATCCGGCAAATGCATTCCACCACGCCGCGTCGCGCCATCTACACCGTCGCCGGTCTGCTCGTCCTATGCGCGTTGATCGTTAGGCACGTCCGCGAGCCACCCGACCCCGTCCCCGCCTCTGCCCCGCCAACGGAATTCTCGGCCGAACGGGCGTTCGCCCACGTGCGCGAGATCGCGCAGCGACCGCACCCCACCGGCAGTGCCGACAACGCCCGCGTCCGCGACTACGTGCTCCGCCAGCTACACGCCCTCGGGCTCGAGCCGCAGGTGCAGGAGGCCACGGGGGTAGGCACCAGGTACCCCGTAGCCGGACACATTCGCAACATTCTCGCGCGCCTTCCCGGACGGACGCCTGGCGGTCTCGCCGTCGTGCTGATGGCGCACTACGACGGCGTCGGCGGAGGGCCCGCCGCCGGCGACGACGCCGCCGGCACGGCCGCGGTGCTCGAGACCGTGCGGGCCCTGCGTGCGCGGCCGCCGCTCGCGCACGACGTCATGGTCGTGATCACCGACGGCGAGGAGGCCGGTCTGCTCGGCGCCGCTGCGTTCGTCCGCGAGCATCCCTGGGCCAGAGACGTCGGTGTCACGCTCAACTTCGAGGCGCGCGGCACGTCGGGACGCTCGTACATGTTCGAGACGGGCGCCGGCAACCTCGACGTCGCTCGCGTGCTCCGCCATGCCGACGACGTTTCGGCAACGTCGCTCTCGGTCACCGTGTACCGCTCGCTGCCTAACGATACCGACCTGTCCGAGATGGCCGTGCTGGGCAAGCCAGCGCTCAACTTCGCGTTCGCGGACGGCGTGGAGCGCTACCACACCGCGCACGACGACGTGTTCTACCTCGACCAGGGGAGCCTTCAGCACCACGGGTCACAGATGCTCACGCTCGCGCGCGCCTTCGGCGACGGTCCGCTGCCGAGGCCCGTCACGGGCGACGCCGTGTTCTTCGACCTGCCGTTCGTGGGGCTGATCGTCTACCCCGAAAGCTGGGTCTTGCCGATCGCGATCGTCGGGCTGCTCCTCGTGGTGGCCGCGGCGGTGCAGCTCGCGCGAGACGGGACCCGGTGGATCCGCGATGTGACGTTAGGCGCCGCCGGCACGATCGTCTCGACGTGCGCCGCGGCCGGAGCCGCGCTCGGCGTCGGAAACCTGATCGTGCGCACGCACGACGTCATGGGATGGGGCGGCGCACCGGCGTTCCGGGGCGTGTACACGACCGTTCTGGCGTTGATCGCGCTCACGATCGCGCTTGGTGTGTGGGCACTCGTTCGTCGCTGGGTGACTCTGGCCGGCGCTCACGTCGGTGCGCTCGTCGTGTGGGCCATCCTCACGCTCCTCGTCTCGCTCAAACTGCCTGGCGTGAGCTTCATGTTCGCCTGGCCGCTCATCGCGGGCCTGCTGGCGACGCGTCGCATGAGCTCGACGCCGGCAGGGACGGCGTCGCGCGATCGACCCACGTGGACCGTCGGCAGCGATGTGCTGCTCTGGATCGCGACCGCCATCGCGGCGGCGATCATCGTCGGGACCGTCTATGCCCTCAGTAGCGTCCTACTAGGCGCAATTGGCCCCGGTGCCATCTCCGCCGGCGCCCTCGTGTCGCTGCTCGCGTGGCTGCTCGCGCCCCAGATGGAAGCGTTGGGAGGACGACGCTGGGCCGCGGCTGGTGTCGCCCTCGTCGCGGCGCTGTTCGTGACCGCGATCGGCATGGCGACCGTCCGCAGCTCGCCCGCACACCCCACACCTTCGATCATCGCGTACGCACTCGATGCCGATTCCTCCGGTGCCTGGCTCACCGTTCGTGGGCCGAGCTCGCGCGCGCTGACCGCGGGCCGGTCGCTCGTGACACCTCCGGCGTGGCTTGGCCGGCTCACCGGCACCGGGCCATCGGTCGCCTACATGTCCGCATCCCCGGTTTCGACGCCGCCACCCACCGCATCGGTCCTTTCGGACTCGACCTCGGGCTCCGAGCGGCACCTGGTGATCGGCGTCGTCGCACCCGCGGCGACCGAGACGATCGACATGCGCGCGCTTGGCACATCCGTCCTCCGCGCGTCGGTCGATGGCCAACCGATCGACCCGTCACGCTATCGCCGTGGGAGTTCCAACGGGTGGGCTCTCCAGTACAGCGCGCCGCCGCCAACCGGAATCAGGCTGGGGCTCACCGTTCCAGCGGGAAGTCGTTTGTCGCTCGACCTGCTCACGCGCGCACCTGGCGTTCCGCCCTTGGAATCGCTTCATCTTCCGCCGCTGCCCCCGCGACTCCCTGACATCGTGACCGTCCAGACGGGTGACGTCACATTGATCCATCGCACCGTAACCTTCTGAGTGAAACGCATGTCGAATTTCACCCGTACCGCTGTCATCCCCCTTCAGATCGGGTCCTGATGTCGCTCGTCGCCGAGATTCGCCCAACCATGCGTCGCCTCGCGCGGACGCCTGGCTTCACGACGGTGTCCGTCCTCACGCTTGCGCTTGGAATCGCCGGTACGACGGCTGCTTTCAGTGTCATCAACGCCGTCCTGCTCCGTCCACTGCCTTACCGCGATCCAGAGCGTCTCGTTCAGCTCTGGCACGCCGCCCCCGGGGTCGGCATGGCTCAGGTCGAGCAGTCGGACGCGTCTTACATCCAGTACCACGACAAGGCGACCCGGTCCTTCGAGTCGACGGCGAGTTATCAGAACGCCGCCGCCAGCCTTACCGGCAGCCAGGATCCCGAGCGCGTGAGCTCGGCGAATGTGACTGCGTCCTTCCTTCCGACGCTCGGCGTTCGACCGGCCGTCGGCCGCAACTTCAAGGAAGAGGAGGATCGGCCAGGCGGACCCGCGGTCGCCATTCTGTCCGACGCGCTCTGGCGACGTCGCTACGGCGCCGATCCCGCGATGCTCGGCAAGACCATTCAGGTCGACGGCACGGCTCGCGAGGTCGTTGGCATCATGCCAGCCGACTTCCACTTTCCGGATGCGATGACCGACCTTTGGTTGCCGATGGCAATCGATCGCGCCAACCTGAATACCGGCAGCTTCAATCGCAACGCGATCGGCCGACTCCGTCCGGGCGTCACGATGCGTGCGGCCGAGGCGGAGATGCAGCCGATCATCATGCGGTTGCCCGATGACGTGCCAGGCGTGATGACCCGCACCATGTTCGATCAGGCGAAGATCCGGGCGATGCTCCACTCGCTGCGGGATGATGTGGTCGGCGACATCAGGCCGATCCTGTTCACCGTCCTCGGCACCGTGGCGCTCGTCCTGCTCATCGCCTGCGCGAACGTGGCAAGCCTGTTCCTCGTGCGGGCCGAAGCGCGGACGAAGGAGGTGGCGGTGCGGTCGGCGTTAGGCGCTTCGCCGCGCAGCATCGTTAAGCTCTACCTCGGCGAGGGGATCGTGCTCGCGGTGGCCGGCGCTGCGCTCGGCGTCGCGCTGGCCTACGGGGCGCTCCAGGCGCTCCTCCAGCTCGCCCCGACGAGCATCCCGCGTGCGAGTGAGATCTCGATCGACTTCGCATCGTTAGGTGTGGCGGCAGCCATCGCCGTCCTCACGGGACTCTTTTTCAGCGCGATCCCGTTCATCCGGGCCGGCAAGGCCGAGCTGACGCCGATGCTGCGCGATGGCACGCGAGGCTCCACGAGCGGCCGGGAGCGACAGCGGGTTCGCAGTGCGTTCGTGGTCGTCCAGGTCGCCCTCGCCCTCGTGCTGCTCGTCGGGTCCGGTCTGCTCGCGCGGTCGTTCCAGCGCATGCGGGCGGTCGACCCCGGCTTCAAGTCGGACAACGTCCTGACGGTGAGACTCTCGCTCCCCGACGCGACGTATCGGACGCCCGGGGAGATCGCGCGCTTCTTCTATCAGGTAACGACGCGCCTCACCACGGTGCCTGGCGTCCAGGTGGCCGGCGCTACATCGAAGCTTCCACTCCTCGACGCGGGCAACAACAACAACGGGGTGTGGGTCGAGGATCATCCGATCACGGCCACCGAGCTCCCGACGATCCACTCCACGGTGACCGTCACGCAGGACTACTTCAAGGCAGTGAACATCCCGATCATCGAGGGCCGAACGTTTCGAGATGACGGGAGCGACCGCGCCCCTCACGAGATGATCGTTGCCCGCTCGTTCGCGCGCCATTTCTGGCCTAACGGCAGCGCCATCGGCAAGCGGGTGAAGACCGGTGGGCCGGACGCGCCGTGGAGCACGATCGTGGGAGTCGTCGGCGACGTACACGACGAGGCACTCACGAAGCCTGTGGACGAGGTGATGTACCAGCCGACGATCGGGCTCATGCAGCCCCAGCCCGGCGTGCCGGATACGGTCATTGCCGAGAACGTGATGACGCTGACGATTCGCACGGCAGGCGATCCGATGGCGGTGTTCCCGGCGGTCCGCAACGAGATCTGGGCACTCGACCGCAACCTGCCACTCGTCAACGTCCAGGCGTTGTCCAGCGTCGTCAACCGCGCGATGGCGCGCACGACGTTCACCCTGCTCATGATCGGCGCGGCAGCCGGCGTAGCGCTCCTCCTTGGCGCGATCGGGATCTACGGGGTGATCAGCTACATGGTGAGCCTACGCACGCGGGAGATCGGTGTGCGGATGGCGCTCGGCGCCCGGGCGGACCAGGTGCGGCGAATGGTAGTGCGTCAGGGTCTGGTGCTGGGGGGAATCGGGGCGGCGATCGGCCTTGTGGGCGCGCTCGGGATGTCTCGGCTCATCAGCTCACTGCTCTACGGCATCGCGCCGTATGACCCGCTGACACTCGGCGGCGTAACGTTAGGCCTGCTGGTGGTAGCGGTGGTGGCGAGCTGGCTGCCCGCCATGCGCGCGGCGCGCATCGATCCGATCGAGGCGTTGCGATCGGAAGGATGAACTGACGGGGGATACGAACAGCCGGGGACGGGCGACGGGCGACGGGCGACGGGCGACGGGCGACGGGCGACGGGCGACGGGCGACGGGCGACGGGCGACGGGCGACGGGCGACGGGCGA
>Ga0307406_10002336_pt1 | contig 10303 bp, 10 predicted proteins | sample 322Cmetagenome_3_FD_203706 | JGI IMG/M metagenome (GOLD analysis project Ga0307406, IMG submission 203706) | Maize rhizosphere microbial communities from greenhouse at UC Davis, California, United States - 322HYB-C-2 | ecosystem: Host-associated > Plants > Roots > Rhizosphere > Soil | place... | reverse complement strand
TCGCATGGCCATGGCGGATCCTGCCGCCATGGCGTCGTGGGCAGCCCTCCTCCCGGTGCCTCAAAAAGGCGACCCTGACGCAAACACTCCTCACCCCGCTGTCATCGCCGCCCACTACTGGATGCGACGGGATCCGCAGGCCGCTAGCGCTTGGCTGAAAACCCAGCCACCCCAATCCCCATGGCGAGCCATGGTCGGACCTCCTGCTGGCGAGGAATGATCAGCGGCATGGAGCGCGCGCCATTACCTCTCTTCTTTCTCCAACATCTATTCATTCTCGCTCATGAAAGCTCCCGTCACCGCGATCATCGCCACGCTGGTCGCTATCCTTTCCTTCGTCGCCGGCCGGTGGGGTTCAGGCAAGGACAGGGGCAGCAGTGACAAGGCCCCCGCCGGTTCGGCAGCGCCCGGCGACGAGACCACGGCGAGTTCTCTGGCTGGCTCTAGCCGGAAGGCGAAGTCGAAAGCCGATCCGGAAGGTCGGCCTGCGAATTTTGTCTCGGACCACGCCCTCACCGTTGAGGAAGCACGGGCGCTCACGTCGGAGGAGCGCATGGCCTTGATCACCCGCGGTGGCATGTCGTGGAACAGCGGCAACCAAGCGGCCCTGATGTGCGGCGTGATCGCCGCCCTGACCGAGGACGAGATCGGTCCAGCCACTCAAATTCTCGGCGGAATCCAGGACCGCGGCAATTTCCAGACGCAGGAAGTGTGGGACGCGCTATGGACTCAGTGGGGACGTGTGAATCCCACCAAGGCACTGGAATTTTTCGCCAACGACGATTCAGGCAAGTCCAAGGGCGACGCCCGCCACATGATGACGGGCTGGCTGGAGGCAGATCCCCTCGCCGCCTTCACCTGGGCCAAGCAGCCGAAGCAAAGCGGCCTCGAAGCGGCCGCCGCTGCGCTCGCCATTACCCGCAATGCCAATGGCGACCCAAAGCGCATGGAGGCTTCCATTCTCGCGCTGCCGGCGGACGAGATCACCCGTAGCGCCTGCCTTCAGGACTACTTCGACCTAGCCAGCATGGCTGGAGAGGGACTAGGCGCAGCGGAGACCTACGACCAACTTCCCTCCGCCCTGCGCAGCGCCGGCTGGCCGGTGACAATGCAACGAATGATTCATCAGGACCCGCAGGCCGCGGCGGAGTGGTTGGCAACGCACTCTGGAGACGCTGGCCGAAACTATCAGATCGCCCATGAAATGGTCGGGGAGATGGTGAGCCGCAACCCCGCCGCCACCCTGACGTGGGCCATGAAGTTGCCCGGCCTCTATGACACTTCTTCCACTCGTCAGGTTCACCCAGCGGAAATCGCCATCAGCCAATGGCTCGAGGTTGATCGTCCCGCAGCCACGGCTTGGCTCCAATCGCACTCCGCTGACGCCTCTTGGACGAAGCCTCTGATCGAAGGAGAATAGCGGACTGAACAACCAACTTTCGCTGCAAAGTGCAGTTGTTGGGGTGAGCAATGCATCGTGGATGAACGGGAGCCGCAACCGGATGCCCTGAATACCAAGGGCCAAGGCGATGGCACAGGCGATGCCCTCCAAGTCCGCACTGCCATGAGACCAAATCTTCTCGTCATCAATCCCTCCGGAAGCGAGCCCTCGCCTTGGGTCGAAGCCCTCTGCAACCAGTGGATGGAAGACTGCTACGTCTATCTCCTCTGCCCCGGCTGCGGATTCCGCGAGGACAATGCACGGGGTGTCCGCTTCCTCTCGCATGACGGCGAGGCCGTTCCAAACTTCGGCCACCTCGGAGGCATCATCTCATTCAGCAGGACGGATGCACTCCAGCGGTTGATGGAAATCTATCCGGACGTGATGGTGCGGATGATTCCGCCGATTGGCGATGTCCTGCCGGAGCAGATCGAGCTGTCTGGCTCTCCACTGCTCGAGCATCCATTGGCTGCTTGAGCCGCGAGGGGAAGTTCGCCGTGCGTTTCTTCGCGAGCCGCTTACGCTGCCCGGTTGATGAGCACACGAACCCCCTCGGAAGTTGGACGTCTCTGGTTCGGAGACATGTGGAATAACCGGGACACCGGCTTGCTTCGCGAATTGATGGCTCCGGATGCCACCGGCACCTTTGAAGGTGGCAGGACGATGGTCGGGCCTGACGATTTCATCGAGTTCCAGAAGGCGTTCCTCGGTGCGGTGCCAGATCTCAAAGTGGAGCTGCTGAAAAGCATCTCGGAAGGCGATGACGTCTGCGTCCATTGGCGGGGTTCTGGTCTACACTCTGGCGCCGGATTGGGCTGCGCCCCGAGCGGGAAGCAGATCGAGTTTCAAGGCGTCACTTGGCTGACGGTGAAGAACGGGCAGATCGTCGCAGGTCAGGATTTTTGGAACCTCGGCGGCCTGATGCAGCACTTGGCAGAGTAAGGTAACTCGCGGGAGAACTCGCCGATCTTCAGCCAGCGCTAATCTTTTCCCGGGGATTCTGGTCGTGGCTTGCGTGTTTCCTTCTGAGACCACGCCAAGCTCATCATGAAATTGAAACTCCTCTCACTCCTGCTTTGCCCGCTAGCCTTGAGCGGCCAAGAGCCTCAATCGGTCCCTGTTCCGCAGGAAGTCACTATCATTTCAACCGCGCCGGTTAACCTGTGGCAGACAGGAACGGTCACGCTGACGACCACCGGATCGACCACGCTCGCCGAACTCATCGAAATGCTAAAGCAGCAACTCGGGCAGCTGAACTGGATCATGCAGGGCGATGTCGGCGACATCCAGTTGCCGGCCTTCAGCGTGAGAGACGCCTCGGTGGAGAGCCTGATGATGCTGCTGGGAACCGCCGCCGGCTTCGATGTCCAATCCGCCCCGCCCCAAGCGGCCAATCAGCGAGAGATCGTGATGATTCGCCGCAGCGCCATCCCCGAGATCTCCCAGGCCAGCCCGGCCAAGGACCTTCGGGTGATTCCGATGAGCGAGAGCGCACCGGAGCCCGGCAAGAAGACAAAGGCCATCCCGGACTCTCCCGATGTGGAGAGTGTCCCCTTGCCCTCCAAGCACGCCGGCAAAACACTGAAGGTGATGAGCCTGGGAGCGTTTTCTAATGATGCCGCATGGGACCGGCATATCAGGGGACTGAATCAATTGCTGACCAGTGTCCTGACGCAGGGAAGAGACGGCAAAGGACTTCCCGACGATGCCCTGACCTTCAATAGCGACTCACGCCTGCTGATCATTCGCTTGGAACCGGAGAAGGCGGCGGAAGCGGTGCAACTGGTCGAGGGCTATGTCGCCTCCTTGAAGGAGCGGCAAGCAGCCGTCGACGAGCAGCTCAAGGATCTCTTGAAAAAGAAGCTGACCGCCGAAATGGACCTCCGATCAGTCGAGTCCTCCGGCAAGGGCGGCAACAACCCTGAGATCAAGCAATTGGAGATCCGGCTCGATACTCTCTCACGGGCAATCAGCGATATTGAGATGAAGAACGGTCTTCGCTAATCCTCTACCCATGGACCTCGCCGTGCCTGAATTGGACACGATCGCGAACGGCGGGGCGGAGCAAGCGCCCCTGCTGCTCTCACTCACCGCGGGCCTTGCTCGCGGCGATGACGCGGCATGGCGGGCATTTTTTGAAGCCTATGAAGGCCGCCTGATGGCCTACATCCGGACCTGCCAAGGCGGCAATCCGGAAGGCGCGGATGATGTTTATCAGGAGATGATGCTGCGGGTGATGCGGCACGCTCGCCCCTTTGAAGATGAAGTGGTGTTCTGGTCATGGCTCACGGTGATCGCACGCTCGGCCCTCGCGGACCACAGGCGCCGGCGGTCGACGTGGAGGCGGTTTCTCGACCGCTTGGTCAATGTCCTTGAGCGGGCCCGACCCGGGATCGGGATCGACCGGGATGTGCCGGCGAACGAATTGGAACGGGCGATGGCGAAGGTGGACCCCGGGCTGCGGAAGCTGCTTGAGCGGAAATACGATGAGAAGTGGAGCGTCCGGCGTCTTGCCGATGCCGAGAATGTGAGCGAAAAAGTGATCGAACACCGTCTGGCCAAGGCTCGCATCCAACTGGGCCGAGCCTTGGGAAAAGTCAGAGAGGAGGAAGCGTCATGAACGAAACGGACAGAGGAAAGCTATTGAGGGACGTGAGGGCCACAGGACTGGCCGCCCGCAAGCGACGGCGCAGGAACCTGCGGGCTCTTGCAATGGGCAGCTGTGGGGCGGTGGCTTGTTTGTTCCTGGTGATGGAAGCTCATTTTCCAGAGAAACGTCCGGAAGGTGACCGCGAGCTCGTGAAGGCGCCCGTAGTGGCACCGTCGGAGCAGCAGTCACCGAAGGCACCGGCGACCGAGATCCAGACCGAGCGGGACAAGGACGAGGCTCTTTTGAATACGCTTTCGGAAGCCGGGCCGGTCATCATCACCATGGCCGACGGAAGCCGCCAGCTCTACCTGACTCGGCCATGAGTCGGGTCCTCGCAAGCAATTCCGGAAGTCCCCTACACCAAAGTCCAATAGACCCGCTAGCTGACGAGGGAGCACGATTCGGCGAGAGTCATGCAAACGCCCTCACTCGGCCCAGCACGCCATGCTTCGGGCCTCCGTCACACGGTCGGCGATGATACCCTCATCCCCGAGCGGATCGAGTGCGGAGCCGACCCTGGACACTGCTTCGAACTGGCGGGCCCGCGGGAACAGATCTTTTTCGACCCCAAGGAAACGCGAGCCGGCATCGTCACGTGCGGCGGGCTATGTCCGGGGCTGAACAATGTGATCCGTTCGCTGTTCTGCGAGCTCCACTATGGCTATGGGATCGCCGAAGTCGTCGGTTTCCGTGGTGGGTATGCGGGACTTGATCCGGCCTCGGGTGTCGAACCGGTGACCATCACGCCGGAATTTGTCGAAGGGATCCATCGCCAAGGCGGCACTATCCTTGGAACATCGCGAGGTCCGGTGGATATCGGCCGAGCGGTCGACAACCTCATCGCGCGAGGGATCGATATTCTGTTCACCGTCGGCGGTGACGGCACCCAGCGCGGGGCAAATGATCTGTATCAAGAAGCCCGACGCCGCGGACACCTGCTATCAGTGGTAGGCGTCCCCAAGACCATCGACAATGACGTCGCCTTCGTCTCCCGCACCTTCGGTTTCTTCAGCGCCGTGGAAGAAGCGGCGCGAGTGCTTGATCGAGCTCACACGGAAGCTCGCAGCACGCCCGGTGGAATCGGCCTTGTAAAGCTGATGGGCCGCCATGCCGGCTTCATCACTGCAGGGGCGACCGTAGCGAGTCAGGATGTGAATTTCGCTCTCATTCCCGAAGTTCCCTTCAAACTTGATGCTTTCCTGGCCGCTCTTGAACAGCGGATGCGGACGAAGTCCCACGCCGTCATCGCCGTCGCCGAAGGCGCGGGACAGGACCTGCTAGAGGCGGATTCCTCGACCCGGGATGCCTCGGGCAATGTGAAGCTGAAGGACATCGGGATCTTCCTCCGCGGCCACATCGAATCCCACATGAAGAACGCCGGGCTTCCCGTGGCGATCCGCTACTTCGATCCCAGCTACCTGGTCCGCAGTTGCCCTGCGAATTGCGAGGACTCGCTGCTCTGCGATCTCTTCGCCCGCAATGCGGTGCACGCGGCGATGGCCGGCAAGACCGGCGTGGTCATCGGCTTTCTCCACGAGCGCTTCATCCACGTGCCGATCGAGTTGTTGGCCAGCAAGGTGAAGCGGCTCGATCCTAACGGCGGCTGGTGGCGCTCGGTGCTTTCCGCGACTGGCCAGCCGGCGAACTTCTCCTGAGCCATCCATGTGAAACGCCTCCTCACAGAAATCCGGCGTAATCCGCTACTTTGGCTCTTGGTCTGCGTGCCGGCGGTCTTTGTCGCACATTCGATCAAGCCGGACGTGCACACACTGCATTTCCTGCTATCGCTCGGTGCGATCGTGCCTTTGGCAGCCCTGCTCAGTCACGCCACCGAATCGGTCGCATCGAAAACCGGTGATGCCGTAGGCGGCCTGCTCAATGCGACACTCGGCAACTTGACCGAGCTGGTGATCGCCCTCACCGCGCTGCGAGCGGGAGAATACTTGTTGGTCAAGGCCTCGGTCGCAGGCGCGATCGTGGCCAATACCTTGTTCATGCTCGGCGCGTCGTTCTTGCTCGGTGGCCTCAAGCATCACACGCAGGAATACAATCGCGTCAGCGCTCGCCTGCAGGCCGGACTTCTCTTCTTGGCCACGATCGCGCTGTTGGTTCCCTCGGCCATCGTCGAGGCGGATGCGGGCGCTGGCTCGGCTGCGGCAACTTTCAGCCAAAAACTGAGCGTCGCGCTGTCGATCCTTCTGATCGGAGCCTACGCGCTAGGCATGCTGTTTTCCCTGAAGACCCATCGCGAGTTCTTCGGGAGTGCCAGCCATGGCGATGGTGACGATGAGGAACCGTGGCCGATCACCCTAGCGTTGGGCACCCTCGCCGCCGTCACGGTGCTAGTGGCCTTCGTCAGCGAGGTCTTTGTCGAGTCGGTGCAAGAAGCGGCCAAGACGTTCGGCATGACGCCGGCATTCGTCGGCTTCATCGTCGTCGCCCTCGTCGGCGGTGCAGCAGAAATGGCATCGGCCTTTTCGGGAGCGCGCAAGAACCGGCTCGACCTCAGCGTGGGCATCGCCCTCGGCAGTGCCTCCCAAATTGCACTCTTCGTGGCACCAGTCTTGGTGCTGTTGAGCTACGTCATCGGGCCGGCACCGATGAGCCTGCAATTCTGGCCCGGAGCGGTGGTGATGATGTTGATCGCCACCCTCACTGCTTCGCTCGCGACAAATAGCGGGCGCTCGGCGTGGTTCATCGGCGTATTGGTGCTAATGGTCTACTTGATCTTCGCCATGACACTCTACCTGCTGCCGCCTGCCAACGCATGAACACCCTCCCCACCATGCTCCGCACCGTTGTTTTCGATGCAAAGCCGTATGATCGCGAGCCCCTGCAACAAGCATCTGCGGGCACCGGCATCGACTGGCGCTTCATGGACTGCCGGCTCTCGGCGGAAACATCCGCCGCTGCCACCGGGGCACAGGCAGTCTGCGTCTTCGTCAACGACCACGCGGACCGGCCGTGCCTGGAAGCGCTGAAGTCGCTCGGGGTGAAACACATTGCGCTGCGCTGTGCCGGCTTCAACGGGGTGGATCTGGTCGCAGCGAAGGAACTCGGCTTTTCCGTGACGCGGGTGCCTGCCTACTCGCCCTACGCCGTCGCCGAACATGCACTGGCGCTGTTGCTCGCGCTCAATCGCAAGATTCCTCGTGCGAACAATCGCGTTCGCGACCTCAATTTCTCCCTAAATGGCTTGGTCGGCTTCGATCTCCACGGCAAGACCGCGGGCATCGTCGGCACGGGCAAGATCGGCCGGATCGCCGCACAGATCCTCCGCGGTTTCGGCATGCGGGTCCAGGCATACGATCCCTACCCTTCCTCCGAGTGGGCCATCGAATACGGCATCGAGTATACCGACTTCCAAGCGCTCGCGAGCCAGTGCGAGGTGCTTTCGCTGCACACCCCGCTGACGCCGGAGACTCATCACATCATCCGGAAGGAGACGCTGGAGCTGATGAAGCCCGGTGCCATCCTGATCAATGTCAGCCGTGGCGCGCTGATCGACACTCGTGCGCTGATCGATGCCTTGAAAGTCGGTCGTCTCGGTGGTGTGGCGCTCGACGTCTATGAGGAGGAGGAAGGCGTGTTCTTCGAGGACTTGTCCGGCCAGATCCTCCACGATGACGACCTCGCTCGCCTGTTAACCTTCCCGAATGTCCTGATTACCGCGCATCAGGCTTTTCTAACAAGAGAAGCGCTGTCCGAGATCGCGCGGGTCACCGTGGCGAATCTCACCGCCGGAGTCCAAGGTCAGCCGTTCCTGCCGGAGACCGCATTGGTCGATCCTTCATCGCCATGAGTGTGAAGCGATCAGTCCCAGGAGTCGCAGTCGCCCCGGTATGGCCAGGACGACCATCACCGCTGGGAGCGATGTTCGATGGCAAAGGCGTGAACTTCGCGCTATTCTCCGATCACGCGACCAAGGTCGAGCTATGCCTGTTCGACTCTGCCGATGCCACCGTCGAGTCACGCCGGATCGTTCTGCCGGAGAAAACCGACCAAGTCTGGCATGGCTACCTGCCAGGCGTGCAACCCGGCCAGATCTATGGCTACCGCGTCCACGGCCCTCACGATCCGGAGCACGGCCACCTGTTCCGGCCGGAGAAGGTGCTGCTGGATCCCTACGCCAAGTCCATCGCCCGCGATGTACGATGGACACCGGAGATCTTCGACGAGGAAAGCGATACCGCATCCAGCGCACCGCTGGCCCGAGTCACCGACACCTCCTTCGCTTGGCACGATGACCGCCCGCTACGCACGCCGTGGCCCCAGACCGTGGTCTATGAGCTGCACGTAAAGGGCTTCACCAAGCAGCACCCGGACATTCCAGAGCATCTGCGAGGCACCTACGCCGGCCTCGCGTCACCGGCGGCGACCTCCTATCTAAAGGAGCTCGGCATCACCGCCGTCGAGCTGTTGCCCGTCCACTACCACGTCGACGAGCCGCACTTGGTAAAGTCCGGCCGGACCAATTACTGGGGATACAATACCCTCGGCTATTTCGCACCCGACCCGCACTATTCCGCCAGCGGTCCGGATGGCGCGGTCGCGGAGTTCCAGCAAATGGTGCACGCGCTTCACGCCGCGGGCATCGAGGTCATCCTCGACGTCGTTTACAATCACACCGCCGAGGGCGACCACCGCGGACCGATGCTCTCTTTCCGCGGCATCGACAATGCCGCCTACTATCGGCTGAAGGACGACCGCACCCGCTACCTCGACTTCACCGGCTGTGGGAATTCGCTAAACGTCGCCCATCCGCGCACGCTCCAGCTCATCATGGACTCGCTTCGCCACTGGGTGTTGGAGATGCATGTGGATGGCTTCCGCTTCGATCTCGCCAGTGCCTTGGCGCGTGAGCTCTGGGAGGTCGACCGGCTCGGCGCCTTCTTCGACATCATCCATCAGGACCCGGTGCTCTCGCAGGTGAAGCTCATCGCCGAGCCATGGGACCTGGGGCCGAACGGCTATCAGGTCGGAAATTTCCCGGTGCTGTGGAGCGAGTGGAATGGCAAGTATCGCGACTGCGTACGGCGCTTCTGGACAGGGCGTGGTGGCTCGGTGGGCGAGTTCGCCACGCGCTTGGCCGGCAGTAGCGACCTCTACTCACACAATGGCCGGCGACCTCACGCCAGCGTGAACTTCATCACCGCGCACGATGGTTTCACGCTGCGCGATCTGGTCAGCTACGACCACAAGCACAACGAGGCGAACGACGAGGAAAACCGCGACGGCAACAATCAGAACGACAGCTGGAACTGCGGCGTTGAAGGACCGACCGATGTTCCCGAGGTCAATGCCTTGCGCCAGCGCCAGCAGCGGAACCTTCTCGCCACCCTGATCCTGTCGCAAGGCGTGCCGATGATCCTGGCCGGCGACGAATCCGGCAACACCCAGCACGGCAACAACAATCCCTACTGCCAGGACTCACCCCTATCGTGGCTGGATTGGAAGCACAGTCCCGCGCAACGCGAGCTGCTAGACTTCACCCGGCGCCTGCTGCGGCTCCGTCGCGAGCAGCCCGTCTTCCGTCGCCGTCGCTTCTTCCTGGGCCGCGCGATCCATGGCGAGGAGATAAAGGACCTGCACTGGCTCAAGTCCGATGGCCACGAGATGACCGATGATGACTGGCACGCAGGCCACGCGCACTGCCTGTGCATGGCGCTGCCCGGCGACCAGATCGAGGAAACCGGCGAGCAAGGCGAGCGCATTACCGGGGACACCTTTGCGATCCTCTTCAATGCCCACGATGAGCCGGTGACATTCCATCTAGGCGAACGCTCCCGGGAGGTGGCGTGGGTGGTCGAGTTCGATACCGCCGATCCAGGCGCTTCCGGCCAGTGCTTCCCACACCTCGCACCCTATCCCCTTCAAGGCCGGTCGCTCGCGGTGTTGCGCGCGGTCCGTTCCGCTCCCTGAAAGGAGCTCCTACTTCAATTCCACCCCAATCCGCCTCACCATGAAAGGGATCTCCATCTCCGACTCCATCCGCACCGGCATGCGGTTGGATGACTTGCGACAGGCGTTCCTCGATAATCTCATCTGTGCCTTGGGACGCTTGCCTGCCCATTCGACGAGGCATGACCACTACCTCGCATTGGCCCTGACCGTCCGCGACCACGTCATGCGCCGCGGTGTGCGCAGCTTTGAAAAGGGCGACAATCTCTTGGTCCGACGGGTGGCCTATTTTTCTGCGGAATTCTTGCCCG
>Ga0307406_10002335_pt1 | contig 10304 bp, 9 predicted proteins | sample 322Cmetagenome_3_FD_203706 | JGI IMG/M metagenome (GOLD analysis project Ga0307406, IMG submission 203706) | Maize rhizosphere microbial communities from greenhouse at UC Davis, California, United States - 322HYB-C-2 | ecosystem: Host-associated > Plants > Roots > Rhizosphere > Soil | place... | reverse complement strand
GGGCGCACCGCGAGCCCGGACATGACCCAGCATCCGCGCCCGGCGATCGATTCGTCCGGGCTACGGCGCATTCACTCCCTGCTTGGATCAGCGGCCACGATCATGGCGACACGCGCAGAACTGCTGCAGCACCTGTGGCTGGAAGTCATCGACACGAACATGGACGAGGCGGTGCCGCAGCGCATCGCCGCCCATTACGAAAAGCGGCCGGATGAACCGTTCGCCGATACCGGAGCGGCGATCGGGCGTCTGCTCGCACTCGGCGCCACGCCGCGCGACCTGTGCCTGCTGATGCGCGGAACCGCCTACGAGACGGTGTTCGCTACCCTCTACGCCCTCGGCGACCCCGGCGTGGATGGCGACGACGTCTTCAACCTGCACGAGGAATTGCTCACCGCCGACCCAAGCGGCATGGAGGGGCGGCCGGGCTCGGTTTGAGCGTCGAGTCGCTGTTCTCTACCGGCAAGAGGGGGAGTGAGGGCTATCGCCCACGCCAAGCTGCGAGGCGGACGATCGTGCTGCCGACCACGACGAAGCCGAGCAGCAGCCACAGCGAGTTGATCAGGACCTTGGTATAGCCGAGGGCGGCGACGTCGATGAAGTGATAGGGATAGGCGCCGAGCAATTCGCCGCGTACCAGCGCATAGAGCAAATACCCCACCGGATAGGCGCACCAGATCAGCGCCGAGCGCGGTGCCGACACGCGGGCGGGAGGAAATGCGATCCAATGCCCCAGCACCATCAGCGGCGTCGCGTAATGCAGGCTGATGTCGGCGACCCATTGCCAGCCTTCGGGCGCCCAGACGTTGCGCAGCAGGACGTGATAAGCGAGGCCGACCATGACGATGGCGGTGGTGGCGCAACCCCGCGGCAGCCCGGTGCCGAGCCAGCGGTCCGACCGGGCATGGCCGAGCACGAAAGGCAGCGAGAACACCAGGGCGACGAAGCCGTTGGTCAATACGGTGAAATAACCCAGCAAAGCGACCAGGCCGTCGAAGGTCGACTTGCCGTTATGCTGGGCCAGCCGTAGCGACAACCACAGCTGCAGCAGCACGCCGAACCAGGCCAGCGCCGCCACTGCGGCCGATGCGCGGCGCGCGCGCGGGTCGTTGCGAGTCTCCACAGCGTTTCCTCGCGCCGCTCGCGGCGCATCCGAGTACACCCACGATTGCCGGGCCAGTGTGGCTCATCCAACCCTTACAGGACGCACCATGCCAGCTTATGCCGTCGCGCATCTTCGCGAAGTCTCGTTCAATCCCGCCATCGTCGAATACCTGCAGCGCATCGACGCCACCCTGGAACCCTTCGGTGGACGCTTCCTCGTGCACGGTGCGCAGCCGGACGTGGTCGAGGGTGCGTTTCCCGGGCATCTGATCGTGATCGGCTTTGCCGACATGGCCAAGGCCAAGGCCTGGTACGAATCGCCTGCCTACCAGGCCATCGTGCCGCTGCGCAGCGACAACTCGGTCGGCGATGTTTTCCTCGTCGAGGGGACGCACGAGGGCCATCGTGCGACCGATATATTGGCGGTTGCTGGGTAGAGGCGGGGCAGGCAGTCGCCGCTGGGTTCACCGCCGGGCGGGCGCATGCCCGCCGGCTTAATCGAGCCGGCTTAGTCGAGTTTGTAGAGCTCGTCGCTACGGCGCCTGACCACATCCTGCAGCCCGGCCAGAAGGGCGTCGTTGCTGGCGGTGGATTTTTCGGCTTCGATCAACAGGATTCTGACTTCGTGTCGGGAGCGCCGGTTCGCACGCGAGTTGGTTTCGAAGTCCAGCGCCGCGATCAAGGTGGTGATGACGGCGGCGGCCGCTGCGGCGATCGAGGCGACGTCGCCGGGATGCTCGAAGCCGAGGATCTGGATCTTGCCGACGATGGCGGCGAAAGAACTCAGCAAGGCCGACATCACCAGCAGCGCGCGGTATCCGACCTTCCAGCACCAGGCCGAGCGACGATAGCTGTGCTCGTGGGCGAGCAGGGTGGTGCGGATCTCTGCCGACACGTTTTCACTCATGGCATTCCTCGATGGCGCTGTGGGCTGTTGTTCTCGGTCGATTGCTTGCGTTTGCTTTCACCGCCATCGCCGAGCGCGCCGTGGCACACGGCACGCATCGGTAGGGGATGAGCCTGCGGCCCACGCTGGATCGATGCTCGGCTTCGATGGAGAGGATGGCCTTGCACCGCACGAGCTACCGCGAAGTCCTTAGTCCAAAACGGTGAATCTACTGAACAAAGGACAGGCCGGCGCAGCCGGGCCCACCGGTGAACGCGGTGGACATACTTTCGCCGGATACGAGTTCGTTTCCGCCGGCACCAGCGATCTGTTCGAGACCGAACGGCTCGACCGGCAGCGGCCATTGCCCGAGGCGTTTTGCCTCAGGGCCTGCATCGACTGCCTCTATTCCGACTACAGCCCCTACGGGCAGGCCTCGTTGGGCAGCATGTTGTGTTTCCGCAACTTCAAGGACGAGTACCTTCGGGTCGCCTCGAAGAACGAATTCTGGGCGTTGCACGGGCGACACGAACGTCCGGTGCAGGAAACCTGTCTGTGCGGGCAGTTCGCGCGCCGCGTGCCGGGCACCGGCTATCGCGGATGAACCGCGCGGGTTCGACCACGCAGGGCCTCAATAGCCCAGGCGTACCGCCTTGATTTCGGTGAACGCCGACAGCCCGATGTGGCCGTTCTCGCGGCCGTAGCCCGATTGCTTGACGCCGCCGAACGGCAGGGTGGCCTCGCCGCCGCCGCCATTGACGATGACCTGGCCGGTTTCGAGCCGGCCGATCAGGCCGTGCACGGTGCCCAGGTCGCGAGCCCACAGTTTCGCCGACAAGCCGTAGCGCGAATCGTTGGCGAGCGCGGCGACGGCGGCGAGCGAGGCGTCGTCGGCGAACGGGGTCACCACGATCGCGGGGGCGAAGATCTCCTCCCGCGCAATCCGCATATCGGCGCTGGCCTCGGTCAACAAGGTCGGCTCGAAGAAATAGCCCGGGCCCGGCCGCGCGCGGCCGCCGCGCAGTGCCCGCGCGCCGGCGGCGAGGCTATGCTGGATGATGGCCTCGGCGCGCTGCCGTTGCCGCTGCGAAATCATCGGCCCCATGTCGGTAGTCTCATCGTAGCCGGCGCCGATGCGCAGCCGGTCCATCGCCGCGTACATCCGCTCGAGCAAGGCGCCGTGGATCGAATGCTGGACGAAGACGCGCGATCCCGCTGCGCAGTACTGGCCGCTCTTGAAGGCGATCTCGGCGACGATGGCCTGCGCCGCCTTGTCGAGATCGGCATCGGCGAAGACCACGACCGGAGACTTTCCGCCGAGTTCGAGCACCACCCGCTTCAGGTTGCTGCGCGCGGCCGCGAGCATGATCGATTGGCCGACCTCGGTGGAGCCGGTGAAGCTGATCAGGTTGACGTCGGGATGCTCGGCCAGCGCCTGCCCGGCGCTCGCGCCCTCGCCGGTGACGATGTTGACGACGCCCGCCGGGATGCCGACCTGGCGGCAGAGTTCGCCGATGCGCAGCGCCGACAGCGGCGCCAGTTCGGCCGGCTTGACCACCGTGGTGCAGCCGGCGGCGAGGGCGGCGGCGAGTTTCTGCAGCACCATCAGGAAGGGCGCGTTCCAGGGCGTGACGATGGCGACGACGCCGATCGGCTCGCGTAGGAAGTAGTCCATGCCGGATTGGTCGGCCGAGCGCATCGGCACTTCGCCGGCGATCTTCGTCGCCCAGCCGGCGTAGTCGCGCAAGGAGCGCAGGCCCAGCGGCAGGTCGCCGTTGCGGATCGAGGCCAGGCTATGGCCGGCGTCGAGCGATTCCAGCAGGGCGAATTCCTCCTGCCGGGCTTCGATGGCGTCGGCCAGGGCGAACAGCAGGGCGGCGCGTTTCGATGCGGGCAGGCGCGGCCAGGGGCCGTCGCGAAACGCGCGCCGGGCTGCGGCAACCGCCAGGTCGATATCGTGGCCGTCGCCGGCAGCGATCGTGGCGATGCGGCTTGCGCTGGCCGGATCGTCGACTTCGAGGGTGCGGCCCGATACGCAGGCACGCCAGGCGCCGTCGATCAGCACGGCCGGGGGCTGTTGCGACAGCGTGCGGCGCAGCGCGTCGAGTGTTTCGCTGGAATGCGCGGGCGTCGCTGCGCCAGCGGTTTCGTTCGCAGCCTGGGTCATGCCGGTGACTCCCGTAGAGCTAAGCCGCGCCGGCGCGATGTCGCGCCGGCACAGAGTTGATATTGTCAACTATCCTGTCGAAAGTTGATAAAGTCAACTTCTAAACGGTCAGCCCCGCTCAGCCCCGCTCAGCCTGGGTCCGACGTGGGGCCGTGCGACATGCGCCGCAGCAGCCCTTCGAGCTGTTTGCGTTCGGTCTGACTGAGGTCGTGCAACAGGTCCTTCGCCACCACCGCACGCAAGGCCTCGGCCTCGGCATGCGTTTCGGCGCCGCCCGCCGTCAGGCACAGGCGCTGGCGCTTCTCGCCGGCTTCGTTGTCGATCCGCTCGACGTGGCCGCGCTCCAGCAGCGTCTTGATGATCCGGGCGATCTGGGCCTTGTCGCGCCCGCTCTCGCGGACGATGTCGTTCTGGGTGCAGCCGCGATGGCGCGCGACGAAGCGCAGGGTGCGCGCTTCCATCGCCGCCAGGCCGAGCTCGGCCTCGCGCAGCGAACGCTGCATGCGCGCGGTGGCCTGATGCATGATCGTGTTGACCAGGTTGAGTATCTCGATGTCGCGGCTGGCCGGCATGGGCGTTCCGTCGTGGACGACCGGCGGATTGTCGGGACGCAGAGATGACAATGTCAACTTCTGGAGGCCCGTGACGACCGGAGTTTCGTGCGGCGGCTCAGGCGAAGCCGTTCTCGACGCTGCCCGGCGGCGGCGCGGTCACCGATTCGATGTGGAAGGTGTTGCGTTCGCGCTTGGCGTGGTACAGCGCGGCATCGGCGACCGACATGAAAGTCGCCGCATCGGTCGGCACGCGGGTGTAGGCGATGCCGATGCTGGTGGTGACCCGGATCGTGGTGCCGTCGACGACGACGTCCTGGTTCATGGTCTTGATCAGTTTGCGCGCGACCGCCTCGGCCGCTTGCGGTACGGCCGCATCCTCGATCAGCACCACGAACTCGTCGCCGCCCAGGCGCGCGGCCAGGTCGCTGTTGCGCACGCAGTGCAACAGGCGATGGGCGAATACGCGCAGGATCTCGTCGCCGGCGGCATGGCCGTAGCTGTCGTTGATGCGTTTGAAGTGGTCGATGTCGAGGTACATCAGCGAGGTCGGCGTGCCGTGCCGTTGCAGGCGCGCCAGCGCGAGCGCCATGCGTTCGTCGAACTGACGCCGGTTCGCCAGCCCGGTCAGGGTGTCGACCAAGGCCAGGCGCCGCAACTCGAGACGGTTCGCTTCCAGGGCTTGCTCGGCGATGACGCGGCGGGTGACGTCGCGGCCTGCGTAGATCAGGTCGAATCCTTCGCCGGCGGTCGACGGGATGGTGCGGGTGACCGCCTCGATCCAGACGTAGTGGCCTTCCTTGTGGCGGACCCGGTAGGTCGAGGTGACCGGCTCGTGCGAGGCGATAGCGTCGGCGATGATCTGGGTTTGCCGCTGCAGGTCGTCGGGATGGATCAGGCTGATCCGCATGCCGAGCATTTCGGCGGGGGTCCAGCCGAGGATGTCCTGGGCCGAAGGCGAGACGTAGATGCGTTTGCCGTCGACGCGCATGCGCACGATCACATCGTGCGAATAATCGGCCAGCAGCCGATAGCGGTGCTCGCTCTCGCGCAGCCCGGCCACGAGTCGCTTGCGTTCGGCCATCGCCAGCGCCACCGGGATGGTCATCAGGCAACCGCCGGCGATGTAGAGCTGCAGCAGCGCGACCCGCCCGGCGGTACCGAAGCCGTCGACCAGCCACAACGGCCCATAGCCGAGCGCCGTTGCCGTGCTGCCGATCAGGGTCAGCAGAATCACCCCCACCGCCACGCCGGCGAAGCGATGGCGGAACGCGCCCAGTAGCAGCACCGGGTAGGCCATGAACAGGATCGGATAGCGCGACAGGAAGATCGCCAGGCTGATGACGGCGAGCAACAGCATGGTGAGGACGAACGACCAGCGCCGGCCGGGCGCGGCGATCAGGCCCTTGCCCTCGCGATGCACGACCAGGGTCGAGGTGGCGAAGATCACCATGCCGACCACGTGCGCGGCGAACCAGGTGACGAAGTCGATGACGAACGAGGTCTGGTGCAGGGCGGCGATGATCGACGCGGCGATCAGCCCGGAAGTCGCGCAGGCCACCAGGGTGCTCGTGGTCGCGATGCCGCCCAGGCTGATCCAGCGTTTCGGGTCGCCCACGTTCGGCACGAAGCGCCTGACCACGCCGGCGACGATCAGCACTTCCACCACATTGGTCGCCGAGATCGGCGCGGCCTGGGCGACGGTTTCCGCGGTCGCCAGCCGCGCCGCGAACTCGACGGCGAAGGCCAGGACGATGTAACCCGGCCAGTGGGCGGTGGCGCGCGACAACAGCCAGCCGACCAGGATGCCGTTGCCGATCCAGACGGCGGCGAGTTCGCCGGGGCCGCGAGAGAGCGTCAGCGAGGCCCAGGCCGAGGTTCCGATCAGCAGCGCCATCAGCGCGTAGTCCGTCCAGGCGCGCTTGGGCATTGCGGGTGCGTCTCTCACACTCCCTCCTGCACAAGGTGGCCGGCTCTAGAGTGCGCCTGCGCTTTGCCTGTTTGTCGTGACGTCCTTCGCTGCATGCGCCGTCGCCATTCTGGTCCGGAGGCTAGGACGGCGGGTGTAAAGAAGGGGTGACCATGCGGCCGCGGACATGCGCGTGACGCGGGTCACAGGCGTTTGGGTGCGCTCGCGCATGCGGCTCGATCGCCGGCCGCGCGCGTCGAGAGCGAAGTCGCGATGGCGATATCGCGATTGCGGCATGGCTCGGATTCGTCGGCGGCCCAAGCAGTCGTCTCCCCACGGTGTCGACATTCTTATACGACTACGACAGTTGGGTTCGACAGCGGTCATCCTCCTGGCTTCGTTCCGAGGTTCCACGAACCATGCGGCTCCATGGCGGCAGTACGAATCGTTTGCCGTCGGTAAGCGAAGGCCGGCGAGCGACGCGCATCGGGATGCATTGCGAATGCAGCGACAGCAGGTCGACGACCGGTCCGGCGGCGCGATGGGGCTTCCGGCTGGCCGATCTGGTTCGGCGGGACGCAGCTCGCCGGTCACTAGTGTGCTTTGGCCGTGAGGGTCAGAAACTGCCGCGTTCCGCAGGTGGCCCGAGCGGCTTCGTGTCGGCGGACCTGGCCGAGGACGCGGTAACCACGGCATATCCGGCGGATACCCGGGGTTGGCATGGTTTTTGTGACGTGTATCACTAAATAATAACGGTAACCGGTTCGCCGGCTCCGTCCGTACGGCTGGCGACCAAGTGGAACACTCAGATGAAGAAGCGATGCCGGAAGGCGATACGAGCCGCAACCGTCCATCGACGAGTAAGTGCCCAGGAAGGTGGCGATTGAACCCGCCTGCCGTCCACGCCGCTGCATCACTGTCGCCGTCGACCACCTCTGGGGATCCGGGCATGTTCAAGACAGAACGTTCGCCGCAGAAGGCGCAGCCGATCCGCAGCCGGTCCCCCGTTCTGCTGCTGGTATCGCTGCTGTCGATGTTGCCGGCCGGCTCGGTGTTCGCGCAGCAGGGCATCGGTGTCGGAGGCCCCATCTCCATCGACGGCTTGGTCGGAACCAACACCGTCAACATCGAAGATCGCGACTGTGCCGCGAACAAGGCCGTGATCGGCGGTCGCCATACCGATCGCGCAATCGGCCCGGTCAACAGCGCCGACGGCATGACCGTCGACTACGACCTGCGTTGCGCATCGATCAATGCCGATGGTGTGACCGTAACCGTCACGCAAGACGTGACCTTTACCAATTTCAACAGTTTCGACCAGCGGGATGTGGTCATCGAGAACACCTGCGCCGCCGGTCAGGTCGTAGGCCGCGGCGGCGGCTACGACCGCAACTACCTCGCCCAAGGCACCTGGGCCAGCTCGGTTCAGCACATCTGCTATGCCCTGGTGCTCAACGCCAGTGACTGGGTCAAACGGTCGCCGACCGCCGCGTCGACCCAGAACATCGGCAACAACGAGAGTTATGCCACGCATACGCTGCGGGGACCGGCCTGTCCGGACAACATCGACACGGTCAAGGTCGGATACCGGTATCACGGCGGCGGCGAGGGCATCGACGGTTTTCGCCAGCGCTGCGGTCAGTTTCTCCAGGCCCGTTTCTCGGCAGCACTCAATTTCACCGACTTCGCCTGGAACACCACGCTCGGCGCCGGCGGCTGGACCGCGCAGCTGGCCCACAACGGCAGCGACATGGGCACACCCCGCGATCCGCGTCCGGCCGGCGTCAACGACCTGACCCAGTTCGAGGGCGCCAACGAGCTGTACGTGATTCCCGGCGCCGGCTACGCGGCCACGCCGATCGCACCGGCCGGCATCGCCGCCAATACCTATGTCGTGACGACCTCCTGCACCAACGCGACCCGCACCGACGAGCAGGACCTCGCCTGCCCGCTGGTGGTCAACGGTCTGCCCGACATCGCGGTGAGCTTGACCACGCCTGCGCCGGTGTACGGCAACTACGGCCAGTCGCAGAACATCGTCCTCAGCGCCACCAATCTGGGCCCCGGCGCCACCGACGGCAACGACGGCTTCACCGTGGTCGCGAACCTGCCGGCCGGCTGGACCGCCGGCACCTTGCCGGCCAACTGCACCGCCAATGGCGCCAACACCATCGTCACCTGCGCGCTCAACCCGACCCCGCTCGCGGCCGCGGCATCGCCCGGCGCCAGCGGCGGCACGGTCAGCTTCACCATTCCGGTCACGGTCAACTCGCCGACGCTCAGCGGCACCTACACCGCGAATGCCGCGCTCGGCCGCAGCGTGCCGGACGGCGACGGCGATACCACCAACAACGACTACAACACCGCCAACGACTCCGCCAGCGGGCCATTGGTGTTCCAGAAGCAGCCGATCCTGCGCCTGCGCAAAACGCTGCCGCTGGGCCGCTTCGTCGATGCCGACCAGTTCGCGTTGAGCATCGCCGGCACCGGCGGCCCGGCCACGGCGACGACCACCGGCACCGGCAGCACCGCGACCGGCGAGGCCCTGTTGAACGGCGCCGTCGCCGCGAGCTACAGCTTCACCGAAGCCGGTGCGGCCGGCGCCAACCTGGCCAACTACACGACCGCTTATGCCTGCACCAACGCGCTCGCCGGCGGGCAAACCCCGAGCGGCAGCGGCGCCAGTTTCAACGTCACGGCGGTGGCCGGCGACGAGCTGACCTGCACCTTCTCCAATACCCGCGCACCGCTGGCCAACCTGGTCATCAGCAAGACCAACACCCCGGGCTTCGGACCCAACGATCAGGGCACCGACACGCTGACCCGCGGAGCGACGACCACGTACTCGATCATCGTCACCAACAATGGCCCGGACGCCGTCACCGGTGCGATCCTGCGCGATCAGGCGGCCGGCCGCAGCGGGTTGACCTGCAACGGAACGCCGACTTGCACCGGCAGCGCCTGTCCCGGCGGGCTGACGATGGCCGCGCTCGAGGCCGGCGTCCCCCTGGGCACGCTGGCGAGCGGAGCGAGCGCGACCGTAACCCTGCCGTGCACGGTCGACTGAGCGCCGTACACGCGGCACAGCGCCTGCACCGGGTCGGCATCGTCAAGTCGACCCGGGTTGAAAACCCGGCCCGAGCACCCATTGGATAGGGCAACCAGGCGCCGACGACCACGATGACGACGGACATCCGAGCCGCACGATGGCCACAGGATCTGCCTGTGGTGCGCAGCTTGTTCCACGAATACGCCGAGAGTCTCGGCATCGACCTCGGCTTCCAGGGTTTCGACAACGAAGTCGCCGCGTTGCCGGGCAAGTACGCGCCGCCCGGCGGACGCTTGTTGATCGCCTGGCGCGGCGAGGGGGCCCTCGGCTGCATCGGGCTGCGCGCGCTGTCGGCCGACTCCGGCGAGATGAAGCGCCTGTACGTGCGGCCGCAAGCGCGCGGCGAACGACTCGGGCGCCGGTTGGCCGAGGGCATCTGCGCACATGCGCGCGATGCCGGCTATTCGCGCATCTGCCTGGACACCTTGCCGAGCATGGCGCCGGCGCAGAAACTGTACGAGTCGCTCGGCTTCCGGCCGATCGCGCCTTATGTCTACAACCCGGTGGCGGGCGCGCGCTTTCTGGCGCTCGATCTGTAAGGCGGCGAAGTGAAGCGGTCACCTTCGCACCGCCTCGTC
>Ga0307406_10002334_pt1 | contig 10308 bp, 10 predicted proteins | sample 322Cmetagenome_3_FD_203706 | JGI IMG/M metagenome (GOLD analysis project Ga0307406, IMG submission 203706) | Maize rhizosphere microbial communities from greenhouse at UC Davis, California, United States - 322HYB-C-2 | ecosystem: Host-associated > Plants > Roots > Rhizosphere > Soil | place... | reverse complement strand
GTGGAGCCGCCCTTGCGTCCGCGGATCACGATCCAGGGCACGTCGTTTTCGAGCGCGATCAGGTCCTTCGACTCGGCCGCCGACACGAAGCCCACCGGCATGCCGACCACCAGCGCGGGGCGCGCGCCCTCTTCGTGGATCAGCCGCACGATCTCGATCAGTGCGGTCGGTGCATTGCCGATGCCGACGATTGCGCCGTCGACCAGCCCCAGGCGATGCGCCTTGCGCATGGCCTGCACCGCGCGCGTGGTGCCTTCGGCCATGGCCTGCGAGATCACGTCGGGGTCGCTGATGAACTGGTGCGTGCCCATGCCGAAGTGGGCCAGGCGCGGGGCCGAGAGGCCGACGCAGATCATCTCGACATCGGCCAGCACGCGGCTGGCGCGCGAGCGGATGGCGGCGATGGCGGCGTCGACCGCCTCCGGATGGAAGTCGGTCAGGCCATTGAAGTCGAAGTCGGCGTTCGCATGGATCATGCGGCGCACCACGGGCCACTGGTCGGCGGTGTAGGCATGCGATGCCACCTCGCGGTCGATCACCGCGAAGGAATCGTGCTCGATGGCGCGGCCCGCCGCGGTGAGCTGCTCGGTGACGACGTTGGCCGCCGTGGAAGACGCCGGCTTCATCGCAGCACCGGCACCGGATCGTGCGCATGGGTGTGGCCATGCGCGTGGTCGTGGTCGTGGTCGTGGTCGTGGTCGTGGCCGTGATCGTGGTGGTGATCGTGGCCATGCGCCGCCGCGTCGCCGTGGTGATGGCCGCCCAGCCCGTGCTCCACCGCGAAGTCGCGGAACTTGCAGCCGTCGCAGGGCATGAGCGCGGCCGGTGCGCCGCGCCGCAGGTCGTCCACGCGCTGCTCCAGCAGCGCGAAGATCTCGGGCTCGAAGCCGAAGTAGCGCGTGGAGACAAAACGGATCGTCGGGTATTGCGCCTTCAGGTGTTCGACCTGGCGCGAGATGCGTTCGACCAGCGTGCCGTTGAACAGGTAGTACGGCAGCACCACCACCTGCTTCATGCCCAGCAGGCTCTGGCGCTGCACCGCCTTCTCCAGGCGCGGGTAGGTGATGCCCGTGAAGGCAAGGTCGACCAGCTCGTGGTCGGTCTCCTCCATCAGCCAGCGCGCCATCTTGGCCATGTCGCCGTTGGCCTGGCGGTCCGACGAACCCCGCCCCAGGATCACCACGCCGGTGGTGGTCGGGTCGGGCATGTCGAGCGCCTGCATCGCGTCCTTGAGGCGGCGCCGCAGGATCGCCAGGATCGGGTCGCAGGCCGTGAGGTGCGGCGCATAGAGGAACTGCACCATCGGGTACTTGAGGCGGGCGCCGTCGATGGCCTGCGGGACGTCCATCTTCACGTGGCCCGCGGCATTGAGGATGAGCGGCACTACGATCACGCGCCGCGCGCTCTCGGCGGCGCGGCGCAGGCCCTCGCTCATCGTGATCTCGGAGAACTCGATGAAGCAGACCTCGATGCGCCAGCCCGGCTGCCGCTCGCGCCATTGCGCGGCGAAGGCCTCGATCTCGTCGTTGCCGGATTTTTCGCGCGAGCCGTGGCCCACCAGCAGAATGGTTTCGGAGTTCATGGAAGTTCCTGGCGCAGGGTTTCGGCGGGAACGCTCGCGCGCCGGAAGCGGTGCGTGAAGCTCGCGTCGTAGAGCTTGGATTTGGCGAGCGTGGTCCACTGCCGCGCGCCCAGCGTGGGGCTGGCAATGATCATCGACTGGGTTGCGATGCGGGCCTCGCGGCACAGCGCCTGGATGGTCGCGACCGTGCCGCGCACGATCTTTTCTTCGCCGGGCCAGCTCGCCTTGTGGACCACCACCACGGGCGCATCGGGCGACCAGCCGGCGGCTGCGAGCGCGGCCGTGACCTTGCCCAGCAGCGTGATGCTCAGGAAGATGCACAGCGTGCTGTGGTGCGCGGCCAGCGCCTCGAGCGACTCGCCTTCGGGCATCGGCGTGCGGCCTTCGACGCGCGTGAAGATCACCGTCTGCGTGACCTCGGGCAGCGTGAGGCTTTCCACCGCCGCGGCCGCCGATGCCATGGCGGAGGACACGCCCGGCACCACGCCGATCGGCACGCCCGCCGCATCCAGCGGCTGCACCAGCTCGATCAGCGCGCCGTACAGGCCCGGATCGCCGGTCTGCAGGCGCACCACGGTCTCGCAGCGCGCGGCCTGCGCGATCAGCCAGGCCGACATCTGCTCGAGCGTCATGTCCTTGCTGTCGGCAATCGCGCAGTCCGGACGCGCCCAGCGCATCGCGGCTTCGCTCACCAGCGAGCCCGCGAACAGGATCGCCCCGGCGCGCTCGACGAGGCCGCGGCCCTTGACGGTGATGAGTTCCGGATCGCCCGGGCCCGCACCGACGAACCACACGGTTCCCGGTGCTGGTGCACTGCCTGGAGCGATGGCTCGCTCGTTCATGATGATGATTCCTCCGCGCCCGCCGCGCGATAGATGGTCGGTAGGACCGGGCAGCGGGAGAAATCGGAGGGGCGTGGGTGGATGCGGTCCCGGCGGATGCACACCTGCATCGAGCCGGACGCCATGCGCCGCCCGCCGATCCTCGCCCACCGCAAGGTCATGCGCTGGTCGTCAGGCCGGTCTCCGGGCTCACGAGCGGAGGGCCATCGGCTCTCCAGCAAGACCACCTTCCCATGCCGTTCGCGGCACAGTGGCGCGGGACCGAATCCCGGGGTCTTGCTTCTGACTCGTTTACCGTTGCGGGGGCAGCGTCGGGATTGCGCGGTGTTCTCTCCACCGCCGCGCACCGACTTCCCGTTTCACCCTGGCCACCCCGCCGTTGATACGGGGCGCCAGGACACCTGACAACGCGCGCAAAGTGTATCAGGCGGTCTGGGCTCGATGAACGGCGGAAGGAGCCCCGTGCCGGGAAGGGGCAGGCGCATCGCCGCGCTCCATCCGCCGCAGCGCGGAGCTCAGCTCGTCCTGCTCCGCAGGGCCCAGCTCGCGCGCCAGGCGCCTGAACCCGGCCTGGTAGCAGGGCAGCATCAGCGCTGCGGTGAGCGCGTGGACGTCATCGCCGCGTGCAAGACGCTCATGGCACGCAGCGATGCTTCGATAGACGCCGAGCGCCTGCGCGACGCGGGTTTTCCTGCTGCTGTCGTTGCTGCTCTCGATGCTCATCGCCGGCTCCTTGTGGCGCGCCGTGGATGGCGCCGCAAGGCAACTCTATGGACTGGCGGGCGCAGCGGGGAGTAACAAGATCGTCGTGAATCCGGCTGCCGTGTCAGGCGGCGCGTGAACCCGATCCGGCTTGCCGGGACCGTTCACAGCAGCACGGTGCACGACACGTCCGGTTCGCGCTGCGTGCCGATGAAGCGCTCGAAGGCCAGCGTCTCCATGTTGAAGTAGCCGAGGCGGTCGTTGTCCTGGCTCACGAAGGCGAGCGGGCGGGTCGGATGGAAGCTCAGCGCGATCGCGCGCGCCTCCATCGGGATGCGGGCCAGTTCTTTCAGGCTCGCCGGATCGACCACCGACAGGCTGCGTTCCCCGTAGTTGGTGACCACCAGCCGCCCGTCGCGGTACAGGTAGAGGCGCGTCGCGTCCTCGCGCGAGGGGGCTTCGCGCAGCACCTTCATGGTGGCGGTGTCGATGGCCGCCAGCGTGTTGCTCCACCGGTTGGTGACGTAGAGCGTCTTCTCGTCGGCCGAGAGTGCATAGCCCTCGGGCTTCTCGCCGGGCGAGCAGGGCACCGGCGCCGCCGTGGCGTCGTGCGGCCGGACCTTGGTCACCGTGTGCGAGAGCAGGTTCATCACGTAGGCCGTCTGCCCGTCGCGGGTGAGCGCGAACAGGTGGCTCTTGATGCCGCCGGCGGGCACTGCGCGGCGCGGTGCAGTGTCGGTCTCCGGATGGTCGAGCACCACCAGCTGCGCGCGGTCCTCGCTCAGCACGTAGAGGCGGCCCTGTTCGTCCATCTGCATGCCGTGCAGCCGGTTGAAGGGGGCGATGTCGATGGTGCGCGCGAGCCGGCGCGCCGCGATGTCGATCTGGAAGATGCGCGTGCCGCCATGGCCCAGGTGGCCCGAGGTCTCGACGCCGTAGTGGCCCACGTAGGCGAAGCGCCTTGCTGCGTCCACCACGAACTCGTGCGGAAACTCCTCGAGGGCGATGCTGTGCAGCCGTTCACCGCTTTCGATGTCGTAGTAGCTGAAACAGTGGCTGCACTTTTCCACCAGGAGCAGGATTTCTTGTGTCATGGGCGCTGGATTCCCTCGGTACGAAGAGTGACGCGGTAGAGCGAGGTGCTCGCCGCGATGTAGAGCTGGTTGCGCTGCACGCCGCCAAAGCAAAGGTTGCCCACCTTCTCCGGCACGTGGATCTTGCCGAGAAGGCTGCCGTCGGGGTGGTAGACCTGCACGCTGTCGAGGCTGCTGGTGTAGAGCCAGCCCCGGGCATCGAGGCGGAATCCGTCGGGCAGGCCGGGATTCACCTCGGCGAACACGCGGGGGTTGGCGAGGGTGCCCTCCTGCACCTCGAACACCATCAGGTGGTGGCGGCCGCCGCCGTCGCTGCGCATTGCGGCCGAGGTGTCGCTCACATAGAGCAGCGATTCGTCGGGGGAGAACGCGAGGCCGTTGGGTTCCTGCACCGCGTCGGTCACGGCGTCGAGGCGGCCGCTCGCCGGATCGAAGCGGAACACGAAGTTGGCTGCCTGCTCCCGCTCGGCGCGGTGGCCTTCGCGGTCGCTCGCAATGCCGTAGGGCGGATCGGTGAACCAGATCGTGCCGTCGCGCTTCACGACGACGTCGTTGGGCGAGTTGAGACGCTTGCCGAGATGACGGTCGACCACGATCTCGTCGGGCGTGCCGGCGCGCACGCCACTGGGCGAGACGCGCGTGCGCACGATGGCGCGCAGGCCGTGCGAGCAGTGCAGCAGGTCGCCGTTGAGATCGCGTGTGTGGCCGTTGGTGAACTCTACGGCGGTGCGCCATGTTGTCATGCCATCTCGCTCGCTCCAGCGCAGCATGCGGTTGCTCGGGATGTCGCTCCACAGCACGGAATCGTCCTCGTGCATCCAGACCGGTCCCTCGCTCCACTGGGCGCCGGTGCACAGTCTCTGCAGCTGCGTGTCCTCGACGACGGGGCGCAGGCGCGCGTCGAGGACCTCGATGGGGGTGTTCATGCGCCTCATCCTTTCACGGCACCGGCTGTGAGCCCCGTGATGATCTGGCGCGCGGCAACGAAGGTGAAGATCAGCGGCGGTATCGCGATCAGGCTGCCCATCGCCATCACCTTGCCCCAGTCGACGCCCATGTCGGTGATGAACAGCGAGGCCGCCACGGGCAGCGTGCGCGTGTGGCGGTCGGTCAGCACCAGGGCCAGGATGAACTCGTTCCACGCGATGCGGAAGGTGAAGATCGAGGCTGCGGCCAGGCCGGGCGCCATGAGGGGCAGCAGCACTTTCATGAACACCTGGATCGGACCGCAGCCATCGATGGCTGCCGCTTCTTCCAGTTCGATCGGAACCTGCAGCACGAAGCCGTAGAGCAGCCAGATGGTGAACGGCAGGTTGACCGCCACGTACAGGAGGACCAGGCCCCAGAGGCTGTTGACCAGGTGCCACTGGTTCCAGATCATGAAGACCGGAATGGCCAGCACGGCCAGCGGCACGGTGCGCAGCAGCAGCGTGGTGTAGGCCACCGCGGTGCGCCCCGCGAAGCGGAAGCGGGCCAGGCCGTAGGCCGCCATGCAGCCGAGCACCAGGGTGGCGGCCGTGGAAACGATGCCGACGAACAGGCTGTTCATCAGGTAGCTGCTGAACTTGTCTTCTTCCAGCACGGCGCGGTAGTTCTCCAGTGTGGGCGTGAAGATGAAGTTCAGCGGCTCGGCAAAGATCTGTACCTGCTGGCGCAGGCTGGTGGCGAAGATCACGGCGATCGGCGCGATGCACAGCGCCGCGAGCGCGATCAGCATCGCGTAGTGCAGCGTCGTGAGAAGAGGGGAGCGATTCATGGGTGCTGCCTCACTTCTCGCTCTTGAGCGGATTCGACAGCCGCAGCGCGCCCCAGGAGAGGGCTGCCACCACCACCAGCAGCAGCACCGAGATCGCCGCCGCGGCACCAAGCTGCTGGCCGACGAAGGCCGTCTTGTAGATGTGCAGCGCGAGAATTTCGGTGGAGTCGCCCGGGCCGCCGAAGGTCAGCACGTAGATCACCTCGAGCACGCGGAAGGCATCGATCAGCCGCATCATCAGCGTGATGGCAATCACATGCATCACCATCGGCAGCTTGACCAGGAAGGTCATCTGCCACCACCTGGCGCCGTCGATGCGCGAAGCCTCGATCACCGCTGCGTCGACGTTGGCCAGGGCCGCCACCATCATGATGAAGACGAAGGGCGTCCACTGCCAGATGTCGGCGACCACGATGGCGGCGAAGGCCAGGGCCGGGTCGGACAACCAGCCGCGCGCGGCCATGCCGAACAGGCCCAGCACCGCGTTGACGAGGCCGAACTGCGCGTCGAACAGGTAGCGCCAGGCAAGGCCCACCGCAATGGGCGCGATCATCATCGGCAGGATGAACAGCGTGCGGAAGAAGGCGGTGCCGCGCACCGGCTTCTCCAGCGCCAGTGCCAGGGCAATGCCCAGCACCATCTCCGCGCTCACGCAGACGGCGGCGAAGAGGAGGGTGGTCCACAGCGACGACCAGACGCGTGGATTGGAGAAGGCCGAGACGAAGCTGTCCAGGCCGACCCAGCGCGCGTCGCTCCACGGCGTGCCCATGCTCCAGTCGAAGAAGCCGAGCTGGAAGGCCGACAGGACGGGATAGAGGCAGGCCGCCGCCATGATGAGCACGGCCGGCCCGAGGTAGAGGGCCGGAACCCACGAAGGAGTGCGCATCGCGATCAGACCTTGTAGTTCGCTTCGCGCATGATCTGCGTGACCGGCGCCACCAGGTCGTTGAGCGCGGCCTCGGCGGTCTTCTTGCCGGTGAGTGCCTCGGAGATGCCGACGCCCAAGGCCTGCACGTTGATCTTGTCCCACACCGGGATGATCGGCCGCCAGTCGGGGTTGGAGTATTTCAAGGCCTCCCTGAAGGTGATGAACTCCGGATACTGGCGCACCAATTCGGCATCGACCATCGTGGAGTTGCGCACCGGGGTGCCGCCGGCCCGGGTGCAGGCCTTGTCCTGCGCCTTCGAGGTGAGCCACTGCATCAGCAGGAAGCCGGCATCGGCATTCTTTGCGTTCCTGGGAATCGCCAGGCCCAGCCCGCCCGACTGCGATGCGCGCCGGGTGCCCATGGGGTGCAGCGCCCAGCTCACCTTGCCGGCAATCCTCGATTTGGCGGGGTCGTTGACCAGGCCTGCGAGCGAAGTGGAATCGAGGTACATCGCAGCCTGGCCCTGCAGGAAGGCTGTGTTGCTCTCGCCCTGCCCATAGGCCGGGATGCCGGCCGGCCCGGTGGCTACCACCTCCTGCAGGAACTTGAGCGCCTTGATGCCCGCCTCGTCGTTGAAGCGCACCTTCCACCTGTCGTCGAAGACACTGCCCCCGAGCGGGTTCAGGTGCAGCAGCCAGGCATGCACGCACTGGTGGCCGGCCTGCCCGCGCGAGGCCAATGCGCCGATGCCTTCCTTGTCCTTCAGCAGGCGCAGGAGTCTGGCGAAATCGTCGTAGTTGCCCGGCGGCTGCAGGTTGTGCTTGGCAAAGATGTCGCGGCGGTAGGCCAGCACCGAGGTCTCGGCGCCATAGGGCAGGCCGTAGAGCTGGGCGCCGGGGCCTGCCAGGTAGCCCTTGGGGCCGCCGACCATGCCCAGGTTCTCCAGGTAGATCGGCACGATGTCGTTCAGGTCGTAGGCGGGATCGGCCAGCGCAGGGTTCTTGAGAAAGCGCTCCAGCGGATGGATGAGGTTCTTGGCGACATATTCGCCCTTCCACATCACCACGTAGCTCACCAGGTCGTAGTCGCCCTGCGGCTTGGCCATCTCGAGCAGGTGCTTTTCCTTCATGCGGCCCATGGCCAGCTTGTCCACGTCGACCTTGATGCCGGTCTCCCTGGTGAATTCGGGCAGGATCTTCAGCATTGCGTCGTAATGCGGATGCGCGGGGATGCCGAAGGTCACTGTCTGGCCTGCGTACCTGGCATAGCGGCTCTGCGCGAGCGCCCCGCGCAACGGCAGGCCGGCGCCGAACACCGAGACTGCACCGCCTTTGACGAAACTTCTTCTCTTCATGGTTTTCTCCCTTGGGGTTGAATGGCGACGGCGGGATCAGCGACGCAAGGAGCGTCCGCTGCCACTGTCGAAAACATGCAGGTCTTCACTGTCGAAGCCCAGCGCCACATCGTGGTGCAGCAGCGCATGGGCATCGCCCGGCAGCATCGCGGCCACGCGCTGGCCCGAGGGCGCGGCCATGTGGCCGACGATCTGGCTTTCGGTGCCGAGGTACTCCACCACCTCCACCTTGACGGCCAGTTGTGCCGCGTCGGGGCTGGCGCGCAGCGCCTGCGGGCGCAGGCCCAGCACCAGGTCTTGGCCGGGGCCGGGCGAATTGGCCGCCAGCCACGCGGGCGGCTGCCAGGCAAAGCCTTCGCCGCGCAGCACGCCCCGGCCGCCTTCCTCGACATGACGGGCCTTGAAGAAATTCATGGTCGGCGTGCCGATGAAGCCCGCCACGAACAGGCTCGCGGGCCGCGTGAACACGTCCGACGGCGTGCCCACCTGCTGGATGCGGCCCTTGTCGAAGATCACGATGCGCGAGGCCAGGGTCATGGCCTCGACCTGGTCGTGCGTCACATAGACCGTGGTCTTGCCCAGCCGCTCGTGCAGCAGCGCGAGCTCGGCGCGCATGTGGCCGCGCAGCTTGGCATCGAGGTTCGACAGCGGTTCATCGAACAGGAAGACCTTGGGCTCGCGCACGATCGCGCGGCCGATCGCCACGCGCTGGCGCTGGCCGCCCGAGAGCTCCTTGGGCTTGCGCCCGAGCAGGTGTTCGATGTTGAGCACCTTGGCGGCGGCAGCCACCTTGCCGTCGATCTCCGCCTTCGGGCGGCCTGCCAGGCGCAATGCGAACGACATGTTCGTGCCGACATCCATGTGCGGATAAAGCGCGTAGTTCTGGAACACCATGGCGATGTCGCGCGCCATCGGCGCCACGCGCGTGACGTCGCGCCCGCCGATGGTGATCTGTCCTTCGCTGACCTCCTCGAGCCCGGCGATCATGCGCAGCGTCGTGCTCTTGCCGCAGCCCGATTCACCCAGCAGCACCACGAACTCGCCGTCGTCCACAGCGAGGTCCATCTGCTGCACCACGGTCACCTCGCCGAAGCGCTTGACCACGTTGTTCAATTCCAGTCCTGGCATCTTGTTGTCTCCTTGAAGTTCGTTCTTTTGGTGAGGGAAAGTGTCAGGGCGGGCCGAAACGTGCGCGCCAGGCGGCCGCCGTGTAGCGGCGCACGCCCCAGCCCACGGCGGCCTTCCGATTTCCCGGATGCATGGCGCTCGGTCCCCAGATGGCCTGGTAGGTGTCGATGCAGCGGCCCTGGCGTTGCAGCCGGACGAAGGCCGCAGCGAAGGCTGCCCACCAGGCTGCCAGGACCACGGCCATCCAGCGCGGCGCGTCGGCGGCCACGAGCCCGAGCGCGATGGCCATCACCGCCAGGGCGATGGCCAGCCAGCCCAGCGACTTGTGCAGGCGCTCGAAGCCGATGCGCCGGCGGGTCATGTCGTAGTGGTCGCCGCGAAGCCGGGCATCGGTCGGGCCGCCCTTGCCACCGCGCAGCAGGCCGCTGGCCACCTGCACCCATCCCGCGACGCACAGGCCCCAGCCGAGCCAGGCATGTAGCTGTGCCGCGGTGCCGTGCCTGTTGCCGAGCCCCCATGCGAGTCCCAGGCCGGCGGTCATGGCCAGCACGCCGGCGTACTGCAACACGCGGTGCGCATGCCACCATGCCTTGTGGTCGAGCTGCTGCGGCCAGTCCTGCCCGGGCACGATCTTGAAGAAGCGCGCTGCCAGTGCACCAAGCGGCAGCAGGAGGCCCCAGCCCAGCACCATCAGCCGCGCATGCCAGGCCATCCGGCCGGCGATGTGGTGCTCGCTGGCACCGGAGAGCGGCGCCAGCAGCCAGTCCCACGGCTGCGCCAGCGCCGCATGGGCCACTGCCGGAATGGCCAGCAGTCCCATGAGCCCGATGGAGCCTGCGCAACGGTGCCTCATGTCCTTCAGCCTGCAGCGGTGTACGCCGTCTTCACCGTGGTGAAGAACTCCTGCGCATACCTGCCCTGCTCGCGCGGGCCGTAGCTCGACCCCTTGCGCCCGCCGAACGGCACGTGGTAGTCCACCCC
>Ga0307406_10002333_pt1 | contig 10312 bp, 7 predicted proteins | sample 322Cmetagenome_3_FD_203706 | JGI IMG/M metagenome (GOLD analysis project Ga0307406, IMG submission 203706) | Maize rhizosphere microbial communities from greenhouse at UC Davis, California, United States - 322HYB-C-2 | ecosystem: Host-associated > Plants > Roots > Rhizosphere > Soil | place... | reverse complement strand
GTGGATTCGAACCACCGACCTCCTGATTAATTAACAGTCGGGGTAGATAGGCGTCGACTCCGGGTAACCTGCCCGGTTACGGCCACTTAGCGAGCATCGGCGCCCGCTCAGGATGGCAAGAATGCCCGCTCATGTCCGGAGAAACTGCGGCGAAACTGCGGCGCCTCGCACACCGTCCAGCGCTGGCCGGCTCCGCGTGACCAGCTCCCGTGCGATCTCGAACAGCGCCGTTGCTCCGAGGCGCCGTCGACCACAGGCGCGATAAGCAGGCTTACGTCGTTTGTCGACGAAACAAACGACCGCGACGCGCCTCTGTCAGCTGTAACGGTATTGCGCTCCTGGCCGGACTTGTGTATGATGATCGTCATATATGAGACGAGCCGCCCCCAATCGCAAAGACGCCACTCACGAACGCATCGTCGAGGCCGCCGCACGCGCCATTCGGCGTAGCGGCTATAGCGGCACCGGCGTCGCCGAAATCATGAAGGACGCCGGCCTGACGCACGGCGGCTTCTACGCCCACTTCGCCTCGCGCGAGGCGATGCTCGCGGAGGCGGCCGACCGCGCCGGCGCCGATGGCGTGGCCGTCGTGGCGCGCGCCGCCGCCGCTGCGCCGCCAAAGCGGGCGCTGCGAGCGATGCTCGAGGCCTACCTTTCCAAGGAGCACGTCGAGGGTGTGGAGACCGGCTGCGCCGTCGCGGCGCTCGGCTCGGAGATGCCGCGCCAGGCGCCCGCAGTGCGGCGCGCCGCTACGCGTCGCATCAAGGAGATGATCGACCTCGTCGCCCGGGAGTCGCCCGACTGGGGGCAGCCGGGGGCGCACGAGCGCGCACTCGTCACTGTGGCCACGGCAGTCGGCGCTCTGGTGCTCGCCCGCGCCGTCGATGACTCGCGGCTGTCCGACGCGGTGCGCGAGGCGGCGCTGAAGCACCTCGCCCCCCGCGGCGCCTAACTAAATCTGCACCATGCCGACTTTCGCGCGACCAGAAATATGATGTGCATCATACCCAGAGCCACAATGAACGACATCACAGTGAGGACATCATGAAGACGAACACCAAGACCGCGCTCGTCACGGGCGCGTCGTCCGGCATCGGCGAAGCCACGGGGGCGCGGCTCGCGCAGGCTGGCTACAGGGTCTACGGCACGAGCAGACGCGGAGGACATGGGGGCCACCGCAGAGTCGAAATGCTGTCGCTCGACGTGACGAGCGATGAGTCAGTCGAAGCCGCTGTCAGCGAAGTCATGAGATTGGAGGGCCGCATCGACTTGCTCGTGAACAACGCCGGTTTCAGTGTGGCGCCCGCCGGAGCGGAAGAGAGCTCGATGGAACAGGCCCGGTCGATCTTCGACACGAACTTCTTCGGGATCGTGCGGATGACGCGTGCCGTCGTGCCCCACATGCGACGCCAAGGGAGCGGCCGCATCATCAACATCGGCTCCATTCTGGGATTCTTGCCGCGGCCGTACAACGCGCTCTATTCCGCCACCAAGCACGCCATCGAAGGGTATTCCGAATCGCTCGACCACGAGCTGCGCACCAGGGGCATCCGGATATCGGTCATCGAGCCCGGGTACACGAAAACACAGTTCGACGCGAACCTGCTGGAGGCCGACTCGAAGCTCGATGAGTACCGCGAGGCCCGGGCGGCGTTAGGCAAGCAGCTGAAGGAGGCGATCGCGGCAGCAGACGAGCCGGGCGTTGTGGCCGACGTCGTGCTGGAAGCCGCCAGCGCGGCTCACCCGAAACTCCGTTACACAGCCGGAGGCATCGCGGGCCGCATGCGATGGCTTCGCAGATTTGCGCCTGCTCGCCTGGTGGACGCCGGGATTCGAAGAGAGCTGCGGCTCGACGCGCTGACGGCGTAGCCTGTCTCACACTTAAGCACCCGCTCCTCTCTCTACTTGAAACCGAGCTGGCGCGTACGTTCGGATCGCCGTCGGAAACGCCGGCCTCCGGACGCCTACGCGTTAGGCGCAGGTCGCGGCGTGCGGGTTAACGGTGGCTTCAGGCGATAGAGCGCCAACACGTTGGCGCGGTGCCGCGCGAGCCTCGCGTCTACAGGCCCGACGAACCGGAACAGGCCCTTCTCGCCCGCGTAGAGCAGGAGGTTGCGTTCGTTCGCGCGGTCGGCCATCGCCCGTTGGAGGCGGGCGAGGCCCGCGCCGCCTGCGAGCTTCATCATGGCCGGCAGCACGTCCGGCGGCTGGCCCTCGATGAGCGCCGTGCCGTCGAGCGGGGGGTCCGGGCGCGCTTCGGTCAGGGTACCGTCAGCGGCCGTGGCCCGGAACCTAACGCGAAACTGGAACGCGCCCGTCCACCTGCTCGTAAACGACGGACGCCGGGAGAGCTTCGCCGTCAACGCGGAACGGCTCGGCGGCCGCCTGTCGGAACGGGAGCACGACCGCCTTGTGGCGGTGATTGTGCCAGTGCAGGTGCTTGGCGCCCGCGTACCCGCGGCGCTTGAGCGAGAGGAAAATCGCCGCGACAGCTTCCTCTTCGGCGGTGATGCAGCGAAAGACGGCCATCTCCGGGTCGACCTCGCGGATGCGCCATGCGCGCCGCAGGTGGTCGACCGCGCTGCTGGCCACTTGCCGCGTCAGAGGCGGCGACCGCCGGAGGCGCTGCTCCAGAATGGTTTCCTGCGCCGTTAGCTCTAGCTCGCCCATACGCGTGCGTTGCCAGTGTGTTGCGGACATGAAACGGCCCGCCATGACGTTAGGCGGGCCGTTCGTATTGCATTGTCGTGTCACGGGTTACGTCGACTGGGGCGGGTGGATTCGAACCACCGACCTCCTGATTAATTAACAGTCGGGGTGGATAGGCGTCGACTCCGGGTAACCTGCCCGGTTACGGCCACTTAGCGAGCATCGGCGCCCGCTTGAGATGGTGAAATTGTCGGGTCATGCCCCTGAGAAACTGCCGCGAAACTGCGGCGACGTACTCTTCCGGTCGAGCGACTATCCCGCCGCCCGTGTGATCGCGAACCCGCGGAGCGCGGAGGGGCCATCTGGTGGTGGGCCGGCACGCCCATACCAGCCAACCCCTCCGCCGTCGCCCCGCTCCGATTTCTCATCCTCCCGGTTGCCGCGAATCCGAGGCGTTAGGCCCCGGGTAACGTGCCTGGTTACGGCTACCTAACGAGCGTGGCGCCCGCACGGTCGACGAAGACGCCCGATAAGAACGAGTCAGCAGCTCACGGTCGGATTCCACGGATAGAACATGCTGATTGGGTTCGTGGTCCAGGTCCACACGTGCAGCTCGTAATGCGGTATGGGATTCGGGTTACCGGGGAAGGTGTGGAGGCTGGCCAGCAGCGGCTCCCCGAAAACCTCGGGTGGAGCGGCACCTGCCCCGTTCACACGCTCCCACGCGGCCGTGAACACGAGATACTCGACGCCCACCAGGTGTACCTCCCCATCCGGCCGTTTCTCGTACAGCAGCATCTCCGGCCGAAGCGCATCGATGTCTGCGTCCCCAGCAGCAGGGTTTGCCGCTCCGCCGCGGAGGCTCACGTTCACCAGATGGTAGCCCATGTTGCCTTCGCTGCTCGACGGGCACGTCGCCCCCGCAGCGAAAGGATTCGGCGACCAGACCGCGTAGCCGGCCGCGAACGCAGCATCGAGGTCGTGAAATTGGGCCGTGACCTGCCGGACTTGAGCTAGTTCGGCTAGGACCGCAGGTCCGAGATCGCCGCGAGAGCGCGAAGCCGTCGCGTGGCTCGCGTGGTCCATGCCTTCGCGCACCGCGACGGTAGGCGCACTATCAGCACAGGCGGCTGCGACCAGGAAGGTGAAAGCGGCGAGGTTTTTTCGAATCATCCGGACCTCCAGTGGTGGATGGCGTCAGCATATTAGAACGGCTCGACCGCGCCTGCGGCGAGCGTCCGGTGCTTGACCCGTTCTCGACCTGCCTCTAGCGTAGGCTTCCCCCCTCACAACCGTCTCACACGGCCCTCACCGCGGGGGCTTCGAGGCAAAGAAGCGATGTTCGTCGTAAAGGTTCTGGGCGGGTTGACGATCGAGAGCACCGACGGACTTGTACCAGCAGGCGCGCTGCAACGGCGGCGACTCAGCTTGCTGGCGGTGCTCGCGCTCGCGGGGGAGAGAGGTCTTTCGAGGGACCGGATCCAGGCCTACCTCTGGCCCGAGAGTGACAGCGCGCGCGCCCGCCACGCCCTCGACCAACTCCTATACGGAACTCGGCGCGAACTCGGGCACGAGTCTGTCGCATCGAGCGCGACAGAACTTCGGCTCAACCCTCGCGTCGCGCGCGCGGACGTCTGGGCATTCGACGAGGCCGTCCGTGAGGAGCGATGGGAGGATGCTGTCAGCGTCTATGCGGGGCCGGTGTTGAACGGCATTCACCTCGCAGATTCCGAGGAGCTCGAGTTCTGGACCGACGCCGCCCGCATGCAGCGCCAACAGGACCATCTCAGAGCGCTCGACGAGCTGGCCAAGGCGGCGAGCGAGCGCGGCGACGCGATGGATGCCGTGCGCTGGCGACGCCGGCAGGCGGCGGTTGATCCATTGTCAGTTCCCATTGCACTGGACCTCATGCGGGCGCTTGACGCGGCGGATGATCGTGCCGGTGCCCTTCAGCACGCCCGACTCTATCAGCAACTCGTCACGACGACACTGCAGGTCGAACCCGACTCGGAAGTGGCCGCATTGGCAGCGGCCATCGCGGGCCCGAGCATCGCACAAGACCGCGAAAGGTTTTCGCCGGCGCCTACCGTTTTTGCCGTCTCGCACAACAGCGATGGTCAGTCGATGCCCGAGTTTCCCCCACCGGCCGGCTCTACGGTGGCAACGCGCGAGACGCGATCCTGGCGCTCGCGCGTTGGTCGCAAGAGCGCCGTCGTGGTGGGACTGAGCGCTTTCGCGGTGGTGTTCTTGGCGAGAAGTCAGTCGCATCGTTCGCTGTCGGCCAGCCCAGCCGCGCGCGGTGCGGAGCAGAGCGCTGACAATCGAGCGTTGCGAGTGAATCAAACGAGTGACGCCGAGGCGCGCTCGCTCTACCGCCGCGCGCGGGCGCTGTGGGAGAAACGGACGAAGGCGCCCCTGGAAGAAGCCGTGGTACTGTTTCGCCAAGCGACGGAGCGCGACCCGGGATACGCCGCGGCCTACGCCGGACTCGCGCAGTCGTACGCCATGCTGGGTTACTTTGGCTTCGGCCCGGCCGACGCGATGTTTCCGAAGGCGAGGGCCGCGGCACTTCGAGCACTCGACCTTGATCCACAGGCCGGCGACGCGTATGCGGCACTCGGCCAGGCGCTCGCATGGGAGCACGAGTGGGCGCGCTCAGAGGCGGCATATCAGCACGCAATACGGCTCATGCCGGGTGATGCTACGGCGCATCAGTGGTACGCCTTGCTGCTCGCGTACCTTGGCCGCGCGCGTGAAGCCGCAGTCCATACGGGTCACGCGAGCCAGCTCGATCCGCTCTCCGTGCAAGTGAATAACATGCACGGCATGATGCTCTATTACGGCGGCGACACCGACGGGGCGCTGCGACAGTATGCAAACACTGTCGATGCCGAGCCCGACTCCGCGTGGGTGCGTCAGAATCCGTGGGTGTTGGCGAACTTCAGTCGCGTCGCCGCGGCGGCCGGCCGGCACGCGCTTGCCGTTAGGCTTGCCGAGCGTGCGGTGGAGGTGGTGCCAGGGCACCCGCGTCCGTTGATCGACCTGGCCTATGCGTACGTAGTGGCCGGGAAGCCGGACAGCGCGCGGGCCTCGTTCGCTCATGCCGACTCCACACATCTACACTATGCGGTTTACCGGGCGGTGCTGCACGGCCTGCTCGGCGAACCTAACGAGGCGTTCCTGTGGTTCGAGCGCGTGAACGAGTGGCCACTGCCTTCGCTCGTGACGTTGAACTGTGAGCCGCGGCTCGCTGGGCTCCGTGCCGACCCGCGGTTCGACAGAATCCGCGAGCGGCTCCACTTGCCACACTACTCAGGCAGTCTGGTCTCGAGCGATCGAGCACGCGCCAAACGTTAGGCTGGGAGGTGGTCGTGTACCAACAACCGACTCCCTGATCTAATGCTGAAACCGTCGCCCCGAGGCACGAACCTACTTCGTTCCAATTCCGATGTTGACGGGGTTGGTCAGACGTGCCACGCTCTCGCCGGCGGCGCGTTTCCGCACCAACTCGTCGAGTCTTTGCCTGACGATCGTTCTCTCATCGCCAGTCAGCGCGAGCACTCCGCTCAGGATTTCCTCGGCGATCGGGTTGCTCCAAACGATCCATTCCCAGAGGTCGTCCCCGGTTGTGTGCGGTGTCGTTTCGGTGGCCGTCACGACCGTGACATCTCTCAGCCCCGTGCCAGCGAGCGTTGCGCGTAGTACCTGCGGATCGGCAAGCTGAAACTCGAGGGGCGGCGGGTCCATGGGCGGCCCCGTGAACTCCGGGCGGACGGCCTGAACCGCGGTGACGAGAAAGTCGAGGAACTCGATCTGGTGAGGGTCGCCATAGGCGACGATGAGCACTCGTCCACCCGGCTTGACCACTCGCGCCATCTCGCCGACGGCCCGCGCGACATCGGGAAACAGCATGACACCAAACTGCGATCCGGCGACGTCGAACGTGTTGTCGTCGAGCTGGAGCGCATGACCGTCCATCACCTGCGTCTCGACGTCGAGCTGTTCCGAACGCGCGCGACCCGCCAGGAGCCCCAACATCGCCGGTGACTGATCGATCGCCACCACTCGTGCTCCGAGCCGGGCAGCCGGGATGCCCAATGCACCGCTGCCAGACGCGACATCGAGGAACCGCATCCCCGATTGCAGACCGACGGCAGCTAGGGCCTCGCCTGCAATCCGCATCTGCGATGGAGTATTGGTCCTGTCATAGCCCGGGGCGATCGTGTCCCATGCCGCGCGCGTTGCGTGTAGCGGGGTCGGTGCCGTCTGCGTCGTGGTCATCCATACCTCCTCGCGTGTGTATGGACCGACACGGAGCAAGGTGCCAGGGGTCCTCGACCGACGCTTCGGTGATACCACCCACCCTGGACCGCGGTCGTGGGTGGGTAGTTTCCGCCACGCGCTCGGCGCAGTCGTCGCCCCCGACGAGACGGCCCGCGCGGGCGAGCCATCGATTCGACCGTGCCATTCCGGGACGCGACGAGACGCACACCGGCAACCATGCGCCCCTCGCGGAGCGCCCGCGTCCCCGCCATACTCTCACTGCGGTCAAACGCGGACCCACCGCTGCCCTCGTTGACAGCCGCCGCCACGGAGAGCGGCCAGCGCGCGTGCAGCTTGCAGCGAGTCGCGCACTTGGGGAAACGACCCTGCCGAACGATCGAGTGGAGTTCGCTGCCCACGGTCTCCAGGCGGCGCTCGCCGACCGGTACAGCATCGAGCGCGAGCTCGGGCGGGGTGGCATGGCCACCGTCTATCTGGCGCGCGACCTACGGCACGACCGGCCCGTCGCGCTCAAAGTCTTGCTCCCCGAGGTCGCCGCCGTGTTCGGACCTGAGCGGTTCCATCGCGAGATCCGCCTCACGGCGCGCCTTGACCATCCACACGTCCTGGCGCTGCTCGACTCGGGCGAGGCTGATGGCCTGTTGTACTACGTCATGCCATACGTCGAAGGCGAGTCGTTGCGAGACCGACTGAAACGGGAAAAGCAACTCCCGCTAGAGGACGTGGTGCGCATCGCACGGCAGGTGGCGTCCGCGTTGGACTACACTCACCAACTCGGGATCGTGCACCGTGACATCAAGCCCGAGAACATCCTGCTTGTCGGCGACCACGCCCGCGTGGCGGATTTCGGGATTGCACGGATGGCTGCGGCGTCAGGCGGTGAGACGCTGACGCAGACCGGCGTCGCCATAGGAACGGTGGCGTACATGAGCCCCGAGCAGGCGTCGGGGGAGCACGGCGTAGACGGCCGCACGGATGTCTACAGCTTGGGATGCATCGTATTTGAGATGCTCGTTGGGGAGGCGCCGTACACGGGCCCCACCCCGCAAGCTGTCGTTGCCCGAAAGCTGCAAGGGCCCCTGCCGAGCATCCAGGTGGTGCGGTCGGCGGTGCCGCCAATGGTCGAAGGTGCGGTGGCCAAGGCGCTGGCGGTTGTCCCGGCCGACCGATACGCGACGGCCGGTCAGTTCGCCGCGGCGCTGGGCGGCGCCGCGGAGCCGGTGGCGACAACGGCCGTGGCGCGCCGGAGAGACGTCCAGCGGCTCGTTAGGTGGTGGAGCGCAGCGACGGTCGCGGTCCTTATTCTTGCGGCTGGCTGGTGGACCGCGGCACACCGGGGTGACTCGTCCGGGATCGAGTCGCTCGTGGTCCTGCCGCTGGAGAACCTCACGGGCGATTCCGCACAAGCGTACTTCGTCGATGGGATGCATGAAGCGCTGACGGCAGAACTCTCGCAGATCAGCGCCCTGAAAGTCATCTCACGAACCTCGGCGATGCGATACCGCGGGAGCGACAAACCGGCGCGCACGATCGCGCGCGAGCTCGGGGTCACCGGTCTTGTCGAGGGCTCGGTGGCTAGAGACGCCGACTCCGTGCGGATCACCGTGCAGCTGATTCACGGGCCCACTGACCGGCGCCTCTGGGGTCACCCGTTCACGCGTGAGCTTCGCGGCGTCCTCACCCTGCACACCGAAGTGGCCCGGGCGATCGCCGAAGAGATCAAGACCACCGTAACGCCTCGGGAGCGGGTTCGGCTGAGCGCCGACCGTCGGGTGAATCCTGTGGCGCTCGAGGAGTACTTGTTAGGCAGACACTTGTGGAATCAGCGAACACTTCGGCGAACGCGAGACGCCATACAGCATTTCCGCAATGCGCTGACCCACGACCAGGCGTACGCTCCCGCCCACTCCGCGCTCGGCGACGCCTACCTGTGGCTCGGCGAGCAGGGGGGCATGCCGCAGCAGGAGGGTTGTGCCCTGGCCTTAACGGCGATCAAGGACGCGTTGCAAGCGGACGAATCGCTGGCCGAGGCCCACGTAGCGATGGGCGCGTGGCAACTGAACTGCGCGTGGAACTGGCAAGAGGCGGAGCGGGAATTCCGGCGCGCGCTCGAGCTGAATTCGGGCTCCGCGGCGGTCCATCAGTATTATGGGCGGGCTCTCTCGCGCTTCACCAGGCGCTTCGACGAGGCCTTCTCTGAGCTCAAGCGGGCGAGGGAGCTCGACCCACTTTCTCCGACGATTCGGGCGTACCTTGGCCAGGGTTACCTATTTGCCCGCCAGTACGATACGGCGGGGCAGCAGTTACAGGAGGCGCTCGAGCTGAACCCCGAGCACGCCCTCCTGCTTCACAACCTTGGCGAGTTGTCCCTCGCGCAGGGCCGGTGGAATGACGCCGTCACCAACCTCGAGCGATCGCTGCAGCGTCCGGGAGACAAGAGCTCACACTATCTCGCGATGTTGGGTGCGGCCTACGCGAGAGCCGGTCGGCACAACGAGGCGCGTACAATCTTGGAAGAGCTGAACCGACGTGCGAGCGACGGCCTGGTCTCGGACTTCGACATGGCTGCCTTTCATGTCGCGCTCGGCGACGGCGATCGGTCACTCACACTGCTCGAACGAGGCTACGCGCGCAGAGACTACTGGCTGCCCGAAATGGCGGCGTGGCCCTGGTTCGATTCGCTGCGCACCAACTCCCGCTATCAGGCGCTACTGCGGAAAATGAACCTTCCGTGGGGGAGCCGTAACGGTGTGTCTTTCCACGAGTCACCACGAGGGGGCCTACATCAAACTCCGACTACCGCGCTGCCGATTTCCGGACCGTCGCTAAGCCGGACCCGCTGACTTGTTGTCGCGCGACGACGGGTTTGAGTTCTAGCACTTGACACCGGGTTACCACCCCCGTTCGCGTCATCGCGATTCGCCGGCGGTAGTCCGCCGGTCGACTCGTTAGGCGAGATGACGGTGGGTTCTGCCGCGCCAGCGGAGTTCGGTGGTCGGTGCGTCCTTCTAGCGGCTCACTGCCACCGATGACCTGACGTACCGTCGCGCGTGTCGGGACGGTGGTGGCTCAACCTGTCCGACGTCTTCTGGCAACTAGCCGTTCGAGCGCCCTCGACGCTTGACCGCCATGGTGGTAAGCCATAACTTACCGTTCGTGACGACTTACCAAGCCGACCCCTGCTGGACTGCCCTGGGCGACGCCACCCGACGTGCCATCTTCGAGCGAATCGCGGATCGGCCGCGCGCGGTCGTCGAGATCGCCCGGGAGCTACCTGTTAGCCGCCCAGCGGTCTCACAGCACCTGAAGGTCCTCAAGGACGCGGGTCTCGTAATCGACCATCCGGTTGGAGCCCGCCGCGTCTACAGTCTTAATCCCG
>Ga0307406_10002332_pt1 | contig 10314 bp, 10 predicted proteins | sample 322Cmetagenome_3_FD_203706 | JGI IMG/M metagenome (GOLD analysis project Ga0307406, IMG submission 203706) | Maize rhizosphere microbial communities from greenhouse at UC Davis, California, United States - 322HYB-C-2 | ecosystem: Host-associated > Plants > Roots > Rhizosphere > Soil | place... | reverse complement strand
GGGACGTCGACTACGGCTACACGGTGCTCTTCGGCATCGGCGGCACCTTCGTGATCGGCATCGGCTCGCTCGCCATCGGTCTCGTCCTGATGTTCGTCTGGTACCTCTTCCCGCGCTCGAAGCGGTTCTTCCGCGGCGAGAGCCTCAACCGCGAGACGCAGGTGATGGTGCCCGATGAGCCGAGCGTGACGATCCGTTCCATCGACGGCGGCATCTGAGCATCGCAAGACGGCTCGCGGGCTTGTCCTAGGCTTGCTCCGTGCGCATCCGGCTCGACATCGCCTACGACGGCACCCATTTCCGCGGCTGGGCGAAGCAGCCCACGCTCCGCACGGTGCAGGGGACGCTCGAACCCGCGCTCGCCCGCATCGTCGGCTCCGACGTGCAGTTCGTGGTCGCCGGACGCACCGACGCCGGTGTGCACGCGACCGGACAGGTGGCGCACGTCGACCTCGATGAGGCCCAGTGGGCGCGGATCGAGGCTCGGCACGGCCGCGCGGCGCAGGACCCCGCAGGCTCGATCGCGGGGCGGATGCGCGGCGTGCTCGGCGCCTATGCCGACGTCACCGTGACGCGGAGCTCGATCGCGCCGGAAGGTTTCGACGCCCGGTTCTCCGCCGTATGGCGTCGTTACCGCTACCGCCTCGCCGATGCGGAGGCGGGGTTCGATCCGCTGCGGCGCCTCGACACGACCAGCATCCGAGGGCGCCTCGACGAGCAGGCGATGGATGCCGCCGCGCGCACCCTCATCGGGCTGCATGACTTCGCGGCCTACTGCAAGCCGCGGGAGGAGGCGACGACGATCCGCACTCTCCTCGACTACCGCTGGGAACGCGACGCCGACGGCGTGCTGGTGGCCGAGGTCAAGGCTGATGCGTTCTGCCACAGCATGGTGCGCGCGCTCGTCGGCGGATGCGTCGCCGTCGGCGAGGGGCGGCTCGACATCGGAGACCTAGTGGTGCTGCGGGACGCCCTGACACGAACCAGCGAGTTCAAGGTGCTGGCGGCGCGCGGCCTGACGCTGACCGAGGTCGGCTATCCCGCCGACGCGCTGCTCGCCGCCCGCGCGGAGCAGACGCGGGCGCGCCGCGACAGGAGCGACGACCGACCGTAAGCTGAACCCGGCAGACGTTTCACGGTGCGACGGGGGAAACGTGACGGATCGGATCGATGCGCGGACGGGTGCGTTCGCCGCGGCCCTGCGCGCAGCGATCTCCGAACGCGGGATCTCGCTGTCGAGACTGCAGCAGGGGCTCGCCGACGACGGCAACATCGTGTCGATGGCGACCCTCAGCTACTGGCGGTCCGGCGACCGTCAACCGGAGGGTGCGCAATCGCTGAGCGCCGTCGACGGTATCGAGGACCGGCTCGGTCTGCCCCGCGGGCACCTGAGCTCGTTGCTCGGACCCTCGACGCGACTGGGGCCGGTGGCGCCACCACGGCTTCCCTTCGACGAGGAGCGCGAGAACCGCGAGACGGAGGAGACGCTGCGCGCGCTGCAGTCCGCCCCGCAGGAGGCGCTCCGCGATCTCTCCACCCATCTCACGGTGCGCGTCGGGGCGAGCGGAGCCGTCGAGAGCATCGTGATGCGCTCCCTCGTGCAGGCGACCAGGGGACTGATCACCGAGCTTCCGCTCATCGACGTCGCTCCCGAGGAGACCGAGGTGATGTCGGTGATCTCCGACGTCGTCGGCGGGCGCATCGACCGCGAGTACCTGCACCCGGGACATCTCCTCTCCGGGGTGGTGATCGCCCTCGACGAGCCGATCACCACCGGCGGCACGACGCTCATCGAGTTCACGGAGACGTTCACGTCCGGTTATCCGCCGCGCCAGTCCGCCTGGCATGCGACATCGCGACCCGCGCGCGAGAGCCTGATCTGGGTGCATTTCCACCCCGATGCCCTCCCCACCTGGTGCGAGGAGTACATCGAGACCGAAGACGACTACGCGTCGTCGATGCGGCCGGTGCGCAGCGGCTCCGTGCACCTCGCGCGTCACGGATTCGGCCCGGGGGTGCTCGGCATCCGCTGGGGATACGACGAGTGATCGGAGCCGGTGCACAGCCACGGCGGGTAGCGTGGGAGAGGTCATGAAGGTCATCTCGTACAACCTCCAGAAGCACCGGGCCGCGGGCGAGCTCGCCGCTCTCGTGCGCGAGCACGACCCCGACATCCTCTGCCTGCAGGAGTGCGACGTGCCCGAGCTCCCGCCGCGGATCGGCGGACTCGTGCTCGCGGATGCCACGCACGGCAACCGGCTCGGCATCGCGCTGTTCTACCGGGAGAGCACGTACCACCTGCAGGGGATCCGCATGCTCGGGCTCAAGAAGTCCCTGCACGACCGGATCGCGAAGCCGGCGCACGAGCGCGTGCTCGGGGCGCGTCTGCGCGACATCGACGACGGCCAGGACTTCATCGTGGCCTCGTTCCATGCGGCACCGCTGACGGCGCTCAACTCCCTGCGCCGCCATCAGATCCGTGCCGCCCTCACCGAGCTCGCGACACTCGGCGAGGGGCTGCCGCAGCTCATGGTCGGGGACTACAACTACCCGATCTTCAAGGAGAACCTCGGTCAGGCGGTGCGCGATCACGGATACGCGCTGACCCTGAGCGATGATCACACCTACACCCGCTACCGCGTCTTCCGCGGCCACTACGACTTCGCCACCTCGACGGGCTTCGAGATCGAGCGGATCACCACGCTGCCCCAGGGGTCGAGCGATCACCGGCCGATCCTGGTGACTGTCAAGCCGGACTAGGCGCCGACCGTTCAGGCCGGTTTGGGGGAAGGGCACCGGGTGGCGTATGCTGTCTCTTTGGTGCCCTTCCCTTCTGCGGGGAAGATGCACTATCCGAACGTGAGCCCTCCACTGGCGTGTTCCTCCCCCTGGGATGAACCACCCCGGAGTGGGATTCACGAACTTCTCCGTTCGACATAAGAAAGCAGCACTATCGTGACGCGCACTTACACCCCGAAGGCCGGCGAGGTCCAGCGTGACTGGGTCGTCATCGACGCCACCGACGTCGTTCTCGGCCGCCTGGCTTCGCACGCCGCTACGCTCCTGCGTGGCAAGCACAAGCCCACCTTCGCCAACCACATCGACTCGGGTGACTTCGTCATCATCGTGAACGCCGACAAGGTCGCGCTCACCGGTCAGAAGCTCCAGAAGAAGCTGGCCTACCGCCACTCCGGCTACCCGGGCGGCCTGAAGTCGGTCACCTACGCCGAGCTGATGGAGAAGAACCCGGTCCGTGCTGTGGAGAAGGCCATCCGTGGCATGCTCCCCAAGAACAGCATCGGCCGTCAGCAGCTGTCGAAGCTCAAGGTCTACGTCGGTGCCGAGCACCCGCACGCCGCTCAGCAGCCGAAGACGTACACCCTCGACCAGGTCGCCCAGTAAGCGCCGTAAAGACTTAAGGACATACTCGTGGCTGACATCCAGGACACCACCGAAACCCCCCAGAACTTCTCGACGTCGACCCCCGAGACCGAAGCAGTCGAGGCGGCTCCCCGCCCCGTGCTCAGCGTCCCGGGTGCCGCTGTCGGCCGTCGCAAGCAGGCCATCGCCCGCGTGCGCATCGTCCCCGGCTCGGGAACGATCACGGTCAACGGCCGCACGATCGAGGACTACTTCCCGAACAAGCTGCACCAGCAGCTGATCAACGACCCGTTCACGGTGCTCAACCTCACCGGCGCCTACGACGTCATCGCCCGCATCTCGGGTGGTGGCCCCTCGGGTCAGGCCGGCGCGCTTCGTCTCGGCATCGCCCGTTCGCTGAACGGCATCGACGAGGAGAACAACCGTCCGACCCTGAAGAAGGCCGGCTTCCTCTCGCGCGACGCTCGCGTCAAGGAGCGCAAGAAGGCTGGTCTCAAGAAGGCCCGTAAGGCGCCTCAGTACTCGAAGCGTTAAGGTCCGCTGCTCCGATGCCGATCTTTGGCACGGACGGCGTGCGAGGACTTGCCAACGGCATCCTCACCGCCGACCTGGCGCTCACCCTGGCCCAGGCGACTGCTGTCGTCCTGGGCCAGGGCCGTACTGCGGAGTCTCGCAAAGCCGAAGGCAAGCGACTCACCGCAGTTGTCGCCCGTGACCCCCGGGTCTCGGGACACTTCCTCACGGCTGCGGTCTCTGCCGGTCTCGCGTCCTCGGGCGTCGACGTGTTCGAGGCGGGCGTCATCCCGACGCCGGCTCTCGCGTTCCTCGTCGCCGACCGTGACGCCGACTTCGGCGTGATGATCTCGGCGTCGCACAACGCCGCGCCCGACAACGGCATCAAGATCTTCGCGCGCGGCGGGCGCAAGCTCCCCGACGTCGTCGAGCAGCGCATCGAAGAGGCCATGTCGGGGGAGATGCTCCGCCCGACCGGCGCCGGCGTCGGTCGTATCGAGCGGTTCTCGGACGCCGAGGACCGCTACGTCCTGCATCTCCTCGGCTCGCTCCCGAACCGGCTCGACGGCATCCACGTGGTGCTGGACTGCGCGCACGGCGCGGCATCCGGAGTCTCCCCGGAGACGTTCCGCGACGCGGGCGCCGAGGTGACCGTCATCGGTGCCGACCCCGACGGGTGGAACATCAACGACGGCGTCGGCTCGACCCACCTCGACAACCTCGCTGAGGCCGTCGTGCGTCTGGGCGCCGACATCGGCATCGCCCATGACGGCGACGCGGACCGCTGCCTCGCTGTGGATGCCCAGGGCAACCACATCGACGGCGACCAGATCATGGCGATCATCGCGGTGTCGATGAAGGAGCGCGGACACCTCACCGACGACACGCTCGTCGCGACGGTGATGAGCAACCTCGGCCTGCATGTCGCCATGCGGGAGCACGGCATCACCGTGCGACAGACCGCTGTCGGCGACCGCTATGTCCTCGAGGACATGAACGCCGGCGGCTACGCCCTGGGCGGCGAGCAGTCCGGTCACGTCATCATGAGCGAATACGCCACCACGGGCGACGGACTCCTCACGGGCCTGCACCTCGTGGCCGAGATGGCGCGTCAGAAGAAGTCGATCGCGGAGCTCGCCTCCGTGATGACCGTCTACCCGCAGGTGCTCATCAACGTGCGCGACGTCGACAAGGATCGCGTCGCAGACGACGAGCACGTCAAGCAGGCCGTACTCGAGGTCGAAGCCGAGCTGGGCGACACCGGGCGCGTGCTGCTGCGCAAGTCCGGCACGGAGCCGCTCGTGCGAGTCATGGTGGAAGCGGCGGATGCCGAGTCGGTGCGCGAATACGCGGATCGTCTGGCCGGCGTCGTCCAGGAGCGCCTGGCGCTCTGACACGCCTCACGTCGACACGACGAGATCGGAACGCCCCCGCGCCCTCGGGCCGGGGGCGTTCCGCGTCGGCAGCGGCTTCGCGGTGCGTTCAGGGCGCGGCGCAGATGCGGAAGTAGCCGCTGTCAGCGAGCGTCTCGGTCGTGCAGGCGAGGCCGGTGAGTCGCGGTGCGCCCTGCATGGCCACGGCGTCGAACAGCCCGACGTGCGCCCCGGTGAGGACGATCGGCGCCACGGCGGCGCCCCAGGGGTCTGCGGCCAGCCATTCGACGTCGTTGTCCTCGACCCAGGCTGCGAGCGGAGCCACGCCGGTGCGCTGCTCCTCCAGCGTGATGAGCGTGCGCGGCGCGAACTGCGCGGCGACGTGCAGGACGCCGCCTGCCGCGACGACGAGCGCCAATGCGGATGCCGCGGCGACGCCGACGATCCGGATGGCACGCCCCCGCGGCATCCGCACGACGGCCCAGATCGCGACTGCGGCGATGATCGGGAAGAAGGCGAAGACGCCGGGCGCCGGATGCCGCACCCAGAGCGGCAGCCGCGACGCGGTCGCCCACCAGCCGACGAAGGCGAGGGCGCCGACGAAAGCCGCCAGCGCGTACGCGATCACGATCCGCTCCGCGGGTGTGGCCGAGCGCCAGCGGATGACGACGCCCGCGGTGGCGAGCCCGATCGCGATGACGGCTCCGACGGCCGCGATCACGCCGGGCAGCGACCACGAGTCCGCCAGCGCACCGAGCTTCTGGAAGACCGAGGTGGCGGCGTCGCCCTGACCACCGCTGCGGACGAAGGTGACGAGGTTCCGGAGATGCTCCACGAAACCGCTGAACCCCAGGGAGACGAGTGCGACGAGTTCGAACACGAGGGTCGGCACGGCGACGAGCACGAGCGGGAGCCAGGCGCGTCGCAGCAGATCGCGGATGCGAGCCCAGCCCGTGCCGTCCGACAGCACCCACAGGGCGACAGCGAAGGCCGGGAGGGCGAGCAGCACGATGAGCTTGGCCTGGATCGCCAGTCCGACCAGCAGACCCGCCAACCACGCCCGCCGGGGCAGCACGATCAGCGCCCACACGAGGAGTGCGGCGGCCGGGATCTCGCCGAGCAGGTCGGCCGGCCCCTGGATCGGCGAGACTCCCGCGCCCGCGGTGAAGGCCAGCGGGACGGCTACGGCGAGCAGAGCCGCCCAGCGTCCGGCGATTCTCCGTCCGATGACGGCGAGGCCGGCGAGAAGCAGCACCCAGTAGGCGAGGGGGATGAGGCGGGCGGCGACGACGGGGTCGATGCCCGTGGTGAGCAGCAGGGCGACCGGAAGGAGCACGACGGGGCCGGTGGAGATGCGCGGGTCGAACGGGGTGATGGTCGAACCGGAGAGGGCGCCGTCGCTCGAGTAGCCGAGGCCGGCGAGCAGATTCCGCGGGACGGTGAGGTTGAACGCCTCGTCCTCCCAGAAGCGCCAGACGACGAGGCTGTGCCAGGCGACGATCACGTGTCCGATCAGCAGGGCGGCCGCGACCGCCCAGAACAGGATCGTGCGCGTGCGGGTCATCGCGCGACGGGCTCCGGCCGACGGATGCCGCGAAGCGGGGCCGAGGGGCGCAGCGACAGGGTCCAGGCCTCCACGAGCGCGGTGCGCACGAACGCGCGCAGACGCTTGGGCGGCAGGCTGACACCGTTGCCGCGACCCCACATCGTGCCCGTGGAGGACGCGCCGCGACGGGGGATGCTGGCGACCCGCAGGTAGCGCACCGTGAAGCCGGCGCGGGCCTCGGCCAGCGAGAAGTGCACGTGAGGCACCGACGCATCGGCGGGGATCGCGTCGATCAGAGCCTGCAGGGCGTCGGGGCGGTAGGCACGCAGCGGAGTGTTGACGTCGGGGATGCGGCGCCCCGCGGCGAGGGCGATCAGCAGACCGACGGCCGAGGTGAGGACCTTCCGGTACCAGGGGTCGGTGCGCCCGTCGCGGACGCCGTGGACGACATCGGCATCCGCCTGGTCCAGAGCGGCGAGCAGTCGGGGGAAGTCGCGGCCGTAGAACTGCCCGTCGCCGTCGACATGGATGAGCACCGTCGGGGCGGTGGCGAGTCCGGCGCGGTAGGCGGCGAGAGCGGTCGGGCCGTGTCCGCGGTTCACCGGCTGCACGTCGACCATCACGTCGGCGACGTCGTCGAACACTGATGCCGTGGCATCCGTCGAGCGATCGTCGGCGATGTGGAACGTGACGCGGTCGGCCAGAGGCGACACCGAATCCCGGATCTCGTCGATGAAGCCCCGGATGCCCTCGGCCTCGTTGAAGGCGGGCATGACGATGGCGAGATGGCTGAGAGTCACAGGGGTCCTAGGGATGGCAGGGCGCAGGGCATTCTGCAAGTAGCCTAGTTGAGCCATGAATCCTCCCCCCTCCCGACTGCGCCGCTTCGTCGGCGTCGGCAGCCGCTTCCTCGTCGTCGGAGGGCTGAGCACCCTGATCGAGATCGGCGTCTTCAACCTCCTCGTCTACGTGTGGGGCTGGGACGTCGTCGCCGCCAAGATCGCCGCGTCGCTGGTCGCCCTCGTGAACGCCTACATCGGGAACCGCGAGTGGACGTTCCGCCATCGCGACCGCCGCGGACGCATCGCCGAGGTCCTGCTGTTCCTCGCGACCAATGCGGTGTGCACGGCGATCGGCGCCGCTCTGGTCTGGGCCGGCGTCGAGCTGGTGGCCTCGTCGCTCGGTCGCGCTCCCGGTGCGTTCGCGGTCAACATCGTGAACCTCGTGAGCATCGTGATCGTCGTGCTGCTGCGCTTCGTCCTGTACCACTGGGTCGTCTTCCGGGCGAAGCCCTGACGTTCCCGTGGCACTTGTGGTGGGTGTTCGGGCAAATCACCCGCCACGAGGGCCACGGGAGCGGTCAGCCGAGGGCCTGGCGGACGCGGGAGGCCAGAACGGCGGGGTGGCGGACGAGTTCAGCGGTCACCTCGATGACGATCCAGCCCGCGGCACGCAGCCTCGCGATGCGTTCGACATCGTGCGCATACGTCGAACTGTGCCAGATGCCGTGATACTCGACGGCGACCTTCCGTCCCGGGTAGGCCAGGTCGACGCAGGCGATGAATCCGCCGTGTTCGTCGTAGACGTCGATGTTGAGTTCCGGCTCCGGAAGCGAAGCCTCGACCAGGATGCAGCGCACCCTGCTCTCGCGTGGCGACCAGGCATCGGTGCGCACCAGCGTGAGCGCCTCGCGTAGTCGGCGGACGCCGACGCGCCGACCGGATGCCGTGGCGGCGCGCAACCGGGCCGGCGTCGTCAGCGGCTGCCGATCGGTGCCGGGGCGACCGTACCCCGGCCTCCACACGCGGCAGAAGTAGTCCCCGAGAGCGACGAGGTCATGCAGAGGCAGAGTGCCGAGACTCGCCCAGGTGCTCGCCGGAGTAGTGACGCGCAGCCCCTCGAGCGTGCACACGGCGGTTGTCGTCTGACGCATGCGGTGCCCGGTCACCCCCGCGAGGCGGGGCAGTGAGCCGGTGCCGAAGATCCCGACGTGCACAGGAAGGTCTGCGTCATCCTCTCCGAGGCGGCGGAAGAGAGGAAGCGGAGCACCCCACAGCGCGGCAGCGGTCTCGAGGGCGAAGAAGTGCTCCGGGTGCATCCGCGGCGCGTATTCGTGCGCGCGAGCGCGGCGCTGCATCTGCTCGGCCCGGTGGGGTCCGGGCGTGGAGGCGGCTTCTACCGGAGCATCCGTCCCGCCGATGTCGGAACGGCGTCGCATCCCGCGGAACGGCGCGGCGAGATCCTTCGCCCGCAAGCGGCTACGTGGCACCCCCGCCTCCCGCGCTTCCGCGACGCTGAAGTGTTGTCTGAGCGACGGCGGCAGCTCTCCGATGCGGGTCATGCCCCTCAGCATCCGCATCCGCCGGCCCGCCCGTCCCTGTCTTCCACAGGCAGAAAGACGCTCCCGTGGCAGGTGGGGCGGGTGCTCGGCCGAAACACCCGCCACGGGGGCCACGGGAGCGGCGAAAGCGCCCGGTCGGGGGAGGAGGAGTCAGGCCTTGGCGCGCTTGCGCTTCTTCGCGGGCGCATCCTCGGTGTGGGTCGCGCCATAGGTGTACGCGCCGTAGCCGTAGCTGTCGGGACCCTTGGTCGGCAGCATCGTGACGACCACGCCCAGCAGATTCACGCCGGCGGTCTCGAGCGAGCGCACGGCGCCCTCGAGCTCCTGCTTCTTCGTCTTGCCGGACGCTGCCGCGATGATGACGCCGCGGGTCTTGCTGCCGACGACCGCGGCATCTGTGACGAGGAGGAGCGGCGGCGCGTCGATGAGCACGTAGTCGAAGTACTCGCCGAGCGGCGCCAGGACCTGGTCCATGGCGGCGGAGCCCAGCATCTCGCTCGGGTTGGGCGGTACCTGTCCGCTCGGCAGCACGAACAGGTCGTTCGTGCCCCACTTCTGCAGGGCGTCGGCCACGTCGATGCGCCCGATGAGCACGTCGGTGAGGCCGACGCTGCCTTCGATGTCCATGTAGTCCGCCACGCGCGGCAGCCGCAGGTCGCCGTCGACGAGCGCGACGCGCGCGCCGGTCTCGGCGAGGGCGATCGCGAGGTTCGCGGTCGTCGTCGACTTGCCCTCGCCGGGGCCGGCGCTGGAGATCACGAAGATCCGCGGCCCCGCGTCGACGTTCAGGAACTGCAGGTTGGTCCGAAGGCTGCGGAACGACTCGGCGCGGGGGCTGCGCGGATCGGCGTGCACGATCAGCGGACGCTTGGTCGCCTCCGGGTCGTAGGCGATGCCGCCGAGCACCGGACGGTCGGTGAGCGCCTCGATGTCGTGGAGCGTGTGGATGCGGTTGTCGAGCACGGTGCGCAGCGTCGCGATCGCGACGCCCACCGCCAGGCCGATGATGCCGCCGAGGATGATGAGCATCCGCACGTTGGGGCTGGTCGGCTGTGTCGGGGTGACGGCCGGCTCGGTCACGGTGATCTGCACGGGGCTCACGGCGCCCTCGACCGCGGGCTGCTCGAGCGTCTCCTGGACCGCATCTTGGAAGCTCGACG
>Ga0307406_10002330_pt1 | contig 10321 bp, 10 predicted proteins | sample 322Cmetagenome_3_FD_203706 | JGI IMG/M metagenome (GOLD analysis project Ga0307406, IMG submission 203706) | Maize rhizosphere microbial communities from greenhouse at UC Davis, California, United States - 322HYB-C-2 | ecosystem: Host-associated > Plants > Roots > Rhizosphere > Soil | place... | reverse complement strand
GCACCGTGACGGCGACGAGCACCTCGACCAGCGTGAAGCCCTGGCGGCTGCTCATGGCTGGAGCCTCCCGAACGGCGAGATGGTGAGCGTCTTCACGTGCGAGCTCTTGGTGAGCGTGAGCGAGGCAGTGCCGGTGTTGGTGCCCACGCCGCGCGGGTCGAACCCGATCGGGTCTCCCGTGGCGGCGAGGGTGGCGCCAAACTCGGTCATGAAGTTGTGCACGCCGCCGATCGTGTCGTGGGTGGTGGCGCCTGCCGGCACCGCCAGCTGCACCACGACCACCGCGCGGTTGCCGTTGATCCAGATGGCCGAGGTGCGCCCGCGCTCCACCGCCACGGCGCGCGCCTGGCTGTGCAGCGCCGCCAGCTCGTTCCGCGCACTGCGCAGATTGGTGCTGATCATCGCCTGGCGGAGCCGCGGGAAGCCGGCGGCCATCATCAGGCCGGCGACCACGATCACGACCAGCGTTTCGATCAGCGTGAAGCCCCTGCGATTGCTCATGCGAGTCTCTCCATCGGTGCGTGGCGGTACGCTTCCGCCGGTTGCTGATGCACACGGCGAGCCATGGCGCAAGATGTTGGTGCCAAACGAGATACCAGAAAGCACGAGGATCCCTTGCCTGCAGGGATCTGCGTGAAATGCAGCCGATTGCACGCGCCCGGAGCCCCCGCTACTCGAGCTGGTAGCGCCTGAGCTTGTAGAACAGCGTCCGGAGGCTCACGCCGAGGAGCCGCGACGCGTCCCGACGGTTGCCGTTCGACGCCTCCAGCGCGCGCTCGATGGTGAGCCGCTCGAGCTGCTCCACCTGCGGCTTCAGCTCGTAGCTCTGGGGCTGGTGCCCGTTGCCGGTCCCGTTCCCGTTGCCGTTGCCCGCGGCGCCATTGATCGCCGGCCGCCCGTTGCCGAGCGCGAAGTCCGCCGAGTCGAGGCGGCCGTCGGCGCTCAGCACGGCGGCGCGCTCGATCGCATTCCGGAGCTCGCGGATGTTGCCCGGCCAGGAATGGCCCGCGAGCGCCACCAGCGCGCGCGGGGTGATGCTCACCGGCCGCCCCAGCCGCTGCGCCGCCTGGCGCGCGAAGTGGGTGATCAGCGCCGTGATGTCCTCCGGCCGCTCCCGGAGCGGCGGCAGGTGCAGCTCGACCACGTTGAGCCGGTAGTAGAGGTCCTCGCGGAACTCGCCGCGCTCGACCGCGCGGTCGAGCGGCTTGGCGGTGGCGGCGAGCACCCGCACGTCCACCTTGCGGGCCTCGCGCGCGCCCAGGCGGCGGATCTCCCCGTCCTCGAGCACGCGGAGCAGCTTCGCCTGGAGCGACATCGGCATGTCCCCGATCTCGTCGAGCAGCAGTGTCCCGCCATGGGAGGCCTCGAAGAGGCCGGCGCGGTCGGCGGTGGCGCCCGTGAAGCTCCCCTTGAGGTGGCCGAACAGCTCGCTCTCGAGGAGCTGTTCCGGAATCGCCGCGCAGTTGATGGCGGTGAAGGCGGCGTCCCGGCGCGGGCTCAGCTGGTGGATGGCGCGGGCGAGCACCTCCTTGCCGGTGCCGCTCTCGCCGGTGAGCAGGACGGTGGTGGCGTGCGCCGCCACGCGGCCGGCCAGCTCGACGACGTTGCGCATGGCCCGGCTCTCCGCCACGAGCAGGTCCTTCGCCTGCTCGGCGCCGAGCGAGGCGCGGAGCGTCATCACCTCGCGCCGGAGCCGCTCGCGTTCCTCCGCCTTCTGGACGGTGAGCGTCACCTCGTCGGCGCGGAACGGCTTCGACAGGTAGTCGTATGCGCCCTCGCGCATCGCCTCGAGTGCCGCGTCCTCGCCACCGTAGGCGCTCATCATGACCATCAGCGCCTCGCCCCCGCCCGCGCGGTACTGCCGGAGGAAGCTGAGGCCGTCCATCTCGGGCATGCGGACGTCGCAGAGGATCAGGTCGAATGGTTCCGCGGTGGCGCGCGCGAGCGCGTGCACCGGATTCCCCTCGGCCTCGATCTGGTAGCCCGATTCCGCCAGCAGCAGGGTGAGCGACTGGCGCAGCGGGGCTTCATCGTCCACGATCAGGATGCGCATCAGTTGGCCGCCGAATCGATTGCAGGAAGAAAGATCTTGAATGCCGCCCCGCCCTCCCGGGCGCGGTCCACCCACACGATGCCGCCCGCCGAGTCCACCGTCCGCGCCACGATGGCGAGCCCGAGCCCGGTGCCCTTCCCCGGGTCCTTGGTGGTGAAGAACGGATCGAAGATCCGCTCGCGATCGGCATCCGCGATGCCTGGCCCGTCGTCCGCGACGACGAGCAGCGCGCCGGGCGTTCCCGCCGGCAGGTCGGGGCGGCGCGGGCGCGGCGCGAAGTCGCGCGCGGCAGCCCCGTTGCCATTGCCGTTGCCGTGCGCGCCGGCGGCGGTCTCACCCGCACGGGCCGCCTCGCGATGCCTGGCTTCGAGCCGGTGCGCGCGGGCCCCGGCCCAGATCCTGGTGGCCGGTGCCGCGTCGCGGGCGTTGAGCAGCAGGTTCACCACTACCTGCTCGATCGCGTGCCGGTCGCCGCGCACGGGCGGCAGGGCCGGGTCCACTTCGACCGAGAGCTCGTGCCCGCGGAGCGCGCCCTGCTTCGAGAGGAAGTCGGCGGCGCTCCGGAGCGCGGCCCCGGCGTCGGCTGCCCCGGTGGCAGCGCCCGGCTTCGAGTAGTCGAGCAGCGACGCGACGATGCGCTCGATCCGGTCCACCGCGGCGCGCATCTCGTCCACGATCCCGGGGTCTGCGCCCCGGTTCCGGAGCACTTCCGCGTAGGTCCCGATGGCGCCGAGGGGGTTTCTCACCTCGTGCGCGACCCCGGCGGCCAGTCGGCCGATCCCGGCGAGCTTCTCGACCCGCACCACGTGGCTCTGGGCGTCGAGCAGTCCCTCGGCCATGGCGCGGTAGCGCCCGGCCAGGTGCTCGAGCTCGCGCGATTCGTATGCGGCCCGCGCCGCCGGCACCGCGCCCGCTGCGAGCTGGTCCGCCTCGGCCGACAGCCGGCCGACCGGGCCGAGCACGTAGCGGTGCATCAGGTGCGCCCCGAAAAGCACGAAGACCGCTGTGCTGCCCGCCCAGACTCCGGCGAGGGGCACGAGCAGTTCGGCGGGATCTCCACCGGCGAGCAGGACCGTCACCAGCCCGGCCAGTCCGACCGCGGCGCTCGCCAGGAACACCAGCTGGAAGAGCAGCTGGAGACGCAGCGACGGCCGCGGCGCGTTCAAGGCCGGAGTCCTACGGCGTGCACGCGATCTGGCCCTCGACGGTGGCGGGGCCCAGGGGGCCGCCGGTCCCGTTGTAGACGGCGCAGGTGCGGGTGGTCGAGGGATGCGACGCCGTGGCGCCCCAGCCCGACGCGGTGACGCCCGAGAGCACGATGGTCACGCCGGCCGACGGGTTGTAGACGAGCGAGGCCGTCGGGATCGCGCCGCCGTAGTAGGCGCCGCCGTTGTCGGCGGAATAGCCCTCCTGGGCCACCACCAGGTTGCGCAGGTCCGCCTTCATCGAACTGACGTAGGCTGCTCCCTTCGTCGCTGCGAACTTGGGGATCGCGATGGCGGCGAGGATGCCGATGATCACGACCACCATGAGCAGCTCGATGAGCGTGAAGCCCTTGCGCTGCCTGGGAGACATGGGACCCGTTCCTTCCCCGAGTAAAGTGGTGGTGCCTGCCGGGCTGTTCCGAACCCCGCCGCGGCAAGAAAAAAGGGCGGTGACCTCGCGGCCACCGCCCCCGTGCTGCATCACATCACGGGCAGCTGATGACGCCGTCGGTCGGCGTGCCGTCGCCCACCGACACCTGGCAGCTCTTGACCGCGCTCGAGATGCTGGCGTTGGTGATCGTCATCGAGTACTGGGTGGCGTTGGCCGCCTCAGCCGTGACCGCGTTGCCGGTCGACAGCGTGAAGTTGGACGCCGCCTGGAGCTGCGCGAACGTGCCGTACGTGTTGGTGTCCGAGAAGTACGCTTCCTGCGCGGTTTCCAGGTTGCGCAGGTCGGTCTTGACGGAGGCCAGCTTGGCCTTGTCCTTGGTCGCCGCGAACTTCGGAATCGCGATGGCGGCCAGGATGCCGATGATCACGACCACGATCAGCAGCTCGATCAGCGTAAAGCCCTTGCGGTTCATCATGGTGCCCTTACCTCCGAGAGTGAAGAAGCCTGCTGCGTGGAATCCTGACCATCCGAGTGACGCCGGGTCTGTTCGGGCTCATGGAAGGGCAATGGGTATGCCAAGCCCGGAGCGGTCGCCACAAGTCCTTGCATCACAACATGATAGGGGCGGCAAAAGACAACACTTGCACCCCCGCCCCGACCCCCTTTCGCCGGATTTTGCAAGAGGGAGGTCCCGCGCAGGCAGCCCAGGCAGCCAACGCCGCAGGCGGGCGCTACCCGCGAGACCGCTCGACAGTACTATGGAAGGAGTTGGATGAAGCGGAGAAATCGTGTAAGCGCGAGGAGGGGAGAAAAGACGGTCGGGAAGGTCAGGGCGGGACGGTCAGGACGGTCGGGACGGTCAGGACGGTCGGGACGGTCGGGACGGTCAGGACGGTCGGGGTCTGGTTGGTGGGGCCTGGAGCCTCAGGCAAACTGAAATTCTACCAAGGATTCAAGTCTCGCCGCACATCGATTGAACCCAACGCGCTCGTGTGGCAACCAGACCGTCCTGACCGTCCCGACCGTCCCGACCGTCCCGACCCTACGCCTCCACCCCCTGCTCCTCGTACCGGCTCAGCTTCCGGTACAGCGTGGACGGGTCGATCCCCAGCACCTCGGCTGCCCGGGTCTTGTTGCCGCCTTCCGCCTGCAGCACCCACATGATGTAGGCGCGCTCGATTACGTCCAGCGCGGGATTGATGTAGGAGCGGTCGGCCACCAGCGGCTCCTTCCGGCGGGTGGTGATCCGGATGGGCAGGGCCGCGGCGTCGATCACGTTCCCGCGGGTGAGCACCACGGCGTGCTCGAGGGCGTTCTCCAGCTCGCGCACGTTGCCCGGCCAGTCGTACACCATCACGGCGTCGAGCGCGTCCGAGCTCAGCGCCTTGGGTGAGCTGTCGCTCTCGGCGGAGAGGCGGTTGAGCAGGGCCTCGATCAGGAGCAGGAGGTCGTCGCGGCGGTCACGGAGCGGCGGGAGGTCGAGCGCGATGACGTTGAGCCGGTAGAAGAGGTCGGAGCGGAAGTTGCCCCGGCGGATCTCCTCCTCGAGGTCGCGGTTGGTGGCGGCGATGATGCGGACGTCCACCGGGATCGACTCGGTGGCGCCCACCGGAATCACTTCCCGCTCCTGCAGCACGCGCAGCAGCTTCACCTGCAGCGAGGGCGGCATCTCGCCGACCTCGTCCAGGAAGAAGGTGCCGCCGCGCGCCGCGGCGAAGAGGCCCTGCTTGTCGCGGACCGCGCCGGTGAAGCTGCCCTTCACGTGCCCGAACAGCTCGCTCTCCAGCAGGTTCTCCGGCAGCGCGCCGCAGTTGATCGACATGAACGGGCCTTCGGCCCGCGTGGAGAGGTTGTGCAGGTAGCGCGCGACCACCTCCTTGCCGGTCCCGCTCTCCCCCTGGATCAGCACCGTCGAGTCGGTCGGCGCCACGTGCTCGGCGAGCTTGAGCAGCTCGGTGAAGCGCTTCGACTTGCCGATCGGCCGCTCGACGTTGTTGCCCCGGTCCCGGCGGCGGATCTCCTGCTTGAGCTGCTTGTTCTCGACCCGGACCGCGCGGTATTCCGAAGCGCGGCGCACGATGGCGAGCAGGTCGTCGTTGGAGAAGGGCTTCTGGATGTAGTAGTAGGCGCCGAGGTTGAGGGCGTCGATGGCGCTCCGGAGGTCCGCCTGCGCGGTCATCAGGATCACCGGGGTCATCGGGTCCTGCTCCTTGGCGGCGGCCAGGATGTCGAGGCCGCCCACGCCGGGCATGCGGACGTCGGAGAGGATGATCTCGTGGGTGCCGGACCGGATCTGCTCGAGCCCCGCCTTCCCCCCCTGGGCCGTCGTGACCTCGAACCCCTCGTTGCGGAGGAGGATGCGCAGGGTATCCAGGATCCCCGACTCGTCATCGACGACCAGCAGGCTTGGCTTCTGACTCATGCGACGTCCTCCGCCGACCAGGTGGCGGGCAGGTAGATGGTGAAGGTGGTGCCGGAACCGATCACGGAATCGACGAAGACGGCGCCGCGGTGCGCCGCCACGGCGCGCTGGACGATGGCGAGCCCGAGCCCGCTGCCGCCCGGCCGCCGGCTGACGAACGGCTCGAACATCCGCTCGCGGATCTCCTCGGGCACGCCGGGGCCGTTGTCGCGGATCCGGAGGCGCACCGGGTGCTCGATGCGGAGCCCTCCGGGGAGGTCCGCCGGGCGCACCGGCTGGACCGAGATCACCACCCGCACCGGCCGCTCTCCCGCGGCCTGGACCGCGTTGAGCGTGAGGTTGAAGAGCGTCCGGTGCAGGAGGTCCTCGTCCCCCTCGACCATGGTGCGATCGCCCTCGACCACGAGCTCCGCGGTCGGCCGGCAGTCGGGATGCGCCTGCACGACGGCGACTGCGGCGGCGGTCACGGCCGCCAGGTCCACGGGCTCGGCCCGGGTCGCCCGGACCCGCGAGAAGTCGAGGAACTCGCTCAGCAGCCGGCTCAGCCGGTCGCTCTCCCGGACGATCAGCGCGGCGAGGGTGCGCTCGTCGTCGCCGGCGTAGCGGCTCCGGGCCAGCTGCTCCACGGAGCTCCGGATCGAGGCGAGCGGGTTGCGGATCTCGTGCGCGAGTGACGCGCTCAGCGCCGCCACCGCTTCGAGCCGCTCGGCCCGGAGCTGCAGCTCCTGGAGCTGCTTGGAGTCTGAGATGTCGGTGAAGATCGCCGTGACGGAGGAGGCCGCCTCGGGGCGCTGCTGAAAAGTGGTCGTGCTGAGCCCGATTGGGAACTGCCGGCCTTCCTCGTGAAGCACCAGCCCCTCACCCCGGCTGACCTTGCGGCCGTGCCGGATGCCGGCCACCAGGGCCGCCCAGAGCTCCGACGAGCGGTGCTTCACCGAGTCGAGCACCGGCTCGCCCATCACCCCGTCGAGGTGCAGGAGCTGCTGCGCCGTGGGATTGATGAAGGCCAGCCGGCCGCCCGGGTCCACCGTGAGCACGCCCGAGCGGATGTTCCGCAGGATGACGTCGGCCTCCAGGCGGACCCGCTCCAGCTCGTACTCGAGGGTGTGCGCCTCGAGCCCGGCCTTGCGGAGCCGGTGGCCGAGCGATGCCACCACGGCGAAGACGAGGTTGAAGACGACGACCTGCGCCCAGAGCGCCGCGTCGGAGCCTGACTGGCGGATCACGTCGATCGCGAACACCGCCGAGCCGGCGAGCGCCATGGCGATGCCGAAGGCGATCGGCACCACCACGGCATAGGCGGCGATGAGCAGCACGTAGAGCGCCGGCGCCACGCCGCCGGTCGGCCCGAAGAACCGGGCCAGCAGCGTGATCAGGGCGAGATCGACGACGAACTGCGCGGTGAGGAAGATCGGCCCCGGTTCCCAGCTCGCGTCGCGCATCATCGAGGCGCCGTACGCGGTGATCACCAGGGCGACGATCACCGCCACGCTCGCGAGGAACGAGGCCTGGGGCGCGGTGGTCCAGACCAGCGCGCCGGCGATCAGCGTGACCAGCGCGACGAGCAGGCGCCCGCCGAAGAGCCACGTGAGCAGGGTGCGCTGGTCTGGAAACGAGGTCCGGCCTGTCCGGGGGGATGCGGGCACGCGGGGAATATACCAGCGGGTGGGTGCCCGCGGCACGCGATTCCGCTAGGTCATCCTCCGCTCGGCGCCGGCGAACGCCCGCGCCTCGTGGCGGCGCTCGGGACCGGCAAAGGTCCGGATGGTCCGGTTCTCGCCGGCCGCGCGGCCCGAGAGCGAGCTGGGCGAGTTGAGGTGCGCCCCGTCATCCACACCGACGCCCAGCCGGTTCACCAGCTCGCCGCCCAGCCACCCGGTCCCGACCGCGATGGCCACGCCGAGAAAGGAGAAGATGAGCGCCTCGGCGGCGGGGTCGGACGGCGCCGGGCGGCGCAGCAGCCAGCTCGCCGCGAAGAGCGCCACGACGACCACGTTGCCGATGCCGTGCAGCGTGCCGATGTAGCGGGCGCGCGTGCCGCGCGGGATGGCGAGATAGTCCACCAGGCCGAACACGGCGGCCACGAGGCCCGACACCGCGCCGATCCCGATGAGATAGTACGCGATCAGGCTCCAGGGGCCGTCCTGCCGGAAGAGCGCGAACAGGTCGAACCCGGCCGCCGTGGCCAGCAGTCCCAGCGGAAAGACGATGAGCATCTGGTGGATGGGATGCCCGAGCAGCTTCGCCTTGCCGTCCATGCGTACCTCCTAGTCGGGCCCGGGGCGGGCCTGGGTCCGCCCATCCTCGCTGGCGGCCGGGGCACCGCTGCCGCCCGCCTGGGCGCCGGTGGTCCCGGTGCCCGACGTTCCGGCCCCGATCGAATCGGTCAGGCCCGCTGCGGTGTCGCCCGCGACGGAATCTCCCGCGCGGGTGACGCCAGCCGCGCCCGTCTCCCGGCCCGCCGCTCCCTCAGGGCCGCACGCCGCCAGCAGTGCGATGCATGCGGCGGCCGCGATTGTCTGTCTCATCCGGATCCCTCCTCCGCGCCGTGCTTCCACTATCGGCATCTTCGCGGGAGGAGGATGTGACCGATGACCGACTAACGGGGCCGCCCGTCGGCCGGCCGGCCGCTGTTCCCGTCCGCCGCGGGATGGTGAATGGTCCCGCTGTCGCCGGGCTCGCTGCCGGAGACGGCCGTGGGATCGGCGGCGCCCACGACTTCCGGGTGCTCGGCCCCCTCCGCCGCGGTCTCCGCGGTCTCGTGATACTCGGGCTCGCAGGCGGCGATGCCCGCGGCCAGGGCCGCGGCGAACAGCAGGCGTCTCATCGTTTCTCCGGTTGGGTGGGTGAAAGCGCGGCGTCGAGCAGCTCGCGCACCTTGTGCAGCAGGCTTTCCGCCGCGAACGGCTTCTGGAGGAAGCGCTCCTCCGCGCTGCCGAGCCCCTGGCGCGCCACGTCGTCGCCGGTGTAGCCGGACATGAAGACCAGCGGCAGTCCGGGGCGCTCGGTGGCGAGACGCTCGGCCAGCTCCGCGCCGCCCATGCCCGGCATCACGACGTCGGAGATGACCAGGTCGATGGGCATCTGGCGGATCAGCTCCAGCGCCTCCTCGCCGTGCCGCGCCGCGACCACGGCGTAGCCGGCATCGGCCAGGACCCGGAGCGTGAGGGCGCGCACGGTGTCCTCGTCCTCCACGACCAGCAGCGTCTCGCTCCCCCCGCGCACCGCGAGCATCTCCGCCGACACCTCGTCCCGCGAATCGGCGCCGCCGGAGGGAAAGCAGAGGGTGAACGTCGTCCCCTGGCCCGGCTCGCTCTCGACCCAGATGTGCCCGCCGTTCTGGGTGACGATGCCGTAGACCACGGCGAGCCCGAGGCCGCTGTTCTGGGCCGAGCGGCGCGTGGAGAAGAACGGCTCGAAGATGCGCGCGCGGGTGCCGGGGTCCATCCCGTGGCCGGTGTCGGCCACCGAGAGCATCACGTACTCTCCCGGGGCCAGGTCGATGCCCGTGGCGCGATATCCCTCGTCACCCTCGAACGAGACGGTGCGGGTGGCGATGGTGATCCGCCCGCCGTCGGGCATCGCGTCCCGCGCGTTGAGGGCGAGGTTCATGAGGACCTGCTCCACCTCCCCGCGGTCCGAGTCCATGCCCACGCGGGCCGGCTCCAGCGCGGTCTCCAGCCGGATGTGCTCGCCCAGCATCGAGCGGAGCATCAGCTCCATGTCGCGGACCACGGCGTTCACGTCCACCGCCTGGCGCTGGCTCAGCCGCGGCCGGCCGAAGGCGAGGAGCTGTCGCGTCAGCGCCGCCGCGCGCTCGGCCGCTTTCCGTATCTCTTCGGCGTCCACCCGGCGCGGGTCGGCCGACTCCATCGACGCGCAGAGGAAGTCGGCGAACCCGATGATGATCATCAGCACGTTGTTGAAGTCGTGGGCGACCCCGCCCGCGAGCCGTCCCAGCGCCTCCATCTTCTGCGCCTGCCGCACCTGGGCCTCGGCGCGCTCGCGCTCGGTCAGGTCCTGCACGTTGGCGGCCAGGCAGAGGAGCGTCCCGTCGTCGCCGCGCACGGCGGTCAGGTCCACCAGCACCGGGAAGGTCACGCCGTCCGCCGTGACGTGCCGGGTCTCGAAGACGACGCGGCCCCGCTCCCGGGCCGCGAGCGCGTTCCGCGTGATGAGATGGCGCGAGTCGGGCGCGGTCACCAGGTCGAGCGGGCGGCCCACCAGCGCGTCGGGATCGTCGTGCCCAT
>Ga0307406_10002329_pt1 | contig 10323 bp, 8 predicted proteins | sample 322Cmetagenome_3_FD_203706 | JGI IMG/M metagenome (GOLD analysis project Ga0307406, IMG submission 203706) | Maize rhizosphere microbial communities from greenhouse at UC Davis, California, United States - 322HYB-C-2 | ecosystem: Host-associated > Plants > Roots > Rhizosphere > Soil | place... | reverse complement strand
GTGTAACAGATCGCAATTCTTCGTTCCAACTCTTCAGCGTTGACGTCGAGCGCTTCTCTTTGAATTCCGTCCGCATTGAAGTGTACACATGCGACAGAACCGAAAAGCGGTGGATAGTAATCCTGAAAACCAGCCGGCACTTTGATCACTGTCGATTCAACGTTCGCGGCGATAGTCACAAACTTGCGTTCTTCGTAACGATTACCCACCAACCGGTTCAACGCGCCGATGCAAGCGATAGCGAGCGCTGACGAACCTCCGAGACCTGCACCGGCCGGCACGCCACTCTCCACCACGAGATGAAATCCTGTCGTCGGTTTAAAAAAGTGAACCAGCTTCGAAACGAGTTCGAGACGCTCTTCAAGCAGCAGATCTTCGATTGCCGAGAGCGTCGTCTCGAAAGAGACCTTACGATCGCGCGACTCGAGAATGATTCGTCCATCGTCTCGCGTCTCGATGCGGCAGCGAGCATGAAGTGAAAGGGCAAAGTTGACTGTAGTGGCGCCTGGATGAAAAAGATAAAGCGGCCAGATGTCAATGGTGCCGCCCTCAAGGTCGACACGCGGCGGTGCGCTTGACTCAATAATCATTGCAAATTTTCGATTGCCGATTGCCGATTTTCTTTAATATCGGAAAGCGCCCGTGAAATTAACAATTCGATTACCTGTTTGCAAATCGGCAATCGGAAATTGGCAATCGGCTTCAATCCCCATCGCTCTCGCGCTTGTTCTGACGCTCTTGTCGCGTGTGCTTGAACGGGATGTGTTCCCGAACCTCTTCACGCAAATCCTGGAGTTTTTCAGCGGCTGCGTGTTCGAGTTCCTGAAGCCGTTCCGGATCCGCTTTTTCAACTTTCGGTGAGATCCAGAAGCGCTCGGCCAGGTAAAATCCAACAATGCCGAGGATCACGATTACGAGTAACACTTTACCGACGCGCTGGAAGTCGCCGATCAGACGCATCACCGCGCCGCTGAAGAAGTAACCCGCGCCTGAAAGTACGAAAACCCAAAGAAAACAACTCGAAAACGAAAGCAGCAGGAAACGCGGGTAAGGCATGCGTCCGACGCCATGAAACACGCTGGACGCCCAACGCAGCCCGTAAATGTATTTGGAAAGAAAGATCGAGAGTGGACCGAATTTCCTCGTCAGCGTTTGCAGTCGGGGTTGAGCTGCCCTGTAAAAACGAAATTCTCTAACGCCCTCACAGAAACCACGACCGGCAAAGTAAGCGATGTTGTCGCTGAGACAACCAGCCACCGTTCCCCAAATCAATACTTGTGCAAAGCTGTATTCACCAAAAAAACCGCTATGCGCCAGCACGCCCGCCAGCAGGAGCGTGATGTCGCCCTCCAGCACTACGAGAATGAAAACTGCGTAAAGCCCATACTGAAACAGTAGATCGTTGAGAAAGTCGAGGTGCATACGTGTGGCGGCTGACAGAATAAACTGGAGGGCTCACTGTTGACTACTGTTCGGGTTCTTTGTCCTGAGGGGGCTTCACTACCAGCACCGGGCACGACGCGTGTCGCACAACCGATTCAGCCGTTGAACCAAACAGGATACGTCCCAACCCCGTTCGGCCATGCGAGGAGATCACGATCAAATCGACGTCGCGTTCTTTCGCGACGCGCACAATCTCGGAGGCTGCTTCGCCGTGAACCACCAGTTCCTCGACATCAAGACCCGAGCATTCGTCGCATTCGGCCAGTTTGGGCAACTCACGCTCCGCGGAGTCTTCAAGTTGCTCGGTGATGTCGGCGATCGGCAGTGGTTCAGTCATCCCGGAGTAGCCCACTGTCGGCACAATGGGCTCGATCACGTTGATGCAAATGATTGAAGCTTTAAACCTGCGCGCCAGCGATGCGGCATAAGAAAGCGCGTAATTTCCACACTCGCTGAAGTCAGTCGGGAGAAGTATGGAGCGAATCTGCATGTTACCCGTCGATTCTACTCCCTGATCCTCCGGTTTGACAGCCCCTAAACCCTCGACTATGCTTCGCTCGCAGTTTAGCATGACCAGTTCGCCACACAACTTTATCGGGATCAATGTCTCCGGAACCCAGGCGCGCGCGGCGCTGGTCAGCCATGACGGCTCGCTGCTCGAGACGCGTGTCAGCGACGTCACTCCTAAAGAACTAATTCCGCAGTTGGCGATGATGGTGGAGGATCTCGGTTCAAAACGAGGCACAGTCGCTGCTGTCGGAGTCGCGATTCCCGGACTCGTCCATCGAGAAACCGATCGCGTGATCGCTCCACGTGAGCTAACGTCAGCTATGGTCGAGGATCTTCACGGCCAACTGACGCGAGCCACGGGTTTGCGAGTTGAACTCGAAAACGACGCCAACGCCGCCGCGTACGGCGAATACAAAGTGGGCGCGGGTCACGGCGCGCGCAACATGTTTTACATGATGATCGGCAACGGCATCGGCGGCGCGATCATTCTGGACGGCAAGCTTTGGACCGGCGCTTCGGGATTCGCAGGCGAAGTCGGTCACATCACGATCGACAGTGAAGGACTCGAATGCGTTTGCGGCAACACGGGTTGTTTGGAAACAGTCGCGTCAGCGCCAAGCATCGTGCGCCGCGCGCGCGAACGTCTCTATCGCGATAACACGTCGTCCTTATCACGACTCGGCCTTAATAAATCGTTTACTGCCGACGACGTTGCACATCAGGCAAACGAAGGCGACGATTTTGCGCTCATGATGATCGAGCGCACCGGAAAATACATCGGCACGGGCGTCGCCAGTGTCATCAACCTTTTGAACATCGAGCGGATCGTGCTCGGCGGCGGTGTAATGGACGCGGGCTCGTTAATCCTCAATCCAATCATTCAGGAAGTAAAACGCCGGGCATTTCAACCTTGTTTTGAGGCGACCGAGATCGTCGCAGCCAAACTAGGACTCGACGGCGCACCCATCGGCGCGGCCCTGCTCGCTCGCGACGCCTCCTCAGACTAATTCCCTTCTTTTTGCGCTTTTTGTGCTTTTTTGTGGTCCAATTTGAATTTCCCAATCCATTTGGTAAAGTACCGAGTTACTTTGCAATAAACATTATGAGTGCGAAAGGTTGTAGGCTGTTCGTCTGCCAGCGATACCGGTTTGACTAGCACCCGACTCTTTTAAATTCTGCGGCAATGCCACAGATTTTCCATCACAGCACAAACGCGCTGGCAAAGATTACGATCTATGGCGCTCTCTTCGTAATTGTTGCTTTACTGTGGGTAGCCGTTGAGCTGAATCGTTCGTCCTGGAATACAGGCCAGTGGGTCGAACGGCAGCAACCTGTTCAATTCAGTCACAAACATCACGTCGGCGACGACGGCATTGACTGCCGCTACTGTCACACGTCTGTGGAAACTTCGGCGTCCGCCGGACTGCCATCCACCACGACGTGCATGAACTGTCACAAACAGATCTGGGCCGAGAGTCCATACCTCGAACCGGTGCGCGCCAGTTTCCGAACCGGTAAGCCGATTGAGTGGATCCGGGTTCACGACCTGCCTGATTACGCTTATTTCAATCACAGCATTCACGTGAAAAAAGGCGTCGGCTGTTCGACCTGTCACGGTCGCATCGACAACATGCCGATTCTTTATCAGGCCAGATCACTACAGATGGAGTGGTGTTTGGAGTGCCATCGTGCACCGGAGCGATTCGTGCGCCCGGTCGCAGAGATTTACAACATGGACTGGCGGCAGGAAAACAAAACCGCCAAGGAACTTGAGAAGGGATTTGAATTGAAAGCGAAATATCGCATTCAAGGAAAACACGTGCTGGAAAGTTGTTCCACCTGCCACCGTTAGAGTTTGCAATGAGCGATAGCGATCGTCACATAAACTTCAAGCTGATGCGCGATCACATTCTTGCTTTGCAGGATGCTGAGACGCCGCGCGGCACGAAGAAGTACTGGCGTAGTCTGGATGAACTGGCTGACACGCCTCTGTTTCGCGAGTTTGTTGAGCGCGAGTTTCCGCAACAGGCGGAAGGATGGAACGATCCGGTCGAGCGTCGCACGTTCATGAAGTTGATGGGCGCATCGCTGGCCCTCGCGGGTTTGAGTGGTTGTGTTTTTCAACCGCCGGAGAAGATCGTTCCGAACGTCAAACAGCCCGAAGAGCACGTTCCCGGCAAGTCGCTTTTCTACGCGACTGCCGCGCCTGTATTTGGTGTCGCGACACCGGTGATCGTGCGTAGTAACGAAGGCCGGCCGACGAAGATCGAAGGAAATCCCGAGCATCCAAACAACTGGCCAGTGGATTTTCCGCCGAAAGATCCGGTGCGGGATCCGCGTGGCTCAAGCGCGACTGACATTTTCACGCAAGCGTCGTTATTGAATCTTTATGATCCTGATCGCTCACCAACACCGACTTTTCGCGAACAGATCAGCACCTGGACGACGTTCGTCGGTGCGATGCGTTCCGCGCTCGACGAAGTGCGTTCAGGTACGGGCCAGCGCATTCGCTTCCTGACTGAATCGATAATCTCGCCGACGCTCGGCGCGCAGATGAAAGACTTGCTGGCCGCGCTGCCGCAGGCGAAGTGGCACCAGTATGAGCCGGCAAATCGCGATAACGCTCGCCGCGGCGCGGAAATGGTTTTTGGCCAGCCGGTAAACACGACGTATCGCTTCGATCTCGCGCAACGGGTTCTGTCGCTTGACTGTGATTTTCTGGCCCCGACTTTCCCCGGCTATCTGCGCTATTCGCGCGAGTTCATCGCGCGCCGCCGCATCACCGAAACCAACCGCGAGATGAATCGTCTCTATGTGGTTGAAACGACGCCGTCAAACACGGGTGCGATGGCTGATCACTCGTGGGAAGTTAAACCGAGCGAATTCGAAGCGATCGCGAAGACGATCGCGACCGGAGCCGGCACGCAGATTGGTACAGCAGCAAGTGTAAATCTTGCGTGGATCGAGCCGCTGGTTCGGGATCTGCAACAACACAAAGGCGCGAGTATCGTGCTTGCTGGTGATAACCAACCGCCGCTCATCCACGCGCTTGCGCACGCGATGAACGACGCGCTGGGCAACTTCGGAAAAACTGTTTTCTACACAGATCCGATCGAAGTTGAGTCCGTCGATCACAGAACATCATTACAGCAACTCGTCACCGATATTGACGGAGGCCTTGTTGACCTACTCGTGATCATCGGCGGCAATCCGGTTTACAACGCGCCGGTAGATCTGAAGTTTTTGGAGAAGCTGCAGAAGATCAAACTGCGCGTTCACCTGAGTGAGTACAAAGACGAGACTTCCGAGTGGTGTCACTGGCACATACCGGCTGCGCATTATCTCGAGTCGTGGGGCGACACGCGTTCTTACGACGGCACTGTCACGATCATGCAGCCGCTGATCGAGCCGCTCTATGAAGGCAAGACAGCGTACGAACTGCTGGCAGTCTTTTCAGACAAGCCTGATCGCAAGCCGTACGAGATCGTGAAGAGCTACTGGCAGAAGCAGCGATCCGCGTCGCCTGCATCTGCTCCTTCGCCTTCGCCTGCTCCGGCAACTCCTGCTCCTGCACCTTCGCCCTCGCCGTCAGGGGACTTCGAAAACTGGTGGCGAAAGACGATTCACGACGGTTTTGTTCCTGACTCAGCGTTCAAACCGAAGACAGTCGCATTGAATTCCGGCTGGGCGAGTCAACAAACGCCCGCACAACAATCCGCTGCGGGCGGCTTCGAACTCGTGTTTCGCACGGATCCTTCAATCTACGATGGCCGCTTCGCAAATAACGGCTGGTTGCAGGAACTTCCGCGGCCGCTAACCAAAGTGACCTGGGACAACGTGGCTGTCGTTAGTCCGAATTCAGCTAAACAACTCACCGGTAATGACAACAACGGCGGCGCCGTTAAAGGACGCGAACATTACGTGCCGGTAGTTAATATCACCACCCCGCAGGGACAATCCGTCGACGCGCCGCTCTGGATCATGCCCGGTCAACCTGACGGTGTGATCACTGTTCACCTCGGTTATGGCCGTCGCTTAGCGGGTAAAGTCGGAAGCGGTGAGATCGGCATGGGAGCACAGAAGCAAATCGTCGGCTTCGATGCTTACCAGATTCGAACCTCGTTCGCGCCGTGGTTCATCCCCGATGTCAAGGTACGCAGAGTTACCGGCGATCATCTGCTCGCGACAACGCAGCTCCACTTCAATCTCGAAGATCCGGAGTTCAGCACCGAAGAACGTGACGTCGTTCGTTCGCAAACACTCGAACAGTTTCTCCACGGCGAAGCGCACGAAGATGAGAAACACGAGCATCCATCACTCTATCCCGATTATCCCTATCAAAATCAGGATGAGAACACGCCGAACTACGCGTGGGGCATGGCGATCGATCTGAACAACTGCATCGGCTGCAACGCCTGCACCGTCGCTTGCCAGTCGGAAAACAACATTCCCGTTGTCGGTAAACAGGAAGTGGTGCGCAGCCGTGAAATGCACTGGATTCGCGTCGACACTTACTTCTCAGGCTTCGATGCGAATCATCCGGAAGGCACCAACTTCATGCCGGTACCGTGTATGCACTGCGAGAATGCGCCGTGCGAACCCGTTTGCCCGGTTCACGCCACGGTCCACAGTGCCGAAGGACTGAACGACATGGTCTACAACCGCTGTGTCGGCACGAAGTACTGTTCCAACAACTGCCCGTACAAGGTGCGACGCTTCAATTTCTTCCTTTATCAGGACTGGGACACGCCGACGTATCAACTGATGCGCAATCCCGACGTGTCAGTGCGCAGCCGCGGTGTGATGGAGAAGTGTACTTACTGCGTGCAGCGAATTCAGAACGGCAAGATTCAAGCGGAGCTCGAGGATCGAAAAGTCAGAGATGGCGACATCGTCACTGCGTGCCAGGCAGTTTGTCCGACCGAGGCGATTGTTTTTGGCGACGTGAACGATCCGAACAGTCGCGTGTCGAAATTGAAAAGAAGCGAGCGTAATTATTCGCTACTCGGAGAATTGAACACGCGACCGCGTACGACTTATTTGTCGCAGTTGAAGAACCCTAATCCGGAGATCAAAGCGTAGCCGCGGATTTACACAGATGGACGAAGCGCAAAAACCATATACCGAAGGTCCGATGCATTCGACCGCGCCCGTGATCGATCCGGGACTGACGTTTGCCTCAGTGACCGACAAGATCAGTTCGATCGTCTTGAAACGCAAGACGTCGCTGGCGTGGTTCTTCGGCTTCGCGATCTCCTTCGCGCTCTTTCAGCTAATGCTGCTGGCCATGACGAACCTGCTGTTCGTCGGTATCGGATTGTGGGGCGTCAACGTTCCCGTCGCCTGGGGCATCGACATTCTCAACTTCGTCTGGTGGATCGGAATCGGTCACGCCGGCACACTGATCTCCGCGATCCTGCTGCTGCTGCGACAACGCTGGCGCACGTCGATCAACCGTTTCGCTGAAGCGATGACGTTGTTCGCCGTTGCTCAGGCAGGCATGTATCCAATCTTCCACCTCGGGCGGCCGTGGCTGGCTTACTGGCTGTTTCCTTATCCAAACACGATGGGAATCTGGCCGCAGTTTCGCAGCCCGCTGATGTGGGACGTGTTCGCGGTTTCGACTTACGCCACTGTGTCCGCGATGTTCTGGTTTGTCGGCTTGATTCCCGACTTCGCTACGTTGCGCGATCGCGCTCGCAGCAAACCGTTTCAGATTCTCTACGGCATGCTCGCGATGGGCTGGCGCGGCAGCGCGCGTCACTGGCATCGCTACGAGATGGCTTACCTGCTGCTCGCAGGTCTCGCCACGCCGCTCGTGCTCTCAGTTCACACGATCGTCAGTTTCGACTTCGCGGTCGGCATCATTCCGGGATGGCACGCGACGATCTTTCCGCCGTATTTCGTCGCGGGCGCGATCTACGCCGGCTTCGCGATGGTGTTGCTGCTGACGATTCCTCTGCGACGTTTTTACGGTCTCGAAGGCTTCATCACCATGCGCCACATGCACAACATGGCGAAGGTGATGCTTGCGACCGGTTTGATCGTCGGCTACGGCTACATAATGGAAGCGTTCTTTGGGTGGTACAGCGGCAACAAGTATGAACGATTCATGATCTGGAACCGGATGCATGGCCCATACTCGCTCTACTACTGGGCGTTGATTCTCTGCAACATCGTCACGCCGCAGTTTTTGTGGTCGAAGAAAATACGTTCCAACCTGCTGGCGCTCTGGATCATTTCGTTCATCGTCAGTATCGGCATGTGGCTCGAGCGTTTCGTGATCGTCGTTACCAGTCTGCATCGTGATTACCTGCCTTCGTCGTGGGGCCAGTATCAGCCGACGATGTGGGACTGGTCCATGTTTATCGGAACGATTGGATTCTTCTTTACGCTGCTGTTTCTGTTTATTCGCTTCCTGCCGATGATCTCGATTTTTGAGATGCGCACGATTCTGCCGGAAGCGGAGGTGGAGGAATAGTTGGACCGCGAGGACATCAAACTCGAACAACCATTAGCGGCCGGACCGACGCCATCGCATCGCCGTCATGCGCCGCCGCTCTATGGTGTGATGGCTGAGTTTGAGAACCCGACGGATCTCGTTGCTGCTGCGCGACGCGTTTACTCGCTCGGATACCGGCGCATCAATGGTTACTCACCGTATCCGATTGAAGAGCTTTCGGAAGCGATCGGATTTACGCACACGAGTTTGCCGTTGATTGTTTTTATCGGTGGCCTGATTGGCGGCTTGTCCGGATTTTTCATGCAGTACTGGATCGAAGTCATCGACTATCCTCTCAATGTCGGCGGCAAGCCCTACAACAGTTGGCCCGCGTTTATTCCGATTACTTTTGAAATGACGGTGCTGTTTGCGGCGTTCTCGGCCGTGTTGGGAATGCTGGTGTTGAATAAACTGCCGCAGCCCTATCATCCGGTTTTTAACGCCCCGAATTTTGCGTTAGCAACACGCGATCGATTTTTCCTGGCGATCGAAGCAAACGATCCGAAGTTTAATCACGCTGAAGTGGTTGAGTTGTTGAAGAGTTTGGATGCGCTCGAAGTTAATGATGTCGAAGTTTAGAAAAAAACTCTCGCGCAAAGCCGCAAAGCCGCAAAGCCTTCGGTCTCTTTGCGTCTTCCTTTGCGCCTTTGCGCCTTTGCGCGAGAGTTTTTTTCTTCTTTTGTTGTCGGGATTGATTCTTATTACCGGTTGTCGTCGTGATATGCAGGACCAGCCGAAGATGAAGCCGCTTCGCGGTTCAACGTTCTTTGCTGACGGACTGTCGAGCCGGCAGCCGATTGAAGGAACGGTGCCGCGTGGATACTTGCGCGAAAACACCGAGCTATTCACCGGCAAGAAAGCGAAAACTCCCGGCGCGAGCGCCAGCGCCACGCCCGCAACTCAGCAAATATCAGGCACACAGTCAGGCACGCAGACCAGCGATTTTCCTGACGACATAGATACCTTCCCATTTCCGATCACGAAAGACACTGTGCTGCGCGGCCGCGAGCGTTACAACATCTTCTGTAGCGTCTGTCATGGTATGACCGGAAACGGCGACGGCATGATCGTGCGCCGTGGTTTCCGGCGCGCCGCTTCTTTCAATGACGATCGCCTGCGCAACGCGCCGGTCGGACATTTCTTCGACGCTATTACAAACGGCTGGGGCGCGATGCCGGCTTATGCTCCACAGATCCCGGTGCAGGATCGTTGGGCCATCGTCGCTTACATTCGCGCCTTGCAAACGAGCCAGCAAAATCCTGCTGCGGCTTCGGCCAGTCCCGCGCCACAGACTTCACCGTCACCAACACCCGCAGCCGGAGGACACCAGTGATTCAGTCATTCAATCCTCCGAATCTGTCTGATTTACAGAAGCGCGCGGCTGGCGTCGGCTCGGTGTTTCTCCTTGGTCTAATAGCCAGCGCTTTCTTTAACCCACGACAGTTTTTCCAGTCGTACTTAATCGGTTGGACTTTCTGTACCGGAATCGCTATCGGCTCGCTCGCGTTGTTGATGCTGCAACACCTGACCGGCGGCGGTTGGGGTCTCGTGATCCGGCGCGTGCTCGAAGCCGCAACCAGGACGCTGCCGGTAATGGCGGTGTTGTTTCTGCCGGTGATTCTTGGCGCTCATTCGATCTATCACGAGTGGGCCGATCACGAACAAGCAGTTCAACATCCGGTGGTGCAGTTCAAGACCGGATACTTGAACGTACCGTTTTTTGCGGTGCGCGCTGTACTGTATTTCGCTGTTTTTGTGACGCTCGCGTTTCTGCTGAACAAGTGGTCGCTCGCACAGGATCGCACCGCCGACAATCGCTATGCGAAACAGATGCGCGTCTTGAGTGGTCCGGGAATGGTGGCGCTGAT
>Ga0307406_10002324_pt1 | contig 10330 bp, 5 predicted proteins | sample 322Cmetagenome_3_FD_203706 | JGI IMG/M metagenome (GOLD analysis project Ga0307406, IMG submission 203706) | Maize rhizosphere microbial communities from greenhouse at UC Davis, California, United States - 322HYB-C-2 | ecosystem: Host-associated > Plants > Roots > Rhizosphere > Soil | place... | reverse complement strand
GCTTCGATCGCGGCGCCGGCACGCGCGCCCTCGGGCAGCAGCGAACGGCTGCCGCGCAGGACGATCTCGCGGGTGGCGAGGCGGTCGGTGCCGCCGCCCGCGGCCAGGCGTTGGCCGTCCAGCGGTTGCAGTTCCAGTTGGCCGCCGCGCGCCTGCTCACCGCCGCCGTGGGCCTGGATGTCGCCGTCGAAATACAGGCCGAGCGCACCGATGCGCAAGCGGCCGGCGTCGCTCCACACCGGTGTGTCGACATACGGGTCGGCGCCCGGCACGGCGACATCGCCGCGCACATCGAAGCGATCGGCGGCGCCGGACAGCTCGAGGCGTGCGCCCTGCTCGACCACGACATAGCCGCCGTTGTTGCTGAGGGTGATGCCGCCGCCGTCGAGCAGTCTGCCGGTGCGCGGCAGGCTGCCATCGGTACGCGGGGTTTGCGCGCCATCGATCAGCGCCGTGCCCGACACGTCGAGCACCGCCTCGGCGCCGAGCCAGACCGATTTGTCGGTGGCCCAGTAACCGCGACCGCTGTTCGCCAGCGACGGCGACAGACCCGAGGCGGTATCGCCCGACACAGCGATGCGACCGCCGTGGGCGACGACCTGACCGAACACGCTGACTTGGCCGCGCGAGCCCAAGCGCACGTCCGCGCCGGGGTCGAGCGACAACTGGGCGCCGCGCTCCAGGCGCATCTCGTCGGGCAATTGCGACAAGGGCAAGGCGTAGCTGGTATAGCCGACCGCGCCGCCGGCTTCGATCGAGAAATCGGTCGGCGCGCGGCGGTAGTCGTCGAGCCGGCCGAAGCGGCCGAATCCACCCAAGCCACCGGCATAGAGATCGGCGCCGCTCGCCAGCGAGCGCAAAGCCCCGGCGTCGGGCAGGAACTGACGCTGCGACACCCGCACCTGGGTGTCGGCGACGATCACCGCATCGAGTTCCGAGCGCAAGTCGTAGGCGCCGAATTCTCCATCGGCGAAGAAGTCCGCGGCCAAGTGCAGGCTGCGCGGGTCGGCCGGCGCATCGCCGCCGATGCGGATGTCGCGCGCGGCCAGGCGCAAGGTTCCGCCGCCGCCCAGGTTGTGCGCGACCAACGAACCGGCCTCGAAGCTCAAGCGGCCGGCGCCGTCGGCGGCGGGCTGGAAGGCGGCCGGGAAGAAGGCGTTGAGGGTGTCGGAATCGCGGCGGCGATAGGTCTGCAGGCTGATGTCGCCGCCGCGTCCGAGGGCGACGCCGTCCTTCTCGGCAAGGCGGCCGTTGCCGAGAATGCGGCCGCCGCTGGAGACGTCGAGCACAGCGCCGCGATCGATCAGGATCGAACCGCTGGCATCGAAGCGGCCGCGTTCGTCGCCGCCGAGCAACTGCTCGGTGATCAGCGAGATCTTGCCGCCGTCGATGTAGGCGCCGCCGCGTTCGGGCTCGCCGCGGCGGCCGTGGTCGTTGACCCATTCGCCGCGTGCCAGCAGGCGCGCATCGGCGCCGAGCACGATGTCGCCGCGCTGCGCCGGCGGATCGAAGGCCGAGCGGCCGCCGGCTTCCAGGGCGATTTCGCCGGATACGGTTTCGATCGTGCCGTCCACCTCCACCCGTCGCCCGGCCAGCGCGACGCGGCCGCCGGCCTGGGTCTGCAATTGCACGCCTTCGCCGACTTCGATCAGGGCCTGGCTGTCGTTGATGGCGATGTCGGCGAAGCCGGCGCGCTTGAACTGCTCGGCCGACAAGGCGGTGCTGCGCACGCCGCGCGCGTCGGGCGCCGCGACGGCCAGGCTGGCGAACGGCGTCGTCATGCCGAAGCCGTCGCCGACGTCGGCGACCGCGCCGTTCTGCCAGCGCCAGGCGGTGAATTCGCGGACGCCGTCGCTGCTGAGTTTGAAAGCGCCGCCGCGCGCGCTGTCGTCGCCGTCGAGTTGATAGCGGCCCGACTCGGCGCCGGCATGGACCTCGCCGGCCAGGATCAGAGCGGAATCGATCGGCTGGGTGGCGCTGTCGGCGCGCAGATGGATGCTCAGCTGGCCGGCGTCGCCGCCTTCGAGATAGTCGGATTCGTAACGGCGATCGCGCGCGAACAACGGCGACGAGAACACCTCCTTGACGCCCCAACGCTGGTGGTCGAGGGTGTGGCTGCCGGCGAAACCGACATAGGCCAGGTTCGGGTCGGCTTCGGCCAGGCGATAGGTGCGGCCGTCGGCACCGAGCAGACGTCGGGTCTCGATCATGCCGCCGAGGTAGTGCACGTAGCCGGCATCGAGATCCAGCGTCGAGCCCGAGCGCGCGATGAACTCGCGGCCGCTGATGTTGATGCTGCCGCCGTCGACCAGCATCTGCTCGACCGTGCGCGGACGCTGGTCGGCATAACCGGAAGCGTTGAGCAGAGGGCTGCCGACCCAGGCTCGGCCGTCGTCGGTGATGCCGCGTTCGCGCACGTCGATCTGCACTTCCTGCTTGAACAGACCGCCGCCGCGCAGCAGCGGCGAGTCGGCCAGTTCGTTTTCGCCGATGCGCTTGATCGTGACCAGATGGTCCGACATCGGCCGCTGTACGTCGGCCAGGCCGGCCACGCTGATGGTCGCTCCTCGCTCCATCAGGATGCGCGACGGCGCGCGCGGCGCTTGGATGGCGCCACGGCGCAGGACGTCCAGGCCGACCACGTCGAGTTTCGCGCCCGGCATCAGCACCAACGAATTTTCCTGGAAGCGCATCTGCGCGCCGGCCAGGGTCGCGCTCGGCGGGCGGAAGGCCTGGTCGGCGCTGTGCGCGGAAGTGGTGGTCTCGCCGTCGCGTTCGGGCAGGATCGCGGTCACCGACTGCGAGCCGAACGTCAGCGAGCCGCCCGGGTTGTCGGCGAGTTGCGAGGTGCTGTCCATGGCCGAGGTCTGGCCGTGGTTGATCGCCAGGATCGACAGCGTGCCCGGACGGCTGATGCTGGTGGTGGTGGCGACGTAACCGTCCTGGCGGATGTCGTGCCCGGTCAGGGTGACGTCGCCGCGCGTGGAGGCGACGATGCCGCTGTTGTCGAGGCGGCCGTAGCCGCTGGCCTGCGGATCCAGGCTCACCGCGGCGCCGATCAGGCCGTAGTTCAGCGACAGGCGATTGTCGGCGCCGGCCGCGCCGGTCGGCGCACGCGCGCCGAGCACGGCAGCGAGTTGGGCCTGGCCGTCCTGGGCCAGCACGCTGCCGGCATTGGCGACGTTCGGCGCAGCGATCAGCGAATAACCGCCCGACGCGGTCTGGATGGTCGCGCCCGCCTCGATGCGGATGTCGCCCGGGCGCGCCGGCGGAGGAGCGCTGGAACCGGATTGGACGTCGGCCAAGCCCGAGGTCAACACCGTCGCGTCGAGCGTGCCGGCGTTGGCGCGGCGCACGCCCTCGGCGATGAACACGCGGTTGCTCTTGGCGACGTCGTTGTCGAACAGGTTCAACGACGAGGCGATCAACGAGCGCGTATTGACTTGGGCGCCGGCGCCGAACAACACGCCATTGCGATTGAGCAGATAGACGCTGCCTTCGGCGCGGATGCGGCCGAAGATCTGGCTCGGGCGACCGCTCGGGTCGTCGACGCGGTTGAGCGCGATCCAGTCGTTGCCGTTGGCCTGGTTGCCGGCGCGCTGGTCGAAATGCACCGTCGTGCGTTTGCCTACGTTGAAGCTTTCCCAGCTCAGGATCGCCTTCTTCTGGGTCTGTTCGATGGTGACGGTGACGTCGCCGGCGTCGTTGCGCTGGGTCGGCGCCTTGGCCCCGAGCCACAGCTTGGATTGGCCCAGGCGCGGATCGTTGGCGAGGATCGCCCCGGGTTCGATCTTGACGCCCGCGGCGATCTTGAGCCCGTCCTGGACCAGGCCGTTGGGCACCTCGTTACCGGTCTGCGCCGCCGCCCGCGCCGCGGCCTGGGCGGCATCGAGCACGCCGCGCACCTGCGAGGCGCGGGTGAACGCCGCCAGCGACTTCTGCGCGGTCTGTTGCGCACGCACCGATTGCAGCCCCAGCTGCTGCACCGAACGCGCCGCCTGCGCCGCCGGATCGATGCCGCGCCGCGCGAACGGATTCGGGTCGGCCTGCGCCGGCGCGCCGATCAAGGCCGCGGAGATCGCGGCGCTGAGCGCCAGCAGGCGCAAGGGACTGCGGACACAACGGCGGACGGCGGGCTTGCGGGTCATGACGGATTCCTTTTCGTTCGACGCGACGGCGTAACGGTGGGCGCGCCGGTCGAAGCGATGCGCTGGAGAGAGGAGGTTTGCCCGCTTTCCGAAAGGAAGCGGCGGCCGCGTAGCGGACGCGGGGGATTTGCTTTGGCGGCGGGAGCAAATCCCCCCTCCCCCCTTTTTCAAAGGGGGGAACGGCCGAGCTTTCGAGGTGCCGAACAGCGAAACCCACGATGCACGAAGCGGCCGAGATCGCGACGTACGAAGCAACTAAGTCGGGATCGCGAGAAGCCGCTTGCCCCCTTTGCAAAAGGGGGCGGCGGCCGCGTAGCGGACGCGGGGGATTTGCTCTTGCTTCGACGCTGGTCGGGTCCGCACTCATGACGAGGTCAGCGCACCGGCCCGAGGCCGGGCGACGGGAATTGTTGCGGGGGACGCTGCGGGACGATCGATTTGCCGTATTGATTGCCGAGGCGTTGCCGGGTCGCGGCCGGCGTCGCCAGGCCCTTGCCGATCGGGGCCAAGGCGTCGCCGGGGTGATCGGTATTGACGACCGGCGCGACCTTCGCCACTTCGGCCTGCATGGCCTGGTTGAGACAGGACCAGCGGCCGGCTTCGTCGTTGCCGATGCGCACCTGCACGCACGGCGGCGGCTGCGGCGCCGACGCCGGCAGACGGCGCGGTTGCGCCACGGCGCTGGCCGCGGCGCCCAGCGCGAACACGACGACGAGGGCGCCCCGGCGCATCGCTCAGGAACCGGCCGTGCGCGTGCCGGCTTCGCCGTTGCGGCACCGCGCGGCTTGCTCGCCCTGTTCGGCGAGTTTGTCTTCGAGGGCGCGAACCCGGTTCTCGTTCTTGACCCGGTCGAGGCCGAGCGGTTCGAAGCCGCGGTCGCGGACGAAATCGATGAACTGCGGATCGCGGTACAAACCGGCGATTTCCTGCCCGGTCGCGTACAAGGCCTCGCTGTCGGCCGCGCAGCGCACGGCCTGCGCTTCGGCCGCTTCCAGCCGGGTCGCGAGCGCGGCGCGTTCGCCGTCCTTCTGCTGTGCGAGCTGGGCCGCCTGCTGCTGCGCGGCCTGCCATTTCTGTGCGTTCGCCCGCGCCTGTTCGGACGCGCTGCTGGCTTGACCGAGCTGGCGTTGCAGCGCCGCCACGCGGGCGCCGTCGTCGCGCACCGCGCTCTTGCCGGCCTGGGCCTTGAGGGCGTCGCGTTCGCGTTCGGCAGCGGCGGTCGCCGCCTGCTGCGACGCCAAGGCGGCTTCGGCGCTGCGCAGGCGCGCGCCGGTCTCGCGCAGCGCTTCGCGCAGGCGGGTTTCGTTCGCGGTTTGCGCATGCGCTCCGGAGGCGGCGAACCACAAAGCCGCCAGCAAGGGGGCGCTGCGCAGGGCGCAGGCGGAGATTCGCAGGCTCATGCTCAAAACTCCGTGCCCAGATCGAGCTGGACCACATCGACCGAATACGGCGCGCCGGTGACTTCGTTGGCGCTGAGCCAACGCAGGCCGAGCCAGGTATTGCGCGCCAGTCCGAGGGCGCCGCCGACGATGAAACCGCGCGCGTTGGTGCCGCCGAGATGGAAGTCCGAGTCGGTGAACGCATCCGGCACGGCGTCGGACTCCAGGCGCTTGTAGCCGATGCTGGCGTTCCAGTCCCAGGCCTTGGCGATCTTCGGCTGCCCGACCAGCAGGTTGACGTAGTAGCCGCTGTCGCCGCCGTCGTGCTGCAGCGGTTCCAGGTTCGGCTTGAAGTTGTTGAGCGGGCCGAGCGCGCGGATGCGCTTGCCGTCGTACTTGAGGTTCTTGACCACGTCGGCCTCGATCACCACCTTGACCGGGTCGAAACTGGCGATCTCCAGTGCCGCATGCAGGTTGGCCACGCCGAACTCGCTGGCATAGCCGAAGTACTGCAGCTGCGGGCCGTCCGGCGCACCCGAGGCCGGCACGATGTCGCGGATCGCGAACATGGTGTTGCCGAACTGCTGGAATTGCGGGCGCGACAGGTCGGTATCGCAGACGTCCTTGCTCGACGGCGCCAGGCAAGGCGTGGAGCGTTCGCCGTTGATCTTGTCGAACAGGAAATAGCCGAGGCCGAACTTCAGCGAGACGTCGTCGTTGAACTTCCAGTCGGCGCCGGCCTGCACGCCGTACAGCCATTTGTCGCGGCTGCTGGCCTTGTCGACGCGCTGGGTCGAACCGAAATCGAAATCGGTATTGAAGATCGGGAACGCGCCGACATTGACGTAGGGGCGGAAGTCCGGATCGAGGTCGAACTCGGTCCTGACCGCCACGCCGTCGAAACTCAGGTCGTGGTCGAACAGCAGGTCGCTGCTCCAGAACGGGTTCGGCGCGCGGCCGATGTCGGCGGTCAGCCAGTCGCTCGGTTTCAGGCGCAGGTAGGCGCGGTCGAGCCACAGCGAATACTTGGACAGATTGCCGCCGGCGCCGAGGGTCTGGTTGGTCGAGACCGGGCTGCGGTCGCTGCCGGTCGCCAGACGCAGGTCGGCCTCGATCCAGTCGGCGATCTGGGCGTGCACGCCGAGGCGCGCGCGCAAGCGCATGCGACCGCGATTCTTGGTGGTGTTGACGGTCGGCACCGGATTGCTGAGCGGATCGGTGACGTCGTAGCCGGAGCCGGCGTTGAGCGCGGCGAAATTGGGGAACTCCTGATAGTTCTCGCCGTCGTTGAGCACGTCCTCGGCGCGCGCGCGCAGATCGCCGTAGACGCTGATGCGCTGCGTCCATTCCGGCAAGGCGTTCGGCGCCGCCCAACCTTCGGCCTTGGCCTGCTGCACGACTTCCGCGCGCAACTCGTCCTTGATCTGCTGGCGCACCAGCTCGGGCACGTAGGGCACCACCACCGCACCGGGCTGGGTCTGGTAGGCCGGCGCGCGCGCCGTCGCCGCCGCGGACGCGCTGGCCTCGCGGATCAGGTCGTCGGCCTGGCCGCGGGTCAACACGCCCTTGGCGACCAACAGATCGATCAGTTTCAGCGTCACCTCGGGGCTGATCTTCGAGGCGTCCGGCGGCGGGTTCTGCGCCAGCGCCGGGCCGGCGCACGAGCAGGCCAGCGCCAGCGTCAGCGCGCCCAGGCGGAAGCGCTGCGGAGCGCGGGATCGTACGGTGGGTGCTGCGGTCATGGACGAATTCCTGTGGAGTCGAAAGCGTTCGCTCGGATCGGCGGCGGGCGCTGGCGCGGCGCTAGCCCGGCGCGACCGCGCCGATGCGCAAGTTGATGGGTTGCGGCATCTCGGCCGGCGGCGGCTGCGGCAAGGCCCGGCCTTGCAGTGCCTGGACGATGGCAGCATCGAGTTCGGGCTTGCCGGTGGAACCGATCACCTGCGAGCGGCGGATGGTGCCGTCGGCATCGAGCCACATCGCCACCGTCGCCGAGTAGCGGCCTTTGCGGGTCTTGTCGTCGCGCTGCAGGTATTGCTGCACGCTGCGCTGTACCAGCGACGCATAACCCGCATAAGGGTTGCCGCCACCGCCCTTGCCGCCGATGCGGGTGCCGCCACCGTTGCCCGGCTGCAGGCCGAATTCGTTCGCTCCCGGCCCGGCTTCGGCGGTCAGCGGATCGCCGGGCGGTTCCGGCGAATCTTCCTTCGGCGTATCCAGCGCCTCGAACGGCGTGTTCTCGACCATCTCGGGTTCTTCCGGCACCTGTTCCTGCTGCGGCGGGGGGGGCGGCGGTGGCGGAGGCGGCAGGATCACCTGGGTCACCCGCGGCGGCATGCGCTTGTTGACCGGCGCGCGGTCCTGCATCAGCGACCAGGCCAGCCACGCGATCACCGCGACCACGCCGAGCGCGCCGACCAGGCCGAGCGCCCGCGACAGTCGCGAAGTTTGCGGATAGGAATTCGGCGCGCTCACGTCGATCGTCCCCGCGCGCTCAGCCGGCGGCCTGACGCTGCGACGCCAGCCCGATCGAGGAGATGCCGAGCTTGCTGCACAGGTCCAGCACCGCCATGACTTTTTCGTACTGCACGGCGCGGTCGCCGCGCAGGATCACCGGCAACTCGGCGTCGTTCGCCAGCGCGTTGCGCAATTGCTGTTCGAGCTCGCTCATGCTGACCGGCACCGCGTCGATGCTGACCTGGCCGGCGTTGTCGATGGCGATGACCTTGGTCTTGGGTTCCGACAACGGTTGGCTGGCGCTGGCCTTGGGCAGATCGACCTTGATGCCCTGCACCGCCGCGGTGGTCATGATGATGAAGATCACCAACAGCACGTAAGCCAGATCGAGCATCGGCGTGATGTTGATGTCGTCGTACGGTTTTTTGCCCTGCACCTTCACGGCAGCGACTCCGTCGACACGCTGCGCGACAGATGCGCCGGCAGCGGGGCGTCGCCGGCGTAGTCCTCGGCGATGCGCTTTTCGAGTTCGTCGACGAACACCTGCATGTCCGCGCCGATCGCCTCGGTGCGGCTCAGCAGATAGTTGTAGCCGAACAGCGCCGGGATCGCGACGGCCAGGCCGGCCACGGTCGCCAGCAGGGCCGCGGCGATGCCGGGCGCGATCGCGTTGATGTTGACGTCGCCGGCGGCGGCGACCGCGGCGAAGGTGATCATCACGCCGACCACGGTGCCGAGCAGGCCCAGGAACGGGCCGCCGGAGATGGCGATGGTCAACAACACCATCAGCTTGTTGAGGCGCTGGCCTTCGCGTACCGCGGCAGCGTCGAGCGCCGAGCGGATCGCGGCGATCGACTGCGGCCGCACCACCGAGCGCCCGCCGGCGGCGGCGACGCGGTTGCGCAGCTCGTCCAGGCCGATCGCCAGCAAGCGCGCGAGATTGGAATGACGGCCGTTGAGCGGGCCGTCGCCCTCGCCGGCCTGCAGCCAGGACGGATCGTGCAGCGGATACTCGCCGGCCTGCTTGCGGAAGGCCTGCAGGAAGCGTTCGTTCGCCTTGGACGTGGCGTTGACGAACAGGCCCTTGCCGATCATCACCCACCAGCTGATCGCGGCCATGAAGCCGAGGATCACGATGACGATCCAGGCATCGACGGTCAGCGCGCTGAACAGGATGCCGAAATAGTTATGGCCGCCGTCGCCGGAATGCTGTTCGACCGGCTGGAAAGTCAGCAAGCGCGCATCCAGGCCCTGGCTGCGGGCCGCCGCTTCGATCAGGCCGACCGGTCGCGCGACCTTGGACAATTCAAGTTCGTCGATCAGGCCGATGAAGCCGGGACGCGCCGAGGCACCCGCGGGTTCGCCGCCGATCAGCAGGCCACGGCTCACCGCCGGCACAGCCGCGGCGACTTCGCCGGCCGGCCTGCCGTTGACGTAGACCGCAAGCTTGCCCTCGCCGGCCCGCACCGCCACGTGCGCCCAGCCGTCGCCGTTCAATGCGGCGCCCGCCGAGGTACGCGCGCCATCGGCGGTTTCGGCGTAGACCACACCGGCATCCAGCAACAAAGTCAAGGCGCCGGGCAAGGAGGCGATGACGCCGTCGGCGTTGGCCGTCGCCGGTTTGATCCACATCGACAGGGTCAAGGGCTGGGCCGCGGCGAAGTTCAGGGACGACGACGCCGGCACTGTCACCGGCGCCTGTCCGTTCAACTGCAGGCCGGCGCCGATCAAGGCCGCTTCGGCCAGAGTCAGCGGCGCCTGGGCGTTGTTGGCGTAGGCGGTCTGGTCGCCGCCGGCCGCGCCCTGGTTGGCGAAGTGGTAGACCGCGATGCTGTCGGCGTCGTAGCTGCCATGCGCGTCGCTGCCCGGCGTGGCCTCGGTGTTGCCGAAATAGACGTACAGCGACGACACCGCATTGGCTTCGAGGTTCGGCAGATCGACCCAGGCCAACGCGACCTGGTCGACCAGGCCGTCGTACTTCTCGAAGTGATACTTGAGCGGCGTGCGGTCGTCGGCGGCGATGAAGCGCACGTCGCTGCCGTCTTCCTTGGCATCGGCAAAATTGAAATTGCCCGCATGCAGGCGCACCAGCACCTGGCTACGCCCGCCCGGCGCGGTCATCGCCGCACCGGCCGAGGTGGAATTGAGATCGACCTTGGCCCGATAGTTCCAATGACCGTCCCACCACGACGCCGCCATCGCCGGCAACGAAGACAGCAGCAACACGGCAGCAAGCAACACCCTCAATCGATTCACGACACACCCCCAGAAGTAGTAGTTCGGTCCGGCGCTTACAGCGGCCTGCCCATCGCGGGCCCGTTCGGTTGCCATCTCGCGTCCGCGGGC
>Ga0307406_10002323_pt1 | contig 10334 bp, 9 predicted proteins | sample 322Cmetagenome_3_FD_203706 | JGI IMG/M metagenome (GOLD analysis project Ga0307406, IMG submission 203706) | Maize rhizosphere microbial communities from greenhouse at UC Davis, California, United States - 322HYB-C-2 | ecosystem: Host-associated > Plants > Roots > Rhizosphere > Soil | place... | reverse complement strand
GATCAGACCAAAGCGACCGCCGAAGCGGCGTTTTCGAGCTCCGACGGGGTTCCCGCCCGCGTCATCAGATACGACGAAAACCGGGGCAAAGGTTTCGCCGTCCGTACCGGCCTCGCTGCCGCCACCGCCAATATCGCGCTTTTCACCGATGCCGACCTCTCGACCCCGATCGAAGAAACGGCAAAATTGACCGATCCGATCCGGTGCGGCGAGTTCGACGTGACCTTCGGCTCCCGGGCGTTGGACCGTTCGCTTATCGGTACGCACCAGCCGTGGCGACGTGAACAGGGCGGAAAGGTTTTCAACCTGCTCGTCCGCACGATGACCGGTATGCCCTTTTGGGACACGCAGTGCGGGTTCAAAGCGTTCAATATGAAGAAGTTTCGTCCGCTGCTCGACGTCATGCAGATCGACCGGTTCGGTTTCGATGTCGAGTTCCTCTACGTCGCCGACCACCACGGACTTCGGCTCAGGGAGATCCCCGTCCGCTGGGACCACGACGAGAGAACGAAGGTTAGCGTATTCCGCGACAGCCGCCGAATGTTCGGCGAGGTACTTCAGATCAGGAGAAACGCGAAGGAGGGTCTCTATGACGACGACCGCGAGGCTTAACGTAAACATCGACCACGTGGCCACCATCCGCGAGGCCCGCAAGACCATCGAGCCCAACATTGTCACCGCTGCGGTCATATGTGAGCAGGCCGGAGCGAGCGGCATCACCGTTCATCTGCGACAGGACCGTCGCCATATTCAAGACCGCGACATCGAGCTCTTGCGTGCCGTTTTGACCACCTATTTGAACGTCGAGATGGCCGCGACGGACGAAATGGTCGATATCGCACTGCGCACGAAACCGGACGCGGTTTCGCTCGTTCCCGAAAACGCCAACGAGGTCACCACTGAGGGTGGGCTGGATATTGTCGGCAATTTCGACCCGGTCAAAAAAGCAATCGATTCGCTGCGCGAAGCCGGGATCTTCTCCAGCGTTTTCATCGACCCTAACCGCGAGCAGATCGACGCCGCCAACAGCTGCGGTGCTCAACAGATCGAGATCTGCACGGCGGAATATGCGGATATGACTCTCGCGGGAAGGGCTGTACATGGGGCGACGGCCGAGAAAGCTGTGGCCGAGACGGAAAGGATCAGGATCGCCGCGGAACATGCCGCCGCATCGGGCATGCACGTCGCCGCCGGTCACGGTTTGACGTACCGAAACGTCGGTGCCCTCGCGGCGATCCCGGCGATCACCGAGTTCAACATCGGCCACAACATCATCTCCCGCGCGGTTTTTGTCGGGTTGAGTTCGGCAGTGAAAGAAATGATCGAGGCGATAAGGCAAAAATGAAAAAGGCCTCCGATTCGAGGAGGCCTTCTTGTTTAAAGCTCGTTTCCTTTTTCTTCCGGGTCCTCGACGCCTTCGGCCGTTCCCGGCGTGCGCCCCGGATCACCGGTTTTATACCTGCCGCTCTCAACCGCCACGGTCCCGGCCGAGACGCCCTTCTCAGCGTTCAAGCTCTGCCGCCAGGTGTCACCGTTATCAAGGCTGTTCTCGTCCTCGAGCAGCCCGTCTTCGGTGATCGACGAGTTCGCCGCCGGGTTCATTTCCTTATTGTTTCCCCAATCCCCCGTGTCATTTGCCATCTTTTTGCCGGTCGAATTGTCCATAAATACCTCCATGTTTGAGGTAAAGGTCTGCAACGACCGTGCCTTGGTCGTTTCGACCCCAAAATCACGCCAAAACGGCCTTTAGGGCCTGTCCGGTGTAGGATTTTCGAACGCGCGCGACCTCTTCGGGCGTCCCCTTCGCGACGACCCGGCCGCCGCCGCCACCGCCTTCCGGCCCGAGGTCGATGATGTGATCGGCGGATTTGATCACGTCGAGGTGGTGCTCGATCACGATCACGGTATTGCCGGTGTCGACCAACTGCTGCAGGACGTCGAGGAGCTTATGGACGTCGGCGAAATGCAGGCCGGTCGTCGGCTCGTCCAAAATGTAGATCGTCTTCCCGGTCGCCCGTTTCGACAGCTCCTTCGCCAACTTGATCCGCTGCGCCTCGCCGCCCGAAAGCGTCGTCGACGACTGCCCGATCTTGATGTACCCGAGCCCCACGTCGAGCAGCGTCTGCAGCTTTTGCTTGATCTGTGGGATGTTCTCGAGCAGCGGCAACGCATCCTCGATAGTTGTGTCCAGAAGGTCCGCTATCGACAACCCTTTGTACTTGACGGCCAGGGTTTCGCGGTTGTAGCGTTTGCCGCGGCAAACGTCACAGGTCACGTAGACGTCGGGGAGAAAATTCATCTCGATCCGCTTCATCCCGTCGCCCTCGCAGCCCTCGCACCGCCCGCCTTTCACATTGAACGAAAACCGGCCCGCCTTATACCCGCGGGTTCGCGATTCCGGCAGCATCGCGTACAGTTCACGGATGGGCGTGAAAAGGCCCGTGTAGGTTGCCGGGTTCGACCGCGGCGTGCGGCCGATCGGCGATTGGTCGATCTCGATGATCTTGTCGACGAGCTCGAGCCCCTCGATCTTATCGTGTTCGAGCGGGTCGGCGGCGGCGGATCTGTAAACGTGCCGGTAAAGTGCGGGGTAAAGAATATCCTCGACCAGCGTCGACTTTCCCGAGCCCGAAACGCCGGTCACAACAGTGAAAATGCCAAGCGGGAATTCGACATCGATGTTTTTCAAATTATGGGCCTTGGCACCGACCACCTTAATACGGCTTCCGTTGGGCAGACGGCGCAGTTCCGGAACCTCGATCTTCAGCTCGCCGCTTAGGTATTTGCCGGTCAACGAATCGGCCTGCGTTTCGATCTGCTCGGGAGTGCCTGTCGCGACGACGTCGCCGCCGTGCGTGCCGGCCAGAGGGCCGAGATCGACCACATAGTCCGCGTGCTCGATCGTTTCCTCGTCGTGCTCGACGACGAGCACCGTGTTGCCCAGGTCGCGAAGCTCGTGAAGGGTCTCGAGCAGCTTTCGGTTGTCCCGCGGGTGCAGGCCGATCGAAGGCTCATCGAGCACATAAAGAACCCCGCGTAGCTGTGACCCGATCTGCGTCGCCAACCTTATCCGCTGACCCTCGCCGCCGGAAAGCGTGGCCGAGGGTCGGTCGAGTGTCAGATATCCCAGGCCGACGGCTGACAAAAATCCCAGGCGATCGCGGATCTCTTTCAAGACAAGCCCGGCGATCTTCTCCTCACGCCCTGACAGTTTGATCGATGCCACGCGGTCCAGCGATTCGTCGATCGGCAGCGTTGTGTAATCGGCGATCCCGAGCCCGCTCACTTTTACCGCGAGGCTCTCCGGCTGCAGCCTTTGACCGCGGCAGACCGGGCACGGCGCAGGAGCCACGAGCTCCTCCAACGCGAGCTTCACTTTGTCTGACGGCGGGTTCTCCATCCGGTCCCGCATCGTCCTCAAAGCGCCTTTCCAGTCGTTTTCGTATTTATAGCTTCCCTGCCGGAACGTCAGACGCCGCTTCGTGCCGTTAAAGAAAGCGTCGCGGATGTCGGCCGGCAGCTCGTTGAAGGGTGTATCAAGAATTTTTTTCGCCTCGGATACTGTTTTTTTCTTTCCCGAGATCTTGGCCTTGACCTTTCCGATCAGCGAATCGTCGGGCGGCTCGAGCTTGTCGCCGTCGGTGAACTTTTCGACGATCGCGTTTAGGGCCGATTGAAGGAACTTCGCCCCGGCCTTGTCGGCGTCACCGAGGAATACCATTTTTCCCGCGGGCCGCGACGGATCGGTCACGATCTTGTTCGCGTCGATCTCCATCACGGTCCCGAGACCCTGGCAGCGCTTGCAGGCGCCGTAGGCGGAATTGAACGAGAACGACCGGGGCTCCAACGCGGCGATGTTGATGCCGCAGTTGACGCACGCCATCCGCTCCGAATACAGCTTTTCATCCCCGTCGACGATCGAGACGAGGACCGCACCGTCCGTCAACCGCAACGCCGTTTTCACCGATTCGGTCAGCCGCTCGCCGATGCCTTCCTTCATCAAAAGGCGGTCGACGACGACCTCGATCGTGTGGTTCTTCCGCTTGTCGAGCAGGATCTCTTCGTCGAGCTGCCGAAGCTCGCCGTCGATGCGGGCTCGAATGAATCCGTCTTTGTGCAGCTTTTCCAGCTCTTTTTTGAACTCACCTTTGCGGCCCCTAACGATCGGGGCGAGGATCATCACCCTTTCGCCCTCGGGCAAACTCTGGATCCCGGCCACGATCTGCTCCAGCGACTGGCGCGTGATCGCGGCCCCGCATTGATGACAATGGGGCTGCCCGATCGACGAAAACAACAGGCGAAGATAGTCGTAGATCTCCGTGACCGTGCCGACGGTCGAACGCGGGCTTCGCGATACGGTCTTCTGCTCGATCGATATCGCAGGGCTGAGCCCTTCGATCGAATCGACATCGGGTTTTTCGAGCTGGTCGAGGAACTGCCGCGCGTAGGCCGAAAGCGACTCAACATAACGTCGCTGGCCCTCAGCGTAGATGGTGTCGAAGGCGAGCGACGACTTTCCCGAGCCCGACAGCCCCGTGATCACCGTAAACTTGTCGCGCGGGATGTCGACGCTGATGTTCTTGAGATTGTGCTGGCGGGCGCCGCGGACCGCGATCTCCCTAATGCTCATTTCGTCTTACGGATAAAAAATCAGACTATTGCCGAAACGATTATTTTAGCAGACCGATAGGGTAGGAAGCGAGTACGAACCCGCGCGAAGCCCGTCGCATCATGCCCAAGCCCGCGCGTGAGCAAGGGCGATATGCCAAGCCCGGAGCAACAACACATTCCGCATATCGCCCTCCTTCACGGTCGGGCTTGTGCATGTGTCGTCGCGTAGTCGGTTTAGCCTAATTTTTCGTTAACTAACGTAAATATAGCCGTCGCGATGCTGACGACAATGAAGGTCGCGATGGCACGCCAGACGGCATCGGATTCGGTGAATTTCCAGATCGCGAGGATGCAGAGGACCGTGCAGGCGACTAGCGAGACGGTGATCACGACGAACGCGATCCAGCGCACGACCTGCGGGTTGACGACGCCGCGGGTTTCGCTCTTCAGCTTGACGACGACGTCGGTATCGTCTCTTTCCATTTCGGAGATTATACCAAAGTCGGAAAGGCAATTGCGTAAGCGGCTTACGCATCGGCGGCACGATTATTGCGAAATAGATTTTTTCAGCTTCGAATGTGTCCGCGGTTAGTACAAGGGGATATAGGTGCCTGAACCCAACAAGAATCTTGCGATCGGAATTGCGGCCGGCCTCGGTGCGGCCGCTTTGTTCGCCGCGTGGCGGACCGCGAGCCGCCGTTACAACTTCCAGGATAAGGTCGTTCTTATCACCGGCGGCTCGCGCGGACTCGGGTTGGTTTTGGCTCGCGAATTCGCCCTTCATGGGGCGAAACTCGCGATCTGCGCCCGCGATCGCGAAGAGCTTTCTCGCGCGGCCGACGACCTTGCGGCGCGCGGCGTGGACGTGTTCGACGCGGTCTGCGATGTCGCCGACCAGGCACAGGTCGAGCAGGTTGTCGCCGACGTAAAGGCGCGTTTCGGCCGCATCGACGTCCTCGTTAATAACGCCGGAATCATCAACGTCGGACCGCTCGAGACGCAGACCCAAAAGGATTTCGAAGAGGCGATGCAGATCCATTTTTGGGGCTCGTATTACATGATGAAGGCCGTTTTGCCCGACATGCGGCTTCGTGGAGAAGGACGCATCGCCAATATCTCGTCGATCGGCGGCAAGATCGCCGTGCCGCACCTCACACCGTACTGCGCCAGCAAATTCGCCCTCGCGGGAATGTCGGCCGGTATGAGCGTCGAGCTCGCGAAGGACAACGTTTTCATCACGACCGTCTATCCGGGCCTGATGCGCACGGGCAGCCACATAAATGCCCGGTTCAAGGGGCAGAACGAAAAGGAATACGCCCTTTTCAGCATAATGGACGCATCTCCGCTTTTTTCGGTAAGTGCGGAAAATGCGGCACGGCAGATGGTTCGGGCGATCCGCGGCGGCGACGCGGAGTTGATCATATCGCCGCAGGCCAGGCTCGCCGCAAAAGTAAACCACCTTTTTCCGGAATTTACGCACGGCATCCTGGCGATGACGAACCGGCTGCTTCCCCGCGGAGGCGGCATCGGTTCGCAGGACGTTTCGGGCAAGGACAGCGAGTCGGCCGCTTCGCCCTCGATATTGACCGCCCTCGCCGACGCCGCATCGCGACGCAACAACGAGCTAAGACCTAACGAAAGCATTTAACGGAGGACAACGATGCACAATACTCGACAGAATGAAGGCTCGATCACCGAGTTTCTTACCGATTTTTCGCCAAACGTCGGCGGAGCCGAACGCGCCGTCTCGGCCGCCGCGGGCGGCGCCCTTGTCGCTTTTGGACTTAAGCAGGGCGGCGCGATGGGGACGCTGGCGACCGTACTCGGCGGCGGCCTGCTATTCCGCGGCGCCACCGGCCACTGCCACGCCTATGACGCGATGGGCGTCAATACAGCCGGCCAGGGTGAAGGCTCGAAACGTTCGCTCTACGGCCGCTCGCTTTTCTCGGGCCGCATTCACGTCGCCAAGGCGGTCACGATAAACAAGTCGCCCGCCGAACTTTATCAATTTTGGCGAAACTTCGAGAATCTTCCGCTCTTTATGAAACACCTCGAATCCGTGACCAGGTTGGACGGCAACCGCTCCCACTGGAAGGCCAAGGCCCCGCTCGGCACCAGCGTCGAGTGGGACGCCGAGATGACCAGCGATGTCGCCAACGAGCGGATCGGCTGGCAGTCGGTCGACGGCTCGGACATTGCGAATTCCGGCGTGGTCGAATTTCGCCCGACCGTGAACCGGGGCACCGAGGTGAAGGTGACGATGATCTACGAAGCCCCGGGCGGCAAACTTGGCGAATGGGTCGCCTGGCTGTTCGGAGAGGAGCCGAGCTTCCAGGTCAAAGAAGACCTGCGCCGGTTCAAGCAGCTAATGGAAACCGGGATCATCATCACCACGGACGGCCAGCCGTCCGGGGCCGAACCGATGCCGGCCAAAACGATGACCGCACGCGCGTAAGGGTCAACTAAAGGCGAAAACACGACTGTCAGGAAGTGTGTCAAAACACTGCCGACCCGATTTTCGAGGAGTTTAAAAAGGGAGAACAAGGGAAATGAATGCACTTTGCTGGTACGGAAAACACGACGTGCGGGTCGAAAATGTAAAAGACCCCGAGATCCTCAACCCACGGGACGCGATCCTCCGCGTAACGGCCACCGCCATCTGCGGCTCGGACCTGCACCTCTATAACGGTTACATCCCGACGATGGAAAAGGGCGACATCCTCGGGCACGAATTCATGGGCGAGGTCGTCGAGGTCGGCGCCGATGTGAAAATGCTGAAAATCGGCGACCGCGTGGTGGTGCCGTTCACGATCTCGTGCGGTAACTGCTTTTATTGCAAAAAAGAGTTGTGGTCGCTATGCGACAATTCGAACCCGAATCCCGGGATGCTGGAGACACTGACGGGATACTCGGGGTCATCGCTCTTCGGATATTCGCATATGTATGGTGGCTTCGCGGGCGGGCAGGCCGAATACGTGCGTGTGCCGTTCGCGGACGTCGGTCCGCTCAAGATCGAGAGCGATCTGCCGGACGAGAAGGTCCTCTTCCTCTCGGACATCTTTCCCACCGGTTTCATGGCCGCCGAAGCGTGCGACATTCAGGACGGCGACACGGTGGCGATCTGGGGTGCGGGGCCGGTCGGGCAGTTTGCGGTAAAATCGGCGTTCATGCTGGGCGCCGAGCAGGTCGTCTTGATCGACCACTACGTCGACCGGCTGGAACTTGCCCGCCAAAACAACAACGGAAACCTTTACACGATAAACTTCGACGAGGAAGAGGTTTACGACCGCCTGTTGGAATTGACCGGCGGGCGCGGCCCCGATTCGTGCATCGACGCCGTCGGCCTCGAGGCGCACGGCACGACGCCGGACGCCCTGCTGGATTACGCCAAAGCATACACGTATCTCGCGACCGACCGGCCGCACGCGCTCAGGCAGGCGATCTACTGTTGCCGCAAGGGCGGGACCGTCTCGGTGCCCGGAGTGTACGGCGGGTTCCTCGACAAATTCAATTTCGGTGCCGCATTCGCGAAAGGCCTGAAATTCAAGATGGGCCAGACGCACATGCACAAGTATATGCCGCGGCTCCTCAACGCCGTCGAGGAAGGTCAGGTCGACCCGACCTTCGTGATCTCGCACCGGCTCAAATTGAGCGAAGCGCCGCTAGCATATGACCGTTTCAACACAGAGAAGGAAACGTGGCGGAAGGTGGTTTTGACGCCGCATTGATCGCGGATAAATTAATGCACCTGGCGGCCGTCGAGATATAGGGTCTCGGCGGCCGCACTTCTATGCGAACTCGACGACCGCGATCAAGGCGGTGATAGTGATCGCGACCCACAGCGCCAAACCCTGTATCAAAGGCCGTGCACCGACGCTGCGGATAGCTTCCCGGGAAAGGCCCGCGCCGATCAAAAAGAGGGTCACGGTCATCCCCGCCCGCGCCAGATTCACGATCGATTCGAAAACGCTCGGCGGGAATGATGTCGGCGTGTATGAGCGGATGGCCGTCGCCAACACGAAAAGAAGAATGAACCAGGGAAAGGTGATCTTCGTCGCGGTCACGGCTCCCTTTTTTCGGTAAACAAAAAGGAAGAATAGGGCGACCGGCGCTATCCATAAAGCTCGGGCGAGCTTCACCGTCGTCGCCACGGACAATGCCTCGGTACCGTATGCGGCGGCCGCGCCGACCACCGAGCTCGTATCGTGGATCGCGACCGCCGCGAAAATTCCGAACTGGTCTTGCGATAGCCCGACACCGTGCCCGATAAGCGGGAAAAGAAAAAGTGCGACGGAATTCAAAACGAAAACGGTCGCGAGCGAAACCGACATCTCGTCGGGATCGGCGTCGATGGCCGGCGCGACCGCCGCGATCGCACTGCCGCCGCAGATGGCGGTGCCCGACGAGATAAGTGTTGAGGTCTTGTCCCGGACGCCGAGTGCCCGCCCTACGATATACCCCAGCACCAGCGTGCCCATGATCGTCGCGATAGTAAAGAGAATTCCCTGCCGCCCGGCCCGGTAAACCTCTTTAAGATTCATCCCGAAACCGAGCAGAACGACCGACGCCTGGAGAAGATATTTTGTCGGCTTCCCGTTTAACTCCGGAAACGGACTCCCGATCGTAAAGGCGAGAACAAGCCCGAGCGCCAGCGCCAGCGGCGGCGAGCCCAGCGGCGTGAGAATGAAAATAACGAGGAGAACGAAGACGACCTTACGCCAGGTCATAAGGCCGCATCACCTCGCTTTACCCTGGTTCGCTACGGCCTCCTGGGCGGCCTTGATCGCTTCCGTGTCGCCGAGGTAATAGCCTTTCAACGGCTTCGCGTCATCGTCGAGCTCATAGACGAGCGGGATGCCGGTCGGAATATTTAGGCCGGTGATCTCGTCGTCGGCGATGTTGTCGAGATGCTTCACCAGGGCGCGAAGACTGTTGCCGTGGGCCGCGACGATGAGCCGCTTTCCCTTTTTGATCCGCGGTTCGATCTCGGACTGATAATACGGGACGACTCGGGTCACGGTGTCCTTCAGACATTCGGCCTTCGGAAATTTACCGCGCTCGATCGAGCCGTACCGCGGGTCGTCGCCCAGCCAGCGCTCATCCGTTTCCCCGAGAGCATCGGGCGGGATATCAAAGCTCCGCCGCCATTTCAGTACCTGCTCTTCGCCGTACTGCGCCGCCATCTCGGCCTTATTCAGTCCCTGCAGCGCTCCGTAATGGCGCTCGTTCAGCATCCACGACTTCGCCTCCGGTATCCACATCAGGTCCATCTCGTCGAGGATGATCCAAAGCGTACGAATGGCCCGCTTGAGCACCGAAGTATAAGCCTCGTCGAAGGTGAAACCTTCGGCCTTCAGCAGCTTTCCTGCCGCGTGCGCTTCTTCACGGCCCTTGTCGCTCAGGTCGACGTCCTTCCAGCCCGTGAACCGGTTCTCCTTGTTCCATTCGCTCTCGCCGTGGCGGATCAGTACTAGTTTATGCATTCATTCATATTAAATTTGAAATCCGAAATTTCAAATTTGAGATTCGGCTGCTAGTATTTTTCGGGCTTCGCCGACCAGATAAAGCGAGCCGGTAACTACGACGAGGCCGTCGTCGGGCGTCATCTCCTTAGCGATCCGAAGCGCTTCGGCAACATTGTCGGATAGATGGATCTCACTCGCTACCTCGTCGGGAACGGACCTCGCCAGCTCTGCGGGTTCGAAGCACCGCGGATTGTCGGC
>Ga0307406_10002320_pt1 | contig 10337 bp, 8 predicted proteins | sample 322Cmetagenome_3_FD_203706 | JGI IMG/M metagenome (GOLD analysis project Ga0307406, IMG submission 203706) | Maize rhizosphere microbial communities from greenhouse at UC Davis, California, United States - 322HYB-C-2 | ecosystem: Host-associated > Plants > Roots > Rhizosphere > Soil | place... | reverse complement strand
GACGTCTTATCGAAAAATCCCGGCGACAGCATCGCACTCGTGGCCTGTGCCCTTGCAAGGAGAGCCCTTTTCTTTGGTTACCTTTGACCGAAGGGAATCCAGACGGACTTTTGAGCTTAGCAAAAGAAAGTAACCCGGCCGCGTAGCGGGCGGAAGCTTTGCACTTGCTTGAAGAAGGGAAAGCCGCGAATCCTTCCCATGTAGGAGCGACGCAAGTCGCGACCGCGCCGCGATGGTCTTGCGGCGCATCAATCAACCAAGCGATATCAAGATCAAACGCTAAGAGCTTCCGCCACTAAAGCGGCGGGTTACTTTCTTTTGTCATAAGCAACAAAAGAAAGGTAGCCAAAGAAAAATGCTTTTCTTTGAATCACCTGCCCGCACGATCGGTGCATACGCGGGGCTTTTTCATACGGGACATCCTTGTCCCGATGAAAAACGGCGCGCATCCCTGCGCGCCGCCCTTCGGGTCTTCCATTGCCTTCGCTAGTGCCAAGCTGCGCACAGCAACAGCAACAGCAACAGCAGCATCTTCACAGCAACGGCAACGGCAGACCATAGCTGCCTGGGGCTCCCGTCCGATGCTCCGCCACTCACCGCTTCGGTTGCTTCAATGCCTCCGCCAGCGAATACAACAGGTCGACATAGAACTGTTCGGTCTGCACCAGGCCGGCGATCTTCGAGCCCTTCAGGGGTTCGATCACCATGTATTCGTTCGGTGCATGGGCGCCGCTGCCGTGGCCCAGGCCGCCGGCGATCATCGGCAGGCCCAGGGTCTGGGTGAAGACGTAGTAGGGGGCGCTGCCGCCGATGCGCGGGGCGACCGGCGGGGTGAAACCGTGTTTGCGATAGGTACTGATCGCCGCTCGCGTCAGCGGGGCTTCGACCGAGGTCTGCGCCGGCGGGTAGCCCGACAGCTTGCGGATCTCGATGTCGTCGAAGCCCTTGGCGTCGAGCTGTTTGCGGATCAGGGCCACGGCTTGGTCGGGGGTCTGGTCGGGCACCAGGCGCGAATCGACCTTGGCCACGGCGCGGTGCGGCAGGATGGTCTTGACGCCTTCGCCGGTGTAGCCCGCGACCAGGCCGTCGATGTTGAGAGTGGTGTCGAACAACTCCGCGGCGCTGGCGTCGCGGTCGTTGCGGCCGTTCTTCCAGCGCGCCGCGGCGAAGGCATCGAGTTGTTTCTGGGTGTCGCCGGCGCGCTTGGCCACCAGGCCGTTGAACAAGCGCTGTTCTTCGACGTTCGGCGCGCGGATCGCGTCGCGATAGCCGGGCACGGCGATCTCGCCGTCGGGCGTGGTCAATGTCGCCAGGGCCTGCACCAGGCGCCAGCTCGGCGAGTCGAGCTTGGCCGCGAGCGAGCCGTGCACCTCGCTCTTCTGCGGTCCGCCGGTCTTGGCATTGCCCTTGGCTTCCAGCTCCAGGTAGAGGATGCCTTTCACGCCGAGGAACATCGAGGCTTCGCCGTCGCGGTCCTGGGTGTTCATCGGGAAGAACACGCCATCGGCCTTGCGCAGTTGCGTCTCGTATTTGGCGACGACTTCGGGGTAATGCGGCGAGCCCAGTTCTTCCTCGCCTTCGGCCAGCACGATCAGGTTCACCGGCGGTTTTCCGCGCACCCGGATCACCGCATCGAGCGCATTGAGGAAGGCGCGTTGCGGGCCTTTCTGGTTGGTCGCGCCGCGCGCCATCAGCACCTTGCCGAGCTTGGGGTCGTCGACGAGGGCGCCATCGAAGGCGTCGACCTTCCAGCCGGTGGGTTCGATCGGCTGCACGTCGTACATCATGTAGACCACCAGCGTGTGTTCGGCGCCGGCGTCGTAATAGCCGTAGACACCGGGGTGGCCGGAGGTCGGCACCAACGCGGTATCGCGGAAGCCGAGCGCCTGCAGGTCGCCGCGCAGCAGTTCGGCCATGGCGTCGATGCCCTTGTCCTGGGCGCTGATCGAGGGCTGCCTGACCCAGCGCTGTAATTGGGCGAGGTCGGCCGCACGCTGTTTTTCCAGGTGCGCATAGACATCGGCGTAGGCGCCGGTGAAGGCGGGCACCGAGGCGGCATCGAAGGCGGCGGTTTCGGTGATCGCGATCTTCGGCGGCGCGGCGCCGGCCTGGGCCAGAACCACGACGAGCACGGCGGGGAGCAGGCGAACGGTGTGGCTGCGGCGTGAACTCATGACGTTTCCTCATCGAAGAAGAGCATGGAATGTCCGGCGACGCGCCATCGCAGCGACGACGCGTCGGTCAGGGTCGGCGCGAACCGCGCGGGAGGGAAGTGCCGCGGGCGTGTCGCGGTGCCGCGATCGGTGTCTTCGTCACCGCGACGGCGAAGCGTAGGCCCGCCGCGGCCGGCGGCAGTCCGTCGGCGGTTCGATCCGCCCGGCGCGCAGCCGCCGAACGCCGGGCGGTCTTGCCCCCGCGCCGCTGCGCCCGCCGTCACGATGCGCGACAATGGCGGTTCTTCTTCCTCGATCGCGACCGCCGCCCGCATGGACACCGCCTCGCTCTACGCCCTCTCCGAGCGCTATTACCTGCCCGTCTACCGCCCGCGCCGGATCGTGCTCGATCACGGCAAGGGCTCGCGCGTATGGGACCTGGACGGCCGCGAGTACGTCGACTTCGGCGCCGGCATCGCGGTCAACGCGCTTGGCCATGCGCACCCGGCGCTGATCCAGGCGCTGACCGAGCAGGCCGGAAAGCTTTGGCATACCAGCAACGTCTTCATCAGCGAGCCGCCGCTGCGCCTGGCCGAGCAGCTCGTGTCCGCCGCCGGTTTCGCCGAACGCGTGTTCCTGTGCAACTCCGGCGCCGAAGCCAACGAGGCGGCGATCAAGCTCGCGCGCAAGTGGGCGACCGCGCAGGGCCGCGAGCCCGAGCGCCGGGTGATCCTGAGTTTCCGCGGCAGCTTCCACGGCCGCACCCTGGCCGCGGTCACCGCGACCGCGCAGCCGAAGTACCACGAAGGTTTCGAGCCGCTGCCGCCGGGCTTCCGCTACAGCGATTTCAACGATCTGGCCGCGGCCGAAGCGGCGATGGCCGCGGGCGACGTCTGCGCGGTGTTGGTCGAGCCGGTCCAGGGCGAGGGTGGGGTAACGCCGGCCACGCAGGAGTTCCTGAGCGGTCTGCGGGCTTTGTGCGACCGCCACGAAGCGCTGTTGATTCTCGACGAGATCCAGTGCGGCATGGGCCGCAGCGGGCGTTTGTTCGCCTGCCATGGTTATGAGGTCGTGCCCGATGTGGTGACGCTGGCCAAGGCGCTCGGCAGTGGTTTTCCGATCGGCGCCATGCTGGTCGGGCCGAAGGCCGCACAGTCGATGCAGTTCGGCGCCCACGGCACCACCTTCGGCGGGAATCCGCTGGCCGCGGCGGTCGCGGGCGCGGCGCTGCGCGAGTTGAATTCGCCGCAGCTGATGGCCAACGTCGAACGCCAGGCGCAGGCGATCCGCGCCGGCCTCGCCGCGTTCGATAGCGAGCTCGGTCTGTTCTCGGAGATTCGCGGGCGCGGGCTGATGATCGGCGCGCAGTTGCGTGCCGAACACGCCGGCAAGGCCGGCGAGATCCTCGACCGTTGCATCGAGCACGGCCTGCTGGTGCTGCAGGCCGGGCCGGACGTGCTGCGTTTCGTGCCGGCGCTGAACATCGGCGACGAAGACGTCGCCGACGGGCTCGCGCGCCTGCGCGCGGCCCTGCTGCAGTTCCTCGGCCGCTGACCCGGGCGCTGACTTTGGGCGCGATGAGCGACTGCATCTTCTGCGCCATCCTCGCCGGCCGCGCGCCGGCGAGCCGGGTGTACGAGGACGAGGTCGCGGTGGCCTTCATGGATCTGCGCCCGGCGGTCGAAGGCCACGTCCTGGTGGTGCCGCGCCGGCACATCGAGAACATCTACGTCCTCGACGAAGCCACCGCCGGGCATCTGATGGCGGTCGCGGTGCGCATCGCCAAGGCCCTGGCGGCGGAAACCCGGCCCGCCGGGCTCAATCTGTGGCAATCCAACGGCGAGGCCGGCGGCCAGGAAGTGCCGCACGTGCATCTGCACGTGCAGCCGCGCCGCCAGCACGACGGCATCTTGCGCCTGTACCGCGACGGCTTGCCGGCACCGGCCGATCGCGCCGTGCTGGACCGGTTGGCCGAGCGCATCGCCCGCTATCTCTAGCGCTTACCTCATGGAAACCGCGCCGGTCTCGCCTTCGCAGGCGCTCTGGTAGGGACGGGTCTTTACGGTTCTTCACTAAACGATAATAATTCTCGTTTGCTTTAGAGCCCGGAGTCCCCATGTCCTGCAGCCGTTACGTCCCGGCGCCCCTCGCCCTGGCCATTGGTTTTTGCCTGAGTTTCCCGGCCTTGGCCGAAGGCCCCGATGCCGCCGCCGACCAAGCCAAGACGCTCGACCACATCGTCGTCCAGGGCGCGTCCATCGGCTACAAGGCCGGCAGCGCCAGCACCGCGACCAAGACCGACACGCCGATCGCGGAAACCCCGCAGGCGATCACCGTGGTCACCCGCGAGCGCATGACCGACCAGGGCGCCCTGAACGTGCAGGACGCACTGAACTACGCCGCCGGCGTGCGCTCGGACGCTTACGGTCTGGACTCGCGCACCGACTCGGTGCTGATCCGCGGCAGTTCGCCGCAGGAATACCTCGACGGCCTGCGCAGCAACTTCAACTACTACACCAGCACTGCGCGCACCGACCCCTACATGCTCGAGCGCATCGAAGTGCTGCGTGGCCCGTCCTCGATGCTGTTCGGGCAGGGCAGCACCGCCGGCGTGGTCAACCTGGTCAGCAAGCGCCCGCAGGCGCAGGCGCAGCGCGAAATCGGCGTGCAACTGGGCAGCTTCGATCGGCGCCAGGTCAACGCCGATTTCACCGGGCCGCTGACCGCCGACGGTACCTGGCTGTATCGCATCGTCGGCGTTTACCGCGACAGCGAAACCCAGGTCGATCAGGTCGACGACGACCGCCGCCTGATCGCCCCCTCGCTGACCTGGAAGCCGAGCGAAGACACTTCGCTGACCCTGCAACTGCGCTGGCAGCAGGACCGCAGCGGCTCGACCGCGCAGTTCTTCGGCTGGAGCGGCTTGCTGGCGCCCAATCCGAACGGGCGCATTGCGATCGATCGCTACATCGGCAACCCGGGCGATCATTACGACACCGACCGCACGTCCGCGGGCTGGTCGTTCGAGCATCGCTTCAACGACAACTGGACCGTCCGCCAATCCTTCCGCGCCGCGCGCAACAAGGTCGATTACGCCAGCGCTTATGGCGATCCTTTCACCGACCCGCTCAACCCCTTCGTCGACGCGCAGCAACGCGTCATTCGGCGCGAAGGCTGGTTCGCCGATACCGAGGTGCGGATGCAGAACATCGATCAGCACGTCGAAGGACGCTTCCAGACCGGCGCGGTTTCGCATCAGATGCTGCTGGGTCTCGATGCGGCGCGTTTCAAGCAGGAAGAGCGGCAACTGTTCGAGGGTGCGCAAGACCGTGGCGGCACCATGCCGCCGATCGACATCTTCGATCCGGTGTACCTGCCGCACACGCCGCCGCCGTTCGGTCCGGCGGTCAAAAGCAGCCAGCGCCAGGTGGGCATGTACCTGCAGGACCAGATGCATATCGGCGATCACTGGATCGTGGTTGCCGGCCTGCGTCACGATCGGGCCAAGAACGGATTGGCCGGCGCCGGCACCGAGGCGTCCAGCGCCACCACCAAGCGCCTGGGCATCATGTTCCACGATTGGGCCGGCTGGTCGCCGTATGTAAGTTACAGCGAGTCCTTCACCCCGGTGGCCGGCACCCATGCGATCACCGGCGCTCGCTACAAGCCGAAGAAGGGCGAGCAGATCGAAGCCGGCCTCAAGTTCGAACCGGCCGGTCGCGACCTGAGTTTCACCGCCGCGGCCTACGAACTGCGCGAAGAAAACCGCCTGGTGTCCGATCCGGCCCACCCGAACACCAATGTGCAGGCCGGCAAGACCAAGGTCAGCGGTCTTGAGCTCGAACTCATCGGCAGGGTGACCTCCAGCTTCGACATCACCGCGCACTACAACTATCTCGATAACGACAAACAGCTCGAAGCCACGCCACGGCACCAGGCGGCGGTGTGGGGCAAGCAGCGTTTCAGCATCGGCGGCCGCGACGGTTTCGCCGCCGGTCTGGGCCTGCGTTACATGAGCGCGTTCGACAGCCTGCCGGCGCCGACCACGCCTTCGGTGACGCTGGCCGACGCGATGGTGTCGTTCGACACCGGCGCATGGCGCTGGGCGCTCAACGTCAACAACCTGACCGACAAGCGCTATTTCAGCATCTGCATGGGCCGCGGCGACTGCTGGTTCGGCGCCCGCCGTAATATCGGCCTGAGCGCTACGTTCACCTTCTGACCGCCTTGGTCAAACAAAAGGCCGGCGAATTCGCCGGCCTTTTTTGTTTGCGTCATTGCGGCGGCGAAGGACAATGGCGCCACGCCGTCCACTTCCCGGCTCGCTCCCCCCCTTTGAAAAAGGGGGGCAGGGGGGATTTGCTCTTGCCTCAGTCCGCGAGCGGACGCCTTACAGCGTAGCGAACGTTGCTCGCGCCGCTTCCACCGTCTCGGCGATTTCCGCCTCGCCGTGCGCACTCGACACGAAGCCTGCCTCGAACGCCGATGGCGCCAGATACACGCCGCGTTCGAGCATGCCGTGGAAGAAACGGTTGAAGCGCTGGGTGTCCGAGCCGAGGGCATCGGCGAAGCTTTCGACCGGACCTTCGCGGAAATACAGGCCGAACATGCCCGGCGCACGGGTGGTGTGGAAGGCGATTCCAGCGGCTTTCGCCGCGCTTTCCAGACCATCGCAGAGCGCATGGGTGCTGCGTTCCAAGGCATCGTGGAAGCCCGGCGCCTGGATCAGCTCCAGGGTCGCCAGGCCCGCGGCCATCGCGACCGGATTGCCGCTGAGCGTGCCGGCCTGGTAGATCGGGCCGCTCGGCGCGACCTGGCTCATCAGGTCGCGGCGACCGCCGTAGGCGCCGACCGGCATGCCGCCGCCGATGATCTTGCCGAAGGTGCTCAGGTCCGGAACGATGCCGTAACGCTGTTGCGCGCCGCCCAGGGCGACGCGGAAGCCGGTCATGACTTCGTCGAAGATCAACAGCGCGCCGTGCTTCGTGCACAGCTCGCGCAGATGCTGCAGGTAGCCGTTGCGCGGCAGGATGCAGTTGGCGTTGCCGACGATCGGCTCGATGATCAAGCCGGCGATCTCGTCGCCGACTTCGTCGAACAGGGCGGTCGCGGCGTCAAAGTCGTTATAGGGCAGGGTCAGGGTCAGGTCGGCGAGCGCCGACGGCACGCCCGGCGAGTTCGGCAGGCCCAGGGTCAGTGCGCCGCTGCCGGCCTTGACCAGAAAGCTGTCGCCGTGGCCGTGATAGCAGCCCTCGAACTTGACGATGCGGCTGCGCCCGGTCGCGCCGCGCGCCACCCGGATCGCCGACAAGGTCGCTTCGGTGCCCGAATTGACCATGCGCACCATCTCGCAGCTCGGCACGATGCGGGTGATCGCTTCGGCCATCGTTACCTCAAGCGCATTCGGCACGCCGAAGCTGAGGCCGTGACGCATCGTTTCGGCGACCGCGGCCAATACCTGCGGATGCGCATGGCCGGCGATCATCGGGCCCCAGGAGCCGACGTAGTCGATATAGCGGTTGCCGTCGACGTCGTACAGATGAGCGCCTTGGGCGCGTTCGGCGAAAAACGGTTCGCCGCCGACCGACTTGAAGGCGCGCACCGGCGAATTGACGCCGCCGGGCAGCAGTTCGGACGCGCGGGTGAACAGCTCGTGGGAGCGGGTGTTATTCATGGGGGGCTTCTTCGAAACAGGAAAGGTAGGCGCGCACCGCAGCGGCCGGGTCGGGCGCATCGAACACGCCGCTGATGACCGCCAGCAAATCGGCGCCGGCATCGACGAGCGAACGCGCATTGTCCGGGGTGATGCCGCCGATGGCCACCCGCGGCAGGTTCAGCGCCGCCGCTTGCGTCAGCAACTGCGGCGAGGCCCGCCGCGCATGCGGTTTGGTCGGCGAGGGGAAGAAGGCGCCGAAAGCGACGTAGCCGGCGCCGTGGGCGGCGGCGCTGCGGGCGAGTTCGATATCGTCGTAACACGAGGCACCGAGGATCGCATCGGGGCCGAGCGCGGCGCGGGCCGCGCTGAGTTGGCCGTCGTCTTCGCCCAGGTGCGCGCCGTCGGCGCCGATTTCGGCGGCCAAACGCCAATCGTCGTTGACGATCAGCGGCACGCGATGGCGCAGGCATATCGCCAGCAGGGCCAAGGCCTGCTGCCGGCGCAGGGCGGCGTCGGCGGATTTGTTCCGGTATTGCAGCCACTGGGCCCCGGCGGCCAGCACTGCATCGACCCGGGCCGACAAACGACCGGTGTCGGCTTCGTCGGGCGTGATCGCGTACAGGCCGCGGCGCGGCCAAGGAGAATTCATGGGTCGGCTTCCGTCGGGGAGGGCGGGGTGTGACAATGCGCGTCCCGCAATCCCCGCATTATCCGCCCATGTCCGAGATCGCCGCGACCACCGCCTACCGCACCTGGATGTGCGTCGTGTGCGGCTTCATTTACGACGAAGCCCTGGGGCTGCCGGAAGAGGGCCTGGCCCCGGGAACGCGCTGGGCGGACGTGCCGGACACCTGGACCTGCCCGGATTGCGGGGTGACCAAGGACGATTTCGAGATGATGGAAGTCTGAAGCGCCGCTACGCGGACGTCCCGCTCCGGCGGATCGCCGGCTCCGGCCGGCCCTGGCCGGTTTGGCTCGCTTCTTGGGCGTCCTTCCCTACGTGAAGGTGCCCGACACAGGTATCCCGCATGGCGGGGCCTGCCCAGGCCGGCGTGATCCCACCGCCCGTCTTTATTCGATCCCCGGCCCGAACTGCAGCGCGGCACCGTCGCGCAGGTTCAATTGAGCCGCCTGGCCGGCATTGAGCTCGAGCACATATTTCGCCGGCGCATCGCTCGGATAGGGCGGGCAGGCATCGCCGGCCGAGCACGGCGGCACGTCGCGCCGTTGCGACACCAGCCGCCCGCGGGCGTCGAAGTAAAGGATGTCGAGCGGGATCCGCGTGTTCTTCATCCAGTAGGCCAGCGCCTGTTCGCCGTCGTGGACGAACACCATGCCCCGGTCGGCGGCCATCTCGTCGCGGAACATCAGCCCGCGCGCCCTGGATTCATCGTCGGCGGCGACTTCCACCGTATAGCGGCGACTCGCGAGTTCCACCCAGGATTCGCCGTCATTGGACGCACAGCCTGAGAGGAGCAGGCCCAGGCAAACGATCGCTGCACGTAGCGTCGACATGGCGCTCATCCCTGCGGTTGGAGAATGCCTCGAACATCATCGAAGCGGCCGGCGCGCGTCAATGCGAACGCCGTGAAATTCTTTTCGTGATCCTCTTCCCAATGCGTATTCATGTATGCATAATGCGCGGCCCCGCTGACCGGATGTATCGATTGGCGGGGACGCGCAGAAAGGGCGGTTTCGACAGGTGTTGACGGTCTGAAACATTGCTGTAAGATGCGCGGCCCGCTGACCGGTTTGTAAGGTCGGTGGGGCGCAGAAAACGGCGATTTCGATAAGTGTTGACGAGTCGAAAACATGCTGTAAGATGCGCGGCCCGGTGAGGCGGAAGCTTCGGAAAACGAAGCGGACGGCGAGTCGGGAAGCAGCAAAAAGTTTCGCGGACAGGTGTTGACGTTCACGAAAACTGCTGTATAGTGTGCGGCTCGCTCGGGCACTTCGGTGGCGAGCACGAAACAAGGCGCTGAGGCCGGTTTCGACGATCTTTGACAGTGTGCGCAGGTGACTTGTGCGGGCGTCTGGCGGGTGGATGATTGTCCATCTTGCAGACGTTCGTAACAGAGTCCAAATGATTGAAGAAAGCATGCAAATGCGAGTAATTGAGTAATGAGGGCCTGGGGCGAAGTCTGCACTCAAAGCATTGATGAAGGCCGCAAGGCTGGAATCGAAACATTTAAGTGAAGAGTTTGATCCTGGCTCAGAGTGAACGCTGGCGGCAGGCCTAACACATGCAAGTCGAACGGCAGCACAGAGGAGCTTGCTCCTTGGGTGGCGAGTGGCGGACGGGTGAGGAATACGTCGGAATCTGCCTATTTGTGGGGGATAACGTAGGGAAACTTACGCTAATACCGCATACGACCTACGGGTGAAAGTGGGGGACCGCAAGGCCTCACGCAGATAGATGAGCCGACGTCGGATTAGCTAGTTGGCGGGGTAAAGGCCCACCAAGGCGACGATCCGTAGCTGGTCTGAGAGGATGATCAGCCACACTGGAACTGAGACACGGTCCAGAC
>Ga0307406_10002318_pt1 | contig 10340 bp, 8 predicted proteins | sample 322Cmetagenome_3_FD_203706 | JGI IMG/M metagenome (GOLD analysis project Ga0307406, IMG submission 203706) | Maize rhizosphere microbial communities from greenhouse at UC Davis, California, United States - 322HYB-C-2 | ecosystem: Host-associated > Plants > Roots > Rhizosphere > Soil | place... | reverse complement strand
GTCCCTGACCGGCGGCGTCAGCGTTCGCGCGCGTCGTCGGTCGTGAAGCCCTCGTGCGCCGCGCGCTCCTCGAGCGTCTCCAGTTCCTGGAAGAACGTCACCTGCCAGCCGGACGGACCCTGCACGCGGGCGTTGAGGCTCTGGAAAGGCGTCTTCACCGGCGGGGAGATCAGCTCGGCGCCGCCGCCTGTCGCCGCGGCGACGGCCTGCTCCGTGTCGTCGACCTCCAGCGCGATCCGCACGGCACCCGGTGTGCGTGGTGCCCCCTCGACGTCATCGATGTTCCGGGCGTGCGTCGGTGTGGCCAGCTCGATCGTCGCGACGCCGACCTGCAGGATCGCCACGCGGTCATCGCCCTCGGTCGCGTAGGCCAGTTGCTCCGGCATGCCGAGCACGTCGCGATAGAACCGCAGCGCGGTGTCGAAGTCGTCGGTCTCGATGATCAGACGCAACTGCTTGGGGGAGGGGGTTTTCGATGTCATGCCCCTCATCTTGCACGTTCATCAGCGGAGCCGCTCAGCCTGGCAGCGCTGCCATCGCCTCCCGCAGCGCACCGACCTCCAATCCCAGCGCCCACTCCGCGACATCCGCGACCACCCGCGTGTGCGCGGGGTGCTCGATCGGCTGCGACGAGTTCACGTATGAACCCCCGCCGTCGAGCGCGATGAGGATGCGGATGCAGGCGGCCTCGGCATCCGCACCGGGGAAGTCGCCCGATGCCACGCCGTCCTCGATGATCTCCGTCAGACGCTCCCGGTCGAGTCGGTCCTGAATCTGCAGCTCGGCATCGAGCGTCGGACTGAAGCGCGACAGGTGTCTGGCGTTCAGCCAGAGCCGGGCCAGCGGCAGGGAACGGCCGCGCTCGACGTGATCCACGAAGCGAGCCAGCCGCCGCATCGGCGTGCCACCGGACGTGAAGAACTGCTCGCGCTCGAGGACCGCGGCGCGGGCGAACGCGGCGACCACCAGATCCTCCGCGACGGGGAAGTAGTGCGTGATCAGGCCGGGGCGCACGCCCAGTCGCGCGGCGACAGCGCGGAGCGTGATGCGCTCGAGTCCCTCCTCGATCGCGATCGCCGCAGCGCACGCGAGGATGTCTTCGCGCCGCTCCTCGGGAGGCTTGCGGGTACGCGGCGGAGCGGAGTGGGAAGAAGTGCTTGACGTCACCCCACCCATGCTATTGAATGAGTGACCAATAGTCCATTGGGCATGTGACCAATAGCAATGGCGCTCTCCTCCCGAAAGGAACTCCATGACCCAGATCCCCTCCGCTGACGCCGAGACCCTCGACGCGGCTTCCCGCCCCGAGACCCGTGGCATCGAGCTGATCGACGACGCCGAACGCCATGGCCGGGCGCGCGACCTCTTCCTGATCTGGGCGGCCCCGAGCGTCAGCATCCTGAACCTCACGATCGGCGCTTCGCTGATCCTGCTCGGTCTCGAGATCTGGCAGGCGGTCGCCGTCATCGTCGCCGCCTCGCTGCTCTGGGTCCTGCCGGGCATCATCGCCGGCAGCGGCCCGGCATCCGGCACGTCGGGCTCTGTGGTGACGAGGGCGATGTACGGCATCCTCGGCAACCGGCTCTTCGTCGCCGTGGTCGGATGGTTCATCGGCGCGGTCTTCCTCTCGCTGACCTGGCTCGCATCGTCGTTCCTGGGCGCTGACCTGCTGCGGCGGGTCGGCATCTCCGACCCGATCTGGGTGCCGATCGGCGTGACCCTCGTCGTCTCCGCCGTCACGATCCTGGTCGCGATCTTCGGCCACGGCCTCATCCTGCGCGCCTACCCGTACATGGCCGGGGCGCTGTTCGTCATCTTCCTGGCCGTCGCCGCGTTCATCCTGCCCACCGTCGACTGGCAGTACTCGGCCCCGGAGACTCTCAGCGGCCCCGCCCTGTGGTCGGCGATCTCGATCGGCTTCACGATCCTCGCGTCGACGCCGCTGTCGTTCATGAACAGTCCCGACATCGCCCGCTACCTCCCTCGTGAGACGAAGCCGTCGCACATCGCGGCCGCGACCGCCCTCGGCGGTGCCATCCCGTTCATCGTCTTCACGACCGTCGGCGTGCTGCTCGCGACAGGTCTGAGCGAGGCCGCCTTCGCGACCGGCATCGATGTCGCGCTGATCGACCTTCTTCCCTCCTGGCTCGGGCCGGTCCTCGTGCTCGGCGTCGTGATCAACACGATCGCCCTCAACGCCATGACCGCGTACACCTCGAGCATGGCTCTCCAGGCCATCGGCTTCCGCCTTCGTCGCATCCCCGCGGCGATCATCGTCGGCGTCGTCGGCACGGCGCTGACGATCTACCTCGTCCTGTCGTCGAGCCTGCTCGAAGCCGCGAACCTCATGCTCCAGTTCCTCGTGATCGTCTCGGGGCCCGCCATGGCGATCTTCGTCGTCGATGTCATCCTGCGCCGCTACGACTACGACGGGATCGACCTCTTCTACGACCGCCCCGGCGGCCGGTTCTGGTACTCGGCCGGGTGGAGCATCCCCGGCATCACCGCGCTGTTCGTCGGCGGGATCGCTACCGCGATGTGCCTGTCCACGAGCGTCTGGAGCGGCCCCGTCGCACAGCTCACCGGCTACATCGACCTCTCGGTGCCTGTCGGCATGCTCGTGGCCGCGGTGCTCTATGCCGGCCTGTTGCGCACGCCCCTCGGAAAGGACGGTCGACCATGACCACTCGCTACATCAACGGACGCATCTTCACGGGCGACCCCGACCCCGCCGAGGCCTGGGCCGAAGTCTTCACGGTCGACGCCGACACGATCTCGTACGTCGGCTCGAACGGCGGTGCTCCCGAGGCTGACGAGGCCGACGAGACCGTCGACCTGGAGGGCCGCCTGGTGCTGCCCGGGTTCACCGATGCGCACACCCATCTGCTCATGGCGGGAGCGGCACTCGGGCAGGTGCCGCTCACAGCGGCGCGCTCGCTCGACGACATCCAGGCGTTGCTGCGCGATGCCAGAGCTACGAACCCGGAGGCCGCGGTGCTGCGGGGGAGAGGGTGGCTCTTCGATTCGATCCCCGGCGGCGCACCGACGGCCGCCATGATCGACGCCGCCGTCGCCGACGTTCCGGTGTATCTCGACGCCAACGACTACCACTCGTGCTGGGTCAACACCGCCGCTTTGGTCGAGCTCGGCATCACCCGGGGCACTCCCGATCCGATCGGTGGCCATTTCGCCCGGGATGCCTCGGGGGAGCCGACCGGGTTGCTCTACGAGACCGCGGCGACGCAGTACGCCTGGGCGCACCGCGACGCGACGACGACCGACGCCGATCGTGATGCGGACGCGGACCGCGTCATCGAGGCCTACCTCGCCGCCGGCGTGACGGGGGCGGTCGACATGGCGTTCGACGAGTTCGGACTTGCGGCGCTCCAGCGCGCGCAGGAGCGTCACGGGGGAGAGCTGCCGATCCGCGTCGCCGCCCACTGGCTCATCACCAACACCGGCGATGACGGGGAGAACCTCGCGCAGGTCGCGCGTGCGGCCGAGCTCGCCCAGGAAGCCTCCTCGCCCTGGTTCCGCGTCGTCGGGATCAAACTGATCCTCGACGGCGTGATCGACGCGTGCACCGCCGCGATGCGGCATCCCTACGCCGATGGCACGAACGCGGCGCCCATCTGGCCGGTCGCGCAGCTGAACCCCGTCGTCGCGGCGGCGGATGCCGCAGGCCTGCAGGTCGCGCAGCACGCGATCGGCGACCACGCCAGCGAGATCGCCCTGGATGCCATCGAGAACGCGATCGTCGTCAACGGCGACAGGCCGCGTCGTCACCGCATCGAGCACCTCGAGTACGCGGCGCCCGGCACAGCGGAGCGGATGGCGCGACTCGGCGTAACCGCCTCGATGCAGCCCGTGCACAGCGACCCTGCCATCTTCGCCAACTGGGCCGAGATGCTGGGCGACGACAGGGTGGACCGGGCCTTCCCTTGGCCCGAGTACGAAGACGCCGGCGCCCTGCTCGCGTTCTCGACCGATGCGCCGACCGCCCCGCACGAGGCGCTGGCGAACATGTACGTCGCGTCGACGCGCGCCTCCGCGCTCGACCGTTCGATTCCCGCGGTCCATCCGCAGTACGCGCTGCCTCTCGCGGCGGCGATCGGTCATGCGACGCGCGACGCTGCGGCATCCGTCGGCGATGGCGACTGGCGCGGCCGCATCGCACCGGGTTTCGCCGCCGACGTCGTCATCCTCGACACCGACCCGTTCGTCGAGGGGCCGGCATCGCTTCTCGAGGCGCGGGTGATCGAGACGATCGTCGCCGGGCGGTCGCGGTACCGGGCATAGGGCGGCGGGCCCGGCGCGCCTCAGATGCCGAGCGCGCGTTCGATCTCACGGGCACCGCGCTCCGCGGCGGCGGAGACGTCCTCGGCCGGCACCTTGCTGTAGCTCGTGGCGATGTAGGGCACGGTCAATGCGGCGATCGCCTCGTCGAGACCGCTGCGCAGGATCGGATGGACGATGTCGGTGATGCCGGGCTGCGCGGAGTCGGGACGGACGAGGAGTCGGTCGCGACGGATCCCCGCGAGCACGGTGTCGTCGATATCCGTGTGCGCGACCGAGCTGAACGCGGAGAGCACGTGGCCGCTGGCGGTCCCGTCGAGGGGGAAGAGCGCTCCGACCCGCACGTGGAAGCCGAAGTCGTCGGGGCTCTCGACCTGCGCGATGATCCGCACTCGGCCCTCGTCGATCACGCCGAGATTGCAGGACTGCCGAGTCGCATCGGCGACACGGCGCATGGCCGGCATCGCGGCGGCGATGAGCGACCTGGTCGGCTCCTGGCGATGCGCCAAGTCGAACAGCCGCATCGACAGCTGGTACAGACCGCTCTGCGGGTCGCGGTGGAGGTAACCGCGCTTCTCGAGCCGCAGCAGCACGCGGAAGATCTGGCCCGGCGAGCGATCGACGGCCTTCGCGATGTCGAGCTGGCTGAGCCCGTCGGCCGCGGCGGCGAGCGTCTCGAGGATGTCGAGAGCCTTGTCCACGGCGGGCGCCGCATAGTCGGGCTGCTGTTCGACCAAGGGTGTCTCTCCGTCGTCAGGATGAGGAATCGAGGACTGCCAGGATACGACGGGCGATCGTGCGATCGATGTCGTCGGGCACGGGCTGGGGTCCTGCGGAGAGAGCCGAACGATCGGTGACGACGCGCACGAGCGACAGGGTCTGCAGGAGGAATCCGAGGTCCATCGACTCGATCGAGTTCCCCTTGGGCTCATCGCCCGCGAGGTTGAACATGCGCCCGTTCGCCAGCAGGATCACATGCCCGCCGTGCGGGAGGTCGATACGGTCGAGAGCGGAGCCGAGCGAGGTCGTCGACGTCGCTCTGGCACGCAGCGTCTCGACGTCGATCTCCCACGGGAAATGTCCGACGTTGCCGATGATCGCACCGGCGTGCATCTGCTCGATGATCTCGTAGGGGAGCACGCCGGGGCGGCCCGTCGCCGTGATGAAGACGTCTCCCCAGGGGGCGAAGTCCGTCGCGCTTCCGACGCGGAACCCGTCGAGGGCCGCCTCGAAGGCCTTCAGCTCGTCGGTGTCGACGACTGCGACCTTGCCGCCGAGCGCTCGAAGGTAGTGAGCGACCCCGCGGCCGCACCAGCCGTAGCCGAAGACCACGAAGCGCCGCCCGGGGACCATCGCGTTCGTGATGCGCATGAAGCTCTCGACCGCGGACTGCCCGACCGCGTGCTTGTTCTCGCCGATGGCCTTGAGCAGGCTGTCGTTGATCACGATGACCGGGAAGGGCACGGCGCCGGCGAGTTCCGAACGAAGGCGATCGCCGCCGCTGGTGGTCTCCTCGGTCCCGCCGATCACGGTGCCGGTCGAGCCGCGGGCCACGAGTCCGGCGACGAGATCGGCTCCGTTGTCGAGGATGATGTCCGGGGCGCCGTCGAGCACCGCGGCGATGTTGGCCTCGTGCTGCGCGAGGGTGTCGTCGCGACGGCCGTGGATCGTGATGCCGGGCAGCGAGTTCAGGTAGTCGACGACATCGTCCTGCGTCGAACCGAAGTTGCCTGTCCCGATGAGCTCGGCACCGCCGGCGGCGAGCGTCTCCACGAGGACCGCGGTCTTCGGCTCCACGTGCAGGGACATGCCGATGCGGTGGCCCGCGAAGGGTCGCGTGCGCTCGAGCTCCTGCCGCACGTCGGCCAGCAGAGTCATTCGGGAGCGGATCCAGGCGACCCGCGAGTTGTCCTGTGCGGCCATATCGGAAGCGGTCATGCGCGTCAGCTTACAGATGCAAAATCAGAATGCATATACAAATCTGTCAGGATCGCCTTTAGGCTGACACCGCGAGTGCTGAAAGCGAGCACCCGCGAGATCCGGATGCTTCGGGAAAGGCCACAGTCATGCACCCTGTCGGTTTCGTCGGGACGGGCTTCCATGCGCGGACCAACCTCCTGCCCGCGGCGGCGCTCGCGGGTGTCGAGATCGTCGGCCTGGCAAGCCGCGACACGGAGCGCTCCGCTGCGACCCTCGTCCGCGCAGGCTTCGGGGACACGCGCCCGTACGGCAGCGTCGGCGACATGGTGGCCGACCTTCCCCACCTCGATCGGGTGATCATCTGCGCCCAGCCATCCGATCAGCGCGCGATCGTCCGGGAGCTGATGGACGCGGGGGTGCATGTGCTCGCCGAGAAGCCGCTCGGCCTGGATGCCGGCGAAGCGAGGTCGCTCGCCGACCACGCGACCAGCCGAGGGGTCGTGCTCCGGGCGGCCTTCATGAAGCGGTACTCGCCGGCAGTGCTCGCCCTTCAGGAGCTGCTGGCGACCGCGCAGCTCGGGCCCCTGCTCTCCTTCGACGTGCGCTTCGGTGCAGACGCGGGCGCCTTCGCCCCGGCCACGACGGACTTCATCCGACTCGCGGCGATCCATCACGTGGACCTCGTGCGCTTCCTCTTCGGCGACGTCGAGCGGGTCGATGTCGCCTTCGCGGGAAGCGACCTGGCCGCCACGGTGCTCGTGACCGTGCGCATGCGCTCCGGTGCAGTCGGCACCCTGCACCTCACCAACGGTCCCGGACACACGAGCGAGCTCGACATCACCACGATCACCTGCGAACGCGGGATGGTGACGATGACCGACACGCGAGAGCTCGTCGTGCGCCGCGGGGTAGTCGGCGGTGGTGACTGGCGCCGTCCGCACGAGCAGAGGACGTCCATCACACCGGCCGTGAGCACGATGTCGGGCGGGGCGCAGGACCTGGTGCTGCGTGGCTTCGTCGACGAGATCGCAGCGTTCGCCACCGACGACCTGGGTCGTGACGACCGGAGTGCGGAGGAGAACGTGCGGACCATGGAGCTCGTCGACGCGCTCGTGCGACAGCTGCCGCCGGATCGCACCGCAGGCGAGAACGCCGGCGGCGCCTGAGCGTCACCCGCGGGCGGGGGAGGTTTGCCCTCCCGACTGACCCGTCCCCAGACGATCTCGTCGAGAGGGCCACCGCCCTTCCCGGACGGTTGGGGAGGCGGCGAAGATATCGCTGCACTCTTCGGCTGATTCCCCAGGTCTCAGCCCGTAGCCCCCGCTACATATAGCAGAGTACATCGGTTTTGTCTTGTCCACCATTTGGGGGACAAAGAAAGTTGCGAAAGTTTTCTGGACGATGACCCGGTTGTCTTCCCGCAGGGGTTTCGTAGGGTGTAGTCATGGACAGATTGCTCGTGATCACCGCGCAGGTCGCCATCGCCCACGGCCACCGGGTCGATGTGATCGAGCAGATCGATCCCCTCACTGAGGAGCCGGTGGTCCTCGCCGTCGTCGACCTCGACACCGGCATCCGCTACCGACGCACGGACGAGGTGCGCGGCGAGTTCTCCCGCTGGATCGGCCGGGTGCTCGAGTGCACGGTGACGATCGGCGGTGCCGGACGAACGGTGCTGCGCGTCGACCCGATCGGGTCGGGCGCGACGGAGGCGAAGGGCGCGCTGTACGGCGCCGACGCGGCCGCGGATGCCGCGAAAGCCGAGGCCGACCGCTGGGGCGGTACGGACCGTCCGCCGGCGGAGGCGCCGGAACGCTTCTGGTGAGCGTCTCGCACCGGTGCGCATCAGCGGAAGTCCCTGGACCGATGCGTGAGCCCGGTGCGCAGATCCTCGAAGGCATCGGCGAGCACGTTCACGACGCCCTCCTCTGAACGCTCCAGGATGCCGCGGATGATGAGCGCCGGAGAGTCGCGGGCCACGCGTCGATAGCGGTTCCATACGCCGGTCGAGCAGACGACGTTCACCAGCCCGCTCTCATCCTCGAGGTTCATGAACGTGATCCCGGAGGCCGTGGCCGGCCGCTGACGGTGGGTGACGAGGCCGGCGACCTCGATGCGCCGTCCTGATTCGTGCGCGCGCAGATCGGCGGCGGTCAGCACACCTCTGTCGTGCAGCGCGCCGCGGAAGTGTGCCATCGGGTGGTCATCGGTCGAGACGCCGGTCGCCCAGAGGTCTGCGGAGAGCCGTTCGTAGCTGGTCTGATCGGCGAACAGGGGAGGCTGCACGGCGACGGAGGTGCCGGGAAGGAAGCGCGACCGGTCGTCGGCGGCCGCACCCGCGAGCCAGATCGCCTCCCGTCGCTCCAGCCCGAGGCAGGCGAACGCGCCGGCGGTGGCGAGAGCCTCCAGTTGTGCGGCGGTGGCATCCGTGCGCCGCACCAGGTCGTGCAGGTCGCGGTAGAGGCCGTTGGCCTCGCGCTCGGCGACGATCTTCTCGGCCAGGGGCACGCCGATCCCGCGGATGCCGCTGAGCCCCAGTCGCACCGCGTGCCCGCCGTCCCGGCGATGGGAGGCCGACTCGTCGGGGGCGTCTCGGTCGAAGCGGAGTGTCGGAGGCTGCGGAGTGTCGAGGCAGTCGTCCCTGCCGGTCGGACGTCCGGTGGGCTCGGCGAGCGGCTCCAGCGTCTCCGTCGCTCCCGAGGCATGCAGATCGGGGCGGCGGACCTCCACCCCGTGCCGCCGCGCATCGGCGGTCAGGGTCGCCCCGGAGTAGAAGCCCATCGGCTGCGAGCGCAGGAGTCCAGCGAGGAACGCGGCGGGATAGTGCAGCTTCAACCAGGAGCTGGCATAGACGAGCAGCGCGAACGACAGCGAATGCGACTCCGCGAAACCGAAGTTCGAGAACGCCTGGATCTGCGCGTAGATGCGATCGGAGGCGTCGAGGTCGAGCCCGCGCCTGGCCATTCCCGCGTAGAGCTTCTCGCGCACTCTCTCGATCTTCTCCAGGCCTCGCTTCGAGCCCATGGCCCGACGCAGCAGGTCGGCCTCGTCTGCGGTGCAGTCGCCGACCGCCGTGGCCATCTGGATGAGCTGCTCCTGGAAGATGGGGATCCCCAGGGTGCGCTTCAGGATCGGTTCGAGATCGCTGTGCGGGTAGGGGATGGGGAAGTCCACCGGTTCTTCGCCGCGGGTGATCCGCTCCCGGTTCTCCTCGTCGAGTCGGTCCTTGGCCATCTTGCGCCGGACGAACGGATGCACGGCCCCGCCCTGGATGGGGCCCGGACGGATGAGAGCGATCTGGATGGTGAGGTCGTAGAAGCTCCGCGGCTGCAGGCGGGGGAGCAGCCCGATCTGCGCGCGCGACTCGACCTGGAACACCCCGATCGAGTCCGCTCGGCACAGCATGTCGTAGACCGCTGGCTCCTCCTTGGGGAGGGTCTCCAGCGTCCACCGCTCACCGGTCGCCTCGAGGATCATGTCGAAGCAGTGCTGGAGCGCGGCGAGCATCCCGAGGCCCAGCAGATCGAACTTCACCAGTCCCATGAAGGCGGCGTCATCCTTGTCCCACTGGATCACCGTGCGGTTCTCCATGCGGGCATGCTCGACAGGAACGACCTCGCCGACGGGTCGCGCCGTGAGCACCATGCCGCCCGAGTGGATGCCCAGGTGGCGCGGCGCCTTCAGCAGCTCGCCCGCGTAGGCGAGCACGTTCTCGGGGATGTCGTGGCCTTCCGACGGCTCCAGGCCCGTGCCCCATCCGTCGACCTGCCGCGACCAGGCATCCTGCTGCCCCGGTGAGTGCCCGAGCGCCCTCGCCATGTCGCGCACCGCGTTCTTCGGACGGTACTGGATGACGTTCGCGACCTGGGCCGCACGCTCCCTGCCGTACTCTCCGTACACCCACTGGATGATCTCCTCCCGGCGGCGGGAGTCGAAGTCCACGTCGATGTCGGGCTCCTCTGTCCGGGTGGTGGCGAGGAACCGCTCGAACGGGAGGCCGTAGAGGATGGGGTCGACGGCGGTGATGCCCAGCAGGTAGCAGACCGCGCTCGCCGCAGCGGACCCTCGTCCCTGGCAGAGGATGCCGCGCCGCCGTGCCTCGGCGACGATGCCGTGCACGATGA
>Ga0307406_10002313_pt1 | contig 10347 bp, 7 predicted proteins | sample 322Cmetagenome_3_FD_203706 | JGI IMG/M metagenome (GOLD analysis project Ga0307406, IMG submission 203706) | Maize rhizosphere microbial communities from greenhouse at UC Davis, California, United States - 322HYB-C-2 | ecosystem: Host-associated > Plants > Roots > Rhizosphere > Soil | place... | reverse complement strand
GGTCGACGGCATGATCTGCGGCACCTGGGGCACCACGCTGATCCACCTGCACTACATCGACCAGGTGATCGGCAAGCGCCCCGGCGGCTGCGAAAGCACGCCGCAGGACGTGCCGGTGTACGCCTGCATGAACGGCCTGCTGCTGCCCGACCGCCAGGTGTTCCTGGTCGACACCCACGTCAACTACGATCCCTCGCCCGAGGAACTGGCCGAGATCACGACCATGGCGGCCGAGGAAATGATGCGTTTCGGCCTCAAGCCCAAGGCCGCGCTGCTGTCGCATTCGAACTTCGGCACCAGCAACGAGCCCAGCGCCATCAAGATGCGCAAGACGCTCGACCTGCTGCGCGTGCAGGCGCCCTGGCTCGAGGTGGACGGCGAAATGCACGGCGACGTGGCGCTCGACAGCAAGCAGCGCGCGATCGTCATGCCGCACAGCGCGCTGGCGGGCGACGCCAACCTGCTGGTTTTCCCGAACATCGACGCGGCCAATATTTCCTACAACCTGCTCAAGACCGCGGCCGGCGGAAATATCGCCATCGGCCCGGTGCTGCTCGGTGCGGCCAAACCTGTGCATATTCTCACGGCCAGCGCAACCGTTCGGCGCATCGTGAACATGACGGCCTTGACTGTCGCTGACGCAAACGCAGAGCGATAAGCCATTTGGCGAGAGTGGCCGCCAACTTAAGGCGTCACTCGATCCCCTTGCGACTGCTCAAACTTTGGGCAGTCGCTTGCTATTTTCGCCAGCGTGGTGCACACTCGCGGGCTTGAATTTGCGGGTTAACCCCAGGGTTGGCTGCCAATTCGGAACCCCGCTCTTTTCTTGTGGTGCCCCATGGCGGCTTACGCCTCGATCACGTCCTCTGTCACTAAGTTTGCGCTCACCGGCTTGATGCTGGCGGCGTTGGCGACGGGGGCCGAGGCCCGCGGATGGTTCGGCACCGGAAAGCCCGCCCAGGAATCGATCGCACTGTCCGACTTGCCGGTTCAGGGCCAGCGAACCTACGAAGCCATCCTGAATGGCGGCCCCTTCCGATACGAAAAGGACGGCACGGTATTTGGCAACCGCGAGCGTCTTTTGCCGCCCGCGCGGCGCGGTCACTACCGCGAGTACACGGTGGCAACACCCGGCTCGCGCGATCGTGGTGCACGGCGCATTGTCTGCGGCGGAGAACAGCGCACCACACCCGAGGCCTGCTGGTACACGGCAGACCACTACGCGAGTTTCAGACGGATTGCACCATGAGCGATGACAAAGACTTGAGCGGCGCCCCGAAGCGCCCCGAAGAAATGATGATGACTATGGAAAGACCAGCGGAGATGACTTTATCCCTTCGTGCCGTACGCCCGAACATCGTGCAGTCGATTCGTGCGTTCCGCGTGAACGACCTGCAGGAAGCCGCCAACGCCGCGGGCCAGCATTTCCTGTACGCCAATCTGGGGAATGCCCAGACCAAGCAGGACGTCCTGGACCTGATCGCCCAGCAGTTCACCTTTCCGGCGCATTTCGGCAAGAATTTCGACGCGCTGTACGACTGCATGACCGACCCGTTGCATAAATCGGGCCCGCAGCCCGGCTTCGTCATCGTACTCGAGCAGATCCCGGCCAACGCCAAGTTCGACAAGGAAGCACGCGAGCAACTGCTCGACATCTTCCGCGACGCCTCCGACTACTGGGGAGACCGGAAAGTCCCGTTCCGCTGCTTCTATTCTTTTCTGTAGCCCGTTCTGCACACACCAGCCAAGCAGAACGGGCGAACGAGGCTCAGCCGAACGGCGCAGCACTCGATGGCATCGAAATCAACGGCAGCACGGCCAACGCGGCCGCCGGTACGGAACCCGAGGGCGAGAAAATGCCGACCGATAAACTGGTCGACGTTTCGCCGCTCGCATTGCGCATGAGCAGCCCCTTCAACGCGGGCTACTGGCTCGCGGCAGCCTGAATAGGCCCACCCCCGAAGCGGCTCACTTCGTGTAGCCGCCTCCCCCTCGAGGGGGCAACACCTGCGGCCCGGCGAAGCCGGTTCCGCGGTGTTCACGAACGAAAGCCCGCCTTTGCCAAGGCGGGCTTTTTCATGGGCGCGGGGGAACGGCTTGAGCGAGCGCCACGTATTCGGCCACGGGCACTTCCTCGGCGCGGCGCTGGGCATCGAATTCGCCCGAAAAGCCGTGCGCATCGAGCCACTTGCCCAGCGTGTGCCGCATGATCTTGCGGCGCTGGCTGAAGGCGACCTGCACGATCTCGCCCAGGCGGGCGGCATCGACGTCCGGCGGCTCGGCCAGCGGCACCATCCGCACCACGGCGCTGTCGACGCGCGGCGGCGGATCGAAGCTCTCGGGCGGCACGAACAGCACGTTTTCCATCTGGTAGCGCCACTGCAGCATCACGCTCAGGCGGCTGTAGTCGGAGGTGGCGGGGCGCGCGACCATGCGGTCGATCACTTCCTTCTGCAGCATGAAGTGCTGGTCGGCGATCAGGTGGGCGAAGCCCAGCAGATGGAACAGGATGGGCGTGGAGATGTTGTAGGGCAGGTTGCCGACCACCCGCAGCGGCGCCGCAAACCTGGCGGCCAGCGCGGCGAAATCGACCTTGAGCACGTCGGACTCGATGACCTCGAGCTGCGGATGCTCGCGCAGCCGCCTGGCCAGGTCGCGGTCGAGCTCGATGACCGTCAGGCGCCCGAGCCGCTCCACCAGCGGCTGGGTGAGCGCCGCCAGGCCCGGACCGATCTCGACCATGGCGTCGCCAGGCTGCGGCGCGATCTCCTGCACGATCGCATCGATGATGCCCCCGTCGGACAGGAAGTGCTGCCCGAACCGCTTCCTGGCGATGTGTGCCATCAGGACTGGGGCGCCTCGCGGTATTCGACGTAGGCGCGCGCGCGCACTTCCTGCACCCAGGTGCTGAAGGCTTCCTCGACGCGCTGCTCGCGCAGCACGGCCCGTGCGGCTTCGCGCTGCTCGGCCTGGGTGAGCTTGGATTCGCGCCGGCCGACCACCTGGATCAGGTGCACGCCGAAGCGCGACACCACGGGGTCGCTGATTTGGCCGGGCGCCAGGCGGTCCATGGTTTCCTCGAACTCGGGCACGAACTGGCCCGGGCGCGACCAGCCGAGGTCGCCGCCTTCCTTGGCGCTGGCGTCCTGCGAGTTGTCGCGCGCGAGGCCGGCGAAGTCGGCCGTGCCGGCCTGCAGGCGGCGCTTGAATTCCGCGAGCTGCGCAACGGCCTGCGCGGTGGTGCGCCTCGGGTCGTTGAGCAGCAGGATGTGGCGCACCTGCGTCTGGGTCACGGTGGCGTCGGTGGCGCCGACCTGGGCCTTGGCCAGCACCTTGAGCACGTGGAAGCCCGCACCCGAGCGGATCGGGCCGGCAATGCCGTTGACCGGTGTCGACTGCGTGGCTTCGACGAACAGCGACGGATAGCGGTCGGCGCTGCGCATGCCGACGGCGCCGCCATTGGCGCGGTCGGGCGAATCGGAGTTTTCCTGCACCAGCTTGGCGAAGTCTTCGCCCGAGCGGGCGCGCTGCGCAAGGCCCTGGGCCCGCTGCTGCAAGGTGGCGACCTGCGCCTCGGTGGCGTTCTCGGGCACGGCGACTAGGAGGTGCGCGAGGTTGATGTTCTGCAGCGCCGCGTCCTTGGTGGGGGCGTTGCGCTGGTCGCGCAGGTATTCGTCGGCCTCGGAGTCGCTGATCTTGACCTTGGACTCGACCTCGCGGTCGCGCAGGCGCGTGAGCAGCAGCTGGTCGCGCAGGTCGTTGCGGAATTCGCGCAGCGAGAGGCCCTCGGCCACCACGCGGCGGCGCAGTTCCTCGACGCTGACCTGGTTCTGGCGCGCCACGGTCTGCTCGGCCTGGTCGATGGCGACGTCGTCCACCTTGATGCCGTTTTCCTTGGCCAGCTGGAGCTGTGCGCGCTCCGAGATCAGGCGTTCGAGCACGAGGCGCGTGAGCTCGGCGCGCGGCACGCGCTCGGCCTCGGCATTTTCCCGGATCAGGCGCGCGACACGCGACTGCACCTCGGTGTTGGTGATGGGCTCGGAATTGACCAGCGCGACGATGTATTCGGCCGCGCGCTGCACCGGAGCGGCAGTGGAAGGCGCGGTGCGCGGTGCCGGCGGTGCCAGGCGGGGCCCGGCGCGCATGATGTCGGTGATGCCGCTGCCGCCGCCAGGACGCAGGCCCTGCGCGCCCGAGGTTGCGGCCAGCGCCGCGAGGCAGCCCAGGGTCAGGATGGAACGGATGTGTTTCATGGCGTTGCTCAATCGTCTCAGTCGTAATTGGTGAAGCGGCTCGGCCCTTCGGTGGGCTGGCGAAGGGGCTGGTAGCGCTGGATGTTGGTCCGCAGGGTCTGCATGGGGCTCGAGCCGATGCTGGAGAACCCGACGAATTCGAGCTGGAACATGATGCGCGTGTTGGCCGTCACCGTGCCGGTCGTGATGCGCTGCAGCACCACGCGTCCGATCCAGCAGCAGCCGTCGTACTCGAAGCCGAGCACGCCGTCGGTGAGTTTCTTGTCCTGCAGGCTGTAGTTGAGCCGGCCGACCGCATACCACCGCCCGCCGCCCTGGCCCTTGCCCGGGCCGAGGTCCTTGCCCTTGTCGCCCCACAGGTCGTTGAGCGGCCACTGCCAGCCCACATCGAAGGACTTGTTGCCGTCGGTGGCGAGGGGGGTGGTGGGCGCCTGGTAGCGGAAGGCCGCGCTCAGGTTGCGGTACGGACCCGGGTTGTAGCGCGCGGTGATGGCCGAGCGCTCCGACTTGCGCGTGTCGGGGTTGTACTGGACGACCGTGTCCAGGCTCCACTTGGGCGTCCAGTTGATCTGGGCGCCCAGCAGCAGGTCGCTCGCACGGTCGGTCACCGGCGTGCCGCCCGGCAGCGTGACCCTCTGGTCGCTGAAGCGCAGCCGCTGCGCAACGCCGAAGCGCGCCGCCTCGGCGCCGGTGTCGGGGTCGATCAGGCGCGAGGTGACGCCCAGCGTGAGCGTGTTGGTGTCGGAAATGCGGTCGTTGCCCGAGAAGGCGTTCTCGGTATAGATGGTCGCAAAGCTGAAGTCGTTGGCCGCCGAATCGTAGTTCGGCAGCATGCTCTGGTTGCGGAACGGCGTGTAGACGTAGTAGGCGCGCGGCTCCAGCGTCTGGCGGAAGGCGCGGCCGAAGTAGTTCGCGTCGCGCTCGAAGATCAGGCCGCTGTCGAGGCTGAAGGTCGGCACCGTCCGGTTGCTCGACGTCGGGAAGAAATACAGCGAGTTCGGGTTGTAGGGCACGCCGTTGACGTACTGGGTCCCGTTCACGGTGAGCCTGGGAACGTCGGCCTGCGGCAGGTAGTAGTTGTACGAAGCCGTGTTCAGCTGCAGCTTGGGAATGACGAAGGAACTCGGCGTGATGAACGGCCGGCTGATGGTGGCAATCGCCAGGGCACGATCGCCGTCGGGCTGCGACTGCTGGTTGACGTCGAAGCCCGGCTGGCCGGCCAGGATGGTGTTGACGCGGAAGCGCGTGTAGTCGAGGTTCAGCGAAACGTCGAAGCCGTGCCAGTCGTACTTGTTGTAGTTGGCCGTGATCTGCGGCATCCGGTCATAGGACGGCACGATCGGCGACAGGCTGTATTGCAGCGTCTGGTAGCGCAGCGCACGGATGCCGCCGTTCCAGTCGCCCTTGCTCCAGTTGAGCGAGGCATCGTTCGACAGCTGGCGCTGCGCCAACGTGGGCGTGCGCGTGAAGTCGCGCCAGTAGTCGTTGTCGCTGACCCGGTTGATGTTGATGCTGGCCGAGAGCGAATCGAGCCCCAGCGCCTTGGCATTGAAATCCTGGTGGTGATTGGCCCAGATGCCCCAGCGCTTGGTGCTGCCGGGGGCGGCCGTCAGGTCCTTCGCCTGGATTTCGCCGTTGGCCAGCTGCTGCAGCTGGGTGGCGCGCAACTCGTTGTAGCGCTGGCCCACCAGGCGGTCGCTGCCCATCAGGTCCATGCGGATGCTGCCGCTGTATTCCTTTTCGAGGTAGCGGAACTCCGAACCCAGGTTGAGGCCGCGCTTGCTCATCAGCGTGGGCGTGAAGGTGGCGTCGCGGTTGGGCGCGATGTTCCAGTAGTACGGCTGCGAGATCTCGATGCCGTTGGTGTTGTCGATGCCGATCGTGGGCGGCAGCAGGCCGCTCTTGCGCTCGTTCGACAGCGGAAAGCTCACGCTCGGCAGCGGCGGTGTGCTGATGCCCATGAAGCTCAGCCGCGCATCGGTGGCCACGCCGACGTTTTCCTCGGTGTCGGTGGTCAGCGTGGCCGCGGACAGCAGCCAGGCCGGCATCCAGCCCGGGTAGTCCTCGCGCCGGCAGGTGGTGTAGGTGGCGCTGCGGGCCACCGACACGTTGCTGTCGACGAAATCGATGCGCTGCGCCTCGCCATGCCCGCCGGTGGAAAGGAAGGAGTAGCGCACGTTGTTGAAGAAGCCCTCGAAGGTCTCGAGCTTGAGTTCGAGCTCGGGGCCTTCGTACACGTTGCCGGCCTGGTTGACGCGCACGTTGCCGCGCGCCTTGGCGCGGTCGTCGGGCTGGTAGTACTCGAGCCGGTCGGCGGTGATGGCGACTTCGCCGCGCCGCAGCGTGGCATGGCCTTCGACCACGGTTTCGAGGTCCTGGCGGCCCGACAGGCGGTCGCCGGTGATGAGGCTGGGCAACTGGCTGCGTTCGGCGGCCGGCAGCGTTTCAGTCAGCTGCGGCGTGCGCTTGAGCGTGAGCGGGCCATCGAGGCCCCCGGCCGGCTGGGCCGAGGCGCCGTGCGCATGCAGCAGCGCCAGCGACAGCACGGCCAATGGCAGGGGCGGACCGGAACGCCGCAAGGCAACGCGCCGCCTCATCAGGCCTCCCGCCGCATCGTTCCGGCGAAGGTCCGCAGTCTTCCTGGGGAAGGCTGCGAGTGCACAGGGTGCCAAGCGTGGGGGCTTTGGGTCGTAGGCATCGGTCAGGAACGAAGGATCGTCGGGAGGACGGCGCGGCAGGCCGGCAGGTTGCAGGAGCCGGCGGCAACTCTGTTCGACCAGGGAGGACCGCAGGAGTTGCCGCGCCAGGCGGATTTGTAGAATCGATTATCCATGACAGCACCCCCGCTCCCGGCCTCCGAGCCCACACCCTCCGCCACCGCCATCCTCTGGGCAGATCCGGAGCGCGCCGCGGCGTTCCAGGACTGGCTGGCCGGCATCTGCGCCGCGCAAGGCCTGCTGCCCGAAACCGTGCGCCTTGCATCCGCCGATGCGAGCTTTCGCCGCTACTTCCGGGTCGACGCCACGGGGAGCGCCGCCAGCCGCATCGTGATGGATGCGCCGCCGGACAAGGAGAACAGCGAGCCCTTCGTGCAGGTCGCCCGCCTGATGGCCGAGGCCGGCGTGACCGCGCCGCAGGTGCTCGAGTGGGACCGGGCCCACGGCTTCCTGCTGCTCGACGACCTCGGCCGCGAAACCATGCTCGACGTGATCGACCCGGCCCGGCCCGACGCCAGCCGCCCGCTCTACGACCGGGCGATCGATGCGCTGATCCGCTGGCAGCTGGCCTCCAGGCCGGGCGTGCTGCCACCTTACGACCGCGCATTGCTCGAGCGCGAACTGGCGCTTTTCCCCGAGTGGTACATCGGGCGCCACCGCGGCATTGCGATCGAGGGCCAGATCAAGGAACGGCTGGAGCGCAGCTTCAGGCTCATCGTCGAGAACAACCTGGCTTCGCCGAGCGTCTACGTGCACCGCGACTTCATGCCGCGCAACCTGATGGTCCGCAACGATGCCGATTTGGGCGTGCTCGACTTCCAGGACGCGGTCTACGGCCCCATCACCTACGACATCGCGAGCCTGATGCGCGACGCCTTCCTGAGCTGGGACGAGGAATTCGTGCTCGACGTCACCATCCGCTACTGGGAGGCGGCGCGCAAGGCCGGGCTGCCGGTCGACGCCGATTTCGGCGCGTTCTACCGCTCGGTCGAATGGATGGGACTGCAGCGCCACCTCAAGGTGGCCGGCATCTTCGCCCGCCTCACGCTGCGCGACGGCAAGCCGCGCTACCTGGCGGACACGCCGCGCTTCATCGCCTACATCCGCTCCACCGCCAGCCGCTACATGGAGCTGACGCCGCTGCTGCGCGTGATCGACGAAATCGAAGGCACTTCGGCGCTGACCGGCTTCGCCTACGGCAGGGTTTAGGGCCTGTTGACGCTATGCAAGGGGTCGCGAAGCTCGCCACAGCCCGCGCTTGCAAGGCGCGAGCCTTGCTGCGCCCGGGCGCCTTGCATCCAGCCCTTTGGCGAAGCAACGCGATCCCCTTTCATAGCGTCAACAGGCCCTAAATGCCCCGCTTCCACTGCCCGGTGCCTTTGACGGCAGGTGCCACGCTCGAACTGCCTCCCGGTCCCGCGCGCCACGTTCAAGTGCTGCGCATGCAGCCCGGCGACGCGCTCACGCTGTTCGACGGATCGGGCGGCGAATATGCGGCAACCGTGGCGCGCATGGGGCGCAGCGATGTGTCGGTGACGGTCGGCGCCCGCGCACCGGCCGAGCGCGAAGCCATGCGCGCGGTGCACCTGGCCGTCGGCATGCCGGCCAACGAACGCATGGACTGGCTGGTCGAAAAAGCCACCGAACTGGGCGTCGCAAGCATCCAGCCGCTGGCCACGGCCCACGGCGTGCTGCGGCTTTCGGGCGAGCGCGCCGAGAAGAAGAGGGCGCATTGGGAAGCGATTGCCATTGCCGCCTGCGAGCAATGCGGCCGCAACCGCGTGCCGCGGATCCATCCGGTGCGGCCGTTCTCGAGCCCCTCGGCCTGGCTCGACACGCATGCGGACGAGGCACCGCTGCGCCTGGTGCTGAGCCTCGCCGAAGGCACCCGGCGCCTGGCCGATGCCACCGCTTCGGCGCCGGCCGGCGGCAGCGTGCAGGTGCTGAGCGGACCCGAGGGCGGCCTGAGCAGCGCCGAGGAGCGGGAAGCGCTGGCATGCGGCTTTGCGCCGGTCACGCTCGGCCCGCGCGTGCTGCGCGCCGAAACCGCAGCGCTGGCCGCGCTGGTATTGCTCACCGGCCCTTGAGGAATGCTTTCCGCGAAGGCTTGCCACACCCACTCCCCATCACAAGAAAAGGATCTCCACGCCATGCCTCGTTCGCCACGCGCCCTCCGGCTTGCTCCCCTTATGCTGGCCATGCTCTGCGCCGTCCACGGCGCGCAGGCCCAGAACACCGCCGTGGCGCCCACGCCGGCACAGGTCACGCCCGAGGTGGACAAGACCTTCACGCAGCTGATGGCGGCGCCCACGGTCCAGAAGCTGCTCGACGCGGTCAAGGCCGACCATGAGCGCTCGATCGAAGACCTGAAGATGCTGACCGAGATCGAGGCGCCGCCGTTCAAGGAAAGCAAGCGGGCAGAAGCCTTCCTTGCGCGCATGAAGGCGCTCGGGCTCGCCGACGCGAGGATCGACGCCGAAGGCAATGTGATCGGCTTGCGCAAGGGCACCGGAAACGGCCCCAAGCTGCTGGTGTCGGCCCACCTCGACACCGTGTTCCCCGCCGGCACCGACGTGAAGGTGAAGGAGCGCGATGGCAAGCTCCATGCGCCCGGCATCGCGGACGACACGCGCAGCCTGTCGGTGCTGCTGTCGTGGCTCAAGGTGCTCAACGACAACAAGATCCAGACCGTGGGCGACCTGCTCTTCGTTGCCAATGTCGGCGAGGAAGAGCTCGGAAACCTGCGCGGCATGAAGGCCATCTTCCGCGACCACCTCGACATCGACGGCATGGTGGGGCTGGAGCCTTCGCCCGACGGCAACGTGCTGGTGCTCGGCACGGCGAGCCACCGCTACGAAGTCACGTTCAAGGGGCCGGGCGGCCACAGCTTTGCCGCGTTCGGCCAGGTGCCCAGCGCGATCCACGGCATGGGCCGCGCCATTGCCAAGATCGCCGAAGTCCGCACGCCCAGCTTTCCCAAGACCACCTTCACCGTCGGCACCGTGGGCGGCGGCACCTCGGTGAACACCATTGCGCCCGATGCCCGCATGGCCATCGACATCCGCTCGGACGACATGGCCTCGCTGCTGGAGACGGAGAAGAAAATCCTCGCGGCCATCGACGAAGCGGTGGCCGAGGAGAACAAGCGCTGGAACGTGGCGACCTTGAGCGCCAGCAACAAGCTGATCGGCGACCGGCCGGGCGGGCGCACGCCCTCCGATTCGGTGATCGTGGAAGCGGCCGTCCGCTCGAACACTGCTTTCGGCCACAAGACGCTGCTGCGCGGCGGCAGCACCGACGCCAACGTGCCGATGTCGTACGGCATCCCGGCCATCATCATCGGCGGCGGCGGCAAGTCGACCGGTTTCCATGCCCTG
>Ga0307406_10002312_pt1 | contig 10350 bp, 7 predicted proteins | sample 322Cmetagenome_3_FD_203706 | JGI IMG/M metagenome (GOLD analysis project Ga0307406, IMG submission 203706) | Maize rhizosphere microbial communities from greenhouse at UC Davis, California, United States - 322HYB-C-2 | ecosystem: Host-associated > Plants > Roots > Rhizosphere > Soil | place... | reverse complement strand
TGCGTACTGGCTCTGCGGAAGCATCCTCGTCGGCGAAAGAGATCGCCCGGATCCTGATCGAAGAGCGCCTGGCCAGGCGCCGTCAACGCAACTGACGCGCGAGCGCGCGTTCGCCTTACCCCCAATCGTCGCCCCATTCGGATCAAGGTCATGACCTCGTTGCTGAAGCGTTTTCTGTTGCCGATCGTAATGTCCGCGGCTCTCTCGCAGGCCTCGGCCGCCGAGCCGGATCTCAAGCTGTATGCCATGGACTGCGGCCGCGCCCAGTTCGCCGACCTTGGGCCGTTCGCCGACACCGGCGAATACGACGGTTACCCCGGCACCCTGATGACGCCTTGCTTCCTGATCCGCCATCCGAAAGGCGACCTGCTATGGGAAGCCGGCCTGGGCGACCGCTACGCCGAGCCGGCGGGCGGCACCCAGCTTCCTTTCTACCGCGCCATCGTCGATACCGCCGTCGCCGCCCAACTCGGACGGTTGGGCCTGGGTTTCGACGACGTCGAGTACTTCGCCTTCTCGCACGCCCATGGCGACCATCTCGGCAACGCCAATGCGCTAACGAAGGCGACCTGGATCTTGAATCGCAGGGAGCTCGAATGGATCCAATCCGTTCCGGCGCCGCCGCGCACCAACGCCAAGCTGATCGCAACCCAGAAGCAGGCCGCCACGGTGTTGATCGACGGCGACCACGACGTGTTCGGCGACGGCAGCGTCCGCGTCCTGAAGGCGCCAGGGCACACGCCGGGCCACCAGGTGTTGTTACTGCGCCTGCCGCGTTCGGGGCCGGTCCTGCTGTCGGGCGACCTGTATCACTCGCACGAGAACCGCGCCGAGAAACGCATGCCGGTGTTCAACGTCAGCCGCAGCGAGACCCTGGCGTCGATGGACCGCATCGAACGGATCGTCAAGAACCAGCGCGCCCGCGTGGTGATCCAACACTCGATGGATGACTTCAAGGCGCTGCCGGTATTCCCGGCATATCTGGACTAGAGGCTGCGGTTCGCGCTGTGCGCGAATTGGCCGAAATGAAGCCATCGAGCGCCTGAGGCCCTGGCCCCTGAGCCACCTATGACCCGGACGGGGGCTGTGCTTGATCGGAAGCGATGCGATCAGATGAGCGTGAGTTAATAATGCCGATAAATGCTGCGATGCGGTTGTCTTTATATCTAATTGTTTTAATTGATATTTTTTGATCTTTCGTGGTTTTCCGCGTTATATGGCCGAGCTTCTGGCCCCGGGCCCGAGCTTTATCGGCAGCATGCGGGCTCGGGTCGCCAAGAGGGAGGTGACCCCGGCTGGCTCAGAAGCAGGCCGTCCCGGACCGTAGGGCATCACGTTCGGACCGTGCCGGGGTCGCGACAGGAAGCTGTCAGCTGTCTTAAGTGCCGGCCCTGCCGTTTGCGGGCCTTACCCGGATAGGCATTACAATCGCGCACTTGTCGAGCCGGCCTTGCGCTGGACAGCAGTGCATTCAGGCTGCGGTTCGGTGTCGAGGCATCCGCGGCCTTTGGCCGGTTCGATCTCAGTCGATCAATAAGGAGTGTCCTGAGTGCCTACTTGGCTTGTGACCGGCGGCGCCGGATTCATTGGCGGTAACTTCGTCCTCGATGCCGTCCGCAAGGGGATCAAGGTCGTCAATCTCGATGCGCTGACCTATGCCGGCAATCTCGACACCCTCAGCAGCCTGGACGGCGATCCGAACCATGTGTTCGCCCAGGGCGACATCGGCGATGCCGCCCTGCTCAAGCGGCTGCTCGCCGAGCACCGCCCGCAGGCGGTGATCAATTTCGCCGCCGAAAGCCATGTCGACCGCTCCATCGAAGGTCCGGCGGCGTTCGTGCAGACCAACGTCGTCGGAACCCTGAGCCTGCTCGAACAGGTGCGCGATTACTGGAAGCAGCTCGATGCTTCGGCCCGCGACGCGTTCCGTTTCCTGCACGTGTCGACCGACGAGGTCTACGGCAGCCTCGGCGACACCGGCAAGTTCACCGAGACCACCCCGTATGCGCCGAACTCGCCGTACTCGGCCTCCAAGGCCGCTTCCGATCATCTGGTGCGGGCGTTCCATCACACCTACGGTCTGCCGGTGCTGACCACGAATTGCTCGAACAACTATGGGCAATTCCAGTTCCCCGAGAAACTTATCCCCTTGATCATCGCCAAGGCGCTGGCCGGCGAGCCGCTGCCGGTCTACGGCGACGGCCTCAACGTTCGCGACTGGCTGTTCGTCGGCGATCATTGCGCCGCGATTTCGCGCGTGCTCGAAGCCGGCCGCATCGGCGAGACCTACAACGTCGGCGGCGATGCCGAGCGCGCCAACATCGTCGTGGTCAAGACCATCTGCGCACTGCTCGACGAGCGTCGTCCGCTCGCCGACGGCCGCGCCCGCGAATCGCTGATCACCTATGTCGCCGATCGCCCGGGCCACGATCGCCGTTACGCGATCGACGCCGACAAGCTCAAGAGCGAGCTCGGCTGGGCGCCCACGGTCACTTTTGAAGAGGGGATCGCCCGTACGGTCGACTGGTACCTCGACAACCAGGCCTGGGTGCAGCGCGTGCTCGACGGCAGCTATCGACTGGAACGTATCGGCCAGGCCTGAAGCGGCCGCTCAAGAGGAATCACGCATGAACCGTAAGGGCATCATCCTCGCCGGCGGCTCCGGCACGCGGCTGTATCCGATCACCCAGGGCATCAGCAAGCAGCTGCTGCCGGTGTACGACAAGCCGATGATCTACTACCCGCTCAGCGTGTTGATGCTGGCGGGGATTCGCGAAGTGCTGATCATCAATACGCCGCACGAGCAGGCTCTGTTCAAGACCCTGCTCGGCGACGGTTCGCGCTGGGGCATGCGTATCGAGTACGCGCAGCAGCCGAGTCCGGACGGACTGGCGCAGGCCTATCTGATCGGCCGCGAATTCGTCGCCGGTCAGCCGAGCTGCCTGGTGCTCGGCGACAACATCTTCCACGGCCCCGGCCTGACCTCGATCCTCAAGCGCGCCGATCAGCGCCAAGAGGGCGCGACCGTGTTCGGTTACTGGGTCAGCGACCCGGAACGCTATGGCGTCGCCGAGTTCGATGGCGAAGGCAGGGTCGTCGGTCTGGAAGAAAAGCCGCTCAAGCCTCGCTCGCATTATGCGGTGACGGGGCTGTATTTCTACGACGGCCGGGCCAGCGATTTCGCCGCGAGCTTGAAGCCTTCGGCGCGCGGCGAACTGGAGATCACCGATCTCAACCGGCTTTACCTCGAAGAGGGGTCGTTGCACCTGGAACAACTGGGCCGAGGCTATGCCTGGCTCGATACGGGTACGCACCAGTCGCTGCTCGAAGCCTCCAATTTCATCGAAACCATCGAAGCCCGCCAGGGTCTGCGCATCTGCTGCCCTGAGGAAATCGCCTGGAACAATGGCTGGATCGACGCCGATCAGCTGGCCGAGCTCGCTCGTCCCCTGGCTAAGAACGGCTATGGTCAATATCTGCTCGGCTTGGCCGAGCGTGGCTTCGTGCCATAAAGGAACCGCTCTTGAAGATTATCGAAACCGATCTGCCCGGCTGCGTCGTCATCGAACCGCAGGTATTCGGCGATGCCCGCGGGTTTTTCTACGAGTCGTTCAACCAGGACAAGCTCGCGGCGGCCGGTCTGAACCCCCGCTTCGTCCAGGGCAATGTTTCCTCGTCCTCGCGCGGCGTGCTGCGCGGCCTGCATTACCAATGGCCCAACCCGCAAGGCAAGTACGTCTCGGTGATCGAGGGCGAGGTCTGGGACGTGGCGGTGGACATCCGCCGCGGTTCGCCGCACTTCGGGCATTGGACCGCGGTCGTGTTGAGCGCCGAGAACAAGCGCCATTTCTGGATCCCGGAAGGCTTCGCGCACGGCTTCGCCGTGCTCAGCGAACGTGCAGTGTTCAGTTATCTATGCACCAACACCTACGATGCGAAGGCCGATGCCGGCGTGCGTTGGGACGACCCGGACCTGGCGATCGATTGGCCGGTCGGTGATCCGTCCTTGTCGGCCAAGGACGCCGTTGCGCCCTTGCTCAAGGACGTTGCCGAAGACCGCCTGCCGGTCTACACGCCATGAGGGTGTTGTTGCTCGGTGGCGACGGTCAGGTCGGCCATGAACTGCGTCGCAGCCTCGCCGCTCTCGGCGAAGTGGTCGTTACGACCCGCAGCGGCCGGCTTGCGGTCGACGGCAGCGCCTGCGAGCCCCTCGATCTGGCCCAGGCCGATGCGATCGAACCCCTGCTGCGCCGCGTGCGTCCCGACCGGGTCGTCAACGCCACCGCCTATACCGCGGTGGATCGCGCCGAAAGCGAGCGCGAGCTGGCGTTCGCGGTCAATGCGCAGGCCCCGGCACGGCTGGCCGAGCTCTGCGCGGCCGACGGCATCGGTCTGATCCATTACTCCACCGACTACGTCTTCGACGGTAACGGCACGCGCCCCTATCTCGAAAGCGACCCGACCGGCCCGCTCAGCGTCTACGGCGAGAGCAAGCTGGCCGGCGAGGAAGCGATCCGCGCCAGCGGCGCCGCTCATCTGATCCTGCGCACGGCCTGGGTCTATGCGACTCACGGCCACAACTTCCTGCGCACCATGCTGCGCCTGGGGGCCGAACGCGACGAGCTGCGCGTGGTCGCCGACCAGCACGGCTCGCCGACACCGGCGTGGTTGCTCGCCGATGCCGCAGCGGCGGTGTTGCGCCAGGGCATCGTCGAGCCGGGCGTGCGCCATATCGTGGCCGGCGGGCAGACCAGCTGGCACGGTTTCGCCGAAGCGATCTTCGACGAAGCGCTGCTTCGTGGTTTGATCGCCCGCCGCCCGCAGGTGCTGCCGATCACCACCGCCGATTACCCGACGCCCGCGCGGCGGCCGAACTATTCGGTGCTCGACAGCAGCCGTCTGCAGGCCGAGTACGGCCTGTCGATTCCGCAGTGGCGCGACGCGCTCAAGACCACGCTCGACGCCACCGCCTGAGCCCGCGCGTCCGCGGCATCGCCACGCTTCCGTGGGCCGCGCGGCACACTGTGGCGGCCAATTGTGTGAGCGCCGTCGGCCTTCTATGATCGCTGCGTCGCGGACGCGACGGGCCGACGTTTCGCCGCGGGGATGGGCGGGGGCGGACCGGCAGGTCGGCTGAAGCCGGCCTGCGAAGACGTAGGGAGTGCGCGGTTTGCGAGCGTTCCTCCATGACGGCAGTCCGCGCCGGCCGGCGGCGGATGCCTCCGGCTTTCGAGGGAGCCGTTCTCGAGGGAAACGTTTTCGAGGGAAACGTTCTCGACGGGACCGTTCTCGGCGGAACCATTCATGGACTACAGGGGATCGCAATGAAGCATTGGGGAAGCGCGCTGTTGCTGGCGGGGCTGCTGGCTGCGCCGATCGTGGATGTCGGTGCCGCCGAAAGCGCGGCGAGCGCGGGTGCTGCCGCTCAAGGAGCGGCCGTTCAAGGCGTCGATGTAGAAGCCTTCGTCAAACCGGATACCTTCACCGACGTCAAACTGTCGCCGACCGGCGAGTTCTACGCCGCCTCGGTGCCGATGGAGGACGAGACCGCGCTGGTGATCTTCACCCGCGCCGATATGAAACGCACCGGCACCTTCCGGGTCGGCAAGAACAACCACGTCGACGATTTCTGGTGGGTCAGCCCGACCCGCGTGTTGATCGGCATGGCCCAGAAGTTGGGCTCGCGCGACGCGCCGATCCCCACCGGCGAACTGTTCGCGATCAATGCCAACGGCACCGGCGCCGACGTGCTGATCGGCTACCGCGTGCAGAGCCGCGGCGCCGGCACGCGCATCCAGCCGAAGAAGGTCGAGGACGTCGCCGGCTTCCTGGTCGACGACCTGCCGGCCGACGACAAGGGCGTGGTGATCTCGGTGCAGCAGTTCAGCGCCGACGCCTATACGCGCGCCGAACGCCTGGACACGATCACCGGCCAGCGCAACCGGCTTGCCATCGCGCCGGTACGCAATGCCCGCTACATGACCGACAACGCCGGCGTGGTCCGTTTCGCGCTCGGCTTCGGCACTGATCTGCGACGCAAGCTTTTCTACCGCGCAGATGAAAAAGCAGAGTGGGTTTTGCTGGGCTCGGATACCCAGGACGAGGTCATGGATCACCCGATCGGCTTCTCCGCCGACGACAGCGTGGCGTATTTCCAGAGTGAACAGACGCAAGGGCCGGACGCGATCGTTGCCTACGACCTTGCCACCCGCACCCGCAAGGAGGTCCTGCGCGACAAGACCGCCGATCCGGACCGCATCATCTACCGCAACAACACCCGCATCCCGGTCGGCGTGTTCTTCGCCGACGGCAAGCCGCGTACGGTGTTCTTCGACAACGCCTCGCCGGAAGCGCGGCAGTACCGCAGCCTGGAGGCAGCGTTCCCCGGCGATGCGGTGCGCATCACCTCGCAGAGCGCCGACGGCCAACTGGCCCTGGTCCAGGTCTGGAACGATCGAAGCCCCGGCGATCTGTTCCTGTTCGACAAGGCCAACAAGCACGCCGCACACGTATTGAGCCGCCGTTCCTGGTTCGACCCGGCCAAGCGCGCGCCGGTGCGCGCGATCAACCTGCGCGCGCGCGACGGCCTGCCCTTGTCGGGCCTGTTGACCACGCCGAAGGACAGCAGCGGCAAGTCCCTGCCGCTGGTGGTGATGCCGCACGGTGGACCGTTCGGCATCCAGGATGCCTGGCGTTTCGACGACGACTCGCAGTTGCTCGCCGATGCCGGCTATGCGGTGCTGCAGTTGAACTATCGCGGCTCCGGCGGCTACGGCCGCGCCTTCCTCGAAGCCGGCAAGCGCGAGTGGGGCGGCAAGATGCAGGACGACGTCACCGACGCGACGCGTTGGGCGATCGAGCAGGGTATCGCCGACCCCTCGCGTATCTGCCTGTACGGCGCGAGCTACGGTGCCTACGCCTCGCTGATGGGCGTGGCGAAGGAGCCGGCGTTGTATCGCTGCGCCGCCGGTTATGTCGGCGTGTACGACTTGCCGATGATGCACACCACCGGCGACATCCAGCGCCGCGGTTCCGGCGAGGCCTATCTGCGCAGCTGGCTGGGCTCGCCGGAAGCGCTCGACAAGGTGTCGCCGACGCGTTTGGCCGACCGCATCAAGGTGCCGGTGTTCCTCGCCGCGGGCGGCGAAGACGAGCGTGCGCCGATCGTGCACAGCGAAAAGATGGAGAAGGCCTTGCGCCAGGCCGGCGTGCCGGTCGAGACGCTGTACTACAAGACCGAGGGCCACGGCTTCTACCGCGAAGAACACCAGCGCGAGTACTACACGCGGCTGCTGGCGTTCCTGTCCAAGTCCTTGGGCGGCCGCCTCGCCGCGGCGCCGAAAGTCGACGCGGCGTCGACCGGCAAGAAGTAAGTCGAGCAACGCCTTGCCGCTGTACGGGTGAACGAAAACGGCGCCGCAAGGCGCCGTTTTCGTTGGCGAAGCCGGGTGAAACGCAGGGTGCTTACTTCACCCCGTGCATCCAGCGCCGCAGCAGCGGCGACAGCAGCAGGAACAGCACGCCCGATCCGATGCCGAGCCACATCAGCATCGAGAACAGTTCGGCGTAGTTGGCCGAGGCCGAGGCCATGTCGATCGCGCCGCCTTCGGGGATCTCGACCGAGGCGATCTTGGCGAACTGTGCGGCCAGCACTTCCGAGAACGCGGTGGCCAACCAGAACGCGCCCATCATCAACCCGACCACACGCGCCACCGAGAGCTGGGTCACCGCCGACAGGCCGATCGGCGACAGGCACATCTCGCCGACTTCGAGGATGAAATACGCCGCGACCAGGTACCACACGCTGGCCATCTCGCCGCCGCCCGATATCTTGGCCGCGGCCATCAACGGCAGGAACGACAGGCCGGCGAAGATCAGGCCGAGGGCCATGGTCACCGGCTTGCTCGGGTGGTGGCCGCGCCGCGCCAGCCACGGCCACAGCCACGAGAACAGCGGCGCCAGCACCACGATGAAGAAGGCGCCGAGATAGGTCAGCGAGCCGGCGGTCTGCGGCACCAGCACCACGTCGTGCGCGGTCGCCAGCGCCAGGCCGAGCGCGAGCAGGCCGACCAGGAGCTTGGCCAGTCCGTCGCGGCCACGGTCGCTGGCCATCAACGCCGCGACCATCAACGGCGGGCTCAGCGCCATCGAGAATGCCGACCAGGGCAGGGTCGGCGCGTACCCGCCGACGGCGAGGCCGAACATGTCCTTGGTCATCAGGCGGTCGTTGAAGGTCACCCAGGAGCCGTAGGTCTGCTCGTACAGGGTGAAGAAGATCAGCACCGCGAAGATCAGCACCACCAGCGCCAGCATCTGTTGGCGCTCGATGGCGCTGCACTGGCGGGCGATGAAGCCGAAGAACCAGACCAGGAACACCAGCAGGGTCGCCAGCATGATCGCCAGCGCCGCGGTGAAACTGAGGCTGCCGAGGGTCAGGGTGATCTTCGAGGCGATCTGGATCGTGCCCCACATCACCAGCACGCCGAGGGCGGTGCCGAGATAAATCCACACTTCGCGCGAGAACGGGCCGACGCGCTCGCGCAGGCGCGAGGGGTCGCCGGGTTCGGCATGACCGCGCAGATAGCGCTGGCCCCACAGGAACATCAACAGCCCGGCGACCATGCCGACGCCGGCGGCGCCGAAGCCGTATTTCCAGCCGTAGGTCTCGCCGAGGAAGGCGCAGATCAGCGCCGAGAACAGCGCGCCGACGTTGATGCCGGCGTAGAACAGGGTGAAACCCGAATCGCGGCGCGGGTCGTTGAGCTCGTAGAGCTTGCCGACGATGGTCGAGATGTTGGGTTTGAGAAAACCGACGCCGCTGATGATCAGCGCGAGCGACAAATAGAACACCTGCAAGGCGGTCTCGTCGCGCACCGCCACGCCGTTCACCATCTTGGCGGCGTGGCCCTCGTAGGCCATGCCCAGGTGGCCGAGCACCAGCAGCACGCCGCCGAGCACGACCGCCTTGCGCATGCCGAGGTAGCGGTCGGCGAGCAGGCCGCCGATCACCGGCACCGCGTACACGAGCCCGCCGTAGGCGCCGATCAGATCGTAGCCGGCGTCGTCGCCGAACAGGTGGTACTTCAGCAGATACAGCAACAGCAGCGCCTTCATTCCGTAAAAGGAGAAGCGCTCCCACATTTCGGTGAAGAAGCAGACGTACAGGCCCTTGGGGTGGCCGAGGAAGTCGTCGTTGCGCGGTGCGACCGGCGCCGGGTTCGAAATACTGCTTGCGGGCACGAGCGGATTCCCTACGGTCCAGGAGCGGGCCGGGAGGCGGGAGTATAGGGCGGGGCGGGCGGTCGAGGCCTCGGGGCGGGGCGTGAAGGGGAGGCGGCGCGGGAAAGGGAGGCGATGGAGGCCGCTCTCCCGACTGCGGCGGCCGCAGGGAGTGCAAAGCTGAGGGCCGGGGTGAGGGCGCGCATTAAGTTCGACCCTATCGGCCTGAGCACCCCATGCGCTTTCCCCGAAGAATTTAGGAAAATCCCGCCGCCGCCTCGCCCGCCCACCGCTTTTTGCCCAATCCCGCTTTTTGCCGCACTGCACTTTTACAGGGGCCGGCGGCGGATGCGATCATCGGCGGATTGCGTGGCGCCCGGTCCTTGCCGGCCGGCTCCGCACATACGCTGCCGCACTTGAACGATCACCCGCGATGGAGACGCCGATGGCCTCGTCCGCTACGCCCCAATTAACCTTCCGAGCCGTCCTGCTATCCGTCTTCCTGGCGGTGATCCTGGCAGCAGCCAATGCCTACCTGGGCCTGTTCGCCGGCCTGACCATCGCCACCGCGATCCCCGCCGCCGTCATCTCGATGGGCGTGCTGCGCCTGCTCGGCGGCGGCACGATCCTGGAGAACAACATCGTCCAGACCGGCGCCTCGGCCGGTTCCTCGATCGCCGCCGGCGTGATCTTCACGATCCCGGCGCTGGTGATCCTGGGCTACTGGCAGGACTTCCGTTATTCCTGGGTGCTGGCGATCGCCGGCCTCGGCGGCCTGCTCGGCGTGCTGTTCTCGGTGCCGCTGCGCCGCTCGATGATCGTCGAAGACCCGCTGCCGTTCCCGGAAGGCAAGGCCGCGGCCGAAGTGCTCAAGGCCGGCGAGAACCCGGGCCCGGGCCTGAAGATCTTGGCCCTGGCCGGCGGCATCGGCGCGCTGGTCAAGGTCGCCGCCGAAAGCGGTATGCGCCTGATCCCGGACAACGCCATCGTCTCCGGCTGGATGGGCAAGTACCTGGGCTTCATGGGCACCAACCTGTCGCCGGCGCTGCTCGGCGTGGGCTACATCGTCGGCCTCAACGTCGGCATCGTGGTGGTGTCCGGCAGCATCCTGTCGTGGCAGTTCGCGATTCC
>Ga0307406_10002311_pt1 | contig 10351 bp, 9 predicted proteins | sample 322Cmetagenome_3_FD_203706 | JGI IMG/M metagenome (GOLD analysis project Ga0307406, IMG submission 203706) | Maize rhizosphere microbial communities from greenhouse at UC Davis, California, United States - 322HYB-C-2 | ecosystem: Host-associated > Plants > Roots > Rhizosphere > Soil | place... | reverse complement strand
CCCTGTACGGCGGCGTGGCCGACGGCGGGGAGGGGCGCAACGCCGGCTACGCCCCGCCCGGCGTCGGCGGGCAGGACTGGGAGGTCCGCGCTTCGGCCGGCCGCTCCTTTGGACGGTCCCGGTGGATGTCGCGCGCGGCCACCGGCGGCTTCGTGACGCTGGAGGCGGCGCGGCGAATGCGCGGCGGCTTGCCGGACGAGACCCGCGTTGATGCGACCCTCGGCCTGCATTTCGGCGACAAATGGATGCTGCTGAACCAGGCCTACGGCGGGCAGGCCGACGACGGCGGGCCGCGCTGGTTGTCGGTCGAAACCTCCCTGGTCCGGCGCTTCGGATCCTGGAGTGTCCAGGCCGGATGGCGCGAGGCCGTGGCGGGACGGGAGACGCCGCGTTCGGGCGGTCCGGTCATCGGTTTATGGCGTCGCTTCTGACCGCGACGGAAAGCAGAACCCCGCCCGTTACATGAACTTAAGTTGCGTCGACGGCGAGAGCCGCTAAGTCGGCACGTCCCCAGAATCCCGGAGCGCCCGCCGCGTGGTCAAGCGTCACTTCTTCCTCGTCGCCGCGGCGATCCTCCTGGCCCTGATGGTCGGCGCCCTCGTGCTGCGCATGGCCTTCGCCGACGATGAGAAGGCCGGCGGACCGGGTGGCGGCCGGGGCGGACCCGGCGGCGGACGCGGCCAGGCCGTGTCGGAAGCCGTCGCCGCGCCGCGCGAGTTCAGCGACCGGATCCGCGTCCTCGGCGTCGCCCGCGGCCGGCGCTCGGTCAACATCACCTCCTCGACCAGCGAACTGATCACCCGCGTGATGTTCTCGGACGGCCAGCGCGTCGCCGCCGGCACGCCCCTGGTCCAGCTGCAGGCCCGCGAGGAAGACGCCAACATCGCCGACAACCGCGCCCAGGTCGCCCGCGCCCAGACCATGTACGAGCGCTACAAGACCCTGAACGAGCGCGGCTTCGCCTCGGCGGCCATGGTCGAACAGTATGAGACCGAGCTGGAATCGGCCCGCGCCTCGCTGGCCGCGGCCCAGGCTCGCGCCGGGGACCGCACCATCCGCGCGCCGTTCGCGGGCGTGCTGGGCCTCAGCACCGTCACCCCCGGCACCCTGGTCAATCCGGGCGCCGTCATCGCCACGCTGGACGACATCGACGTCGTCCGCGTCGACTTCCCCATCCCCGAGCGCTACCTGGCCGTCCTGCGGGCGGGCACGCCGATCACCGCCACCATCGACGCCTACGGCGACGAGGTCTTCACCGGCCGCATCGCCCTGATCGACACCCGCGTGAACGAGGCGACCCGTTCGGTCACCGCCCGCGCCGAAATCCCCAATCCCGGCGCCCGCATCCGGCCCGGCATGGCCGTCCGCGTCGCGGTCCAGCAGGGCCTGCGCCAGGGCATCGCCGTGCCCGAGGCCGCAGTCCAGTACGAAGGCGACGGCGCCTTCGTCTATCGCATCGCTAACGGCGAGCGCGGCTCCACGGCCCAGCGCGTCGTGGTCGAGACCGGCGCGGTCGAGGGCGGCTTCGTCGAGATCCTGTCCGGCCTGGCCAACGGCGACCGCGTGGTCGGCTCGGGCCTGAACCGTATCCAGCCCAACGCCCCCGTCCGCGTCGGCGGCGCGGGCGGGCGAGGCGGTCAAGGCGGAGGCCAGGGCGGCCGCGCCGCCGCTCCGGCCCAGGGCGCCGCCCGATGATGCTCTCCGACGTTTCCGTCCGCCGCCCCGTCATGGCGGCGGTGGCGGCGATCGTGCTGTGCGTGATCGGCGCCGCGGCCTTCTTCTTCCTGCCGGTGCGCGAACTGCCGGACGTCGATCCGCCGATCGTCTCGGTCAACACCAGCTACGCCGGGGCCTCCGCCGAGGTCATCGAAAGCCGGATCACCGAGCCGATCGAGCAGCAGATCGCCGGCATCCAGGGCGTCGAGCGCATCACCTCGTCCAGCCGCGACGGCCGCTCGAGCGTGAACATCGAATTCTCGCTGGACCGCAACATCGACGACGCCGCCAACGACGTGCGCGACCGCGTCTCGCGCGTGGTCGGCCGCCTGCCGGATCAGGCCGATCCGCCCGAGGTGGCCAAGGCCGACTCGGACAGCCAGCCGATCATCATTCTGTTCCTGCGCTCGACCAGCCTGAACCGGCTGGAGCTGACGGACTACGCCGACCGCTATTTGATCGACCGCCTGGCCACCGTTCCGGGCGCCGCCCAGGTCCAGATCTACGGCGAGCAGCGCTATGCCATGCGCATCTGGCTGGACGCCTCGGCCCTGGCCGCGCGCGGCCTGACCGTCACCGACGTCGAGACCGCCCTGACGGCCCAGAACGTCGAACTGCCCGCCGGTTCGCTGGAGTCCGGGCAGAAGGACTACACCGTCCGCGTGGCGCGCACCTACGCCCGCGCCGAGGACTTCCGCCAGTTGCCCATCGGCACGCGCGGCTCGGCCTCCAACGCGGCCGCTTCGAACAACACCAGCGGCCTGGCCACCAACAGCAACGCCCTGCCCAGCGGCGCCACCGGCGCCATCCAGGGCCAGGCGGCCTATGTCACCCGCCTGGGCGACATCGCCCGCGTCGTGGAAGCCCCCGCCGAGGACCGCCGCCTGTTCCGCGGCAACGGCGTCGACCAGATCGGTCTGGCCGTCACCCGACAGGCCCAGTCCAACGACCTGGCCATCTCCGACGGCGTGCACAAGATGATCGAGGAGATCCGTCCCAGCCTGCCCCCGGGCACGGAGCTGGTGGTCGGGTCCGACAACTCGGTCTTCACCAGCCACGCCATCGACGAGGTGTGGATCACCATCGGCATCTCCATGGCGCTGGTGGCCCTGGTCAACTTCATCTTCCTGGGCACCCTGCGCGCCGCCCTGATTCCGTCGATCGTGGCGCCCATCTGCCTGCTGGCCACCTTCATCGTCCTGGCCCCGCTGGGCTTCTCGCTGAACCTGTTGACCCTGCTGGCCCTGGTGCTGGCCATCGGCCTGGTGGTCGACGACGCCATCGTGGTGACCGAGAACATCCAGCGCCGCATCGACCATGGCGAGCCGCCGCTGGTCGCCGCCGAGCGCGGCGCGCGCCAGGTGTTCTTCGCCGTCGTGGCCACCACCGTGGTGCTGCTGGCGGTGTTCGCGCCGCTGCTGTTCCTGCCCGGCTATGTCGGCCGCCTGTTCGTCGAGCTGGCGGCGGCCATCGCCGCGGCCGTGGCCTTCTCGGCCTTCCTGGCGCTCAGCCTGTCGCCCATGCTGGCGTCCAAGATCCTGCGTCCGGCGCACAGCGGCGGCTTCGTCGCCAAGCGCGTCGACTGGGCCATGGACAAGCTGCGCGAGTCCTATGGCAACTCCCTGCGCGCCCTGCTGGGCACGAAGGTCGCGGTCGTGGGCGTGGTCGGCCTGATCCTGCTGGTCGGGGCCGGCGCGACGGTCATGTTCCTGACCCTGCCGGACGAACTGGTGCCGCCGGAAGACCGGGGCCGGGTGCAGGTCCGTGTCCAGGGGCCCGAGGGCGCCGGCTTCGACTACACCCGCCGCATCATGCTGGGCCTCGAACCCATCCTGGCCGAGTACAAGGCCAACGGCGAGGCCGACAGCTATCTGATCTCCGCCCCGGGCTTCGGCGGCGGCAGCTATAACTCCGGCAACGGCAGCCTGGTCCTGGCCGACTGGTCCCTTCGCCACCGCTCGGCCGACGAGATCGCCCAGGAACTGAACGGCAAGCTGCGCGGCCAGACGGACGCCCAGGTCAACGCCTCGGTGCCCGGCGCCTTCCAGCGCGGCGGCGGCAACTCCAACTCGGTCGAGATGATCGTCACGGGGGCGGAGTACGGCGACATCTACAACTGGCTGCAGCCCATGCTGGCGGCCTCGCTGGAGAATCCCGGCTTCTCGCGTCCGCGCCTGAACTATGAGCCGAACGCCCCGCGCCTGCTGGTCGACGTGGACCCCGAGAAGGCCGCGGCCCTGGGCGTTTCCGCCCAGTCCATCGGCCGCACGCTGGAGACCATGTTCGGCTCCCGCCGCGCCACGACCTATCTGAAGGGCGGGCAGGAGTACGATGTCATCCTGCAGACTCAGCGCGACAACCGGCGCAATGTCAGCGATCTGGAGGCCCTGTACGTCAACACGGGCTCCGGCCAGCTGGTGCCGCTGTCGGCGGTGGTCACGACCCAGACCTCGGGCGACACGCCTGACCGTCGTCGTCTGGACCGCCAGCGCGCCATCACCCTCAGCGCGGACCTGAACCCCGGCTACACCATCGCCGACGCCACCGCCTTCCTGACCCAGACCGCCGCCCAGCAACCGCAGGGCGTGGTCACGACCCAGTGGGGCGGAGCGGCGCGCGATCAGCAGGAGGCGGGCGGCGCCGTCGCCGCGGCCTTCGGCCTGGCCCTGCTGCTGGTCTTCCTGGTGCTGGCGGCCCAGTTCGAAAGCTGGATCACCCCGGCGGTGATCATGCTGACGGTGCCTTTGGCGGCCGCCGGCGGGCTGTTCGGCCTGGTGATGGCGGGCTCCAGCCTGAACATCTACAGCCAGATCGGCCTGATCATCCTGATCGGGGTGGCGGCCAAGAACGGCATCCTGATCGTCGAGTTCGCCAACCAGCTGCGCGACCAGGGGCGGTCGATCAAGGACGCGATCATCGAGTCCTCGACCCTGCGCCTGCGTCCGATCATCATGACCTCGATCGCCACCGCCTTCGGCGCCCTGCCGCTGGTGCTGTGGCACGGGGCCGGGGCGGGCAGCCGCCAGACCATCGGCGTGGTGATCTTCGCCGGGGCCATGTTCGCGACCCTGCTGACCCTGTTCGTGGTGCCCGTGATCTACGGCGTGCTGGCGCGCTTCACCAAGTCGCCGGAATACACCGCCCGCAAGATCGAGGAGTGGGAAGCGCAGGAGACCACCGCCAACGACACCGTCCCGGCGGCGGCGGAATAGGCGCCCTTCAAACCGCTGTCGTCATCCCGGGGGCGCTCGCAGAGCGAACCCCGGGACCCAGCGGCGCCGCGACGGCGGTGAAACACCGGTGTCGCCCGATAGGGCTGGCTGCGTCAGCTATCCGTGCTCCCGACAGCTTCGTGTTCGCGCGCCGCTGGGTCCCGGCCTTCGCCGGGATGACGATAGCTCTTAGTGAGCCGCCGGTACGGGCGCAGCCGCCGCCGCGGGCGGAACATACCCCGTCTCCACCTTCAGCCAGGCGATGACGTCGCGGCGGTCGGTGGCGTCCGGCAGGCCGGGGAAGGTCATCTTGTTGCCGGGCAGGAAGGTGCGCGGGTTCTCCAGCCAGTGATCCAGCTTCTCCGCGTCCCAGACGAAGCCGGCGGCCTTCACCGCGTTCGAATAGTTGTACTTGGCCGCGGTCCCGGCCTGACGCCCGAACACGCCGTACAGGTTCGGTCCGGTCATGTTCGGCCCGCCCTCGGTCACCGTGTGGCACGAGCGGCAGCGGGCGAAGACGCGGCGGCCGTTGTCCAGGTCGCCCTGATTATACGGGGCGGGCAGGGCGGCCAGCAGGACGGCCTTCTGCGCCGGGGTCAGTTCCGGCTTCGGCGGCGCGGCGGGCGCACCCGATCCGGACCCGCCGTCGCTACAGGCGGACAGGCCCAGCAGGGCGGTGGCGACAAAGGCGAGGCGAGTCATGGGAAGGCTCCGGAATCCGGGAGCAGTGATAGCCCAAACACCGGCCCGGACAACCGCCCTGCGACGCTTGGCCGGGGTGGACGCTGAGGTGTCGCTCCTGATAATCACTGTCAGGAAAGGCGCGCCTTTTTCGCGCCGGCGTTTCCACGAGTTCCATGTCTGACACCCTCAAACTGAGCGAGGCCCGCAAGGGCGCCCGCGGCGTCATCGTTCAGGTCGGCGAGCACTGCCACCACAAGGGCGACGCCGTCGAACTGGAGCGCCGCCTGATCGAGCTGGGCTTCGTCGAGGGCGCGCGCGTGGAACTGCTGCACGAGGGCCTGTTCGGCCGTGATCCCATCGCCATGAAGGTCGACGACATGCGCGTCGCCCTGCGCCGCCACGAGGCCGCCAGCCTGACGATCCGTCTCGACGGGACCGCCGCCTGATGGACATGCAGGTTCGCACGCCCCGCGTCGCCCTGGTCGGCAATCCGAACAGCGGCAAGACCGCCCTGTTCAACGCCCTGACCGGCGCTCACCAGAAGGTGGCCAACTACGCCGGCGTCACCGTCGAGCGGAAGGAAGGCCATGTCCGCACCGGCGAGGGCCGGGCGATGACCGTGCTCGACCTGCCGGGCACCTACTCCCTGCGCGCCCGCAGCCCGGACGAGGAGGTCACCCGCGACGCCGTGCTGGGCAAGCTGGCCGGAGAGGTTCCGCCGGACGTGATCGTGGCCGTCGCCGACGCCACCAACCTGCGCCTGGTCCTGCGCCTGGTGCTGGAGTTGAAGGCAGTCGGGCGTCCGATGGTGCTGGCGCTCAACATGTACGACATCGCCCAGCGTCAGGGCCTGCGCATCGATCTGGAGAAGCTCCAGGCTGAACTGGGCGTGCCGGTGATCCCGACCACGGCCACGCGCCGCCGGGGCATCGCCGAACTGATCGCCGCCGTCGACGCCGCCGCCGGGACCCTGTCGGCCACCGCCGAGAGCGAGTGGATCTCTCCTGACGCCGACGCCCTGCGCGGCAAGGCCCGCGAGGCCGAGCGCATCATGAAGGCCTGCGTCAAGCCGCCCGAGCGGCCGGACACCCTGACCGGCAAGATCGACGGCGTGCTGCTGCACCCCGTCGCCGGCCTGCTGATCCTCGTCGCCCTGCTGTTCGTCATGTTCCAGGCGGTCTTCACCTGGGCGACGCCGCTGATGGACGGCATCGAGGGCGTCCTGGCCGGCTTCGGCGCCTGGATCGCCACCGTCATGCCCGACGGCATCTGGCAAAGCCTGATCGTCGACGGCCTGATCGCGGGCGTCGGCGGGGTGCTGGTCTTCCTGCCGCAGATCCTGATCCTGTTCCTGTTCATCCTCCTGCTGGAGGACTTCGGCTACATGGCCCGGGCCGCCTTCCTGATGGACCGCGTCATGGGCGGGGCGGGGCTGCACGGCCGGGCCTTCATTCCACTGCTCTCCAGCTTCGCCTGCGCCATTCCCGGCGTGATGGCGGCGCGGGTGATCGATTCCAAGCGCGACCGGTTGACCACCATCATGGTCGCGCCGCTGATGACCTGTTCGGCGCGCATCCCCGTCTACGTCCTGATCATCGGCGCCTTCATTCCGAACGAGAAGGTGTGGGGCATGCTCAGCCTGCAGGGGCTGGTCATGTTCGGCCTCTACGCCGCCGGCATCGTCAGCGCCCTGATCGTCTCCTTCGTCATCCGCAAGATCTTCTGGAGGGGCGCGGTCGAGCCCTTCATGATGGAGCTGCCCGCCTACAAGCTGCCCGATCCCAAGAGCGTGGCCTTCAACCTGTGGCTCCGCGCCCGCATCTTCCTGGAGCGGGCCGGGCGGATCATCCTGCCGCTGATGGTCATCGTCTGGGCGCTGGCGACCTTCCCCTATCCGCCCGAGGGCGCGACCCAGCCGGCCATCGACTATTCCTTCGCCGGCATGATCGGCCGAGCGCTGGAGCCCATCTTCGCCCCCATCGGCTTCAACTGGCAGATGGTCATCGCCCTGATCCCCGGCATGGCGGCGCGCGAGGTCGCGGTGGCGGCCCTGGGCACCGTCTACGCCGTGGCCGATCCCGAGAGCGCCACCAGCCTGCTGGGCGCGACCCTGGCGTCGCACTGGTCGCTGGCCACCGGCCTGGCCTTCCTGGCCTGGTACATCTTCGCCCCGCAGTGCGTGGCGACGCTGGGCGTGGTCAAGCGCGAGCTGAACTCGTGGAAATGGATGTGGGTGATGGTCGTCTACATGTTCGGCCTGGCCTATCTGGCCGCCTTCGTGACCTACCGCCTGTCGGTGGCGCTGGGCGGGGGCTAGAACTCGATGCGGCAGCCGTGCTGGCCCTCTTCGTTGACGCCCCATTTGCAGTTGCCGGGGCCGAGCATGTAGGCGGCCACGGCTAGCGCGGCGATGCCGAGCGCCGTGAGGGCCAGCGACAGAACGTCGAGCACCTCCACGTCCGCGCTCGCCTTCAGGTGGGTGCGCATCGACGATCCCTGGACCAGGGCCCAGTTCTCCTTGATCCAGGCCGAGTGGCCGGTCCGCGTCCAGCCGGCCTTCTCCTTGTTCTCGACCTCTCCGCTCTCAGCCAGGGCGAAGACCTGACCGTCCGGCGAGACGCCCGTCAGGGCCACGGCGACGGTATAGTTGTCGCCGAAGAAGGTGCCGCTGTCCGAGCTGGCGACATTCCAGAAGAATTCGCCGTTGCTCGCCAGGGTCAGCCGGGTGTCGACCGTCACATCGCCGGCCTTGAGATGCGCGGTGAAGGTGCGGCTCTCCGGGCTGATCAGATTCATCAGCTCCCGCAGCGATTTGGGGGAGGCGGTCATCTTCGCCGCCGCGAATTTCTGCTGAACGCTTCCGGTGGCCCCGGCCGGGAATTTGAGGGCTGTCCTGACGCTGGTTTCCACCGCGGCCCCCTATTTGACCTTGGCTTTCAGCGCGTCGAGCTCGGCGCGCAGCATGGCCAGTTCCTTGCCGACGTCGCGGTTCTCCACCACCAGCCTGTTCGGGACGCGCACCTCGCCTTCGATGACGACGCCGCCGACATAGCCGCCGCCCCGGTTCACCACCAAGGTGTCGCCTTCCATGTGGGACAGGGCGAAATTGCTGCTGGGATTCTTGTCGTCGGGATGGACGGCGCTGAAATGCTTGGTGACGGGATCCTGCTTCATGAACGTCAGCATCAGATCCTGGGCCAGCATCCGGACCGAAGCCGTCCGGCCCAGGAAGTTGGCGCCCAGAATGGTCAGGGGGCGGATGTTGCTGGTCACGAAGGCCGACACCTCGCCATTCTGCGAAATGCTGAACTTGTCGTTGCCCGACCAGAGCCGGGCGGTGCCGCCCGATGCGTACCAGACCCATCGCTCGCCCGCGGGCGGCACATTCACGAACGCGCTTTCGCGATTGGAGAACGAGAAGCCGCCTCCGGCGCCGCCCGAATGGACCTCGTCGCCGGTGACGTGGAGAGAACGCTGGGGGTTCGGCTCGTTCACGCCAACGGCGCCCTCCGCCAGGATCGCAGAGTCCGTGAATTTGATATCCGTCATCGTATTCCCTTCCGCTCGCGGTCTAGAGAACACGGGTTTGTGGGCCCCGCAATGACACCAGTTGGTCACGCAGGTGGTGCGAATGGGATACGCTGAGCGCGAACGGTGTGTGGGTTTCTCGGGGCGGTGGTGCCGGCTGCAGGAATCGAACCCGCGACATCCAGTTTACAAAACTGGCGCTCTACCAACTGAGCTAAGCCGGCGTCCCGCTTGACGGGCGGCCCTTATGCTGGCGCATGGGGCGGGACGCAAGCGGGGTCGATACGTGCCGATATCCTTTCCACACATCGCGCCGGTGCTGATGCTGGTCGCGTCCAACGTCTTCATGACGCTGGCCTGGTACGGCCACCTGAAATTCGGGTCCAAGCCGCTGTGGATCGTGGTGATCGTCAGCTGGGGCATCGCCTTCTTCGAATACTGCCTGGCCGTGCCCGCCAACCGCATCGGCCATCAGGTCTATTCGGCGGCCGAGCTGAAGACGATGCAGGAGGTCATCACCCTGATCGTCTTCGCCGTCTTCTCGGTGACCTTCCTGGGCGAGAAGCTGACGATGAACCACGCCGTCGGCTTCGCCCTGATCATCGCCGGGGCGTGGTTCATCTTCCGCGGGCCGCTCTAGGCCCTCGGGTCAGGCCTTCTTGCCGATCTTCAGCCCGCCGATGATCGCCCCGCCCAGCAGATAGATGACCAGCAGGTGGCTCCAGTCGATGTGGATCAGGCGGATGTCCGAGGTCTGGTAGATGAAGTTGTAGGCCGAGGTCATCAGGGCGAAGCAGACGCAGGCGACCAGGCCGATCTTCAGCCCGCCTTTCCAGCCCGCCGACCCCTCGCGGGCGATGAACCAGCCCAGGCCGACCATGGTGATGAAGGTCTGGACCAGGCCGGCCAGCATCCACATCGGATCCCCGCCTTCGCCCGTGACGCCGGTCAGGGTCTTCCACTGCGCCTCGAAGATCACGCCGTACCACAGGAAGCCGACGAAGAAGGCGACGATCGTCGCCACCAGGATGCCCGGCCAATTTAGCTTGCCCATTGGATGCCCCTCCCAAGGCCGCGGATGAATCCGCTGAAGGAGGAAGGCTACGCTTGCGCCGCCCGGCGTCAATGAACGCCGTTCACTCCAGTTCGGCGGCGATGCGGTCCGCCAGGGCGCGCAGCGCCTCGGTGTCGGCCATCGGCGCATGGCCGTG
>Ga0307406_10002308_pt1 | contig 10354 bp, 21 predicted proteins | sample 322Cmetagenome_3_FD_203706 | JGI IMG/M metagenome (GOLD analysis project Ga0307406, IMG submission 203706) | Maize rhizosphere microbial communities from greenhouse at UC Davis, California, United States - 322HYB-C-2 | ecosystem: Host-associated > Plants > Roots > Rhizosphere > Soil | place... | reverse complement strand
GCCTTCTCAGCAGCCGTCCAGCCAGCGGGAGGGGCATTGGTGACCGTTTGAGCGGCGACCTCGCTTGCCTTCGCTGCGTCCGTGGACGGTAATTCTTGTGCCGCTGCTACCTTTTCGGGAGCGGCTGGTGTTTCTGTCTTCGCAATGAACTTGCCGTCCGGGCCGCGCTGCCGCCCATCCGAAGATGCCTCTTTCCCGGCCTCATTGGCGGATGATACCTGATCCACCACGGAGGGTTCTGGTTCATTTCCTGCGTCGTTCGAACTGGTTTCGGCGGATGATCCTTGCGTTTCATCTCCAAACGCGGCCTCAATCTCGCTGCGGAGCGAGTCATCGGGTGCAGTCAGTTCGCCTTCAATCGGCATGCGGTTTCCCTAACAGCGCCTCGGGCGCGACATCCTTTAGCTTTTGCAGCGGGCGTATCTGCACCTGAACGTCGTGTAGCATGCATCCAACGGCACACGCGGCTTTCAGCCGGATAGCATTGGCCTGCTTCAGTTCGTTCAACGTCAACGTAAACCCGCCGATCACTTCACACGCCTGCGGGCCCATCTGCTTCGGTGCCTTGATCTGCACGCCCATCGAGCCGCCAGTGCTGTCCCACACGGGAAGCGGCGCGATGATCTCGGCTCCGTTGAGCCGTTTCGCTTCGTCCATGCAGATGCGCTTGACGGTATCGACGATGCTCATAAACCAAGTTGCTCCATCGCGATGGATATGTCCCTGCGTCGTGATTCACTGTCAAGGCCAGTGGCCACGCGGCGGTCGACAAGCTTTTCGTTGCCGACCTCGACGCCGCCCTTGGCTCGCGTGACTTTCCGAAACTCACTCTTCGAGTCCATCATCTGCCCCGTGCAGGGGTGAACTAGCGCGTCCATGGTGTCGGAGATGACGCCACGCACGCGGCCGGTATGCTTCGGGGGCGCTAAGTGTTTCGGCACCAGTTTCCCGTTGCGATAGACCCAAGTCCCTGTCTTAGCCAATTGCGCCGCTCCACTGATGATTTGGGATTCTGCATCGCAGTATTTCACATGCGAGCGAATCGACCAGAATATTTGGCCGCGCCGAGTCGGCGGCCAACATCGCCCGATCCCGAACGTCTGCAGTAAACTGCTCTCCTATTTCGCGACGATATTTCAGCGTCAAATCAATAATCTCCCCGAGATCGTCTAGCGTCATGCGCTTGCTCCGTTAACTGGCGCCTTCGCTTTCTTCTCGGCCACCTTCGCCTGCATCTCGGCTGAATGCTCGATGCTCTCGGCTTTCACATCGGCCGAATGTTCTTCAGCTTCTGCCTTGATCATCGCGGTCCGCTCGTTGAGCTGCGACTGCAGCGCGGCATCGCGCTCTTTCAGGCCCATCATCCGCTCTTCATGCTCGAACTGCATTTGCATTTTCTGCCGTTCGATATCCATCTTCTCGCGTTCCATCTGCAGTTCGGCGGCCTGCTTCTCCCGGTCAAGCTGGAATTCCTGCTGCTTCATGGCCATGTCCTGGTCGGCCTTCTGCTTGTCGATCAGGGCTTGCGCTTCCATGCGTTTGTTTTCGTTGGCCTGCTGCTCACGCATCATTTCCGCCTTGATCTGGTCAGGCGTCGGAGGCGGCGGCGGTTTCGGCTTGGCGGCATCCCGCGTCATGTCGTCGATGAACTGCTCGAACGCGGATTCGATGTCCCTGGACGCCTTGAAGCCGCGCAGGAAGAACATCAGCAAGCGGGCCAGCAATGGCTTCAGTTCCGGGGACTGCGCGCCGGCCTCGATCGCCTGTGGCAGGAATTGAGAGATCGCGCCCATCAATTGGGTACGGGCTTCCTGCATCTGCTGCTGATCGGGCTCAACGATCGAATCCGTCTCGATATCGATCCGGAAGCCGCGGAGCTTGTCATTCCGTAGCAGTGCAACAGCCTTCTGGAACATTTCAGAGGCTTTTTGCATTGCCAGCATGTTCGGATCAGGCGGCGGCGCCATCATGCCCGGCATCGGCCCGCCCCCGGATGAGGATGCCGGACCGGGGACGGGCGCGCCAACAGCCGGAGCAACTGCGGCTGGAGCTTCGAGTGGGGGGCCGCCGTTATGGCCCATCATGGGAGCCATCGGTGGGGATTCTGGAATTTCCGGCGGCCACTGTTCCTTGGCGTACTGCTCAAACCCGGAAATCTCAAACAGCGTCATCGGATCGAAATGCTCGGCGATGATCTCGCCCATGATCCGCAGCGTATCCCGCGCGAACCTGGCAACCTCGGCCTGCATGTCGTTGAGCCGCATCGAGGCGAATTGCCCCTTGATGCGCTGCTCCGTGGCTGTCTTGGCCCCGCCTTGCGAGGATCCGCGAACGATGTCCGAAATCCCCGTGACTTCGTACAGAACCTGCTTGGTCCGCTCCCGCGCGTCGTACAATTGAATCAGGGTTGCTGCCATATCCTTGATCGGCAGCAGCCAGATATGCCCCATGCCGTTGGCGCCGGCCTTGGACGAGAACTCCGCCATGTTGTCGCAGGGGACGAGCTCGTTCTCAAACCCCTCTTCGAACATGCGCTTGAGTTCGCCGACCGAGGCATCGTAAACGCCGCATGTCTTGATCGTCTTGACCAGATTGGTAATGCGCGTGGTCAGGTCGTCGAGCTCGTTGGCCTGGTCCTCGTATTCCACATAGTCAGGGATTGGGATCAGGCTGTCGTTGGTCAGCGTGGCGAATAACGGCCGCGGGACGGGCCAGAAGCCTTCGAGCCCGAGAGGATCATCCTTCTCGTCAAGAAGTTTGTCCTTGTAGGACTCGGCCATCCAGTAGACCTTGCGGGCCTGCTTGTCCCAGATTTCCCAGACTTTGGCCCGCCGCTGCTTGGTGTTGCCTTCGGTCGATTGGCCGACCGCGGACGACGTGGTTTCGACCGGCGACCAGTCCAGCGTCGGTTCCTTGCCGACATCTCCGAACCGCTTCACCAACTCTTTCCGGGTCATGTAGACCCGCTTGCCGACCCACCAGACCTCTTCCCACGTCCTTGCCGGCGAGGTCATGAAGTCGCGCCAGTCGATGTAATCGACCACTACGGATTCGTCGGCGACCTGCTCTTGAGGCACATCTGACGGGCTGGGCGCTACTCCAGCTCGTGGGCCTTCAGCCGGCAAGGGCAGCCCATCCTTCTCTCCATTCACCGTCTCCGACCGCATATCGCTGGCCGGATATCCGGGCTTGCCATTAAGAGCGGGTCTGCTTTCCCCGCCGCCGTCAGATGTTTCCTGCGTCTTCCCTGGCATCGGCGTAAACTTCGGCTCATACCGAATCCAGACCACGCCACGGCCCGGCAGGAGCCTGTCCAGCACGCCTTTCTTCAGAGCAGAGAGATATGTTCCGTCGTCCAGCTCATAGGACAGCGTGCGCTCAAGGATGACCGAGGCTGTGCGGCCCACATCATCGCGGTCCAGGTAGCGCCGCTCGACAACCGGCTTGGGCGATTTGGCGAACAGCGCCGGCATGAGCGTCTGCACGTTCGACCAGAGGATGTTGAACCGCGCGCCCTCAAGATCGTCCGAGTTCTCGGAAACATCGCCACGTTCAGCCCGGTAGCGCTTGACTATGCGCTTTGACCTTGTGTGCCATTGGTCGAAACCCTTGGCTTTGCGGGCAAGCTCAAGCTCGTCATTCCAGCGCTGCCATGCAGACTGTTCCGGGCTGTCTTCGTTGTCGCGCTTTTCGGCCATTTACGCGAATGCCGACTTGATGCGGTAGGCGTTTTTGGCGACCGAAAACACGGCTTCATGCTCGGCCATCTGCTTGCGCAGCGCGGCATTGTCCGCAATCGCGGCATGTGGAATCCATTCCCCGCTTTGGAACAGATCAAGCCATTCGGCGTCTGATTTTTGCTGCATTTCTCGCCTCGCATAGTGGCGAGAATCTTTTATGCGAGGCGGTTTTGATTTGTATAGGGGCTAACGCTTGCCGTCGATGAAGTTCGCAAGCGCCTGGATGGCAGAACTGTTGCGCTTCAGGGCTTTCTGGATTCCGCCGGTCGTATTGAGATCCTCAGGCGCCGGATCCCAATCGTGATCTTCATTCACTTTGGCCAGCACTTCGTTGGCGGTCTTGGGTGCCGCCACCTTGTCAGCAGCCAGCTTGTCGCTTGCGGCCTTGCTGTCTGCAATCGACTTATCGCTTGCAGCCTTGTCTGTCGCGGATGTCATGACAGTAACTCCTTGGGTGGGGAAGGCTCATGAAACGCATGCAGACTCCGTTCGTTCCATTACATCCTGCGGCGCTTCATCCGCTTGCGCTCTTTCCAGAGGTCTTCCATCGTAACACCTTGCATGCCCGGTGGAAGTGCTTCAGGCCCGCCAACCACGATCGCCTTGTCCTGTCCTTGCGGCTCAACAGGCACGATCTCACGATAAGCCATCGCGAGATACCGGAAAGCGTCCGCAGGATGGCTCGTCCAGTCGTGCAATGGCTCGTCACGGAATTTCTTCTTCTTGTCGTCCCATTCGGATTGATACTGGCGAAGCGCTTCCAGCCCATTAGCGCATCGTGTCTCGTCAAACCAGCAGCGATGCAGGATCTGCCGAACCGCTGAAATGCCGTCCTGAATCGAGTGCTGCTTGACGACCTTGACGCGTGACTGACCGAACTGCTCGGCCATGACCTCTATTCTTTGTTTAGCCTTGAGGGTGTCTGCATCCCAAGAGCCCTGTTCCCTGACTGTCGCGTCATGCGGTACGTAATTAATTCCAAGTCTGAAGCCCTCCCCTCCACGGGCTCGGTCTTCGGTGTCCCAATAGTGGATTCGTCGTTTGACCTCATCTGCGTAGTGTTTAATTCCGTATCCATGGGCTGTATAATAATCAATAATTTTGATCTGCCCTCGCCCAGCAGCACTTGGAACTGCTTGCCAGAACCAAATGGGGTTACTGTCACCAACTCCGAGGTCCCAAGCTGTGTGAATAGGAACTCCAGGAGTCGGTTCAACGTCTGTGATTCGTCCTTGTTGTTCGGCACGCGCTAGCTCCTTCCCGTAATACGATCCCAGAATAGCTGCTTCAAACGAACACCAGTATTCCTGCTGTATCAGCGCTTCAGCCGCTTCTTCCCCGAACAGCGAGACGTAGCCTGCCTTGGCTTCAGCGATCTGCTCATGCGTTACCTGGCCGGTGTCGTCTACGGTCAAGACTTGGGAGAACCACGTCTCTGGCCGCTCTCTGGCCATTTTGAGCATGCCGTGGACGTGGTTGCGTCCTCTTGGCGTCGTGATGAAATCGGCCCATCCGCCGTTTTCGAGAAGAATCGGTTGAAGCAAGCCCCAAGCGGATGGGTTAGAAATTGCCCACTCGGAGAATGCAATTCCGAGAGGAGGCGCCCCCACGAGACTATCAGGGTTATCGGATCCAACCACACGATAGACGGAACCAGTTTTGAATTCGACAACCATCGAACTGTTGTCAGTGCGCTTCCTGATCTCCATCGGGAATACTTCATCGATGCGCTTCTTTCCGGTGTGAGGGTTGACCGCTTCCCAGATCGCTTTCCGTGCCTGTTCATAATGCGGCAGGCAATGCCAGTAGTTGGCCGGCCGGAGCTGTGACGCAACTGCGAACTTCTGCAGGCTCAGTTCGTCCTTTCCTGCGCGTCGATGCCAAACCAACAGCGACCGCTTGATGCCCTTTTCCCATGCTGTCCATGCCGGCATTTGATAGGGACGAGGGCGCCAGCCGTTCGCTGGGATGATGATCCTAGGCACTAAAAACGAAATCCTTGCCGTCTCAGCATCGTGTCAACCTGGCTATTCAGGTCATCTTTCCACTCCGCTAAATCATCTTCGTCGAACATCGGCTTGTGCTTCGTGCCTGAGTTCCTCGGCCCCTGCCCGAGATAGGCCCAGCGCACCAGTTGAACGGCTGGAACGCCGACGATCTCGCTGGCTTGTTCTGGGGTGAGGATCATGACCAAAGTACAGATAATTCTGGTTCGATCGGTCGGTATCGAGCATGATAAATCCATGGCTGGAAAGCATCCTGATAACTTTCCATCACGCCGAAAAACATACCCCAATGTGAAATGCTCATTCGCCCTCTCCCGTGAACTTCTGCACCACGACCTGCAGCTGCCCGCCGTCTGCGCCAGTGATTTGCATGGGAAGCACCTTGCCGAGCAGCGCCATAAACGGCCCCGGGTTGATCTTGGCCTGGATTTCCAGATAGCCCTCGATCCCATTCTCTCCGCCTGCAGCTTCAGCAGCTCGCAATACAGCATCCTTCAGGAGCGCCGTTGTCTTGTTCGGCGAACCTTTCCGTCTACCGCCCGTTTTCTTGCCCTTCATGGTCTAGATATGTCCGTTTTAGATTGATTTGTCGCGATAATAGATGACTTTCTGCATCTATTCTGCCTGAGTAGACGGCACAAACCCTCGCTTCAATTGCGCTACCAATTCATCGAGCCCCTTCGCAATCCTTGCCTTGGCTTCCGGATCGACTTTCGGCTCAGGTAACCGCTTACGGCTTGCACGCGCGATGCGATCCTGTTCCGTATAGAATTCCTCCTGCCATTCGTCCAAATGCTTTTTGAACTTGGCGAGGTTCGGATACTGCACTTCAGCGGCCAAGCCGCGAGATGGGCTAATCGCCCTTCCCAGAACCGCTGGCGGATAGTTCGACAAGATCTCCACCAAACCGGCCGCGAACGCTTTCGGGTCCATCGCCGGGATCGTGTCGTAGAAGCCCAGGATTTGCTTCGCCGCTGCCGCCGCTGATAAATTTACCGATGTCATCGAGGATATCCCTTCCAGTCTGCCGCTCCTGCTGGTGATGCGTCGTCGGCTTGGCTGCCGGCGGACCACGGCAGATCGCTGCCACGTATTCGGTCGGGTTCTGCTTCTGGGAAGCCTGCTCGATCGCGGCCCTTGCCAGCGAGACGTTCCCGCCTTTGGCTTTCAAAAGCTTTCCAATGAGGCCACCAGCCCCCTTGCCAAGCACTTCCCTTCCTCGAACAAAATACTCGCGTTCGGGAATCGAAGGATCGGGCGGCGCGTCAGCGCCAGAAGCTTTAGCTTCTGAATTATTCCTTTCCCCTTCCTTTCCCTTCCCTTCCACTTGGAATTGCTTAAGTGGCGTGGGTGACGTGTCATCAACGCGTGCCTCACGCGTCAAGTCTTTGTAATTGCTTGGGTCAGGAATATCTGATGGCTTCTCGCGGTTGTTGATGACTTGGTGTTGTTGCCAACTCGGAATATGGCCGTAATGCTTACCTTCAACCGTATATTTCACGATAAAGCCACGCGTCATCAACGCGTCGAGCACGCGTGAGAAGTCCGCGTCATCGTATGGCAGACAATCGAGCTTGAGTTGCCGCGGCGACCAACGGAAGCGTCCTTCCCGATCTGCGGCCGTCCACAGTCCGGCAAAGGCAATGCGCAATGGCAGACCAGTTTCCCGCTCGGCTTCGTACAAAGCTTCGTGTCGGAAAAATTCCGGCTTTATGGTACGGATTCGCGCCACTAATCGGTCATCCCCAATGCGGCCATGTAGGCGTCAACGTCGGCCTGAAGCTCGGCTGCCTTCTTGGCGTCGGCGCGTTGCTTGCGGACGATCGCCCGAAGGGCGGTTGGGTTGAAGCCGTTGCCCTTGGCCTCCGCGTAGACGTCGCGGATGTCGTCCGCGATGGTCTTCTTTTCGTCCTCCAGGGTGTTGATCCTGGATATGACTGACTTAAGCTGATTGTCGCCCGGAACTTGCATGTGCATCCTCGGTTGGTGGTGATGGAACGCGGTTTGCCGGGTACACTGGCATCTTGTCGCTCAGCCATTCGACCAATGAATGGTTGGGCTTGTCGAAATCGGGCATGATGTATGCCCAGCCGCAGTGGTAGTAGCGTTCGAGCTCTGCCGTCAGAACGGACTGGCGCAGCCGTTCGATCATATCGCCCTCTGCAGGAATAGCGGCGGGGGCTCGATGGCTTCCATGAAGGCTTGCTCGTCAAGCACGAAGCGGCTTTCCAGCTTGAGAGCGCCGACGAAGATTTCGCCTATATGATTGGTAGCGCCGGCATCCTCAGGGTTCCAATCATTGGATGCCGGCGCCGTCTCTGCCGCGGGAGGCTCGGCAGAAAGGAATGCGTTGGGGAGAGCGTTCTTCATGCCGCCCTCCGATCCTGCTTGATCTCGCGCTTGAGCTGCTTCACGATCAGCGCGCGCAATTCCAGTTCCAGCTTCACCCGGAGATGTGAGCGGGGCTTGGCTGCCCTCAGTCTGGCGGCGGTTTCTACGATTTGATGTGCGATGTTCCTCATGCCCTGACCTCCAGAAGCGTCTTGCGGAAGTTAAGCCGGCGCATCCACCTGGCGCGGGCCTCGGTCACAGCCTCGGTGTTCGACCGGGCGTTCATCTTCGATAGCCATGCGTGCTCGGGGCAATAAGAACTGACCTCATCGTTCAGCCGGCCGCAGAACGTGAATGGGCCGTCCCCGAATGGGTAGCGGCAGTCTCTCGGCTCAAGCTGTTCAAGGGTGAGGTGGCGCGGCTCGATCTCGGCGCAGCGCAGCCGGATCTCTTCAACGCGGGGGGCTGGCTTGACGGTCTGGATTCGCTCGCGATCCCGCTTGCGGGGCTTTGGCGGGGCCTTCATCTTGGGCGGGGCTTTCACCCGGAGCCTGAACCCCTTCCCGCATACTGCGTTGCGGGAATAGTTCGTGTTGAATTGCTGGTTCAGCGCGACCGCGATCTCGGCATATGATCTACCCGTGGCGAGCATTCGTATCAGCACATCGGCCTGCGCGTCCGTCCACACCGAATTGACGTGCACTTCCATTCAATCCCCCATGATTTCAGGTGCTATCTCGATTGCTAAGAGCGCGCGCCGCTTCGAGGAACGCATCAATCTCGTTCCGATGGAAATCCGGATCGACGTTGGCAAGCGCTTGAGCGCGCCGACTAAAAAAGTTCGCAACAACTGCCGCATCGCGCTTTGCCTCTTCAATTTCGGCCTGCTGCCGCACAGCTTTGGCCGCCAAATGTTCTGGGTCGGTAATTTCTTCGTTCCACAATGACCGTGCCGTTCGAAATGAAATGCCGGCAGCCATGGCAATCCTGGACAGCCACCTCGGCAGTTCGCCGTGCATCGGCGGCCTTCCCGCCATGGTGATCATTGCTTCACGCGCGCTCATTTTGGACGACTTCTCCAGCATTTGGCTTTTTCCTCTGACATGTTGAGACCATGGCTAGAGGCACACACGACAACGACAACGAACCGCTAAGCTTTGTTTCGCTCCAGGCTGCCACCCGGAACGTGACGCGATATCTAGGTCTTGACGAAAAGAAGGACGAACACAGCGAACGCGATCCCGCATCCCGTGGCGCTGACGAGAAGAAACGCGCCGAGGAGCGCGAATACATCGAACACCGCTTGGAGAAGCTTCGAGCGTGGGAAAGGAAGATCAGCGGGAGGAATTAAAATGGAATCGCTCGGTGCGTAATTGCCGAGTGTAGCGGGCGCGTCGGTGCTTAAGCCCCCAAGGCCGACGCGCTCGCTCATGGATCTGCGCCAATGCATCATCGCCTCGCAATGTTTGTGATGTTTACGTTCATCAGGTCAGCCCCCCTGACCGTCCGATCACATTTGTCGGATGCCCGACAGAATCTTGATGCAACCTCGTCGTTGTTCTGTCATAGTTTGAAACCTGCCGATGCCGGGGGGTTTCATGTCCGACGAAGAACTGTTGGCGCAGTCCGCCAACCTGCAGCCCGTGTACGTCGATGGCTTTGGCGCCTTTCGGAAGGTGAACGGAGTTCTGCGCTGCGTCGGCTGGGTGATCGATGCCGGCGCGCAGTTGAATTTGATTTGTTCCCTGACAGGCGCCGAGCAAAGCAACCGCGCCGCGCGTCATGCGCTCGACGGCAAGGCCGTCGCTTGCGTGCATATCTGGAACGGGGTGAGCCTGCGTCATTGAGCGGGTTCCGTTATCTTCACGAACTTCTTCATGTCGATCCCGGTGTGCGTGTGAAGACGCGCAGCGAGTTCGAGCGACGGCTCGTTTTTCCAGTTCTCGATCTCGGAAAGGTGCGACTGCGTACAACCGACTTCATCGGCGACCGATTGTAGCGATCGGTTGCCGTTGGCCTTGCGCCAGTGGAAGAGCGGATGGGTCTTATCGGGCTTTGCCATGCCCCCTTATAACCCATGGTGATAATCACCGCAAGTGATTTTATCACCGGCAGCCGATAGACCTGAAATGGCACCTGTTTTCAATGGCGGGATGAAGAAACCGCTCCCACGTAACCGATTCCGGCCCACCTTCATCAGGCAATGGAGGGAGTTCCGGAACCTCAACCAGGATCAGCTCGCCGAGCGGCTCGACATGACCCAGAGCCACCTCTCCA
>Ga0307406_10002307_pt1 | contig 10356 bp, 8 predicted proteins | sample 322Cmetagenome_3_FD_203706 | JGI IMG/M metagenome (GOLD analysis project Ga0307406, IMG submission 203706) | Maize rhizosphere microbial communities from greenhouse at UC Davis, California, United States - 322HYB-C-2 | ecosystem: Host-associated > Plants > Roots > Rhizosphere > Soil | place... | reverse complement strand
CCTACCTGCCCATGTCGCCCTCTGGTGCGCTGGTCGCCGTCCTCCTGCCCCGCCCCGCCGCGGCCGGGGCGGTGGTGGCCGCCTGGGAGGCCGGCGAGGCGGTCCTGCCGCTGGATGGGGCCGCGCCGGCCCCGGAGCTGGCCGCCGTCCTGGCCGCCGCCCGCCCGACCCACCTGGTCGACGGCGACGGGCGCCGGGCGCTGGCGGGGGGCCGGCCGGCCGAGGCGGGGGTGGCGGCGGTGGTGGCCACCTCGGGTACCGGCGGCGCCCCCAAGCTGGTCGAGCTGGGCGCCGACGCCATCGCCTGGTCGGCACAGGCCACCTCCCGGTCCCTGGACGCCGGGCCGGGGGACCGCTGGCTGTGCTGCGTGCCCACCCACGGGGTGGCCGGGCTGGCGGTGGTCGCCCGGGCCTGGCACACCGGCCTCCCGGTCGAGGTCCACGACCGCTTCGACCCCGCCGCCGTGGCCGACGCCGCCGGCCGGGCGACCCTGGTCTCCCTGGTCCCGGCCCAGCTCCGCCGGCTGCTGGCCACCGGCGACCACGCCGCCCGCTTCCGCCGCGTCCTCCTCGGCGGCGGCCCCATCCCCGCCGACCTGGCCGCCGACGCCACCACCCGCGGCATCCACCTGGTCCGCACCTACGGCCTGACCGAGACCTTCGGCGGCATGGCCCACGACGGCCACCCCCTGGAGGGAGCCGAGGTCAGGACCGACCCCGAGGGCGAGCTGCTCATCCGGGGGCCGATGCTGTTCCGACGCTACCGGGGCGACCCGGACCGGACCGCGGCCGCGCTGCGCGACGGCTGGCTGCACACCGGCGACCTCGGACGCCTCGGCCCCGACGGCCGGGTCGCGGTGCTCGGCCGTCGGGACGACCTCGTCATCTCCGGTGGGGTGAACGTCCATCCGGACGAGGTGGAGGCGGTGCTGGCGACCCACCCGGGGGTCGCCGAGGTGGCCGTGGCCGGCCGGGCCGACCCCGAGTGGGGCCAGCGGGTGGCCGCGTTCGTCATCCCCCGGGACCCCCGCCGGCCGCCGACCCTCGACGACCTTCGCGGCCATGCCCGCGAGCGGCTGGCCGCCGCCAAGGCGCCCAGGGAGCTGGTCCTGGTGCCCTCCCTGCCCAGGACCCCCTCAGGCAAGCTCCTGCGCCGGCTCCTTCCCGGCGGCGAAGCCCACGTAGACGCTGGCCTCGGGCGTCACCTGCCGTAGGTGGCCGAGCACGCGCCGCCACAGGAGCCGCTCCAGCTCCTCCAGCCGGGCGTGGACCTCCTCGGAGGTCACAACCCCCTGCTCATGGCCCTGCCAGACCGCGGCCAGCTCCAGCTCGACGAAGGCCGTGCGGCGCTGCTCGTCGGTGTTCACGACATGCCCCCCAGGTGTCGTCGGTGCGAGCCAGATTCTTCCACATGAGCGATACGAGGGGAACGAGAAGATCGCAGAACTCACGGTTTGGTGGCCACCGTTACCATAGGATTCTCGGGGGCCGTGCATGAGCGGGCCCCCGGCGGCCTTGGAATCGAGGTGACGAGTGGGGTCTGAGGTCGACCGCGCCGTGCCCGACACCGCCCCGGCACCCGGGACGGGCGGCCCGGCTGCGCCGCCGCGGCCGCTGGGCCGCCGGGTGCGCGCGCTCGCCGCCCGCTCCATGCACCCCTTCGGCCACGGACCGGCCAACCAGACCCCGCTGGAGGCCCTGGTCGCCGCCCACCGGGCCGCCCATCCCAGGGCCGACATGCGCCTGCTCAACCAGGCCTACGAGGTCGCCGAGCGCGAGCACCGGGGCCAGCAGCGGACCAGCGGCGAGCCGTTCATCACCCACCCGGTGGCGGTGGCCCTGATCCTGGCCGAGCTCGGCATGGACACCACCACCCTGGTCGCGGCCCTGCTCCACGACACCGTGGAGGACACCGGCTACACCCTGGAGCAGACCCGCGAGGACTTCGGCGACGAGGTCACCCACCTGGTCGACGGGGTGACCAAGCTCGACAAGATGGAGTTCGGCCAGGCCGCCGAGGCCGAGACCATCCGCAAGATGATCGTGGCCATGGCCCTCGACCTCCGGGTGCTGATCATCAAGCTCGCCGACCGGCTCCACAACATGCGCACCCTCAGCTTCCAGCCGGCCCACAAGCAGCAGCGCACGGCCCGGGCGACCCTGGAGGTGCTCGCGCCCCTGGCCAACCGGCTCGGGCTCCAGGTGGTCCGCCGCGACCTCGAGGACCTGGCCTTCGCCACCCTGCACCTGGCGGAGTATGACGAGATCGTTCAAGTCATCGACTCCCGCGACCCCGGCCGCCGCGAGCACGTGGCCATGCTGGTCCGCCAGGTCGCCTCGGACCTGCGCTCGGCCAAGATCAAGGCCGCGGTCAGCCCCCACCCCCGCCACTACTACTCGATCTACCAGACGATGCTGGAGCGGGGCAGCCGCGAGATCCACGACCCCGACCGGATCCTGGTCGTGGTCGCCGGCGGCCCCAGCGACTGCTACATCGCCCTGGGGGCGGTCCACGGGCGCTGGCACCCGGTGCCGGGCCGGTTCAAGGACTTCATCGCCGCCCCCAAGCTCAACGGCTACCAGTCGCTGCACACCACCGTGATCGGCCCGGGCGACGAGCCGGTCGAGGTCCACATCCGCACCGAGGCCATGCACCGTACGGCCGAGTACGGGGTCATCGCCCAGGCCCAGGAGGCCACCCGGGGACGGCGGGCCAACGGCCAGGGCGACCCCACCGGCAGCGCCGACGACCTGGTGTGGCTGCACCGGCTGCTGGACTGGCAGCGGGCCGTGTCCGACCCCGGCGAGTTCCTGGAGTCGCTGCGCTCGGACCTGTCCGACCACGAGGTGCTGGTCTTCACCCCCAAGGGCGACGCCATCACCCTGCCGGCCGGGGCCACCCCGGTCGACGTGGCCTACGCCCTGCGGGCCGAGCTCGGGCACCACTGCATCGGCGCCCGGGTCAACGGCCAGCTCGTCCCCCTGGCCAGCGAACTGTCCGACGGCGACGTGGTCGAGATCCTCACCTCCGACGCCGAGTACCCGGGGCCGTCCAAGGAGTGGCTCGGGTTCGTCAAGAGCCCCCAGGCGCACGTCAAGGTCCGCCAGTGGCTGGCCTCCCAGCACCGCGACGACGCCGTCGACGCCGGCCAGCAGGCCATCGACCAGGCCCTGGCCGACCAGGGCTGGTCGCTGCAGCGGGCCATGGAGGACGGCTCGCTGGCCATGCTCGACTACGCCGACCTGGAGGCCATGTACCGGGCCGTCGGCCAGAGCCAGCTGTCGGCCCAGTCGGTGGCCCAGTGGCTGGTCACCGTCCTCGGCGACCAGTCCGGGTCATAGGGGTGCGCTAGGCTGGCTCGCATGAGCGAGCTGCAGCAGGACATCCAGAAGGTCATCGACGAGCTGGTCGACGCCGGCGCCGAGCGGGGCGTCCAGGTGGCCGTCTACCGGGACGGGGAGCAGGTGGTGGACGCCGTCGCCGGGGTCGCCGACCCGGCCACCGGACGGCCGGTCGACCCGGGCACCGTCTTCTACAACTACTCCATCGTCAAGGGCGCGGCCTCGACCGTGGCCCACATCCTGGCCGAGCGCGGCCTGTTCGGCTACGACACCCCGGTGGCCGAGCTGTGGCCGGAGTTCGGCGCCCACGGCAAGCAGGCCGTGACCGTGCGCCAGGTCCTGGACCATACCGCCGGGGTCCCCGGCATCCCGCTGGACACGACGGTCGAGGACCTGTGCGACTGGGACAAGATGTGCGCAGCCATCGCCGACGCCGAGCTGTGGTGGGAGCCGGGGACCAAGGTCGGCTACCACGCCTACACCTTCGGCTACATCGTCGGCGAGGTCGTCCGCCGGACCACGGGCAAGCCGATCTCCCAGGTCCTGGCCGAGGAGGTGGCCGGACCGCTGGGGGTGACCGGCGAGCTGTGGTTCGGCATGCCGGCGTCCGAGCACCATCGCCTCGCCCCGCTCGAGGACGAGCCGGGCGCGGCCGAGATGGCCGCCCAGATGATGGCCTCGATGCCACCCGACCTGCCGATGTTCAAGTCGGCGCCCCCCGAGCTGTTCCCCAATGCCGCGTTCGGCAACCGGGCCGACACCCTGGCCGCCGACATCCCCGCCGGCGGCAAGACCTCCGCCCGGGCGATCGCCCGCATGTACGCCGCGCTGCTCGGCGAGGTGGACGGCGTCCGGCTGGTCCCGCCCGAGCGGGTGGCCGAGGCCATCGCCGTCTCCTCCAGCGGCGTCGACGAGGTCTTCGGGATGCCGACGACCTGGGGGCTGGGGTATGGCATCGGCGGCCCCGGCGGCGACGCGCAGGACAGCCCGACCGTGTTCGGCCTCGGCGGCGTCGGTGGCAGCTTCGCCTGCGGCGACACCGCCAGCGGCCTCGCCTGGGCGGTGACCAAGAACCGGGTCAGCAACGACTTCAGCACCTCGATCCGGCTCGGCCAGCTCATCGCCGGAGCGGGGTGAGGGCCACCCCGGCCCGCAGGGGCGCCGCTCAGGCGAAGATGTCCAGGGGCAGGAACGCCGACACGACGAACGAGGGCACGTCGACGACCTCGCTGACCTTCAGGTCGACGGCCACGCTGCAGATGGCGTAGGCCTGCTGGCGGGTCCAGCCGCCGTGGTCCTGCAGGTGGTCGATCATGTTCAGCAGGGCGTTGCGGGCGGCCAGGGTGAGGTCCTCGGGGCGGCTCTCGCCGTCGCGGGTGACCGACAGCCCGGTGGTGGCGAAGAACCGGCGCGGGGCGGCGAACTCGGGCGGCAGGTAGTAGTCGTCCCGCGCGAACTGGAGGTCCTGGATGCCGCGGGCCGCGGCCCGGCCCTTGTGGACGGCGAAGCGGACATGCAGGGTCGAGCGCATCTCGATGGCCGTGCCGCAGGTCTCGTTGTCGCCCTGGGCGAAGTGGGCGTCCCCGGCCGAGAACAGCCCGCCGGCCGCGTACACGGGGATGTAGAGCTTGGCCCCCTGGCCGAGCTGCTTGATGTCGACGTTGCCGGCCGTCTCCCGGGGCGGGATGGTCCGCAGAGCCTCGGCGGCGACGGCCCCGTCGGCGGGGACGGCGTCGGTCGGGTCGGGCGGGAGGGCGAACCCGCCCCGGTCGATGGCGGCCTGCTCGCGGGCGACGGTCCGCTCCAGCAGGGCCCGGTCGGGGGCCAGGCCGATGGTGCCCATGAACGGCGAGCCGGGGATGCGCAGCCCGGGCAGGTCGTCGGAGGTCGCCCAGCCGTCCTCGATCCGCCAGCGGGCCATGTACGGGTCGGGGAACTCGTCGCGCAGGAACCCGAACCCGGGCACCTGGACGGTGTAGCCGTACCGGTCCGGCTCGACCTCCAGGATCTCGACCTCGAGCAGGTCGCCCGGCTCGGCCCCGTTGACGTACACCGGGCCGGTCAGGGGGTGGACGACGTTCAGGTTGGGGGCGCCCACCGTCTCCAGGGTGGCCTCCGGGCCCATCTGGCCGTCGAAGGCGTCGCGGGTCTGGAGGACCACCTCGTCGCCGGGGTCGCAGGTCACCACCGGCGGAATGTCCGGGTGCCAGCGGTTGTGCCCGGTCCCCGGCTCCTCGCCCAGCGTCCTGGCGTAGTCGACCCGCACCTCGTGCGTGGCCATGGGCCACCTCCCATCTCGACGGCTACGGCCTCCGGATCATCCACTAAGCCCGGCTCCCCGGAAAGTGAGGTAGGGCGGCCCCGAACCTAAGGCACCCGTCCGATCCGGGCCGGGGGGTCTTAGCCATACCGTGGACAGCGTCAAGAACGGAACCGACCAGCGAGGTGGCAAGATGCTCCAGCACCAGTCCTTCCAGTTCGTCATCGCCCGCGACCACGTGGACATCCTCCGCCGCGACGCCCGCCAGGCCCGCCTGGCCAAGGCCCGCCGCCAGCACACCCGCCCGGGGCGCCGGAGCCGCTAGGAGGCACCCCGTGACCGTGGTCACCCTCAACCAGGAACGAGCCGGCGCCACCGCCGGCTCGTTCGCTTCGGAGCCCGCCGGCGCCATACTCGGGGACATGACGGCGACGCTCACCAGCCCGACCTTCGTCGGGCGGACCGAGGAGCTGGCCCGGCTGGCCGCGGCCGGCGAGCGGGCCGCCGCCGGCACCCCGACGGCGGTGCTGATCGGCGGCGAGGCCGGGGTCGGCAAGACCCGCCTGGTCGGCGAGGTGGTGGCCGCGGCCCGCGACAACGGGGCCACGGTCCTGATCGGCGGCTGCGTGGAGCTGGGCGGCGAGGGCGTGCCCTTCGCCCCCCTGATCGAGGCCCTGCGCGGCGTCGTCCAGGACCTGAACGTCGCCGACCCGGGAGGCGGGGGCCCGGCGTTGTCCACCACCCCGGGGCCGTGGTCGGAGCAGGGGCGGCTGTTCGAGCTGTTCCTGGGGCTGCTGGAGCGCCTCGGCGAGGAACGGCCGGCCGTGCTGGTGGTGGAGGACCTCCACTGGGCCGACCGCTCGACCCGCGACCTGCTCGCCTACCTGGTCCGCAACCTGCGCCAGGGCCGCCTGCTGCTGGTGCTGACCTACCGCAGCGACGAGCTGCACCGCCGCCATCCGCTGCGGCCGTTCCTGGCCGAGCTGGACCGCGGCCGGCGGGTCGAGCGCCTCGAGCTGGCCCGGTTCGGCCGGGCCGAGGTGGCCGCCCAGCTGGCCGGGATCCAGGGAGCACCGGTGCCGGCCGACCTGGCCGAGCGGATCCACGCCCGCTCCGGCGGCAACGCCTTCTTCGTGGAGGAGCTGGCTGCCGCCGCCGCCGACGGCGACCTGCCTCCGAGCCTGCGCGACACCCTGCTGGCCCGCATCGAGCTGCTGGGCGAGCCGGCCCAGCAGGTGCTGCGGGTGGCCGCCGCTGCCGGCAACCGGGTCGACCACGACCTGCTGGCCGAGGTGGCCGGCCTGCCCGAGGCCGAGCTGCTGGCCGCCCTGCGCGAGGCCGTCTCGGCCCAGGTGCTGCTGGCCGACGCCGCCGACGGCACCTACGGGTTCCGCCACGCCCTGGTCAAGGAGGCCGTCTACGGCGAGCTGCTGCCGGGGGAGCGGACCCGCCTGCACGCCCGCTACGCGGCCGCCCTGGCCGCCCGGGACGTGGCCGGCGATCCCGGCCCGGCGGCCGAGCTGGCCTGGCACTGGTACGCCGCCCACGACCTGGAGCGGGCCCTGCCGGCGGCGGTGGCGGCCGGGCTGGCGGCCGAGCGGGCCTTCGCCTTCGCCGAGGCCCAGCGCCAGTTCGAACGGGCCCTGGAGTTGTGGGAGCGCACCGGCGGCGACGGGCAGGCCGAGCCGCGGGTCGGGATGGACAAGGCCGAGCTGCTCGCCCGGGCCGGCGAGGCCGCCGCCAACAGCGGCGCCGCCGAGCGGGCGGTGGCCCTGGTCCGCTCGGCCCTGGCCGAGATCGACGCGGCGGCCGAGCCGCTGCGGGCCGCCCAGCTCACCGAGCGCCTGGCCTTCCACCTGCGGATCGTCGGCCGGCCGGGGGCGTTCGAGGCCTACCAGGAGGCGGTCCGGCTGGTCCCGCCGGCGCCGTCGGAGGCCCGGGCCCGGGTCCTGGCCGGCCTGGGCCAGACGCTGATGCTGCGGGCCCGGTTCGCCGAGGCGGCCGCGGTCTGCGAGGAGGCGATCGCCGTGGCCAGGCAGGTCGGCGCCCGGGTGGTGGAGGGCCACGCCCTCAACAGCTTGGGCACGGCGATCGTCCGCCTGGACCAGGTCGCGCGCGGCCTGGCCTGCCTGGAGGACGCGCGCCGGCTGGCCGCCGGGCTCGGCGCGGCCAAGGACGAGGCCCGGGCCTGCGTCAACCTGTCCGACATCCTGGAGGACCTCGGCCGCCTCCAGGAGTCGGTGGACGTGGCCGCCGAGGGGATGGAGGTGGCCGGCGCGGCCGGCCTGCGCCGCACCTTCGGGGCCTTCCTGGCCGGCAACGCCGCCTCCTCCCTCTACAACCTGGGCCGCTGGGAGGAGGCGACCAGCCTCACCGGCGCCTACCTGGAGCTGGGCGACGACGAGGACCTCAACACGGTCACCCTGCGCCAGACCCGGGCGGTGCTGGACGCCGGCCGGGGCGACTTCGCGGCCGCCCTGGCCCACGTCGCCGCCGCCCGGCGCCTCAGCGGCGACATGTTCATCGCCGTCCAGTACCCGCCGGTGCTGTCGGCCGCCGAGGCCGAGGTGGCGGCCTGGCAGAGCCGGCTGGAGGAGGCGGCGGCGGCCGTGGCCGGCGGCCTGGCCGCCCTCCAGGGCCCCCTGACCGACCTCCGGGCCTGCATGCTGCTCGCCCTGGGGCTGCGGGTCGAGGCCGACCGGGTGGCCCTGGCGACCGCCCGCCACGACCCCGACACGGTGGCCGACGCCCGGCTGGTCGCGGCCGAGCTGCTGCGCTGGGCCGGCGGCGCCCTGGGCGGCTCCGAGGTGGCCTGGAAGCGGGCCCTGCTGGCCACCTGCGAGGCCGAATGGGCCCGGGTCCAGGGCCAGGACGACCCCGGGGCCTGGCTGGCCGCGGTGGCCGCCTGGGAGGCCTCCGGCCACCCGTACCCGCTGGCCGTGGCCCGCTGGCGGGCCGCCGGGGCCCTGCTGGCCCGCCGCGGCGACCGCGCCCGGGCGGCCGGCCTGCTCCGCCAGGCCCACGAGGGGGCCGTAGCCCTTGGGGCGGGACCGCTGCGCGGCGAGGTCGAGCGCCTGGCCCGGCTGGGCCGGGTCGACCTGGGCCGGGACGCCACCGCGGCCGCCGGGCCGGAGGGGGCGTCCCCGGAGGGGGACGGCCACGCTCCGGCGGCCGAGCCCCCGCCCGGGGCCGAGCTCGGCCTGACCCCCCGCGAGCTCGAGGTGCTGACCCTGGTGGCCGAGGGCCGCAGCAACCGCCAGGTCGCCGACGCCCTGTTCATCAGCCCCAAGACGGCCAGCGTGCACGTGTCCAACATCCTGGCCAAGCTCGGGGTGGCCGGCCGCGTCGAGGCGGCGGCGGTCGCCCACCGCCTCGGCCTGACCGGCGGGCGGCCAGGACCCTGACGCCCCGGCCGCCGTCGCGGTCGTTCTAGCCGGCCGTCCCGTCCACCCTGCTCGGCGCCGGCAGATAGCCGTAGCCGCCACCGCCGCCCGAGTCGCCCTTGCGGCAGCCGGTGAGGGCCAGACCGAGCACGAGCAGCAGAACGGCGACCGCCAGCAGGAGCTTCGGATAGGTCCGCATGGGCATCGCCTCCGACCAGGGAACTCCGGGGACCGGTGGCCGATTCCCGGCGCCGGTCGCGGTGTGCCGAACGTCACCGGCCCCGGGTGCCGCCAGGCACCGACCGGGCGGCCAGGGCGCGCCACACTGCCCGGGTCGGGCGACGCAGCGACGTCCCGCCCGGTCCGCGTTGAAGGGAACCACCATGAACCAGATCGTCGCCTGCCCCGAACCCGGCTGCGAGGTCGCGGCCGAGGTCGTCTCCCGCTGGGTGTGGCCGTCCACCGACGGCCCGGTCGAGCACGTCAAGGTGTTCTGCCTGCACGGGCACGCCAGGACCCTGCTCACCGCCTGGATGGCCACGCCGCCACGGCTGACCCGGGACGGCCACCGGCACCCGTCGCGCTGGAACTGACCCTGCCGGGCCGCCGGGCGCGGTAGCCTGCCGCCCATGGACGGGCAGGCGGGCGGCGCCCTGGCGCGCTGGCGGGACCAGCTGGAGGGCTGGGCCATCCCGGCCGAGATCCTGGCCGCGGCGCCCGAGTCGCCGTGGGGGTTCCCGGTCGGGCTGTTCCGGTCCCGGGCCCACCGCGCCGGGTCGGGGCCGCCGACCCCGTCCACCGCCGAGGCCGCCCGCCACCTGCCCGCCGGCGGGAGCGTGCTCGACGTCGGCGCCGGCGGCGGGGCGGCCAGTCTGCCCCTGGCCGGGACGGCCGGGCGGCTGGTCGGGGTGGACGCGCTGCCCGAGATGGTGGCCGCCTTCCTGGCCGCCGCCCGGGCGGCCGGGGTGGACGCCGAGGGGGTCGAGGGCGGCTGGCCGGAGGTGGCCCGGCGGGTCGGCCCGGCCGACGTGGTCGTCTGCCACCACGTGCTCTACAACGTGGCCGACCTGGCCCCGTTCGTCACCGCCCTGACCGGCCACGCCCGCCGCCGGGTGGTCTGCGAGCTGACCGACCGCCACCCGCTGGTCGGCCTTGGCCCGCTGTGGCGGCGGTTCTGGGACCTGGAGCGACCGGACGGCCCGACGGCCGATGACGCCGTGGCCGCCCTCGAGGCCCTCGGGCTGGCGGTGGACCGGACCGACTGGGAGCAGCCGGACCGGCACGGCTTCGACGACTTCGACGAGCTGGTCGCCTTCACCCGGCGGCGGCTGTGCCTGCCGGCGTCCCGGGACGCCGAGGTCGCCGAGGCCC
>Ga0307406_10002306_pt1 | contig 10359 bp, 5 predicted proteins | sample 322Cmetagenome_3_FD_203706 | JGI IMG/M metagenome (GOLD analysis project Ga0307406, IMG submission 203706) | Maize rhizosphere microbial communities from greenhouse at UC Davis, California, United States - 322HYB-C-2 | ecosystem: Host-associated > Plants > Roots > Rhizosphere > Soil | place... | reverse complement strand
ACGGCGTCGCCGCGACCGGCTGCACCAAGACAAACAAGACAAGACAAACCGGACTTCGCGACGAACCGGCTTTCCCCGGTCGATCGCCGAGCCATCACCGCCCGAGGGAGGAACAGTAATGAAAGCGCGCAAGAGCATCCTGTCAGCCAGCATCGTCGCGGTCCTGACCTGTATCGGTCCGGGCCTGGCGGCCGCCCAGGACACCCAGGCAGCAACGAGCCCGTCCGCATCGTCGGAAGCCACCGAGCTCGATACCGTCGTCGTCACCGGCATCCGTGCGAGTTTGGAAAAATCGCTCGACACCAAGCGGGCCAACGTGACCGTGTCGGAAGCGATCACCGCCGAGGACATCGGCAAGTTCGCCAACACCAACGTCGCCGAAGCGATGTCGCAGATTCCCGGCGTCACCCTCGATCGCCGCTTCGGCCAGGGCGAGCGGGTCAGCATCGACGGCACCGACCCCAGCCTCAACCTGACCTTCCTCGACGGCCATCCGGTCGCCCAGGCGATCTGGCTGTACGGCGAACAGCCGAACCGCGGCTTCGACTACACCCTGCTCGCGCCGGAAATCCTCGGCCGCCTGGAGATCATCAAGTCGTCGGAAGCGCGCATCACCGAAGGCAGCCTCGGCGGCACCGTGCTCATGCACACCCGCCAGCCGCTCGACATGGACGCCAACTCGGTCGCCGGCTCGGTCAGCTACAACTACAGCGACCAGGGCAGCAAGGGCCGCCCGAGCGCGTCGCTGCTGTACAGCTGGAAGAACCCGGAAGAAACCTTCGGCGTCTCGGTCGCCGCGCAGCACTACGAAGAGCAGGTCGATCGCCAGGGCCTGGAGATCTTCGGCTACGCCAAGGCCTCGACCTTCACCAACGCCGCGCGCGCCGGTCTCGACCCGAACGCGGAAGTGCCGAACTCGATCAACGCCGCCTGGTTCCAGCAGCACCGCAAGCGCGACAGCGCCGTGGTCAACCTGCAGTTCAAGCCGAGCGACGAGTGGGAGTTCAACCTCAGCGGCCTGTACATCAAGGAAAACTTCGACAACTACAACCAGTCTTTGTACAGCTTCCTGACCTGGAACGACGGCACCGTCGCCGCGGTCAACCGCCTCGGCGATGCGAAGAACGGCGTGGTCACCAGCGGCCACTCCAACGCCAACGCCGATGCCACCGGCGGCACGGTGCTGTACGACAACAACGTGCGCGAGTCGGAAGTCGAGACCAAGGGCATCGACCTGCGCACCGCGTTCGACGGCGAGGGTTGGGGCTTCAAGGGCCAGATCGGCAGCAGCAAGTCCGAGAACAAGCACCTCGCCCAGTACTTCATCGAGCCGGTCTACAACGGCGGCTTCAGCTGGGACATCGACCGCGGCATCACCTTCGACAACCCCGACGCCGCGCGCAATCCGGCCAACTGGGGTCCGTCGGGCGGCCTGGTCAACGGCTGGATGGGCAACAACGGCGTGTTCTCGACCGAGAGCAAGGACACCTACGGACAGGTCGACTTCAACGTCGAGTTCGACAGCGTGTTCAACAACCTCCAGTTCGGCGTGCGTCGCGCCAAGCACGAAGAGTCCTTCGAGCTCAACATCTACGGCCCGGTCAACCGCGGCACGCTGGCCGATGTCGGCACCGTCGGCCTGACCGACATCCGCGGCTTCAGCAACGACCACGGGCGCCACATCCAGGTCGGCCGCGGCAACGTGCTCGACTGGGTCAAGGGCAGCCCGCTGAACTTCGCCAACCCCGACCCGGCCGGCTTCCTCAACAACACCTGGGCGCTGGAACAGACCAACACCGCGGCCTATGTGCAGGCCGACTTCGCCAGCGGCGCCTGGCGCGGCAACTTCGGTCTGCGTTACGTCGAATCCAAGACCGACGCCAGCGGCTTCGTCTACGGCGGCGCGCCTTCGCTCGACAACCTGGCCGGCAAGTGGCAGACCAAGTCGAAGAAGGAAGACTTCGTGCTGCCGTCGCTGAACGTGGTCTATGACACCGGCAACGACGTGCTGCTGCGTTTCGCCGCGGCCAAGGTGATCGCCTGGGCGCCGTACAACCAGATGGTCAACAACACCTTCCTCAACGACACCACGTACAACGGCAGCGGCGGCAACGCCGACCTGTCGCCGTACGAGTCGACCAACTTCAACCTGTCGGCCGAGTGGTACTTCGCCGAACAGTCGGTGCTGGCGGCGTCGGTCTTCTACAAGGACATCTCCAACTACATCGACAGCGCGGCCCGGATCGAGCGCCAGTACAACTCGATCCGCGATACCAACCGGGTCGTGTTCGACACCACCCTGGTCGGTTTCCACGGCTGCACCAGCGACGGCTATTGCGACTACGACATCCAGCGTCCGCGCAATGCCGGCAAGGGCAAGGTCAAGGGCTTCAACGTCAGCTACCAGCAGCCGTTCGCCGATACCGGCTTCGGCCTGACCGCGAACTACACCTACGCCGACGGCGAGAACAACACCGGCGACCCGCTGCCCTACCAGTCGCGCGACAGCGTCGCGATCAGCCCGTACTACGAGAACGGCCCGCTGACGTTGCGCCTGTCGTACAACTGGCGCAGCCATTACCTGGCCGGCGGCTACGTGGCCGGCGCGGCGCCGGCGAGCGTGGACGCCTACTCGGAACTCGGCGCCAGCGTGGGTTGGAAGTTCAACGAGAACATGGCCTTGTCGTTCGACGCCATGAACATCCTCGACGAGGAATACGTGCAGTACTCCGGCAGCAAGAGCAAGCCGGTCGGTACCTACCACAGCGGCCGCCGCTACATGGCCGCGTTCCGGTTCAACTTCTGATCCGCACCGCAACCCGCACGCGCCGGCCGCAAGGCCGGACGCGTGACCACGTCGCCGGGATCGCCACGATCCCGTCGGCGCGTCGCATCCGAAGCCCGGCACTCACCCTGCCGGGCTTCGCCGCATTGAGCACCGCACACTGACACCGCCGGCGCGCCTCCACGCACGCCGGCCACGAACGGAGCAGCGCAACGATGAAAACGCGTACCGCCTGGAACCTGGCCCTGGCCAGCGCCGCGGCGATCGGACTGGCCGCCTGCCAGAACACGACCCCGTCGGCCGGCTCTACCTCGGCCGGCTCCGGCTCAGCCGACGCCACCTCCACCGCCGCGAGCGGCGCCGAGCCGGCGATCGCCGCGCATGCGAGCGCGGTGATCCCGCGCCCGGCGCAAGTCGTCGCCGGCGAAGGGCGGTTCGTGTTCGGGCCACAGACGCGCCTGGTCGTCGCCGCCGACGACACCGCCGCGCGCCGCGTCGCCGAAGATTTCGCCGCGCGCGTGCAGCAGCTGCGCGGCTTCGCGCCGAGCATCGACAACGGCGGCAAGCCCGGCGCCGACGCGATCGTGTTCGCGCTCGACCCCAAGTTCGCCGCCAGCGGCGACGAGGCCTATACGCTGGAGATCGGCCGCGACGGCGTGCGCGTGCAGGCGCGCGCCGCGGCCGGCCTGTTCTACGGGGCGGTCACGCTGTGGCAACTGGCCACCGCCGACGGCGGCAAGGGCGCGGCGAGCATCGCCGCGCAGCGCATCGACGACGCCCCGCGTTTCGTCTGGCGCGGCCTGATGCTCGACGTCGCCCGCCACTTCCGCAGCGTCGACGAGGTCAAGTCGGTCCTCGACCAGATGGCGCTGCACAAGCTCAACACCTTCCACTGGCATCTCACCGACGACCAGGGCTGGCGCGTGGAGATCAAGAAGTACCCGCGCCTGACCGAGGTCGGCGGTTGCCGCATCCTCGCCGGCGCCGCCGGCCGCGATGCCGAGGGCAAGCCCAAGCCTTATTGCGGCTATTACACCCAGGAACAGATACGCCGCCGAGCGCCACATCACCGTGGTCCCGGAAATCGAAATGCCCGGCCATGCGCAATCGGCGATCGCCGCCTATCCCGAACTCGGGGTCACCGACGTCGTACGCAAGGCGCCGCCGGTGTCGCCGGACTGGGGCGTGCACACCTATCTGTACGGCGTCGACGATTCGACTTTCGGCTTCCTCGAAAACGTCCTCGATGAAGTCGCCGGGTTGTTCCCCTCGCGCTACATCCACATCGGCGGCGACGAAGCGGCCAAGGACCAGTGGATCGCCTCGCCGAGCGTGCAGGCCAAGATCAAGTCGCTCGGCCTGAAGGACGAGATGGCGCTGCAGAGCTGGTTCGTCGGCCGCATCGCCGGCCACCTGCAGAAGCACGACCGCATCCTGCTCGGCTGGGACGAGATCCTCGAAGGCGGCAAGCTGCCGGCGAGCGCGACGGTGATGTCCTGGCGCGGCACCAAGGGCGCGGTCGAGGCCGCGCGCGAAGGCCACGACGTGGTCGTCGCGCCGGACCGCCAGCTCTACCTCGACTATGTCCAGAGCGATCGCGACGACGAGCCGAGCGGACGCTTCCCGATCAGCACCCTGCGCGACTTCTATCAGTTCTCGGTGGTGCCGCCCGAGCTCGACGCGGCCCAGAGCAAGCACGTGCTCGGCGCCCAGGCCAACCTGTGGAGCGAGCACCGCCGCAGCTTCGAGCGCATCCAGACCGCGCTGTACCCGCGCCTGGACGCCCTGGCCGAAGTGGTGTGGTCGCCGCAGGCGCGGATCGACTGGAACGACTTCCAGCAACGCCTGGCCGCGCAGATGGCGCGCTACCGCGCCCAGGACGTGAAGGCCTCCGACGTCGCGTTCGCGGTCAAGTTCAAGGTCGAGGACGGCGCCGACGGCGCCGCGCCGAAGCTGGCGCTGAGCAACCAGACCGGCTTCGGCGAGATCCGCTACCGCACCGACGGCCAGGACCCGGGCGTCGACGCACCGCTGTACCGGCAACCGCTCGCCGCGACCCTGCCGCTGGACGTGGTGGCGACCACCTTCGTCGACGGCAAGGCGATTTCCGCGCCGCGCCGTTTCAGCGCCCGCGACCTGTCCGACCTGAGCACCCGCACCAGCGCCGGCCTGCGCCCTTGCCGCGAGGGCTACAACCTGCGCCTGGAGGACGACGCCGCGATCGAAGGCCAGGGCGACGGCGCCCGCGCCTCGCTGACGACCAACCTGATCGACCCCTGCTGGATCTACGAAGGCGCCCGCCTCGACGGGGTCGGCCGGATCGAGGTCCGGGTCGGCCAGGTGCCCTACAACTTCCAGCTCTGGCACGACACCAAGAACATCGTGACCCGCAAGGCCGAACTCGGCGGCGCCCTGGAAGTGCGCGTCGACGACTGCAAGAGCGCACCGATCGCGCGCCTGCCGCTGGCCGAGGCCAAGCGTTCGGACGGCCTGAGCACGCTGCAGGCGCCCCTGCCGAAGCTCGCCGGCCGCCACGACCTGTGCTTCGTCTTCGCCAGCGGCGGCCACGACCCGCTGTGGGCGCTCGACCGCGTGACCCTGCGCCCGGCCGCGAACTGACCCGGCCAGGCCCTTCGCTCCGCCGCGGCGACCGCGGCGGGGCGCTCGTCCACTGACCGCCGCTGCCCGTCCTTGCCCGACCGCACCCGCGCCGCGGATGGCCCACCCGGCCGCACGCGGGCGATGCCGCCCGTCCGTATCACGCCATTCGCCCGCTTGCGTCAAATAAATTATGTGCGCGGATTCATGGATTGTGCATCGCAGCGGTTAGCATGTAGGGGTTCCAGGGGGATCTACAAACATGCCTATTCGCAAGTTGTTGTTGGCTGCGGCACTCGCCGCCGCCGTGGTATCCGGCTCCGCCGGCGCCCAGGCCCTGTCGAAGCCGGGCGAGTTCTACTTCGACGCCGACGCTCAGACCACCAAGCCGGTGGTCGCGATCAAAGAGAACGGCGACGCAGCCATGGAACGGCTGGCCAAGATCATCGAACGCAAGGCGCACGCGCCGACCGAAGCCGCGCAGCTCGCGCACCTAGCCATGGAAGGCGGCCGGGTCGAGTTGGGCCGCCAGTTGTACGGGCGGGCGCTGCGCGAGATCGACAGCGGCAGCACCTACTGGCGCGCGATCATGTGGAACTACGCCTGGGATCTGTATCACCTCGGCGCCCACGAAGAAGCGTTCAAATACTGGGTGACCCTGCACGGCGCGCGCAACGTCAGCGCCGCGTGGATGCCGCCGACCTACGCGGTCGCGCTGTGGTCGTTGGGACGCAAGGACGAGGCGGTGGAGTGGTACGCCGCCGCGGTGCGCAGCGAGCCGGACCTGTGGCGCGACAGCTCGCGTTACGCCGAGCTGCTGCCGGCGTGGCGCGACAGCGACCGCGCCACCCTCGCCCAGGTGCAACAGGCCTGGGCCGAGAACCCGCCGCGCTGGCCGTAAGGCCGCGCAAGACCGCGCCGGGCGCCTCGCCCGGCCTGCGCGAAAGCAGCGGCGCGGCGTGATGCCGCGCCGCTTTTTCGTGGCGACGAACGCAACCGCGACCGTTCGTCGCCGTGGTTTCCGTTGGACTCCTTACACGGCTACAGTCGGCCGTCCACAGCCGCGCGTTCGCTCGACGACGTCGGTCTGTCGATGCGCCGTCGCAGCCGAGGATCGGATGTCCCTTTCGCTACTGAGCGTTGTGGTGGTCGAAGACCACGGCTTCCAACGCCGCATGGCACTGCGCCTGCTGTCCGAACTCGGCGTCGCCCGCCTGCACGAGGCCGGCGACGGCGCCTCCGCGCTGCGCCTGCTGCGCTCGCTGGCGCAGGTGCCGGACGTGGTGCTGGTCGACCTGGACATGCCGGGCATGGACGGCATCGAATTCATCGACCACCTCGCCCGCGAGCACCTGGCGCGCGCGATCCTGGTGGTCAGCGCGCTCGACGCGGCCCTGCTGCACACCGTCCAGACCATGGCCCGCGCCTGCGGCCTGCGCGTGCTGGAGGCGGTGCCCAAACCGCTGACCCGGAGCAAGCTCTCCCAGGCCCTGGCCGGCCTGGAACTGGTCGCCGCTACCGTCGCCGACGACGACCCCGGCGAGATCGGCCTCGACAGCCTGCGCGCGGCGCTGGCCGCCGGCGAGATCGTGCCGTGGTTCCAACCGCAGGTCGAACTCGGCAATGGGCGGGCGATCGGCGTCGAGGCGTTGGCGCGCTGGCCCCGCAGCGACGGCCGCGTGGTGCTGCCGCAGCACTTCCTGCCGTTGCTGGAAAGCGAAGACCTGGTCGACGAACTCACCGAACAGATGCTCGCCCAGGCCTGCCGCTGGAAACGCCAGTGGGACCGCAGCGGGCTGCGCCTGAAACTGTCGGTCAACGTCTCCGCCTCGACCCTCGACGATGCCGGCGCCGCCGACCGCTATCAGCGCATCGTCCGCGAGGCCGGCGTCGACCCGGCCGAGGTCGTGCTCGAACTCACCGAAAGCTCGCTGATCGCCGACGCCGCGCGCGGCCTCGGCGTACTCGCGCGCTTGCGCCTGAAGGGCTTCGGCCTGTCGATCGACGACTTCGGCACCGGCTGGTCGTCGCTGTCGCAACTCTCGCAGGTGCCGTTCACCGAATTGAAGATCGACCAGGAATTCATCGCCGGCGCCAACCAACAGCCGCGCAAGCGCGCGGTGGTCGAGGCCAGCCTCGACCTGGCGCGCAAGCTCGGCCTGGACGCGGTCGCCGAGGGCGTGGAAACGGTCGAGGACTGGCAGATGCTGGCCGAACTGGGCTGCGCGATCGCCCAGGGCCGGCTGATCGGCGACGCGGTGCCCGGCGAAGAGTTGCCGGCCCTGCTCGGCCGCTGGCGCCGGCCCGAACATTGAGGCGCGCGGTGTTCGCCTGGCTCGACCGCTTCAGCATCCGCCACCAGTTGTGGGGGCTGTTCGGCCTGTTCCTGCTCACCGGCGCCAGCGTGCTGGTGATCGACGAGATCGAGCAATACCGCGCGCGCCGCACCCTGCAGACCTTGCAGGACGACGCCCTGCTCGGCCTGCGCCTGATCAAGACCGTGTCCGACGGCTACGGCCTGGACGTGGTCGACACCACCTTCCGCGTGCGCAACTACCTGGTCGACTGGGAGGAAGGCCTGCAACGCGTCGACAGCGCGCAGCGCCGCGTCGACCAGGCCTGGCCGCGCCTGCAGGCCTTGCCGCATTCGGCCGAGGAGCGCGCGCAGTTGCACGCCGCCGCCCAGGCCCGCCGCACCGCCGACGCCGCCGCGGCCGAGCTGCGCGCGATCCTGCGCCATCGCGACATCCGCGCACTGGGCCAATTCGCCGACAAACGCCTGTACCCGGCGGTCGACCCGCTGACCCAACGCCTGCAACTGCTGTCCGACCTCAAGCTGGTCCAGGCCGACAGCGTGGTGCGCGCCGACATCGTCCGCAGCGAACGGGTCAGCCTGATCCGCATCGCCCTGTCGCTGTTCGCCCTGGCCACCGCGGCGCTGATCGGCCGGCGCATCCTGCGCAACGCCTCGCGCGGCATCGACCGTCTGACCTGGCTGGCGCGGCGCATGCGCGAGCACGACTACACCGCCGAGCCCGGCGAGCTGCCGGCCGGCGAACTCGGCGCGGTCATGCAGGCCTTCATCGACATGCGCCGCGACGTGCTCGGCTTCGAGACCGAACTGACCGGGCAGTTGATCCGCAACGAACGCACCCGCGCCGAACTCGAGCAACGCGAGCGCTTCCAGCGTTCGCTGTTGGATTCGGCGCAGATCGCCATCCTCGCCGTCGACGGCGACGGTTGCCTGACCCTGGTCAATCCCTTCGCCGAACGCCTGCTCGGGGTCAGCGCGCGGGAGGCGATCGGCCACGAACGCCTGCACACCGTGTTCGAGCCGCGCGCCCTGCAGGCGTTGGCGAACGAATTGAGCGCACAGACCGGGCAAACCGTGCGCGCCGACTGGACCGCCTTGCGCGAGCTCGCCCTGGCCAACGCCGCGCCGCGCGAGACCCGCCTGCGCCATCGCGCCGGTACCTGGGTGCCGGCGCTGGTGGCGGTGTCGGCCACCCACGAAGACGAGGACGCACCGGGCCTGCTGCTGATCGCCGCCGACCTGAGCGCGCTCAAGCGGCTCGAACGCGAACTGCGCGCCAGCGAAGCCCGTGCCCAAGATGCCAACCGCGCCAAGTCCTCGTTCCTGGCGGCGATGAGCCACGAGATCCGCACCCCCATGATCGGCGTCACCGGCATGATCGAGGTGCTCGCGCATTCGCGCCTGGACGCCGAGCAACGCCGCGCCCTCGACGTGATCGAGCAGTCGTCGCAATCGCTGCTGCAGATCATCGGCGGCATCCTCGACTTCTCCAAGATCGAAGCCGGACGCCTGGAGATCGTCACCGAGGCGGTCGACCTGCCGGCGCTGGTGCGCAGCACGATGGCCGGTTTCGTCGGCGCCGCCGCCAGCCGCGGCGTGACCCTGAGCTGCCGGATCGACGCCGGCATCGCCCCGGCGCACTACGCCGACGCCCTGCGCCTGCGCCAGATCCTCGGCAACTTCCTCTCCAACGCGGTCAAGTTCACCGAGCGCGGCAGCATCGAGGTCGCGCTCGAATACCTCGGTCCGGGCCTCGCCGACGGCGACGACGAAGCCCGCGATGCCTTGTGCCTGCGCGTCAGCGACACCGGCATCGGCGTCAGCGCCGAGCAACAACAGCGTTTGTTCGAACCTTTCAGCCAGGCCGACGGCGACACCACCCGCCGCTACGGCGGCACCGGCCTCGGCCTGGCGATCTGCCGGCGCCTGGCCGAGCTGATGGGCGGCGACGTCAGCATGGAAAGCGCGCCCGGCGTCGGCACGAGCATGCGCTTGCGCGTCGCCCTGGCGCGGGCGCCGGTTTCGGAACTGCGTGCCTCGATCCTCGGCGACGCCGAGGCGACGGCGCTGGTCGCGCGTCCGCTGCCCGACCTCGCCACCGCCGAGCACGAACGCAGCCTGATCCTGCTGATCGACGACCACCCGACCAACCGGTTGGTGATCGCACGCCAGCTCGCCCTCGCCGGGTATGCCAGCGAAGCCGCCAGCAGCGGCCAGGAAGGCCTGCAGCGCTGGCGCAGCGGGCGCTACGCCCTGTTGCTGTCGGACGTGCACATGCCCGGCCTGGACGGCTACGGCCTGGCCCGCGCGGTGCGCGAACAGGAAGCGCGCGACGGCCTGCCGCGCACCCCGATCGTCGCCCTGACCGCGTCGGCCTTGAAAGGCGAAGCCGAGGCCTGCCAGGCCGCGGGCATGGACGACTACCTGGTCAAGCCGGTCGCGGTCGCGCGCCTGGCCGCCACCCTGCAGCGCTGGTTGCCGCACACGGTGCCGCCGCCGGGTGCATCGCCAGCGCTGGCGAGCGACGAACGCGCACGCGTACTCGACGGCGAGGTGCTGCAGCACCTGCTGAGCGACAGCGGCGGCGATACCGCCGAGGTGCTCGACGACTTCCTCGCCGTCACCCGCCAGGACCTGGCCGAGTTGCAGAATGCGCGCACCC
>Ga0307406_10002305_pt1 | contig 10361 bp, 8 predicted proteins | sample 322Cmetagenome_3_FD_203706 | JGI IMG/M metagenome (GOLD analysis project Ga0307406, IMG submission 203706) | Maize rhizosphere microbial communities from greenhouse at UC Davis, California, United States - 322HYB-C-2 | ecosystem: Host-associated > Plants > Roots > Rhizosphere > Soil | place... | reverse complement strand
CCGGATGGATTGAACTGTGTCTTGCGCAACAGTAACTGTTACCCGTGCAACTTTGGCCGTGTTGTCGATAATCGCGGATGCCGTTATTTCATCGGCACCAACGCAGCCTTTTGCGGTGTAAATAATGCTGGCTTGGCCTATTGCTGTAGAGGTTTTATTGGTTGCTGTTCCTCCTACAGTTAAGGTCGCTTCACCTGCCGCATAACAGCGTGAGTTAAATGTGACTTCAATCGGTGCGGTAACCAGCGTGTTGGTGCTGCTGACGATATTTACTGACAGAGTTGTAGCTGCGCCCGCCGCTAACTCTTCAGTAGTATGGCTGACCGCTATTTGCCCTGAGACAAAGTTGTCTCCATCCCCACGACCTATATCGGCAGGTGAAGTTGTATCAATACTGCTTGCTGCTCCTGAGCTTGGCTGTGTTGCGGCGCTAGAGCTTGCCGCTGATGAGCTTGGCCTGGGATCTAATGGTGAACTGCCGCCGCCACCACAGGCGGAAAGTAACAGGCTTAGAAACGCTGCACTGACAATCGTCGTTGTTTTTAGGGTTCGCATGGTGTCTTCCTAGGTTACCGGCCGCGCTGGATTGCAGTTCAGGCGGAAGCAGGTAGTGAATTCAATGATATAAATGGCATAAACAATCAGCGCTAAGCTCTTGAGCTTATTGGTACTTATCGCCACAGCTTACGTTAGCGTATATCCCTATAATGATAAAGTCCCGCGTGTTCAAAAAATGCGCTGGCTGGCGCATATATCCTGATATTTGTGCGTTTCTTAGCATTTTGCCGGCTGCATCGAGTTGACACGCGATCATTTTGTACGCTCTGCCTTTTTATTTCTGTGTGTTGGTCGCACAAGGCTTATAATCGCGCCACTTTATTTTGCCTGATGAGCGCTATCATGAATTTGCCAGTTCTAATTTTAAAACCCCAAGCCGATCGTCGACTGAAGCTGGGGCATTTGTGGATTTATAGCAACGAAGTGGATGTTGATAAATCGCCGCTCAAAACTTTTGCTATGGGGCAGCAAGCACTGGTAACGACACAGGGCGGCAAGGCTCTGGGAATTGCATTGATTAACCCCAATGGTTTGATTTGCGGCCGCCTGGTGAGTCGCGATGAGAAATACCCGCTTAATAAATCCCTGTTAGTGCATCGCATCAAGCAGTCGCTGGCGTTGCGCGAGATGGCATTTCCCGAGCCCTATTACCGGTTGATTTACGGTGATGCCGATCTACTTCCGGGTTTGGTAGTGGATCGTTTTGGCGATTATCTGGTGGTGCAGATTGCCAGTGCGGGCATGGAGCTGGTGAAGGATGAGATTGTTGAAGCGCTGGTACAGGTGCTCAAGCCAAAGGGTGTGTTGCTGAGCAATGAGCACAGTGCGCGCGGTTTGGAGGGGTTGTCTGAATACACCGAGGTGGCCTACGGTGAGGTGCCTGAGTCGGTGGAATTGATTGAGAACGGCGCGCGGTTTATGGCGCCAGTACGCGGCGGCCAAAAAACCGGTTGGTTTTATGATCACCGTATGAATCGCGCTTTGTTACAGCAATATGTGCAGGGCAAGCGCGTGTTGGACGTGTTTTCCTATATTGGCGGTTGGGGGGTGCAGGGGGCGGTAGCTGGTGCGAGCGAAGTATTCTGTGTCGATGCTTCAGAAGCTGCGACCGATGCGGTGCTTGAGAATGCCCAGCTCAATGGTGTCGCCGACAAAGTGGCGGCGATTCAAGGTAAGGCAATTGATGTGCTGAAGGAGTTGATCGCCTCCGAGGAGCGCTTTGATGTGGTGGTACTTGATCCTCCCGCGTTTATCAAAAAGCGCAAAGATCAAAAAGCCGGCGAGGCGGCGTATCGCCATATCAATGAATTGGGTATGCGCCTTTTAGGGCGCGATGGTTTGCTGGTGTCGGCATCCTGCTCTATGCATTTGGGCAAGGACACGCTACTGGAAATCGTGCGTGCGTCGGGTCGCCATTTGGATCGCCATGTGCAGATCATCGGTCAAGGCGGGCAGGGACCGGATCACCCGATTCACCCGGCTATTCCTGAAACGGATTATCTTAAAGCCGTGTTTGCCCGGGTTTACCTTGCTTAGTTTTTCCTATGATCAAGCCTGTGCGCTAGTCGCGCAGGCTGATGATGTTCCAGTTGCGCTCATTAGCGATAGCGGTGAGACGCTCATCCGGATCTACTGCTACCGGCTTGTCCACTAATTCCAGCAAAGGTAAATCGTTGATCGAGTCACTGTAGAAATAAGCACCCGTTAATGAGTGATTGGTGTGTTTAAGCCACTCCTGCAGGTTGGTGATTTTGCCGGATTGAAAGCAGGGCGTGCCCACAAACTTGCCAGTATGGCGTCCATCAATTACTTCAGGGTCGGTGGCTAGAATATCGGCGACGCCCAGGCGTTTGGCGATGGGGCGTGTAATAAAGCCGTTGGTGGCGGTGATAATTAACAGGTGATCGCCCTGTTCGCGATGCTGACGCAGCAGCGCTTCGGCTTTGTTGAGCATCAGCGGCTCAACATGTTGTTGCATAAACTCTGCGTGCAGCTCACGCAGTTCATCCTGAGTAAAGCGGGTCAGTGGTGCTAGTGAGAATTCCAGATAAGCACGAATGTCCAGGGTGCCATTTTTGTAATCCTGATAGAAGCGCTCGTTGGCAATCCGGTAGGTTTCGGCGTCAACCAATTGTTTCTCTACCAAAAAAACGCCCCAGCTGTAGTCGCTATCGCCTGCAATCAGGGTGTTGTCGAGATCAAAAATAGCCAATGCCACAGGGGTAATCCTCATGTCGTTCGAAGTGGGGCTTGCATCGGCCTTGGGCGCGATCAAGGGGGCGCTAGGATAGCGAGAGTGCTGTGAGCACTCAATCACAAAACCATTTCCAAGATTCAGGGTTGCGGCTTTGAGCAAGCCTGATATAGTGCGGAAAACGCTATTTCGTGGAACATGGCTGCTGCTTTTTTGTGCGCGCAGTTAGCGGCTCCATCAGCAAAACTCTTTATATGGATGATTCCCCCCGTGATAGATTCCGACGGATTTCGCCCCAATGTGGGCATCATTCTGACTAATGATCAGGGCCAGTTGTTGTGGGCGCGCCGTGTGGGCGGGCATGATGCATGGCAGTTTCCGCAAGGCGGGATTAATCCTAACGAAACCCCCGAGCAAGCACTATATCGCGAACTTTATGAGGAAGTGGGGTTGCGTCGCGAGGATGTAGAAATACTGGCGTGCACTCGTGGTTGGTTGCGCTATCGCCTGCCACATCGCCTGGTGCGCCATAACTCTATGCCGCTTTGCGTAGGACAAAAGCAAAAGTGGTTTCTGCTGCGCTTGCGCAGTGACGACAATAAAGTGAGCCTCAACAATGGCGGCCGCGCCGAGTTTGATGACTGGCGCTGGGTTAGCTATTGGTATCCGCTGGGCAAGGTTGTGTCTTTTAAACGCGATGTTTACCGTCGTGCGCTCAAAGAGCTGTCATTATTCCATTCGCTGCACGAGGATCGCCGCACTCGCGCTCGCTAACCCGAATCATCTTTTAACAGGCTCAATCCAGACTCTATGTTGAACTCACTTAGGTCCATCGTTCAGGAAGTAAACGCCGCGCGCGATATGAAATCGGCGTTGGCGATTATTGTGTCGCGAGTCAAAGAGGTGATGAAAACCCAGGTTTGCTCTGTTTATCTGCGCGACCTCAAGGGTGATTATGTGCTGATGGCCACTGATGGCCTAAATGCTGATGCGGTGGGCAAGGTTCGTCTGGCGGCAGGCGAGGGGTTGGTTGGGCGCGTGGTGGTACGTGAGGAGCCGATCAATCTGGAGCATGCCGAAGCGCACCCCAGTTATCAATATTTCCCGGAGACGGGCGAAGAGCGTTACAGCAGTTTCTTGGGGGTGCCAATTATCCATCATCGCAAGGTGTTGGGGGTGTTGGTTGTCCAGCAGGCGGATCAGCGCCGTTTTGACGAGGGAGAAGAAGCGTTTTTAGTAACTATGTCAGCGCAGTTGGCTGGTGTTATTGCCCACGCTGAAGCTACCGGGGGCATAGTTCCGCCCGGCGCCAAGGCGACGCAAGCTAAATTCCTCGGTGTCTCTGGTGCATCCGGCATCGCTATCGGTGAGGCGGTGGTGTTCACGCCCACGGCTGATCTGCGCGCGGTGCCTTATCAGGTTTGTAAGGATGTTGAGGCGGAAATTGTCTTTTTCCAGCGCAGCCTCACTGCGGTGCGCGAGGATATTAAATCCCTCGGTGAGCAGTTGCGTGCGCGAATTAATCGCGAAGAGCAGGCGCTGTTTGATGCTTATCTCGCAATGTTGGATGACGCATCGCTTGCCCGCGAAGTCACTGACCGTATCCGCAAAGGTGCCAATGCACCCTATGCCTGGAGCGAGGTGATCATCGAACACGAAACCATCTTTAACAGCATGAATGACCCCTATTTGCGGGAGCGCGCTACCGATGTGCGTGATTTGGGGCGTCGTGTGTTGGCCTATTTACAGGAGTCCAATCAGAAGGCTCGCGTCTACCCCGACAAAACTATTTTGATTGGCGAGGAGCTAACGGCTTCCATGCTGGGCGAAATTCCCAAGGAAAAGCTGGCGGGCTTGGTGTCGGTATTGGGCTCATCAAACTCCCATGTTGCAATCCTGGCGAGGGCGATGGATATCCCCACGGTAATGGGGGCGGTGGATTTGCCTTATGCGCAAATGAATGGCCGCCCGGTCATTGTGGATGGCTATAAGGGAGCGGTGTACTGCGACCCTAGTGCTCAGCTGCGCAAGCACTACAAGGCTATCTATCTGGAAGAGCAGGCATTGGTGAAGGGCTTGGAGGCGCTTAAAAATTTGCCCTGCGAAACCCAGGATCGCTACCGTTTGCCGCTGCATGTCAATACGGGTTTGATGGCTGACGTGGTGCGTTCATTGGAGCGCGGTGCAGAAGGTGTCGGGTTGTACCGCACAGAGGTGCCGTTTTTGTTGCGTGATCGATTTCCCAGTGAGGAAGAGCAGCGGGCAATTTATCGCGAGCAGTTAGAGGCATTTGCCCCTCATTCTGTCACTATGCGCACTCTTGATATTGGTGGTGATAAGGCCCTGCCTTACTTTCCTATTGAGGAAGACAACCCTTTTCTTGGCTGGCGTGGCATTCGGGTGACGCTTGACCATCCCGAGATATTTTTGGCGCAAATCCGCGCGATGATCAAGGCCAGTGAGGGCTTGGACAATTTGCGTATTTTGTTGCCCATGATTACCAATATGCAGGAAGTTGATGCAGCCAAGGGGCTTATTCAGCGTGTGCACAAGGAATTGCTCGAAGAGGGGTATAGGGTTCGAAAACCGCAGGTCGGCGTAATGATTGAGGTGCCAGCCGCTGTTTATCTGGCGCCGGAGTTGTCGCGCAAGGTGGACTTTTTATCTGTCGGCAGTAATGACCTGACGCAATACCTGCTTGCGGTGGATCGCAATAACGCGCAAGTAGCGGATTTATACCAGGCCTTTCATCCCGCGGTATTACGTGCCCTGCAATATATTGTCTATGCCGCCCACGATGCCGGTATTAGTGTCAGTATTTGTGGTGAATTGGCGGGTGATCCGGGGGCTGCCATTTTGTTGATGGCCATGGGCTTCGATGTGTTATCTATGAATGCCACGAACCTGCCCAAGGTCAAATCCGTAATTAGAGGGATCACCTTTGCGCGCGCCAAACAGCTGTTGGCAGAGGTGATGAGTATGTCCAATGGCGATCAGATTCGCGATCACATCGCTCGTGAGTTGCGCGATACCGGGTTGACCCGTTTGATTCGGCCAGTCACTTCCGATAGTAATTGAGCGTAAAAAATATAGTTTTGTCATAAATCAGCGTCATAATCCCGGCCCCACGCCGGATGAGTCAGGTCTAACTGTTTATGCTGCAATACCCCGATATAGATCCCGTCGCGTTTTCTCTTGGTTCATTTAAAGTGCATTGGTACGGAATCATGTACCTCTTTGCCTTTGTCAGCGCCTGGCTCGTAGCTATGCATCGCGCAAAACAGCCCGGCGCTTTGATCAACAAAGCTCAGGTTGAAAATCTGATTACCTATGGCGCTTTCGGCGTCATCCTGGGTGGCCGTTTTGGCTATGTTGTGTTTTATAACTTTGACTATTGGTTGACCGATCCGCTTTGGCTCTTCCGCGTATGGGAGGGGGGCATGTCATTTCATGGTGGCCTTCTTGGTGTAATTGTTGCCATGATGATTTATGCCAAACGTATTGATCGCTCATTTATTGGGCTCATGGATTTTGTGGCCCCAATGGTGCCACTCGGCTTGGGTTTCGGTCGCTTGGGCAATTTTATCGGTCAGGAATTATGGGGGCGAGTTACCGATGTTCCATGGGCTATTGTTTTTCCCAAGGCCATGGATCCGGAGGGCGTAGGTCGCCACCCCAGCCAGCTCTATCAGGCATGTCTGGAGGGTTTGCTGCTGTTCATTATTGTGTTTTGGTTCTCCGCCAAGCCGCGCCCACGCGGAGCTATTTCTGGCATATTTCTTATCGCCTATGGCACTTTTCGTTTCGCGACGGAGTTTGTGCGTGAGCCCGATAAAGGGGTGGCGCTGGTGGGCTGGATGACCCGCGGTCAGTTGCTTTGCCTCCCAATGTTTGCCGTGGGGCTTGGGCTGTTGATATACGCCTATGTGGTGACTGGTAAAAGTGATAGCGCTAAATAAATGACAATTTCTGACGGGTTATTGAATGAAGCAGTATCTTGATTTAATGCGTGATGTCGTAGAAAACGGCGTCACTCGCGGCGATAGAACCGGCACTGGAACTCGTTCAGTTTTTGGTCGGCAGCTACGTTTTGATCTTGGCAAAGGGTTTCCTTTGGTAACAACTAAAACGGTGCATTTAAAGAGTGTCATCGTCGAGTTGTTGTGGTTTTTGCAAGGGCGCACTGATGTGAACTGGCTCAAAGAACGCGGCTGCAATATCTGGAATGAGTGGGCAACGGAAAGTGGTGATTTGGGGCCTGTCTATGGCAAGCAGTGGCGTAGCTGGGTTTGCCCGGATGGCTCTACAATAGATCAAATTTCCCAGGTTATTGCCCAGATAAAAAAGAATCCCTACTCGCGGCGCTTGATTGTCAGTGCTTGGAATCCTGCTGATTTACCCGACGAATCCATGAGTCCACAGCAAAATGTGGAGCAGGGGCGTATGGCGCTTGCAGCATGTCACACCTTGTTTCAATTTTATGTTGCTGATGGAAAACTGTCTTGTCAGTTGTATCAGCGCAGTGCGGATTTATTTCTCGGTGTACCTTTTAATATTGCCAGTTACGCATTGCTGACGCATATGATTGCGCAGCAGTGTGATTTGGGAGTGGGTGATTTTGTGCATACTTTTGGCGACTGCCATTTGTACAACAATCATATCTCTGACGACATAGTTTACGAACAATTAACACGCACTCCCAAAAACTTGCCTACACTAAGAATCTCGCGTCGACCTGATTCGATATTTGGGTACGAATTACAAGATTTTGAGTTTGAAGGCTATGATCCTCATCCTCGCATAGTTGCGCCTATTGCCGTCTAGTTGGTAGTTGTAGGTTGTTGGCAAATTTAAGTTTTAATAAAAAGGCGAAGGCTCCGCATGAAACTAGCCATTATTGTGGCGGCAGCAAAAAATGGTGTCATTGGTATAGAAAATCGTTTGCCATGGCACCTCCCCCAAGATCTGAAATACTTTAAGTCAGTGACCATGGGTAAGCCTGTAATCATGGGAAGAAAAACCTATGAGTCTATCGGTCGGTCTTTGCCGGGGCGCATGAATATTGTAGTGACGCGCGATAAGTCATGGAACGCATCATCTGATTTGGTGGTCGTACATAGTCTTGATGATGCGCTTAAGGTTGCTGCATGCAATGAGTCGGGCGCTGAAGAGGCAATGGTTATTGGTGGTGCGCAAATTTATCGAGAAGCTCTTCCCTTGGTAGATAGAGTGTATTTAACCGAGGTGGGTATTGAGCCAGAGGGAGATGCTTTTTTTTCATTACCGGATATGCGGATTTGGTCTCTTGAGTCGTCAATAGCCGGCGAGGAATCTGCGCAGCTACCCCACCGCTTTTTGGTTTATCGGCGAAACGCCTAATTAAATGCATTTTTCTTTTTTTGATTTTTTTCGTTGTGGTTTTTGTTGTTTTAATTTTTTGTGTTACCGGTTCGCTTATTTTGAAAGGTAATGTGTTACCGGTTTGATACCTAAATACACATGTAGAAGGTATAAGGATAAATCATTGGAAGTAGGCTATGTCGCTTATTACAATGCCGCCGTTCTTAGCCGCCTCGAAGAGGCTACGTGGATAACGCGTCTGTGGCAGCCTGTTGCCGCAAACTCACTTGATTGAACACCCAGTTGGGGGGATTATGAAAAAGCAGCGATTGAAAGCGGTGGCAATGACCACGATGCTTTCTGCCGGCGCGCTAATGGGTAGCGTAGCCATGGCAGATCAAACTCTGGATGCCGTACTTAAGGCGGGTCAAGCCAAAACTACTTTGGCGCAAGACTCCCAGAAGCGCATCGACAGATTGGCTCAGGAAACTGACGATCTGACACAAGAATTCAAACAACAGAATAAGTTGATTGACGATCTTCGTGTGTTTAACGCCCAAATGGAAAAACAAGTTGCCAAGCAGCTGGTTGTTGTTCAAGAGCTCGAGCAGTCAATTGAGAAAGTGACTGTTATTGAGCGTCAGATTCAGCCTCTGGTCTTCCGCATGCTGGATAGTTTGGAGCAATTTGTAAGTCTCGATAAGCCCTTCCAAGTAGAAGAGCGTAAAGAGCGTATTACTATGCTGCGGGCGAATCAGGATCGTGCTGACATCTCTGTTTCCGAAAAATTCCGTCAGGTGTTGGAAGCCTATAAGATTGAATCTGCATATGGCAGCACAATCGAAGCTTACAAAGGTACTCTGCCTATTGATGGTCAAGATCGTGAAGTAAACATTCTTCGTGTTGGTCGCATTTCATTGATGTACCAAACAACTGATGCCAAGCAGTGCGGTACTTGGGATGCTTCTCAAGGTCAGTGGGTTTCTCTTGATGGTTCATACAACTCTTCCATTCTCAAGGGGCTCCGCATCGCGCGTAATCAAGCATCCAAAGATATCATGACCATGACCGTTCAAGCGCCGGAGGCAGCACAATGAAAATGAAGTTTGTAAAAAGCTGCTTGATGCTTGCTGTTGCTGGTCTTCTTGGCAGTTCATTCGCTGTTGCACAAGAAAAGGCTCAGACTTTAGACCAGTTATTGGATATGGTTAAGAAGTCTCAAATCAGTGAGTCTGCAGAGCATAAGCAACGTGAAGCAGAATTCGCTCGTGACAAAGCTAATCAGGCCAACTTGCTTGCCCAAGCAAAAGCAACTCGCCAAGCGGAAGAAGCTCGCTCTGCTGCGCTCGAGAAAAAATATCAAGAACAAGATATTTTGGTAGCCGCAAAAAAGACTCAATTGAATGAGCGTTTGGGTTCTATGAAAGAACTCTTTGGCCATTTGACGTCTACAGCTGGTGACCTCCGGGCAACACTGGAAACTTCAATAGTAAGTGCGCAGTACCCTAACCGTGGCGAGTTCCTCGATACATTAATCGAGAAAATGAACAGCAATACTCAATTACCAGATATCGAGGAAATTGAGCGCTTGTGGTACGAAGTGCAAAGAGAAATGGTTGAGACTGGTCGTGTTGTGAAATTCAACTCAACAGTTATTAAACCAAGTGGTGAGCAAGCACAACAAGAAGTTGTTCGTGTTGGTGTTTATAACCTGGTTTCTAATGGCATGTACCTAACATTTGACGGTTCTAAGATACAAGAGCTTCCTCGTCAACCAGTTGATCATTTGGCAGGTGCAAAAGCACTGCAAGACTCGACTTCAGGAATTGTTGACTTTGGTGTGGATCCAACAGGTCCTGCTGGTGGTCAACTTCTGACGGCTTTGATTGATACTCCTACTTTCCTTGAGCGTGTTGATCAGGGTGGTGAGGTTGGATATGTAATTGTTGCGGTAGGTTTCATTGGTGTTTTCCTTGGTTTGTGGCGGATGCTAGTTTTGTTTGCAATGACCTCAAAGGTGAAGGCGCAATTGAAGTCAGATAAGCCCAACTCTAACAATCCTCTGGGTCGTGTGTTGAAGGTTGCAGAAGAAAATAAGAATGTTGATACCGAAACCTTGGAACTGAAGCTTGAAGAGGCTGTTCTTAAAGAGCGTCCATCAATTGAAAGTGGTCTGGCCGTATTGAAGATCATCGCAGCTGTAGCACCTCTCTTAGGGCTCTTGGGTACTGTTACCGGTATGATCGAAACCTTCCAAGCTATCACTATC
>Ga0307406_10002303_pt1 | contig 10370 bp, 10 predicted proteins | sample 322Cmetagenome_3_FD_203706 | JGI IMG/M metagenome (GOLD analysis project Ga0307406, IMG submission 203706) | Maize rhizosphere microbial communities from greenhouse at UC Davis, California, United States - 322HYB-C-2 | ecosystem: Host-associated > Plants > Roots > Rhizosphere > Soil | place... | reverse complement strand
GGGAGATCCTGGCCCTGCTGGCCGAGGGCCTGACCTCGCGCCAGATCGCCAGCCAGCTGGTCATCTCCGAGCGGACGGTCAACACCCACATCGGCAACATCTACCGCAAGCTCCACGTCAACAACCGCGTGGACGCGGTGCGGGAGGCCATGCGGATCCGGCTGGTCGAGCCGCCTAGGTAGGCGTCACCACGCAGCGCGTCCAGAATTCCCGCGTTGTCGAGTATCTGCGCAGTTTTAGGTATCTGCGCTCAACAGATCGGCGAATGGGGGTCCCGGACCCCAGGCCGTAGCATCCACGACTGAATGCTGTTCAGTCTCAGCAGCCGATCTGGGAGCTTCGGTGCCGGCCCACGTGCTCGTCCTCGACGCCGCTGAAGGGATCGGGCCCTGGGCAAGGGATGCCCTGGCCCATGCCGGTCTTGCCTGCGCCCTGGTCAAGGAGAACGTCGAGGCCCTGCGGAGCGTCGACGCCCAGTGGCCGGCCCTGGTGGTCGTGCCCCTGGACGAGGTCGAGCGCTGGGCGCCGGTGCTGGGCCGCCTGAGCGACGGGCCGACCACGGTCCCGGTGCTCGGCATGGCCAGCCGGGACACCTCGGTCGACGTCACCCCGGCCCTCGCGCTCGGCGTCACCGACCTGCTCACCTATCCCTGCAACGGCGACGACCTGGTCGACCGGGTCACCTCGTCGATGCGGGGGCGCCGCTCGGGCCGGGGGGCCGACCGGGTCGAGCCTGCCTCACCCCTGGCCCAGTTGCGCGCGGTCACCGAGTCCGCCGAGGAGGCGCTGCTGCGCACCGAGACGGCCGCCGCCCGGGTCAGCCGGACCGAGGAGCGCGAGCACCTGCGCCAGGCCAGGGACTCGCTGTCGCACTCGCTCCAGGTGATCCTGGGCACGATGATCGGCAGCGCCGAGGCCGCCGGCCCGGGCCGCGAGGGCCACTCGCGCCGGGTCGCCTCGATCACCCGGGACCTGGCCGAGGCCCTCGGCTGGCCCCCGCTCCGGATCAGGGGGATGGAGCTGGCCGGGCTGTTCCTGGACATCGGCATGCTCGCCCTGCCGTCCGACCTCCTGGCCCCGCGCGGCCCGCTGGAGCCGGACGCGGTCGAGCTGATGCGGGGCCACGCCGACATCTCCGGCGACATCCTGGAGCCCCTGGCCAGGGTCGGCCTGCCGGTGGCGGCCGTCAGGGCCCACCACGAGCGGCTCGACGGCTCCGGCTACCCCCGGGGCCTGCGGGGCCGCCAGGTGCCCTTCGGCGCCCAGATCCTGGGCGTGGTCGACACCTGGGCCGCCCTGACCCGGCCCCGGCCCCACCGTCCGGCCCTGTCCGAGCGCGACGCCCTGGCCATGCTGCGCCAGGAGGCCGCCCTGGGGCGCCTGTCCGGCAAGCTGATCGACGCCCTGGAGCCGCTGGTGCTCTCCGGCCGCCTCGGCCGGCCCCCGGTCGCCGGGCGGCTCGGGGAGGGCGGGGCGGCCCTCCAGCCGGACACCGAGCCCGAGGACCCTGAAGACGACCCGTCGTCACCGGGGGGGCGGCGCCTCGCCGTGGCCGCCACCCGGCCCGCCCTCACGCTCTAGTCGAGGTACAGGATGCGCGGAGCTGGCTGGCGGGAACGCGGGGTGACCTCGGTCGAGTACGCGATCATGGCCGCCATCATCGTGCTGCTCCTGATCGGCGGCGTGGCCGCGCTCTACGACGCCGTCCAGGCGCGCTTCGACCGCGACGCCGACTGCGCTGCCCAGGCGTACAACGATGTCGGCTGTTGAGTGGACAAGTTTGGGTGGGTACTTCTACGGATGGCTCATCTGCACCTGACCCGATGGGCATGTGCCCCCTTGGGCGACTAGGTTCCCCTGCGATGCGTTGGCCAGGCACGCCCGCAAATGGACGGGTTTTCCCGATCGCCAGGCCAACGTTTGCAGCAAGCGGGACATGTCGTTGGGCCGCCGCGCCGCCGGTGGCCCCTGCGGGGGGAAGGAGGTGCAGACGAATGCTCCTGCTGAGCTCGACGGTCAACTACATCCGCGCCAGGTTCACGGACCTTCGATCGCGTGAGGACGGAGTCACCGCGGTCGAGTACGCGCTCATGGTTGCGATCATCGCTTTGCTCATGGTGGCTGGCTTCTTCTTCCTGTTCAACAACGTGTCGACCGCGTTCCAGGACACGGGCTCCTGCGTCGGCGATCCGGCCACAGGATCGGGCGGCTGCGGGCCGTAGCTGGTTTGTCATGCCGGCGGGGCAGGCCCATCGAGCCCCCCGCCGGCATGGCTTCCAACCATGTCCAGAAGCACTGACCTGTAGGGGAACCTAAGGGGGCCGGTCCTCGTGCAGACGTACCTATCCGCGATGCTTTCCTATCTGCGAGCCCGCCTCGGCGGGCAGCGGGTGCGTGAAGCTGGCGTGACCGCGGTTGAGTACGCGCTCATGGTTGCGATCATTGCTTTGCTGATGGTCGGGGGGTTCTACGCGCTGTTCAACGCGGTCCAGAGCAGGTACAACGACGTCGGCAACTGTATCGCCACCGAGCCGGCGCCCGAGGACTGCTCCCCTCCGGCGGCACCTTGACCCGAGGGATGGCTCGACGGGACCAGGAGGGTGCGGCCGCGGTCGAGTTCGCGTTGCTGCTTCCCCTGCTGGTCCTGCTGCTGTTCGGGATGATCGAGTTCGGCCTCGCCTTCAACACCCGGATCCAGGCCACCAACGCCGCCCGTGAGGCGGCCCGCCAGGCCGTCGTCGGCATCGACAACTGGAGCGACGTCGGCGGCCTCCCGTTCTGGACGGTGGTCAGGCAGGAAGCCGGGGTCGGCTCGATCAGCAACTGCGTCCTGACCACCGACGACGTCCTGGGCGGGACCCTCACCGTCTCCTTCGACTTCCCCCTGAACCTACGGATTCCCTTCATGCCCAGCCCGCCGTCGTGGCAGACGGGCACGGCGCAGGCGTCCATGCGGATCGAACAACTGTCCGCCCCGGGAGGCCCCGGGGGCTGCTAGGAGCGAGGCACCGGTATGCAGAGCAGAGTGCTGGCCGTCCTGATCGCGGTGGTGCTCGCCCTGGTGGCGACCGCGGCCATGGTCGTCTACGTCAGAAGCGCCGACCGACGGGCGATCAACGGCCAGCAGCCCGTCCGCGTCCTGGTTGCCGGGAAAGCGATCCCGAAAGGCACGACCGGCGCGGAAGCCCTGAACAACGAGGGCATGATCGAGACGAAGGAAATTCCTCTCGCGTACGCCGTCAGGGGCCGGGTCCTATCCGAGGAGCAGCTCAGAAACCGGTACGCCGCCGACAACATCGCGCCCGGCGAGCAGCTCCTGCTGGAGCGCTGGGTCGGGGCCGAGGATCTCGGGGGCCGGGACCTGCTCACGATCCCAAAAGGCCACAAGGCCGTCTCCGTCGGCGTCGACCTGGTGCGGCAGGTGGCGGGATTCGTCACCCCGGGTGACCGGGTGAGCGTGGCGGTCACCATGCCGGTCGGGGACGAGGGCGGCGACAAGACCCGGAACGTCCTGGCGGACGCCCGGGTCCTGGCCGTCGGGGCGACCGCCCTGACGCGTGCCGCGCAGGGCAACGGCGGCCGGGTCAACCAGGGAAAGGGCAGCCAGTCGCTGACCGCGGTCACGCTGGCGGTCAAGAACGAGGAAGTCACCAAGGTGATGTTCGCGGCCGAGGAGGGCTCCATCTACCTGGCGCTCCTGCCCTCGGACGCCCCAGAGCCGACGGGGCCGGGCGCCGCCGCGGACGAGAATGACATCTTCGGGAACCCGTGATGGCGGTCCTCATCGTCGAGCCCCACGACGGCTACGCCACCTGGCTGGCCAGCAATGCCCTGGCCGGGCTGACCGACCGGGTGGTGCGGGCGGCCAACACCGACGAGGCCATGGCCGCCGTGGCCGCCGAGGGCCGCGACGTGCTGGCGGCCGTCTTCGGGCCCAGCCTGAGCGACCGCGACGCCCTCGCCCTGGCCGGTGCCCTCCAGCAGGGCACCCCGGACGTCTCGGTGCTGCTGATCCGCCGCCAGGAGTCGGGCGAGCTGATCCGCCAGGCCCTGCGGGTCGGGGTCAAGGACGTCCTGTCCTCGGCCAGCGACGAGACCGCCGTCCGGACCGCCGCGGCGAGGGCGATCGAGATCGCCAGGACGCTCAGGGGCCGCCTGGGCGGCGGCGCCCCCACCGACAACGAGGGCAAGACGCCCGGCCGGGTGGCCACCGTGTTCAGCTCCAAGGGCGGCTGCGGCAAGACCTTCCTGTCGACCAACCTGGCCGTCGCCCTCAGCCGCGGCGGAGCCGAGGTCGCCCTGGTCGACCTCGACCTGCACTTCGGCGACGTGGCCATCATGCTGCACCTGTTCCCGTCGCACACCATCTACGACGCCGCCGAGAACCCCGCTCTGGACGCCCTGTCGCTGAAGTCGTTCCTGACCCACCACGACTCCGGCATCTGGACGCTGGTCGCGCCGACCGAGCCGACCGTCGCCGACAGCATCAACCCCGCCGCCATCGGCAACATCCTCAAGCTGTTGCGAACCGCCTTCGACTATGTGGTGATCGACACCCCACCGGCGTTCTCGGAGCCGGTGCTGGCCGCCTTCGACGAGTCGGACTGGCTGGTCATGCTGGCCACCCTGGACGTGCCCAGCATCAAGAACCTCCGGCTGACCCTCCAGACCATGGAGCTGCTGCACTTCCCCAAGACCCGCATCCGGGTGGTGGTCAACCGGGCGGACTCCAAGGTCGGCCTGCGCCTGCCCGACGTGGAGAAGCTGCTCAGCTCGCCGGTCGACGCCACCATCCCCTCCTCCCGGTCGGTCCCGCTGTCGGTCAACAAGGGCAGCCCGATCATGCTCGAGGAGCCCAAGGGGCCGGTCGCCGACGCCATCCGCCGGGTCGCCGCCCAGCTCACCGTCGCGCAGCCCGGCCGGACCAAGCAGAAGCAGCGCCGGTCGCTGTTCTCCCGATCCTAGGAGCCGCCGATGTCCTCGCTCCACGAGCGGCTGGCCCGGGCCAGGACCGCCGGGGTGCTGCCCCAGACGGCCACGCCCCGTGAGAACGACCAGCGCCAGCTCCACCGGTCGCGGCCCGATCCCCTGGCCGAGCTGCGCCAGAAGGTCCACCGGGCCCTGGTCGAGGCCCTGGGGCCGCGGCTGTACGACTCCGAGATGTCCTCCGACCAGCTCCACGACAAGGTCCGCGACATGCTCCAGCGGGCCCTCGAGGAGGAGGAGACCCCGCTCACCCGCCAGGAGCGCACGCGGCTGGTCAGCGAGATCGCCGACGACGTGCTCGGCTTCGGGCCGATCGAGCCGATGCTGCGCGACCCGACCGTGACCGAGATCATGGTCAACGCGCCCGACGTGATCTACGTGGAGCGGGAGGGCCGCATCTATCCGGCCGAGGGCCGCTTCGTGGACGAGACCCACCTGCGCCGGGTCATCGACAAGATGGTCGGCCTGGTCGGGCGGCGGATCGACGAGAGCTCCCCGTACGTCGACGCCCGGCTGCCCGACGGGTCCCGGATCAACGCCGTGATCGCGCCCCTGTGCGTCAACGGCGGCCCCTACCTGACCGTGCGGAAGTTCTCGCCCGACCCCTTCCAGGCCGAGGACCTGGTCACCTTCGGCACCATGTCAGCCAAGGTGGCCAAGTTTCTGTCGAGGGCGGTCAACGGCCGGCTCAACATCCTGGTCTCGGGCGGGGCCGGCGCCGGCAAGACGACCACCCTCAATGTCCTCTCGTCCTGGCTGCCGGTCGCCGAGCGCATCGTCACCATCGAGGACGCCGCCGAGCTGCAGCTGCGCCAGCCGCACTGGCTGCGGCTGGAGTACCGGCCGCCCAACATCGAGGGCCGGGGCGAGATCACCATCCGCGACCTGGTCCGCAACGCCCTGCGGATGCGGCCCGACCGGATCGTGGTCGGCGAGGTCCGCGGCGGCGAGGCCCTGGACATGCTCCAGGCCATGAACACCGGCCACGACGGCTCGCTCACCACCGTCCACGCCAACTCGCCCCGCGACGTCCTGTCGCGGCTGGAGACCATGGTCCTGATGGCCGGGGTGGACATCCCCATGCGGGCCATCCGCGAGCAGATCGCCTCGGCCATCAACCTGATCGTCCACCAGTCCCGGCTCAAGGACGGCACCCGCCGGCTCACCCACATCACCGAGATCGTCGGCATGGAGGGCGACGTCATCACCCTCCAGGACATCTACGTCTTCGACTACCGCGCCGGCATCGACGAGAACGGCCGCTTCCGCGGCATCATCCAGCCCACCGGCCTGCGCCCCCGGTTCCTGGAGCGCCTCGTCGACCAGGGCGTCCACTTCGAGCCCGAGCTCTTCCTCCACGAGAGCGGCACGGTCCCCCTGGCGATGCGTCGATGAGCCGACGGATCGCCAAGGCGGGCGCCCTGGTGGCGCTCATGCTGCTCGGTTCGCTGCTGGTGGGCGGGGTCGCCGCCCGGGGGCAGCCGTCGCAGGAGCAGCTCAAGGTGGACTACCGGAGCCAGGACAGCAGCCCGGGCCGGCTTCAGGTGACCGTCGCCATGTCCGGACCGGCGTGGGATCCCAGCCACCAGCTCGACCGGGACAGCTTCAGCGCCTTGATCAACGGGAAAGAGGTGCAGATCCTCGGGGCTACGCCCCTGAACGAGCAACAAGGGACTCGCGGGCTGGCGGTGGTCCTGGTCATCGACACCAGCGCCAGCATGCAGGAGGGCGAGAAGATCGCCAAAGCCAAGGCCGCCGCCGACGGGTTCGTGCAGGCGATGCGGCCAGACGACCGCCTCGGCCTGGTGGCGTTCTCGGACCAGCCACAGGTGCTGCAGAAGCTCACCACCGACCACCAGCGGATCCAGGACTCGATCAGCGGCCTGGTCGCAAGCGGTCACACCGCGCTGAACGACGCCATCGTGCAGGCGTCCGACCTGCTGGCCAACGAGAAGCGTCAGCGCAACCTGGTGGTCGTCTCCGACGGCAAGGACGACGGCTCCACGGCAAGTCTCGACCAGGCGATCGCGGCCGCCAAGCGCGCCGACGTGTTCATCGACACCGTCAGCCTGTCCGGGGGGGAGCAGGACCCGGAAGCCCTCGAGAAGCTGGCGACGGGGACCGGAGGCAACGCCTTCGAGGTCGACGACGCCAACGAGCTGGAGAAGCAGCTCGCCTCCATCCGCCAGACGCTGGCCTCGCAGTATGTGGTCGACATGACCCTGCCTCCCGGTCTCGGAAGCCGCATCGACTTCCGGCTCCAGGTGCGAGCCAACGGGGCCGTGGGTACCTACACGAAGGATGGCTTCATCCTCGAAGGGCCGGCGATCCCCGCGACGACCCGGCCGAGAACGCCGACGGGGCTGGCGCCGGTGCGGCCCCTGTCCAGGTTGGAGAGTCCGCAGGGGCGGTATGTGATCGCGATCGCCGGGTTCGCGACCGTGCTGCTGGCGTGCCTGATCCTCTTCGGGCCGGGGTCGCGGAGCGGCCGGCCGTACCGGGCGTTGCGGCAGCGGCTGTCGCCGTACTCGCTGACCCCGGCGATCTCCGACGACCACCCGCGGCTGACCGCATTCGGCTCCAGCGAGTGGGCCGGGCGGGCCACCGCCATGGCCGAGACCCTGGTCCGCCGGGGCAACCTGGAGGAGGCGTTCCTCGACCGGCTGGAGTCGGCCGGGCTCAACATGCGGGTGGCCGAGTTCGTGCTCATCTCGCTCGGGTCGGCCTTCATCCCGCCGCTGCTGGCCCTGATCATCACCCGCAACCTGCTCGTCGCCGGGATCGTGGTGCTGCTGGGCACGGTCGCCCCGTTCCTGTACCTGTCGGTGCGGGCGTCGCGACGTCAGGCCAAGTTCGAGGAGCAACTCCCGAGCACCCTGCAGCTGCTGTCCGGCGCCCTGCAGGCCGGCCACAGCCTGCAGCAGGCGGTGGACACGGTCGTCCACGAGGCCGGCGACCCGATCGCCGGCGAGTTCCAGCGGGTGCTGACCGAGGCCCGGCTGGGCCGGCCGCTCGAGGAGTCCCTCGAGGCGATGGCCACGCGGACCAACAGTGTGGACTTCACCTGGACGGTCATGGCCATCCGGCTGCAGCGGCAGGTCGGCGGCAACCTGGCCGAGGTCCTCACCACCGTGTCCCAGACCATCCGTGACCGCTACTCGCTGAAACGGCAGGTCAAAGCGCTCTCGGCCGAGGGCCGGCTGTCCAGCATCATCCTCTCGGTCCTGCCGCTGCTGATGTTCGTGGCCCTGCTCATCTTCAACCCGTTGTTCCTGCGGCCGCTGTTCACCACCAGCCTGGGGATCATGCTGATGGGCGGGGCGGGCGTGCTGATGATCTTCGGCGTGTTCTGGCTGAAGAAGATCACCGAGATCAAGGTCTGAATCGACATGTCGACCTCGCTCCTGCTCATCGGCGCCATCGCCATGTTCCTGGCGGTGTTCGCGATCGCCTACTCGGTCCAGACGATCGTAACCGAGCGCCGGCAGGCCTACCGGACCCTCCAGGCCGTCCGGGCGGTCGAGGTCCGCCCGTACGACCTGCGCAACCGCGAGCTGGCCCGGCCGGCGCGGGAGCGGCTGCTCAAGCCGTTCTACAACGCCGCCCTCGGCGTCGCGCGCCGCTTCACCCCGGCCGGGGCCAGGGAGTCCATCCGGAGCAAGCTGGTCATGGCCGGCAGCCCGTTCGGCTGGGACCCGGACCGGGTGCTGGTCGCCAAGGTCGCCTGCCTCAGCGGCGGGGTCGTCCTCGGCCTGCTCTTCCTGGGCCTGTTCAGCTTCGCCTGGCCGCTGCGGGTCCTCGGGTTCCTGGCCATCGCCCTGCTCGGGTACTGGCTGCCGAACGTCGTGCTGACCAACGCCGTCCAGCGGCGCCAGAACGAGATCCGGTCGGCCCTCGCCGACTCGATCGACCTGCTCACCATCTGCGTCGAGGCCGGGCTGGGCTTCGACGCCGCCCTGGCCCACGTCTCCAAGAACACCGACGGCCCCCTGGCCGACGAGTTCTACCGGACGCTCCAGGAGGTCCAGCTGGGCCGGAGCCGCAACGAGGCCATGCGCAACCTGGCCGCCCGCTCCAACGTTCCTGAGCTGCGCGCCTTCGTGCTGGCCATGGTCCAGGCCGACATCTTCGGGGTTTCGGTGGCCAACGTGCTGCGTATCCAGGCCAAGGACATGCGGGTCAAACGTCGTCAGCTGGCCGAGGAACGGGCAATGAAGGTTCCCATCAAGGTCCTGTTCCCCGTACTCTTCTGTATCTTCCCAGCGCTGTTCGTTGTGATCCTCGGTCCGGCCATCATGCGCATCGCCGACGTCTTCACCAAATAGGACCTGCCAGTGTCCCGCCATGTTGTGCTTCTCCGGCGCGACCCCTCGTTGGGTCTCGCCCTGCGAGCGCTGCTCTACGGCACCGGCCGGGTCACCGAGCTCCAGAACGTCCAGGCCTGGTCGGACATGCCCGCCGAGGGCATCGACGCCGTGGTCATCGACCTGCCCCCCTCCCGGCGCAAGCAGGCCATCGACCTGGTCAGGTCGCGCTTCGACGGCCGCCTGGTGCTGGTCCTGGACCCGCACGACGACCCGGCGGGGGTCCCGACCAACCACCCGTACGCGATGGTGCAGCGGCCGTTCGAGATCGTCGAGCTGTGGCACCTGGTGACGACCGATCCGAGCTGGATCGCCCGGCCCGGGCCGGGGGCGCCCTCGCCGGGTCGGGGCGGCGCCGCCGACCCGGGCGACCTGGAACCTCCGGGTCCAGCCGGGGGGCCGAAGACGGGCCCGCCGACGGGGACGGAGGCACCCACACCCGCGGCTCCCCGCGAGGTCTCGACGACCTCGGCTTCCTCCGAGGCCCCGACGACCCAGGCCGCCTCCAGGCCGTCGGGGACCGCGGGCCCCCCGTGGGCCTCGCCGCCGACTGCGGAGGGGAGCGCCGGGGGTGCCGGAGGGCCGGAACCCGGCCAGGGGCAGGAGCCGGGCCGGGGGGCCGCCGACGCCTCGACCTGGAAGTGGCGGGGTCGCCGGTACGGCCCGGCCGCCGCCATCCCCTCCGACCCGGCGGGCGGGGAGCAGGGGCCCGACGCCCCGCCGGGACCGCAGGCCGGTGGGTCGGAACCGAGGGCTGAGGCCCCCGCCCGGGGCGCCTCGGCCGCCGGTCCCGGCACCTCCGAGGCCGCCACGCCGCCCACCACGCGACCGGGTGATCCGGGCGCAGCCGCCACCGCCCCAGGGGAGTCCTACCGGCCGGGCTCCGGAGCACCGGGTCCGGGCTCGGCGTCCGGGTCGCCGGGGGGTCCGGCGGCCAAACGGCGCGTCACCCGGCCCACCCGCCCGCCGACGGGGAGCACGGTGCCCCGGCGGTCGGCCCCACCCACCGGGACCGGACCC
>Ga0307406_10002302_pt1 | contig 10372 bp, 8 predicted proteins | sample 322Cmetagenome_3_FD_203706 | JGI IMG/M metagenome (GOLD analysis project Ga0307406, IMG submission 203706) | Maize rhizosphere microbial communities from greenhouse at UC Davis, California, United States - 322HYB-C-2 | ecosystem: Host-associated > Plants > Roots > Rhizosphere > Soil | place... | reverse complement strand
TCCTGGCCGCCGGGGCCAATGACAACATCGACCTGGAGGCCTGCAACGCCGGCGACCCCACTACCTGCCCCTTCACCGAGGGGGTGGGGGTGTCGGGGATCTATTTCTCCTTCGACAGTGGGACGACCTGGACTCAGCCGACCTACAGTGGCTGGACGGCCCGCCACTGTGTCGGCCCGCCCGGGTTCACCTGCACCCCCCGGGTCGGCCCGATCGGGACCCTGCCCGGCTACTACGAGAATGGGCTGGTCTCGGACGGCGACCCGGCGTTGGCCTTCGGGCCCCGGCGGGGCGCCAACGGCAGCTTCTCCTGGGCCAATGGGTCACGGCTGTACTACGCCAATCTGACCTCGAACTTCAGCGCCCAGCGGTCCGAGCAGACCTTCAAGGGCAGCGAGGCCGTCTATGTGTCGCGCACCGACAACGTGGCCGCCGCCGCGGCCGGTGATGCGGGTGCCTGGCTGGATCCAGTGCTGGTGACCAAGCAGAACGCGGCGTTGTTCTCGGACAAGGAGCAGATCTGGGCTGACAACGCCGCCTCCAGCCCCCACTTCGGCAACGTCTACACCTGCAATGTCGCCTTCCGAGGCGCCGGGCAGGGCAACGCCGCCCCTGAGCCGGTGACCTTCGCCCGCTCCACCGACGCCGGCGACACCTGGCGGACCCGCCAGCTCAGCGCGGCCACCAACAACGCCCAGACCGGCGGCCGCCAGGGTTGCGCGGTCCGCACCGACTCCGACGGAGTCGTCTATGTGTTCTGGGCCGGGACGGTGCAGCGGCAGTCGGCGATCATCCTGCGCCGCTCCTTTGACGGCGGCCAGACCTTCGAGCAGCCCCAGACGGTGGCCAGCGTGGTCGACTGCGGCGCCTTGGACCCGGTGCAGGGCCGCTTCACCTTCGACGGGGTGGCCGGGGCCCGGACTAACAGCTTCCCCAGTGTGGACGTTGCCAATGGCGCCCCCACCGGGGCGGACGCTACCGACCAGATCGTGCTCACCTGGTGCGACGCCCGCGCTGGCCTGAACAACGAACAAGCCCTGCTCCAGTGGTCGCTCAACAAGGGGGTGAGCTGGTCGGCGCCGGTGAACGCGGCCGCGGCCGGGGACCGGCCCGACTTCCCGGCCGTGGCGATCTCGCCCGACGGCACCGACATCTACCTGGTCTATGACGGCTTCCTGGACCCCTGGCGGACCACCACCGCCGACCCCAGGCGCTTCCAAGGCGTCGTCCGCCACGCCAACGTGCCCGCCGGCGGCGGAGCACCAGGGGCATTCACCACGCTGCATCGGGGGGCGGTCGGGGACGCCCGCGGCTCCAGCGCCAACGGGCTGATCAGCGAGTTCCTCGGCGACTACAACTACACCGTGGCCACCCGCGACTACGGGGCCGCGGTCTGGAACGACGCCCGCAACGCCGCCGTCTGCCCGGCCATCAACGCCTATCGCCAGTCGCTGGTCGCCGGCACGCCGATTCCGCCTCCGGCTCCCAACGTGGATTGCCCGCCGACCTTCGGCAACACCGACATCTTCGGCGGCTCCTACCCCGACCCCAGCTGACCTGTCCACCTGACGGTGAGGGGCACCCACGGGTGCCCCTCACCGCATCAGCCAGAGCCGCCCCAGCCCACCTGATCACCCGCGGCTGCCGAAAGTGCGACAGCAGGCGTCAAGCGGGCCAAGCAGGGCCTCGGGCCTCGGCGGCACTGGCGCCGATCAGCCGGGCGTGGAGCAGACCGCCCGCGATTATGGTAGGCACCAATTCGATGTCCAGCTTGCGACGGACGCACCACGTCGGCGTGCAGCGCCGGCGGCGGTGCACTGGGGTCGTCATCGGCCGCGGATGGGCGGGGCAGCCAGGTGCTCTCGACCTCGAGCCACCGGGGGTCGGGTCGCCACGAACGACGGCCTGCAGGACCTCGGCGTCGGCGGCGCAGCAGAAGATGACCAAGCGGGTCAGCCAGTAGCCGCCCCCGCCCTGAGTCGGGGACACGAACCCGACCAACCGCACCTACACCCCGGCCAGCGACTGGTCGGGGGTCGCGGACCGCGCGGGTGACGAACTCGGCCATAGGCATCGGGACCGTGCCCCGGACCGCGGTGTTCAGGAGCTGGAACCCGCCGTCGCCGGCGCCCGGCACCGCCGAACGGCTGGCTACCGCAGGCCGACTTCGCCTTTTGATCTTGCGGCCTGCGCAGATCCTGTTAGGAATTCGGTGGCATCAGACAGCAAGTGTGAGTCGTGGACGCATACCTCAACGCAGGCTTCGCAGAGCTCCTCGACGTGGCCTCAACGCAGCTCACCCTAAGTCGCGCTCTTGTTTGGTCTCCCAGGCGGGCGTCCGGCTGTCAACAGGCCAACCAGGGCGAGCAGCATCCAGCCAACCAGGTAGCCGAAGGCCAACCGAGGCGAGACCAGAGTCCAGAGCAGGCCGGCGATGGCGCTGGCGGCCAGGTTGCCGAAGCTCTGCACCGCCGCCAGCAGCCCGAACGCCGACCCACGCAACTCCACCGGGGCCAGGGCCGCCACCGCAGCATGCTCGGCCGTCTCCACACAGCCGATGGCGACCCCGGCGGCGATGAACCAGGGCGCCAGGGCCAGCACGCTGGTGGCACCGGCGGCGAAGCCGACGTAGGCCAGCCCGAACAGCCCGACGCCGACGACCAGGACTAGGACGGCACCGCGGCGGTCCCCAAGCCGACCGGCGGGGATGCTGGCCAGGGTGGCGGCGAGGTTGTAGGCGACGTACAGGCCGAGGGCGAGCTGGGTGGCCCGGTCCTGGCCGCGGCCAGGGGCCAGGAGTTCGGTGGCCCGCAGGATCAGCAGGGTGGCGGCCACGTTGCCGAACTCAAACGCCGACACCCCGACCATCAGCCGGCCCAGTCGGCCGGTCAGGACCGGCCGCACCTGTAGCCGCAGCGGTTGGCGTTCGCGCCGCTCGGCGCGGGGAGCGTGGCGGATGGCATAGACGATGGCCAGAGCGGCCAGCAGCCCGGGGATGACCGACAGGGCGATGGCGGTGCGAATCCCGATCAGGCCGACCAGGGCCAGGGCGAGCAAGGGGCCGACGAGGGCGCCGAGGTTGTCCATGGCCCGCTCGAACCCATACGCCCGCCCATAGACGGCGGCGGGGACGATGTCGGCCAACAAGGCGTTGCGGGCGGGAACGCGCAGCCCGCGGGCGGCCCAGGCGCCGGCCCGGAGCACGGCGACCTGCCAGACGGTGGTGGCGGCGCCGATGAGGCTGGAGAGAAGAGCGGTGGTGGTGTAGCCGCCGACGGCCTGGGCGCGGCGGCGCTGGGGGTCGTCGGCGATGGCGCCGCCGGCCAGCCGAGCGGCGCCGGCCAGCCCGTCGGCGATGCCTTCGATGAGGCCGAGGGCGGCGGCGGGGGCGCCAAGGGTGGCCGTGAGCAGGTTGGGGAGCAGGGCGGTGGGGATCTCGTGGCCGACGTCGGCCAGGAAGCTGGCCATGCCGATGCCGGCCACCCCTGGCCCAAGCCAGCGCTCCTTGGCTTCGGTGGTGGGCTCCCTCATGGCGGAGTGCGTCGTCCAGCTGATGGGACCTTGTCGTGCCATTGTCCGGGCGCAGGCGACCGGGCGTGGTAGATCATGCCCTGATGACAGGTCGGGAGCTGGATCGGTCGCCCGGACGGCCGTTGCGAACCGCGGCCATTGCTGGTCTGACGTTCACCGTCCTGTACCTGGTGCATCGCATCTTGCAGGGCACCGGACCCGACAGCTCCGCCCCGGCGGCCGTGGCCGACTACCAACTCGCGCATCGGAGCGCCCTGCTGGCCAGCGAGGTCGCTGTGGGCCTGGCATTGCTGGCCTTCATCCCGTTCCTGGCCGCCCTGGTCCCCATCATCTGGCGGGCTGGGCAGGAGACCCTGGCCGTCGCCGTCGCCATCAGCGGTGGTGTCTTTGTCGCCATGGGCTTTGTCTCCACCGCGGCCGAAACCGCGCTGATCGGGGTGGCCGACAGCAACCAACCCACGGCCGTCCTGATCCTGGATCAGCTGCAAGGCCGCACCCCGATCGTCTGGACGATCACCGCCCTGGTCACGGTGCTGTCGCTGACGATCCAGCGCACCGGCCTGGGCTGGCGCTGGCTGGGCACGGTCGGCTTGGTGGCCGCCGCCATCTTCCTCCTGGGCTCGATCTTCAGCGTCCTAGGACGCAGTCCTGAGGGCAGCTCCTCAATGCTCGGGGTCGGCCTCTTCATCGGCTGGATGGTGGTCCTCAGCGCCGGCCTGTGGCGCACCGCGGCAAGCAGCACACCCCCACGCCCGTAGTTGTTTGGTCGCCGGTTCATTGGCCACCAACGGCCTCGAAGACACGCTGGGTGTAGTCCTCCAGCTTGGCCTCACACTCCTTGAGGCGCCGGTCAGCCTCGGCGGCCGAGGGGGCCCCAAGCACGTCCCGCAGCCGCAGCTCCCGGTGCCAGCGACGCAGCCGCTCCAGGCTCTGCTCCTCCTCGTCCAGCTCGGCCAGGGTCAACTTTCCCTTGGCGATCTCCTTGTCGATCTCGGCCAGGTACTTGCCACACTCGGCCAGGAACTCGGTCCACTCGGCCTCACGGGCGGCGGTGTACACCTCGGCCAGCCGCTCGGCATCGGCGTCCTCGTGACCGCTTACGTCCAGCACGATCGCTTCGCCGCCGCCGGCTTGGACCAGCTGGACGGCCCGGGCGATGCCGTCGGCGAAGGCCGGGGCGGCCCGGGCCAGCCAGGCTGACTGGCCCAGCGACACCGCCCCGATGCGGCGCAGCTCCCGCCACACCGCCACCCGATAGCGAGAGGGCTGGGCCGGCACCCGGAACAACAGCACCATCCACTCCATAGACCTGATGCTACCCTTCTACTGGTAACGCTTGTTACTAACTGAAGGACATGGATGATCGACTGGCTCAAGCCCATCCTGATCGCGGCTGTCGTCATGGTCGGGCTGTGGGCGCTGCTGGTCGTCCTGGCCGCCCGCCTCCCCGCCGGCCTGCTCAAAGACCTGGCCCGGTTCCTGCCGGCCTGCGTCACCCTGGCCCGCCGGCTGCGGGCCGACCCCCGCGTGCCATGGCAGGCCAAGGCCGCCGTCGTGCTGGCCGGGCTGTGGGTGCTGTCCCCGATCGACCTGCTGCCCGAGTTCCTCCCCGTCATCGGCCCGCTGGACGACGTGGTGGTGGTCGCCTTGGCCCTGCGCTATGCCGCCCGCCGGGTGCCCCGCCAGGTCCTCCTGGAGGCCTGGCCGGGCGACCCCGGGCTGCTGGAACGGCTCCTCGGCACCCCGGTGCCAGCCACGCACCCGGCCGAGCCCGAGGCCCGACGCGATGACCCTGGCCCGCCCTGACCAGCACCGAACTCGATTCCGGCGCCCCCTGGGGGTGGCCGTCATGGCCTACAAGGCCGTCCTCGGGCTGAGCGAGATCGTGGTCGGGATCCTGCTGGCCGTGCCGAGCTTCGATCCCCAGGCGACCTTCGCCCGGCTATCGGCTGAAGAGCTGCGCGAGGACCCTGGCGACCGCTTCGTCGCGCTGATCGGCCGCCACCTCCCGGCGCTGCTGCACCATCGCGGCCTGGTCGCGGTCGGGCTGATCGTGCTGGGCCTGGCCAAGCTGGTCGCGGCCGCCGCCATGTGGGAGGGCCACGAGTGGGGCGGCTACCTGCTCGCCGCAACCGTCGCGCTGCTGTTGCCCTTCGACCTGCGCCAGGCCGTGGTCGACCCCACCGTGGGCCATGTCCTGCTCGCCGTGGCGAACGCGGCCGCCTTGGCGGTGCTGGTGCTGCTCCTGCGCGGTTGGCTGCCTGGTCGACCGCCCATCGCCCGACTCAACCGCCGCTAGGCGCCGTACTCATACGACTGCCTCGCTGCTCGATTCCCACGCCTCGTCCACGCAACCAGAGAAGAGCCGGTTAATTTGTCAGAATCTCGCTTGAGAGCTCATCAGCATTGTTCGCCAGCCGATGCTACTTGCTGCCAGTCGCTGCTACTTAATCCAGATGCTACGCTTAGCATTGACCTGCACAAACGGCTGTTCCTGCTGGTCACCGGACGAGGAGAATACGCCCCGGTTTTTCCTTACTATGGATGTGCTCTGCCGACTGAGCTAGGGGGCAAGTTATTGATTCTGCAGTTAGACGGCCATATTATGATGGCTGTAGTGCTGATGAAGAGACCTGCACATCGGCCACACATCAGCACTGCGCCGAGGATGATACCGGACGCTGGGGCAACGTGTCGCCTCGCGCTCGGCGGGAACGGCTCAGGTGAGACAGCGGCTGATCGCGTCCTCCACGTCCAACGGTTCGCTCTCCCACTCGGGCTCATCGCCGTGGCGCAGCCGCGCCTCGGTCGCCGCCCACCGCTGGCCACCGTGCTGACGAGCGAACACCACCCGCCACCAGCCCTCGACGACATGGCCGAGCGGCCTGAGAGACCGGGTCGACCGGCCATGTCCAATGCCTGGCCCGTTGTCCTGCTCGAACCGGGCTCGGTCGGCGTCAGGCAAGGCGACACGGACCCGCTCGACCCGCTCGGACAGCTCCGGACCGGGGCCGCCGGCCCGGCACCGCTCACCATGGTTCCTCGCCTCCAGAACAGTCTTCCGCTCGGGCGACGGATCCTGCTCGGCGAGCCTGCATGCCGCCCGCGCTGCCGCTCGGCAAGGCCAGCATCGAGCGACTGGTGCTGAAAGCAGATGGCCGCTTCCCCGAAGGTGATTTCGCCGGAACATGGCCCAACACTGCCGGCACTGGGTGGCTGGCACGACCCTGCCACGGCTCGGCCGATACTGCGCCCACGGTGCATCCGGGGCGCCCCGGCCCTGGCCCCGCGGTCGATCAGATCGCCTCAAGGCCCGCGGGCGTCGGTGCCTGCTTGCCCGGCGCCACGAACGACCGCCGCCGCCACCACAGGTAGGAGCCGATGCCGACCGGGATCGGCAGTAGCCAGGTGAGCGCCCGGTAGACCAGCACGGCGGCGACCACTTGCGGCTTGGCGCCGCCGGCGGCCACCAGCCCGCCGATCAGCACGGCCTCCACGAAGCCGGCGCCGCCGGGGGTGAGCGGGATGGCGGTGGCCAGGCGCGCGAAGGCGAACACGGCCAGCACCTCGGCCCATGAGACCTCGGCGTCGCTGACCCCGACGTGGCGCAGGGTGACCAGCAGCACCAGGTACAGCGACAGGTGGCTGACCAGCGAGGCCACCGTGATCGCGACCCAGCGACGCTGAACCAGGCCGACGGTGCGGGTGCGGAACTTGACCGTGGCCAGCTCCCACCCCGCCACCGGCGGTCGCCGCAGCAGCCGCAGCAGCCGTGAGGCGACCCGGCCGGCCAGCAGCCCGAACCGGTGGGCCACCTCCTCGCTGCGCAACATCAGCGCGAACACCACGACCGCGGCCACCAGCCCGGCGATGCCGAGCAGGGCGGCGACGACCCGCCCCCCGGTGGCGCCGCCCTGCAGGGCGACCAGGGCAAGGGCCAGCACCGGCAGGCCGAGCTTGATGAAGCTGTTCCACACGCCGGAGACCAGCACCGCCGTGGTCGTCCGGGACCGCGAGTAGCCCCAGGACCCGAGCATCGTGTAGGTCATGCCGATCCCCATCGCCGCCCCGACCCCGGCCGGGATGGTGTTGGCCACCGCGGTGGTCGCCTGGGTCATCCCCATCGCGTGCCAGAAGCCCAGTCCGGGCGTGACTGACATCCAGACGAACGCATAGGTGCAGAGGTTCCAGATCGCGAGCAGGCTCAAGGTGGTGAGTTCCAGCCAGGTCAGGTCGGTAATCGCGGCCCACACCTGGGCTGGGTCGATCTTTTTGATCGTGAAGTAGAGGATGGCCACTACCAGCACCAGTGCCACCAGGACTTGGACGACCAGGCGGGTCCGGGAGCGGCGGGCGGCGGGCGGCTGCTGGTCGACCATCACCGGCGCCCTCCTGCGACCGGACGCGACGACCTCGCCTCGCCTCGCCGGCTCATGCTGCTGCCTCGGGGTCGAGCTGGAGTCGTCCGTCCGAGCGTTGGCTGAGGGCCGCCTGGAGGGCCGCGCGGCTGGTGAAGCCCAGCACCTGGGGGGCTTGGCCGGCGAACTCCCCGTTGGGGTCAGTGGTCAGGTGCAGCTGGCTGGTCACACAACCACCGGGGAATTGGTCGTACCATGTGGCGGTGAACTGGCCGGTGGGCGACTCGATCCGCTGGAAGTGCCGCACCCCCTCCGTCGGCGACGGGCCCTCTACCGCCCCGTGTGGGTCGCAGGCGGCGGTCAGCCGCACCACCAGTGCGGCGGCGCCGGCCCGGTCGTGGTCTAGGGTGAGTACCGACCGGTCGTTGTTGACGGCCACCTCGGCGACACTCCAGCCGACCGGCAGGTATCGCACGCAGGGCACCAGGGAGGCCGACGGGACCGCCTGAGCCTGGAGCCACAGTGGCTCCAGGTTCGTACAGGCGAGGCTGGTGATGTGCAGCGGCGTCTGCACGGCCTCCTTGTTACCGAAGAGGACTTTCGAGTTCATAGCGGCCAGGATGACCAGGGCCAGAATCAGCGCCCACAGCCCGATCCGCCGGGCGCTCCACCGCTGGACCCGGATCGGCTGCGGCGGTGACGGCAGCAGCCGCACGAACTCGGCATGCAGGTTCCGACCCTGCGCCCTGAGCAGGTGGCGGAGCTGGGAGGGCAGGGCCAGCCCCCGGGCGGCCGCGAACCCCTCGGTGATCTCCTCGACCGTGAAGGACTGTAGGGCCCGCCGGTACACCCGCTCAGGGTCGCTCCGCAGGGCCAGACACAGCATCATGTTGGCCAGATCCACCGCCTGCCGCCATGGACTGGGCCGAGCCTCCACAAAGGCCACGTCGATCAGCAGCAGGTGGCCGTCGCGGACTAACAAGTTGGCCGGCTTGATGTCGCGATGCGCCAGCCCGGCGTCCCACAGCTTCCTGATGATCCCGAGGCCGTCGTCGATCACCTGGTCGTCGACGGTGGCCTCACCCAGCTCCACCGCCCCAGCGAAGAACTCGGTGACCAGCAGGTACTCCCGCTCGGGAGTCAGCTCCACGAACCCGAACGGCGCCGGGCTGGGCAGCCCCGCCCGAGCCATCAGCGACAGCGCGTAGTCCTCCTGCTGGACCAGCCGACGCACGGTGTTGAACGGCTTCTCGTCCTCCAGCCGGCCATACAGCAGCTCCCGGCCCAGCTTGTACCAGCGGTCCGAGCGCAGATGACTCTGGGCATAGAGCTTGCCGAACAGCACCCGGGGCGGATCCCCCTCGACGGTGATCCGCAGCGGGGTGGAGCCGGCAGAGCCGGCCAGGCCGAACGGCTTGACCTCGGTGACGACCAGGCCCAGCTGGTCGGCCAGCCCGCGGCGGATGGCCACCCCCCGGGCCCCGCCGATATCTAGATGGGCGCTGCGGCCCCGACGGTAGGCCACCGGGTAGACCTCGTTAGGGGTGAAGCGGCGAAACAACAACAGCGGGATAGTCACCCCGATGCCGACCCCGACCACCACGTCGGTCGGGGCATCCACACCCAAGGCCATCCGGGCCACCGCGACCAGGGTGATCAGCCCGACCGTGACCCACTTGCCGGTGTTGCGCCAGCGCCCCTCCGGCACCAGGGTGTACAGCACGCCCATGCAGATCGCGGTCAGGAAGGCGACCTGGTTTGACGGGAGCGCCCAGCCACCCCAGCTGGACTGGATGTCGACCCCGAACGGGCGTGGCCGGCGAGTGATCATCGCCAGGACGTCGATGAGGTTGCCGCCAAGCAGCACGGCGACGAACCACACCAGCAGATGCCGCCAGCGCCGCAGGACCAACAGTGCCAGCAGCAGCCCGTAGAAGGCCGCGTTCAGCACTGGCCAGGAACTGATGCGGGCCACGCCCCTCAGCGGCGCCACCAGCCCCGGCCCGACCAGGCCGGCCAGCCAGCCCACGACCGCGTCGTCGATCACCGTGGCCGTCACCGCCGGGCCACGCAGGCCCCGGACAAAGATCACCAGGGTCAGCCCGACCAGCACGAGCGCGGCCACCAGCCAGCCGATGCCGCTGGTCTGCAGCCGGTACGGCAGGGGCGGTGCCGCCCCGGTGGGCCGCCGCCGACGCGGCGACCGGGCCGCCTCCCGGAGGCTGGGGTGGACAGGCAGGGCGCTGGTCGGTCTCGAGCGGTCTGCGGGCACGTCCATGGGCCCCTCCCTACCGGAGATGCCTCGCTCCCCGGTCTGTGATACCCAGCAGCTGGTCTGGTCGTTCCTGGCCCACACCGGCCTGACCCTCGACCACCAACCTCCACCCAACTTATGAAAACCTCAATAACGGTAGTTTGTTGGCTACGGTGGCAGGTAGAGGTGCAGCGGCTGGCCTCCGGCGAGAGCGTCAAGCAGCCGTTGC
>Ga0307406_10002300_pt1 | contig 10379 bp, 10 predicted proteins | sample 322Cmetagenome_3_FD_203706 | JGI IMG/M metagenome (GOLD analysis project Ga0307406, IMG submission 203706) | Maize rhizosphere microbial communities from greenhouse at UC Davis, California, United States - 322HYB-C-2 | ecosystem: Host-associated > Plants > Roots > Rhizosphere > Soil | place... | reverse complement strand
GCCCCGGGCTCGGCGACGTGGGCGACGAGGGCGTTGGATTCGCGCGCGCCGCCGCGCCGACTGCGTGCGCGCGGCTTCCCCTCTTCGTCGCCCGCGGCTGCGGCGGCGCGCTCGGTGGACGGCTCGGACACCGCCGGCCGGACCGCGTCGGCGTAGCCGAAGAGGTCGAGGTCGGGGTCTCCACCGAGCGTGCGACGGCGCCGGCTCACCGCGTCGCGCCCGCCCGCGAGGTCGCGGTGGTGCGCGCCCCGCGCACCGTATTGCGGAGGAGCATGGCGATCGTCATCGGGCCGACGCCTCCCGGCACGGGGGTGATGAGCGAGGCCACGGCGCGTACCGGCTCGAAGTCCACGTCGCCGGCCAGACGGTAGCCGCTCTTCGCGCCGGCGTCCTCTAACCGGTTGATGCCGACGTCTATCACGACGGCGCCCGGCTTCACCATCTCCGCCGTCACGAACCGGGCCTTGCCGATCGCGGCGATCAGGATGTCGGCGCGGCGGCAGTGTGCCGCGACGTCTCGCGTGCGGCTGTGGCACAGGGTGACCGTGCAGTCGCCGCCGACGCCGGGCTGCATCATCAGCGCCGCCATCGGCTTGCCGACGATGTTGCTGCGCCCGAGGACGACGCACTCGGCGCCGCGCGTCTCGACTCCGCTCCGCACGAGCAGCTCCTGCACGCCCGCCGGCGTGCACGGGGCGAAGCCGTCCCGCTCACCGATCAGCAGCTTGCCGACGTTGACGGGGTGGAAGCCGTCCACGTCCTTGTCGGGACGGATGCGGCGGATGACCGCCTCGGCCCGGATGTGCCGCGGCAGCGGCATCTGCACGAGGATGCCGTGCACGGCCGCGTCATCATTAAGGCGGTCCACCTCGCCCAGCAGCTCGCCCTCCGCGGTCGAGGCGGGCAGCCGGATGGTCACCGAGTGCATCCCCGCCTCCTCACAGGCGCGCCCCTTCGACCGCACGTAGACGGCGCTCGCCGGGTCGTCGCCGACGAGGACGACCGCAAGGCCCGGCCGCACGCCGGCCCCGACGAGCTCGCGCACCTCGGCGGCGACCTCGTCGCGGATCGCCCGGCCGATGGCGGTGCCGTCGATCAGCCCCGCGCCGCCCGAGCGGGTCGCGGCCGCCTCAGCGGGCAAAGTCCACCGCCCGCGTCTCGCGAATCACGACGACCTTGATCTGCCCGGGGTACTGGAGCTCGGCCTCGATGCGGCGCGCGATCTCGTCGGTGAGCGACGTCATGCGCGTGTCGTCCACGTCGTCCGGCAGCACGATGACGCGCACCTCGCGGCCGGCCTGGATCGCGAACACCTTCTCGACCCCGCGGTAGCTCGACGCGATTTTCTCGAGCCCCTCGAGCCGCTTGACGTAGGTCTCGAACGCCTCACGGCGCGCGCCCGGCCGCGACCCGGAGATCGCGTCGGCGGCCTGAACGAGCACCGAGATCTCGCTTTCGTGGGGCACGTCGTCGTGGTGCGCGGCGATGCAGTTCACGACGATGGGATTCTCCCCGTACTTGGTCGCGACCTCGACGCCGAGCTGGACGTGCGTGCCCTCGTGCTCGTGCGTCAGCACCTTGCCGACGTCGTGGAGGAACGCGCCGCGCTTGGCGAGGGTGACGTCGAGCCCGAGCTCGGCGGCCATGATGCCGGCCAGCCAGGCGACCTCTTTGGAATGCTGGAGAATGTTCTGGCCGTAGCTCGTGCGCCACTTCATGCGCCCGACGAGCTTGAGGAGCTCGGGGTGGAGCCCGTGGACGCCCGTCTCGTAGGCCGCCTGCTCGCCCGTCTCGAGGATCGCCGTCTCGACCTCGCGCTTGGACTTGTTGACGACCTCCTCGATGCGCCCGGGGTGGATGCGCCCGTCGCTCACCAGCTTCTCGAGCGACAGGCGGGCGACCTCGCGCCGCACGGGGTCGAAGCAGGAGACGACGACGGTGTCGGGGGTGTCGTCGATGATGACGTCCACCCCCGTCGCGAGCTCGAAGGCGCGGATGTTCCGGCCCTCGCGGCCGATGATGCGCCCCTTCATCTCGTCGTTCGGAAGCGAGACGGCCGAGACGGTGGACTCGGCCGTGTGCTCGGCGGCGATGCGCTGGATGGCGAGGGCGACGATCTTCTTGGCCTCCCGCTCGGCGTTCCGCCTCGCCGCCTCGCGGATCTCACGGACGCGGTTGGCCGCCTCCGCCTGCGCCTCCTCCTCCATCCGCTGTACGAGCTCGTTGCGGGCATCCATCGCGGACATGCCGGCGAGCGCCTCGAGCCGACGTCGTTCCTCGCCCACCATTCGATCCAGCTCCGCCTGTCGGTCGGCGACGAGCTTCTCCTTGCGCCCGAGCTCCGTCGCCCGTCGCCCGAGCTCCTTGTCGCGCTGCTCGAGCGCGTCCACCCGGCGGTCGAGGGCGACCTCGCGCTCCTGCACGCGGCGGTCCTCGCGGTCTATCTCCTCGCGCCGCTGGCGCGCCTCGGCCTCCCAGCCCTCGCGCGCCTTCATCAGCTCTTCCTTGCCAGACAGGACCGCGCTCTTGCGCAGCCCGTCGGCCTCTCGCTCGGCGTCGGCGACGATGCGTCGCGACAGCTCCTCGGCGGTCTGCTTCGCGGCCGCCTGCTCGGCCAGCGCCAGGGAACGGCCCGCTCGGCGTCCGAACACGAACGCGGCCGCGGCGGCGACTACGGCGAGCACGCCCAGAAGGGCGATCGTCGCGCTCTGACTCATGGTGATCTATGCTCCAGCGCGGCGCAGCCGCCACGCGACGAGGAAAACCACGACGGCGCCCGTCGCTCGCTCGAACCAGCCTGCGCAACTCGGCCTCACACCGGCGGCGAATCCCGCAGGGCACGAGGTGGAGCGCGCTAACTACAACTGGCGATTGAAGCTACGGGACGGCCGAGGTACTCGGGGAAAGTACGTGTCGGGGAATCGAAAGGCAACGCCCGACGCCGGCCGCCGCGAACCGCCGGACGCGACGCGCGTTAGCGCGAGCCGTCGGCCAGACTGCCCGCCGAGTCGCCGTCTGCACCGGCGGGGACGTGTCGCTTGGCGGGAGGGAGCCAGCGGCGCACCTCCCCGCTCAGCGACTCGATCGCGCCGCCCAGCTCCGTGCAGGCGGCGCGCTCGTTGAACAGCTCGTCGGTGATCTTCATCGCCGCGAGGATGGCGGCGCGGTGCGGGTCCACGACGAGCGACGCGCTGTTCGTGATCTGCCGGATGGTGCGGTCCACGTACTCGGCGACGGCGCGCGTGTGCTCGGGGGGCGCGTCGCTGCGGATGAGGTGCTCCTCGCCGACGATCGTGACCTTGACGACGTGCCGCTTGGAGCTCATCGGTCTCCCCCGTTCGCCTGTTGCTGTCTCAGAAAGCGCACCCGGTCGAGCACCTGCCGAGTGCGGGTCGTGGCGACCTCGAGCCGCCGCCGCAGCTCGTCGTTCTCCACCTCGAGCTCGGCGACCCGCGGGTGTGGCGGGGCGCCGTCGGCGCGCGCGGCGGCGGCCGCTTCGGCCTGGGCGCGGGCGTCGCGCTCCTGCTCCATCGTCTTGAGCCGCGCCTCGGCCTGCAGGGCCCGGCGGCGGAAGGCCGAGAGCTCCTCGCCCAGGTGGCGGACGAGCTGCTCGAGCTCGACGAACGCTGCCCCGACCGATGACGAGTCAGACGCGGAGGACAACACCGAGCTCACTTTCCAGGGTCCGGAGCAGCTTCTCGCGACGCGCCTCGACTTCCTTGTCGCGTAGAGTGCGGTCGGGATGGCGGAACGTCAACTGCCACGTCACGGCCCTCGTGCCCGCCGGTAGGCCGGGACCGCGGTAGTCGGCGCGAACCTCGATCCGCTCGAGAATGTCGCCGCCGCTCGCCCGCATGACGCGCTCGACGTCGGCCGCCGCGACGGCCGCCGGGAGGAGCAGGGTGAGGTCGCGGAGCACTGCCGGCGTCGAGGGGATCGGCTGGTAGCGCGGCAGGCGCGCCCCCCGCGGCGCCTCGATTCCGCCGGCCGGCTCGACGTAGGCATTCTCGCCCGGCGGCGCCACGGCGCCGGCCTCCATGCGCCCGAGGGTCAGCTCGACGCCGAAGGCGGGCGCCGCCCACACCGGGGCGTCCAGCGAGAGGCGCCGGACCTCGCCGAGCGTCTCGCCGTCGGCGACGACGTGCCAGAGCGGCTCGCCGCCGGAGACCGGCCGGAGCTCCACCGCCGCCGACGGATAGGCGGCCCCGGCCAGCCGCTCGGCAAGCGCCTTGGCGTCCCACTCGTCCACGTCGGCCGGCTCCCTGCCCTCGTCCGTGAAGTGCAGGGGGCGCGACGGGCCGAGGACGAGGGCGGCAGCGCGGAACTCCTCGGTCGGCAGCGCGCCCGCAGCGTCGGGCGCGAAGACGGCGCCGACCTCGAACAGGCGAATGACCCTTCGCATGCGCGCGAGGTTGTATTCGGCGCGCCCGGCGAGCGTCTCGAGCACGCTGCGCCGGAGGTGCGCCTCGCTCTCGGCGAGCGGGTTGCGCACCCGCACGTGGGTCTCGTCGGCGCCGGCGACGAAGGGCATGGCGCGCGTCTCGTAGAGACCGGCGGCGACCATGGCGGCGCGCACGCGGTCGGCGGCGACGGAGAGCGGGGCGTCGGCGATGCGACCGGGCCGGTAGGGCCGCAGCTCGTCGGGGATGCGGTCGTAGCCGCGCAGCCGCGCCACCTCCTCGGCGAGATCGGCCTCCCCCCGCACGTCGGAGCGCCAGGACGGGATGGCAACGGAGAGCGCGTCGCCGTCGCCCGCCGCGACCCCGAAGCCGACGGGCCCGAGTAGCTGCGCGATCTCCTCAGGAGGGACGGGGACGCCGAGCAGTCGTGCGACGCGCGACGGGCGCAGGCGGAGCGTGGCCGGTGCGGAGGGCTGGGCGCGTACGTCCACGACGCCCCCCGCGCGCTCGCCGCCGGCGACGGCGAGCACGACCTGCGTGAGCCGCTCGAGGGCGAACGTCGCGAGCTCGGCGTCCACGCCGCGCTCGAAGCGGTAGCTCGCGTCGGTGGAGAGTCCGAGACGGCGGCGGGTGGCGCGGGTGCGGCGGGGGTCGAATCGCGCCGATTCGAGAAAGATGTCCGTCGTCTCCGGCCCGACCTCGCTCGTCGCGCCGCCCATCACGCCGGCGACCGCTTGCGCGCGGTCGCCGTCGGCGATGACGGTCATCTCCGAATCGAGCGTCCGCGTGACTCCGTCGAGCGTCGTGATGGTCTCGCGCGGGCGGGCGCGGCGGACGACGATACGGCCCCCGCCGAGTTTGGCGGCGTCGAAGGCGTGCAGCGGCTGTCCCAGCTCGTGCATGACGTAGTTCGTGGCGTCCACGACGTTGTTGATCGAGCGCCCGCCGACCGCCTCGACTCGCGCGACGAGCCACGCGGGGCTGGGACCGACGCCCACGCCGCGCACGAGCTGTCCGGCGTAGCGCGGCGCGCCCTCGGAGTCCTCGACCTCCACCTCTATTCGCGCCACCGTGCGCGCCGACAGCGGGGCAACGCCGCCGTCGCCGGCCGGGATCTCCGGCAGACGCAGCGGGAGTCCGGTGGTGGCCGCGATCTCCCGCGCCAGGCCGACGTGGGAGAGCAGGTCGGGGCGGTTGGGAAGCACGTCCACGACGAGCCGCGTGTCGCCGACCGGGACGGCCGTGAGGAACGGCGTGCCAGGCACCGCGGCGACGTCCAGCTCCATGATTCCGTCGTGGTCCTCGCCGAGCCCCAGCTCGCGCGCCGAGCAGAGCATCCCGTTCGAGGTCTCGCCGCGGATCTTGCGCCGCTCGATCTTGAGACCGTTCGGCATCGTCGTCCCCGTGGCGGCGAACGGATAGAGCTTTCCGGCCTGCACGTTCGACGCACCGCAGACGACGTCGAGGAGCTCGCCGCCGCCGGCGTCCACCTTGGTCACCCAGAGGTGCTCCGAGTTCGGGTGGCGCTTCGCCTCGGCGACGCGCGCGACGACGATCGGCGCCAGGTCGGCGCGCAGCGCCACCAGATCGTCCACCGTCGCGACGCGACTCGTGAGGAGATCGCGCAGCTCGGCGGGCGTCAGGTCGAACGGAACGAAGGCCTTCAGCCAGTCGTACGAGGCGTTCATGTCTTGGTGGTGACGGACGTGGCGGTACGCGGTCGGCGGTCGGGCGGCGGGGTTCGCCGCCGACTAGCCGGCGAGCTGCGCGAGGAATCGGACGTCCGAGTCGTAGAGCAGGCGGATGTCCGGCACGCCGTAGCGCAACATCGCGATGCGCGCCGGTCCCATGCCGAACGCCCACCCCGTGAAGCGCTCGCCGTCCACGCCGGCCGCATCGAGCACCGCGGGGTGCACCATGCCCGAGCCGAGGATCTCCATCCACCCCGTGCCCTTGCACCCCGAACAACCCGCACCACCGCACAGCCGGCACTGCACGTCCATCTCGGCTGACGGCTCGGTGAACGGGAAGTAGCTCGGGCGGAAGCGCGTCTTCGTGGCGCCGAAAAAGAGCGTGGCGAAGCGCGTCAGCGTCGCCTTGAGGTCCACGAAGCCGATCCCCTCGTCCACGGCGAGCCCCTCGACCTGGGCGAACATGGGGGCGTGCGACGGGTCGAAGAAGTCGCGACGGTAGACGTTGCCGGGGACGAGGACGCGCACCGGCGGCGCGTGGCGCTGGAGCGTACGGATCTGGACCGGCGAGGTGTGCGTGCGCAGTAACACGTCGTCGCCCAGGTAGAGCGTGTCGTGCATGTCCATGGCCGGGTGGTCCGCCGGGAAGTTGAGTGCCCGGAAGTTGTACCACTCCGTCTCGGCCTCCGGCCCGACCGCGATCGAGAAGCCGAGCTCGCGGAAGATCTGCGTGATCTCGTCCATCACCACCGTCACCGGGTGGCGGCCGCCGACCCACTGCCGGCGCGCCGGCATCGTGCGGTCCACGTCGCCCGCAGTGTCGCCGTCCGAGGCGCGCCGCCGCTCGAAGTCCTCGACCGCCGCGGCGAGTGCCCCCTTGAGCGCGTTGAACGCCGCGCCCGCGGCGCGCCGGTCGGCGGCGTCGAGCGTGCGGAGCGCGGCCTGCAACGCGGCGAGGCGCTCGTCTTTGAGCAGGTTGAGCGCACCCTTGGCGGCGTCGAGCCGCGTGGACTCGTCGAGCGACGCGAGCAGCTCGCGCCCCTCGCGCTCGAGCCGCGCGCACTCGTCGAGGTACTCGGTGATGGTCACTTCTCGGAGCTGAAAGGCGAGAGTAGAAAGCGGGGACCGCGCGAATCTCGCGCCGCCGCGTCGCCCCGCGAACGCGACGCGGCGGCAGTAGCGAATAGTCGCACTGCCGCCGCGGAGGTTCAATCCACCGGGCTCTCGCCTCTCGACTGTCGGATACTACCGTGGCCGCGGGTTGAGAAGCCCGCAGCCGAGAGCCGCGTCGCCTACGCCGCCTTGCCGAGCGCGGCGCGGACCTGGTCGGCGATCGCGGCGAAGGCCTGCGGGTCGCGCACGGCGAGGTCGGCGAGGACCTTCCGGTCGATCTCGATCCCGGCCTTCTTGAGGCCGTTGATGAAGACGCTGTAGCTCATCTCGTGCTGATGGGCCGCGGCGTTGATGCGCATGATCCAGAGACGGCGGAAGTCCCGCTTCTTGTTCTTGCGGTCGCGGTACGCGTAGCGCCAGCCGCGCTCGACCGTCTCCTTCGCCGCCTTCCACAGCTTGCTCCGGCCGCCGTAGGCGCCGCGAGCGGCCTTCATGATCTTGTTCTTGCGCTTCAGGCGCGCGACGTTCGATCGGACGCGAGGCATCTATCGGCTCCTTAGGCCTGGATGAGGCGCTTGATGTTCTTCGCTTCCCCGTTCGTCGCGACCGTGGTCGCGCGGCGCAGGTTGCGCTTCCGCTTGGAGGACTTCTTGGTGAGGATGTGGCTCTTGAACGCCTTCAGGCGGCGGACCTTGCCCGACGCCGTCACCGTGAAGCGCTTCTTCGCACCCTTGTGCGTCTTCATCTTCGGCATTGCACGCTCTCGCTGAGACTCGCTGGAATTGCTCGGCCCGACGCCAGACTACTTCGGCGTCAGGATCATGGTCATGGACTTCCCTTCCATCTTCGCGTCGCTCTCGACCTTGGCGATGTCGGCGAGCTCCTGCCCGACCCGGTCCACCACGGCCCGCCCGATCTCGGGGTGCGCGATCTGACGCCCGCGGAACATGAGCGTCACCTTCACCTTGTTGCCCTCCTCGAGGAAGCGGCGCGCGTGGCGCGTCTTGGTCTCGAAGTCGTGATCCTCGATGCCCGGACGGTACTTGACCTCCTTGAGCTGGATCACGTGCTGCTTCTTCTTTGCGATGCGCGCCTGCTTGGCCTGCTCGAACTTGAACTTGCCGTAGTCCATGATGCGGACGACCGGCGGGCGGGCCATCGGCGCCACTTCGACCAGGTCGAGCCCCTGCTCTTGCGCGGCGGCGAGCGCGGCGTCGACTTCCATGATGCCCATCTGGCTGCCGTCGGGCGCGATCACGCGGAGCGGGCTGATGCGGATCTGCCGGTTCACGCGGACGCGCTTTGTCGGGTCCTGAATAGGTCGTGCTCCTCGAAGAAGGGAAACAAGAAACGCGGCCTCCGACCTGGAGTCCGCGCGCACGCACGCGCCCACCCGTCGCGCGGGGGCGCGTTCAGCTCATGAACTCCTGCAGCACGCCCTGACCAATCATCAGGGGCCGGAGGGTGGGGCCCGCCTCGCGGGGCCCGCTTACCGTGTTGTGTGGACGAAACTTAGGCCCGCCCGACGGGGGCGTCAAGGGCGCCCGCCGCGAGCCCGTAGGCCTTCCCGTCGTGGACTATCCGCCCCCACGCCACGGTCGCGTCGTGCTCGAAGACGCCGAGCCACTGCTCAGCCACGGCGCGCGCCAGCAGCGCCCGCTTCGACTCGAGCGTGACGAGCGGCTCGACGTCGTACCCCATGATCCACGCCAGGGGGAGGTGGGCGGCCGTCGGGACCAGGTCGGCGAAGTAGCAGGCGCGCTCTCCGCCGCCGTCGAGCAGGACGCTCTGGTGGTGGGGCGTGTGGCCGGGCGTGGGGAACACGCGGACGCCGGGCACGATCTCCCGCTCGCCGTCCACGAGGTCGTAGCGCCCGGCCTCGTGTATCGGCACGAAGTTGTGCGGGAAGTAGCTCGCCGCCGTACGCTCGTTGGGGTGCGTGGCCCAGTGGTACTCGCCCGCCTGCACCACGTAGCGCGCGTTCGGGAAGGCGATCCGTACGGCGCCACCGGCGTCGCGGAAGGTATTGCCGCCGGCGTGGTCGAAGTGCAGGTGCGAGTTGACGACGAGCGCGACGTCCTCCGGGCTGAAACCTGCCGCGCGGATCCCGGCCTCGAGCCGCGTCGGCTCGCCGGCGTTCTCGATTCCGTAGACGTCGTAGAACTTCGGGTCCTCCTTGTTCCCGGCGCCACTATCGATCAGCACGAGCCCGACGTCGTGCTCGACGAGCAGGCAGCGCATTCCCATCTGGATGCGATTGCGCTCGTCGGCCTTGATGCGCCGCTCCCAGAGCGGTTTCGGGACGACGCCGAACATCGCGCCGCCGTCGAGCTTGACGCCGCCGGCCTGGATGGCGTGGACGACGAAGTGGCCGATCCTCCGCCGCTCGTGCAGTGGCTCGGGGGCGCTCACGCGGTCGTGTCCCGATCCACCGGCAGCGGAAGCGCCGAGCGCTTCTTGCGGCGGCGGGAGGCGGTGCCGCCGTTGAGCAGGGCGTCGAGGTCGCCCCAGGTCACGATCCCGCGGTCGGCGGCGTCGCGGAAGAGCCGCAGCATGCAGTGCGCGGTGGCGACCGCGTCGCCGGCCGCGCTGTGCCGCCACGGTCGATCGCGCCCGTGACGGCGCTCGAAGTAGTCGCGTGCGAACTCGTCGGCCCCGTAGTGGTCGGCGACGAAGCCGAGCGAGCGGCTGCGGAGCTGGGGCAGCAGCTTGCGGGCGAGGCGCACGGTGCACAGCCGCGGCCCGTCGAGCTGCTGACCGCTCGCGCGCGCCACCTCGGCCGTCACGAAGCGCCAGTCGAAGTTGACGTTGTGGGCGACGAAGACGTGGCCGGTCACCGCCTCGAGGATGCGCGGGCAGATGTCGCGGAAGGGCTGCTTGCCGCGAACCATCTCCATCGTGATCCCGGTCAGCTTCATGATCATCGGCGGGATGGGGCGCTGCGGATTCACCAGCGTCTCGTAGACGTCGCGCACCTCGCCGTCGCGCACGACGACCGCGGCGATCTCGGTGATCCGGTGGCCGGCGTGCGGACTCCCGCCCGTCGTCTCGACGTCCACCACGACGTACGACAGCGAGTGGAGCGAGGCGTCGGGCGCCGGGCCGGCCGCCGGGGCGAGCGGAGCGAGCGACCTCGACGCCGGGGCCGGCGGTGCGACGCGCGGCGCCGCTCCCC
>Ga0307406_10002297_pt1 | contig 10394 bp, 10 predicted proteins | sample 322Cmetagenome_3_FD_203706 | JGI IMG/M metagenome (GOLD analysis project Ga0307406, IMG submission 203706) | Maize rhizosphere microbial communities from greenhouse at UC Davis, California, United States - 322HYB-C-2 | ecosystem: Host-associated > Plants > Roots > Rhizosphere > Soil | place... | reverse complement strand
CCCCGGGCTACATGGCGCCGGAGCAGGTCCGGGGCCCGGACGTCGACGCGCCGGCCGACGTCTACGCGCTCGGCGCGACGCTGTTCGAGATCCTCGCCGGCGCCCCGCTGCACCCGCGCGACGCCGCCGCGGACGGCCGGGGCGGCGCGGACGGCCGGGGCGCGCCCGACGTCTCGCCCCGGGGCCGCCGCCCGGAGCGCGGGATCCCGCCGGAGCTCGACGCGATCACGGTGGCGGCGCTCCTGGCGGATCCAGCGGAGCGGCCGACCGCGCGCCAGCTGGCGGACGCGGTCCAGCGGTACCTCGACGGCGATCGCGACGTGGAGCGGCGGCGCGCGCTCGCCGCCCGCGAGCTGGCGTGGGCCCGGCTGGTGATCGACGGCGGCGACGTGGGCCAGCGCGGCGAGGCGATCCTCTCGGCGGGCCGCGCGCTCGCGCTGGATCCCGAGTCCCGCGAGGCGGCGGCGCTGATCACGACGCTGATGCTCGAGCCGCCGCGCGAGCTGCCGCCCGAGCTGCGCGAGCAGCTCGCGGCCTCCGAGACCGCGCTGCAGCAGCGCCAGGGCCGGGTCGCGATGCGCTCGCTGATCGCGGTGCAGGCGTTCCTGGCGGCGGCGGCGCTCGACGGGCTGCGCGACGCGCCGGCGCTGCTCGGGATCGCGGGCTGGGGCCTGCTCATGCTGGGGATCGCCTACGTGATCTCGCGCCGGCCGGCGGCGCCGTACGAGATGTGGGGCGTCGCGGTCGGCAACGCGATCCTGGGCGCGCTGCTGTCCCGGCTGTTCGGCCCGCTGATCATCGCGCCGGTGGTGGGCTGCGTCATGGCGGTGTCGCTGACCTCGTACCCGCGGCTGCTCGGGCACGCGCGGATCGTGATCCCGATGCTGGCGGCGGCGTGGCTCCTGCCGGTCGCCCTCGAGTGGGCCGGCGTGCTGGCGCCGACCTGGCAGGTGCTCGACGGCGTCGTGGTCTCGACGTCGCACGTCGTGCGTGTCGGCGGGACCGCGACGGCGCTGCTCCTCGTGGGCGGCAACGCGATGGCGATCGTCGTGATCGGCGCGTTCGCGAACTCGCTCGCGCGGTCGCGGCACGAGGCGCAGCGCGCCGTCGAGATCCAGGCGTGGCGGCTCCGCCAGCTGCTGCCGGCGGCGTAGCGGCCGCCGCCCGCGGCGCGGCGGGCTCAGTGCAGCGTGGGCGCGTGCGGCTCGGGGCCCGGGGGCGCGATCGACGGCGCGGGCCGCTCGGGCACGCCCTCGGCGAGCTGCCGGAGGATCGCGTCGCAGAACGCCGGCAGATCATCGGGCTTGCGCGACGTGACGAGGTTGCCGTCCACGACGACCTCGCGATCGATCCAGCGCGCGCCGGCGTTGAGCAGGTCGGTCCGCACGGAGGGCCACGACGTCACCATGCGGTCGTCGACGACGTCGGCCTCGATCAGGAGCGACGGGCCGTGGCACACGGCGGCGACGGGCTTGTTCGCGAGCGCCATCGCGCGCGTGAAGCGCACCGCGGCGAGATCCATCCGCAGATGATCGGGGGAGTAGCCGCCGGGGATCACGAGCGCGTCGTAGTCCTTCTCGGAGACGCTGCTCGCGGCCTTCTCGATCTTGACGCGCTCCTTCTCCTGCTTGCCGGTGACCTTGGCCCCGGCCTCGATGCCGATCAGCTCGACGTCGTGCCCGGCCTCGCGCAGCCGATCGAGCGGCACGCGGAGCTCGGAGTCCTCGAACATCTGATCGACGAGAATGGCGATCTTACTCATGACTGACTGCCTCGGAGTGGGTTTGTTCAGGGAGGAGAGCCGCGCGGCCGCTACGAGCGCTTCTGCCCGGTGCCGGCGCGGGACTCGCGCTCGGCGGGCTCGCCGCCCGGCGCTCGCTCGGTGCTCTTCGCGCTCTTCGCGCGCCCCTCGTGCTCGTCACGCTCGGCGTGCTCGACCCGCTCGTAGCGCCCGGTGGGCTCATCCTGCTCCTCCGGCACCCACGGCGCGCCGCCGCCGCCGCTGAAGCGCTCGTCGGTGTTCAGCTGATGGGGGTGCGCGTCGCGCCCGTCGGCGTGGCTGACGTTGCGGCTCTGGTGCTGCAGCGCGGGATCAGCTTCGACGCGGCCGGCGGTATAGCCGCTCTGGCCCTGGCCGAAGCTCTCGGTCGAGCGGGTTCGATCCTCGGACGATTGCTTGGGCGTAGGCATGAAAGTCCTCCTGCCAGGAGGAGGTGCACGCGCCGCGCCACGGGCAGCAGTGGGCCTGTGAGGCGTGCGACGCGCGCGCTGGCACGCTCGCCCCGCTACCGGCCGGCTGGGCTCCGCGTGCGGGCGTACTCCGCGGCGGTGCTTGCGGGCGTGCTGGTGGCGTGCTGGTGGCGTGCTGGCGCGTCCGCTGGCGCGTCCGCTGGCGGCCGGCTCAGCTCCTCGTGCGGGCGAGCTCGGCGGCGGTGCGCAGCCAGCCGCGGACGGCGGCGCGCGGCAGATCATCGAGGCGCGTTAGCTTGAGGTGGCGGCCGGTCTTGCCGGCGCCATCGAGGCGACCGTCCGGATCGTCGAACGCCCCGGGCGGCCCGGCGAGGATCAGGTTCACGTGCGTCTTGTGGCTGCCGAGCGCGCACATCATCTCGCCTTCGAGCGTGAAGAACGGCATGCCCCACTTGATCGACGACGTGGCCTCGGGCACCGCCTGCTCGATCATCGCGCGCAGCTCCTCGAGGATGGGCCGCAGCTGCTGCGGCTGCCTGCGGAAGAAGCCGTCGATCGGGGCGCCGAGGTCCGCGCGCGTGCCGTGCCGCTTGGCCGCGGCGGGCTGCTTCGCGGCGGGCTGCTTCGCGGCGGGCTTCCGCGCGGCGGGCTGCCGCGCGGCGGGCTTCCGCGCGGCAGCCTTCTTCGCAGCGGGCTTCCGCGCGGCGGCATTCTTCGCGGCCGTGTTCTTCGCGGTGGTCGATCTCGCCGCGGATCTCTGCTTCGGGGCAGCCTTCACGCCTCGCATGATGCCACGTCGCCCGTCGCGGCGCGGTGGCGCAGGCGAGCACACGCGTGGCTCCTCGCCGCAGCGGTCGCTCGGCCGGCTGCGCACCGCGTGCATCGCACGGCCGCACACCGATAGCTCGCCCGCGAGCGTGCCTCGCCTCTGCTTCGCCTCTGCCCCGCCTCTGCCTCGCCTCGACGTGCCGCGTACTTGACTGCGCACATGCGCGTCCCGGGCGACCACGCACGGCGCGGTACGAAGCATGCATTCTGAAGGCTCCCAGGAGGATCTGATGATCGCGCTGGACTCAAAGACCTTCAGTCGGCTGCTCGACATCGTCATGCTCGGCGCGAATCCGAGTCCCACCGAGGCGAGGGCGATCTTGCAGATCGCTCAGCTGGCGGCAGGGGTGGATCTCGACGACGATCCGGACGAGCACGAGCTGCTGAGCACGCTGCGGCGGCACCTGTGCATGCTCGCGGATATCCCGATATCGAGCGTGCCGGTGCTGTCGCCGCTGCCGGGTGACTCGGAGGAGCGGAGCGCGCTCGTCCAGCAGCTGGCGTGCCGCGTGGTGACCACGTCGGGCCGTGAGCTGGCGTTCACGGTCGCGTACCTGCTGATCGTCGCGGACCTCGAGCTGGCGCCGGTGGAGGTCGAGCTCCTCGAGGGGCTGCGGCGCGCGCTGTGGATCGACGACGGCCGGGCGGCCGAGCTCCTGGTGGAGGCCTCCGAGCTGGTGACGCCGGGCCTCCAGGGCGAGCCGGATCCATCGGCCACCTCGTCGGCGATGGCGTGAGCCCCCGCGGCGGTGCCGGCGCGACGATAATGATCACGTGACCCCGGCCCCCACCCTGCCCACCTACGAGGACGTCCGCGCCGCCGCCGATCGGCTCGCCGGGATCGCGCACCGCACGCCGGTGGCGACCTCGCGAACGGCGAACGCGCTCGCCGGCGCCGAGCTGTTCTTCAAGTGCGAGAGCCTGCAGCGCGTCGGCGCGTTCAAGCTGCGCGGCGCGTACAACGCCCTCGCGCGGTTCTCGCCGGCGCAGCGGCGCGCCGGCGTCGTCGCGTTCTCGTCGGGGAACCACGCGCAGGCGATCGCGCTCGCGGCGCGGCTCCTCGAGATCCCGGCGGCGATCGTGATGCCCGCCGACGCGCCGGCGGCCAAGCTCGCCGCCACGCGCGGCTACGGCGCCGAGGTCGTGATCTACGATCGCTTCACCGAGGATCGCGAGGCGATCGCGCGCCGGCTCGCGGGCGAGCGCGGGATGACGGTGATCCCGCCCTACGACCACGCGGACGTGATCGCCGGCCAGGGCACGGCCGCCGCGGAGCTGTTCGCCGACGTGGGCGAGCTCGATCACCTGTTCGTGCCGCTCGGCGGCGGCGGGCTGACGAGCGGCTGTGCGCTGGTCGCGCGCGCGGTCTCGCCGCGCTGCCGCGTGTGGGGCGTCGAGCCGGAGGCCGGCAACGACGGCCAGCGCTCGCTCGCCGCCGGCGAGATCGTGCACATCGCCACGCCGCAGACGATCGCCGACGGCGCGCAGACGCAGCACCTGGGCGCGCTGACGTTCGCGATCCTCCGCCGCGACGCCGCCGGCATCGTCACCGCCACCGACGCGCAGCTCGTCCTGGCGATGCGCTTCTTCGCCGAGCGGATGAAGCTCGTCGTCGAGCCAACGGGCTGCCTGGGCCTGGCGGGCGCGCTCCACGGCGGCGTGCCCATCGGCGGCAGCCGCGTCGGCGTGATCGTGAGCGGCGGCAACATCGACCTGGCCCGCTACGCCCAGCTCCTGACCGAATTCCTCTGACGACAGCGGCAGCGCGGCGACAGCGGCGACAGCGCGGCGATAATGACGCGCCGCGCGGGCTCCGTCCTGAGGAGGAAGCGCGCGCCGAGCTGATCGGCGTCACCATGCGGGCGGCGGATCTTGTGTACCTTCGAGCCCCTTCATGACCCGCACGACCATGCTCGTCACGTGCCTCGCGACGCTCGGCCTCGCCGCGACGGCCCATGCGCACTTCAAGCTGAACACCCCGGCCGCCTACTCGCAGCAGAACAGCTACGGCGATCCGCAGAAGAGCGCCCCGTGCGGTCAGGCCGATCCGGGAAACGCGCTAGTGCCAACGAACGCAGTGACCGCGGTCCAGTCGGGATCGATGCTCACAATCTCGATCACCGAGACGATCCCCCACCCGGGCTTCTATCGCGTCGCCATCGCGCAGGACATGGCGGGACTGCCGGCAGACCCAACGCCACCGGGCGATGTGACGCCGTGCGACAAACTTACGCCCACCGCGAATCCGACGCTGCCGCTGCTCGCCGATGGCTTGCTCAAGCACACGTCGCCGTTCAGTAACACGACGCAGACGATGCAGGTGCCGATTCCAGCAGGAATGACATGCACCAACTGCGTCCTCCAGGTGGTGCAGTACATGTCGAACCACGGGCTCAACAACCCGGGCGGCTGCTTCTATCACCACTGCGCGATGGTCAACATCTCAGCCGATGCACCGCCGCCATCCGATGGCGGCATCGATCCCGGCGGTGATGGAGACGGCGGCACCGGTTGCTGCAGCGCGAGCCCCGGCTCGATGGCAACAAGCCTCCTCGGTGCCGCGTTCGTCGGGCTGATGCTGCTCCGTCGCCGGCGCGCCCACTGAACGCTGCCTCGATGAGTGCCCGCACAGCGGGTACCAGACACATGCGCGTGTAGGCGCCGCCATCAACGCACTGCCCCGACGCATGTCGACGCTGAGCGGAGCGAGAGAGCGCAGCCAGCAGCCCCGGTACACGTGATTCTGGTGTGTTGCTACCCACTCGGGTTACACGCCAGCTGAGATTGTCCGCCATGGTGACCTCTGCGAAGAGGCGCCTATGGCGTTCTATCCTCCAATCATCGTCCCCCGCCTCGCTCGCAGAACCCTGACTACCTTGTACCTGGCTTGCTCGATCACTTTCGGGCTGCTTGCGCCGAGTGGCTGCTTCGTTCCGTCTCGCGATTTTGAGTGCATCGAGGACTCAAACTGCCATCGCTTCGATGGCGGGCTCTGCCACGAGAACTCCGCGACCGGCCATCGCTGGTGCGCCTATCCCGACGCGTCGTGCTCGAACAAGTACCGTTACTCCGACCTCGGGGCCGGCGATGGTGTCGAGAGCGCCTGCACGCATGAGGCCCCGGCTCGCTGCGATCCGTCGAAAGAGCTGGAGGCGCCGACACTGGTTCCCAACATCAACACGCCCTTCGACGAGCTCGAGCTGGTGATGACGGGCGATGAGCTGATGGCTTTCATCGCGCGTAATGTGGACCCGCCCACCTATCCATCGACCTGCTGCCGCCTTCTCGTGTCGGAGCGCACAACCCGGGACATGGATTTCCCCGCGCCTTTCGAGGATCGCAGGCTGGAGTACGTCACTAATGCATACGGATCCAAGCTCCTCGCACACGTGACCGATGACGGGCTCCTCCTCTATTTCCTTCATAGCAACATTAGTGAATCCGGGACCTACGTGGCCTCTCGAAGCTCGAAAGTGAGCTCTTTCGGCATCGCGACCCCCGTCATGGTCGATGGCGTCCCACTGTCGGCCGCTCCCTCATGGCTCTCTCCAGACGGGCAGGCCCTGTCCTGGTGGAATGGAACGTTTCCGGGCACAGTCTGGGCCGCGACTCGAACAGGATCCTTCGATCAGTTCAGCGTAAGCTCGATGATCGCATCCTCGGATCGCTGGCAGGAAGGGGTCTCCCCATTTGAGGTCTTATCGTCCGATCAGCTCACTCTTTATTACGAGGACGATCGGGGGACCAGGGACTATGTGGATGGGATCGCCGTATCCTCTCGCGCATCCCGAGACGTTCCGTTCGAGCCCGGCGTTCCGCTGACGCGCATCAACAGCACACAACACGAGATACCTTTATTTCTGACCGCGGATGGGTGTCTGCTCTACCTCGCCAGTGACCGACCGGGCGGGGTCGGCGGCTACGATATCTGGGTCGCCCGCCGGCCGCGGTGATGAGCCGGCCGCGGTCGCATGCGCCGGGCGCTGGGCGCCGCGGTCGTCGGGCTGGCGCTGCTCCGCCGCCGGCGCGCCCGCGCCTGAGGCGGCTCACCAGCGGGCGCGGCAGCTCGCGCGGGGCGACGACACCTCGTCGGTCCAGATGGCGCGGTTCGGGCGCGCCGCGGTCGGGCGGCACGCCAGCTCGGTCGCGCGAGAGAGGCCGTGGCAGCAGAGGGGGCCGTCGAGCGCCGCGCCGAGGTCGGCGGCGGCGGGGCCGAAGATGCGGCGCGCCAGCGCGTCGAGCACGGGGCCGTGATCGGTGCCGGGGTGCAGGCGCGACCACAGCGCGAGGCCGGCCTGCGGTGAGGCGCGGTTGGCGTCGGCGAGCGATATCAGTGTGGGGCCAAGCGTGGGGCCGAGCGCGCCGCCGGCGCGGTCGAGGTCGAACAGGACCATCGCGAGGCTCTGCGCGTAGATGCGATCGACGCGCGAGGCGGCGTGCTCGTCGAGCGCGGGCGCCTCGAGGAAGGCGAGCTCGAGCGGCGGTCGTGCGCGGAGCAGCTCGAGCCACTCGCGGGCGGGCGGCGGCCCGGCGAAGTACATGGCGGCGCCCTCGTTGAGCCACACGGGCATGCAGCCGACGGCGGCGTGGAGCTGCGCGTGCATCACCTCGTGGCGCAGCGTCGAGAGCGCGACGCCGAGCTCGGCGCGCGGCTCGGGCGGCAGCCGCACGGCGCCATCGTAGAGTCCGGCCGCCCACGTCGGCGCCTTGGCGCCGGTGCGGAAGGCATCGACCGTCGGGTAGATGACGACCGTCAGCTCGGCGCGCCGCTCGGTGCCGGTGAGCTGCGCGGCCTCCTCGAGAGCGCCGGCCACGAGGTGCGCGAGCGACAGCGGCCGCAGCGCGGCGTCGCTCGCCCCCAGCGCGGGCGCGCCCGGCGACCACGCGACCGTCACGCCCTGCGCGGTGAGCGACTCGAAGCCGACGGGTGGCGGCACGGTCGCGAGCTCCGTGCACGGATCCATCAGGTGCTGCGGCTCGGCCGGGATCAGCGGGGGCGCGCGCACGGGCGCGATTGTCGGCGCCGCGGGCTCGGCGCCGGGCCCCTGCCATCGAGGCTCCGCACCGGACGGAGGCCGCGGCCGCCCGCTGGCAGGTGAGTCCGAGGCCGCGGCCGGCGCGGGACGGGCCGACGCGGGGCCCTCTTGGCCGGACTCACCCGGCGCGCCGCTCGAAGCCGCCCGCCACAGCCAGAGCGCGCCTGCGAGCGCGAGCGCGGCGGCGAGCAGGCCCGCGACGATCCAGCCACGCGAGGCTCCGGGCACGCCCGAGCGTAGCATCGCCCACGCGCGGCGCCGGATGCGGCGCGGCCGGGCGCGGCGGAGGTGAGCGCGGCGCCGGCGCGACCAGCGGGCGCGGATCGTCGAGCCGCTGCGTGGCCCGACGGGGCTCGGTCATCGAGGGCCGCGCAGGCGCCGCGGCCGCGGCGATCAGTCGCTGGTGACCTCGTGCCCCTCGTCGTCGAAGCGGCGGAGCCGCACCTCCTCCGCCGTCGGGCGCCGCACCGACTCGCAGTCGGCCTCGACGCTCGCGCCGAAGCGGAGGAAGTTGACGCGCCCCTCGCGCAGGCTGACCCGGTTCGGGCCGCCGCGGTACGAGTCGGCGTCCTCGTTGTCCTGCCCGTCGTCCTCCCAGAAGCAGACCGGACAGATCTCGTTCAGGCCGCGCTCGGTGAGCGTGGCGTGGCCGCAGCACGCGCACGCGACCAGGCCCATGGGCAGCGCGGGCGCCGCGGGCGCCGGCGTGGTCCAGTCGCTGTCCTCGAAGCCCTCGTCGGGCCGCGTGACGCGCGCGTCGGCGATCACCGCGTGACGCTGGTCGGAATCGATCGCCACCTCCACCTCGAAGTCCCAGCGCCGGACGCCCTCGATGACGTGCCGGCAGAACACCAGGATGTAGCCCTCGCCCCACTGATCGGGGATCGGGTGCACCTCGTGCGCGTACGCGATCGTCCGCCGCACCGCCTCGAGCACCCGCTGCGTCTCCGAGAGCCCCGGGAGGAACTCGCTCTCCGGCAGATCGGAGCCGAGCCGGCGGACCACCACGGCGCTGCGGATCGAGCTCTCGAAGGGTAGCTCCTGGACTCCAGCCCGAATCGTTTCGATCAACGACGCGTAGTCCACGCCATGAGTGTAACGGCGGTCTTCTCCTCGGTCGGAGCGGAATAAATCGGATTCCGGCAGAGTGCGGTTACAAGGCCGACATCGCCCGACGGAGAGCCACCATTTCAAGCTAGGAGCCTCGGCGATCGATCCATCCTGCTCGATGAAATTTCGGAGCGATGGCGAACCTCGTCGGAGACATGCCGCAGGATGCGGCAGTACGCCGGGCCACCGAGCCTCGTGCGACCGACGAGCCCAGCGAGCGCAGCAGCTCGGGATCGATCGGCGTTCTCGAATGCCGTCGCGAGCGGCGCCGCGGGCTGGCTCGCGAGCGGGGTCACGAGCGGCGTCACGAGCGGCGTCGCGAGCGGCGTCGCGAGCACCAAGTGGGGTAGCTTCGGCCCTCCTCCGTGATCGAGCTCGACGAGGTCTCCAAGCGCTACCGCCCGAGCGATGAGCGGTGGGCGGTCCGGCGCGTCGCGCTGCGCGTGGCTGCGCGCGAGCTGGTCGCCGTGCTCGGCGAGTCCGGCAGCGGCAAGACCACGCTGATCAAGATGGTCAACCGGCTGATCGATCCCGACGAGGGCCGCGTGCGCGTCGACGGCAAGGACGTCCGCGAGCACGACATCGTCGCGCTGCGCCGCACGATCGGCTACGTGATCCAGCAGGCCGGACTGTTCCCGCACCTGACGATCGCCGACAACGTCGCGGTCGTGCCGCGGCTCCTCCGCTGGCCTGCGGACGCGATCCGCGCGCGCACCGACGAGCTGCTCGCGCTCGTCGGGCTCGATCCGGCGGTCTACCGCGAGCGGTTCCCCGACCAGCTCTCGGGCGGTCAGCGCCAGCGCGCCGGCGTCGCGCGCGCGCTCGCGGCGCGGCCGAGCGTGCTCCTCCTCGACGAGCCGTTCGGCGCGCTGGATCCGATCACGCGCGCCGCGCTGCAGGACGAGCTGCGCACGATCCATCGCGAGCTGAAGCTCACCACGATCATGGTCACGCACGATCTGATCGAGGCGCTGACGCTCGCCGATCGGATCGCGGTGATGTACCGCGGCGAGCTGCGCCAGATCGGCACGCCGGCGGAGCTGATGACGGCGCCCGCCGACGACTACGTCGCGCGGCTCATGGGCATGGTGCGGCACCAGGCGGATCAGCTGCGCGAGCTCGCGGGCGGCGAGGCGAGCAAGCCATGACCGAGCCGGTCCGGAGGAGCCGCCGGCGGAGGACCGTGCGAGGTCGACAATCGCCCGAGCCGGTCCGGAGGAGCCGCCGGCG
>Ga0307406_10002296_pt1 | contig 10398 bp, 9 predicted proteins | sample 322Cmetagenome_3_FD_203706 | JGI IMG/M metagenome (GOLD analysis project Ga0307406, IMG submission 203706) | Maize rhizosphere microbial communities from greenhouse at UC Davis, California, United States - 322HYB-C-2 | ecosystem: Host-associated > Plants > Roots > Rhizosphere > Soil | place... | reverse complement strand
AGGAGGGTGAACGCGTCGATGCCGCAGTGCGAGAAGGTGCGGTTTCGGTGGAAGTCGTACGGCGCCCAGACGACCGCGAGCGGACCGTGCACGAGCACCGTCGGCTCCCACATTCGCTCCACCCAGATGTCGCGGATCCCGGTGAGCTGCTGCGAGAACGCCTCGAACGTCCCGCGACGGATCGCGACCGAATCTCCCTGCATGCGTGCGGCGTACTGAATGCCGTCGGCGAACTGCACGCGGGCGAGCGCGGCGGTGTCGCGTGCGGTCATGGCGCGAAAGAATTCGTTCACCGTAGCGACGACGGAGTCGCGCGGGGTTTGTGATTCGGCGCGGGGCGCCAGCAACGCAAGGCTGGACACGGTGATCGTCATGATCAGTCGGTTCATACGGTGCTCCGTGGTGGGCCGTGTCGTTATGCCGTTAGGCCGACATCGCGGGCGAGTCCGTCCTCACGGCGGTCCGCGGGCGTGAGGCTGCCCGCGTCAGGCGGTCAGCCGCAGCATCAGGAGTGTCGCGTTCGTTTTGGAATCGTTGCTTGACTCAGCCGCCGGCCGCGGTATGTCTATGGGGCAGCGAGCCGGCGCGGTTATTATGCGGTTGGACGAACGCCGAGACCAGGACAGCGCGGCGCAGCTGGCGGATCGGACGATCGACCGCCTGCAGCGCACGCAGGCGTTAGGTAAGCTCGTCGGCGACGCTCCGGCGTTCCGTGCCGCGATCGCGCGCATCCCCGCCATCGCCCGCGCGGATGCCACCGTGCTGCTGGGCGGAGAGACCGGGACCGGCAAGGAGCTCGTCGCCCGCGCCATCCATTATCTGAGCGACCGGCGTCGCGACTCGTTCACGGCCGTCAACTGCGGCGCGCTGCCCGATACGCTGCTCGAGGACGAGTTTTTCGGTCACGAGCGCGGGGCATTCACGGACGCGAAGGCAGCGCGACGCGGACTGCTGCGCCAGGCGGACGGCGGCACCCTCTTCCTTGACGAGGTCGACAGCCTCTCGCCGCGCGCCCAGGTGTCCCTCCTGCGTGTGCTCCAGGATCGTTCGTACCGCGCGTTAGGCTCGAGCGAGGAGCGACAGGTCGATGTCCGAATCGTCGCCGCGACCAACGTCGATCTGTTCCAGCTCGTGCTCGACAAGGCGATGCGCGCCGATCTGTACTACCGGCTGAGCGTGCTCACCGTCACCCTGCCACCACTCCGCGACCGCGTCGAGGACATTCTCCCATTGACGCATCATTTCCTGCTCCGGTGGCAGCGCACGGACCGCCCGCCCCTGCGCTTGTCGGCGGACGCGAAGGAAGCGCTGCTCGGACACGACTGGCCGGGGAATGTCCGCGAGCTGGAAAACGCCGTGCTCCGCGCGGTGAGTTTGTGCGATGGCGACACGATCGGGGCTGGGGACCTCGGGCTGCGTGCGCGTGCGCGCAAACCCGTCGACTCGCCGGCATCCGTGACCGCGATCGGTCAACCGGCGATCGGTCAACCGGCGATCGGTCAACCGGCGATCGACCTCACGCGCCCGTTCGTGGACCTCAAGCGCGAGATCATCGCGCAGTTCGAGCGAACGTATCTCACGCACGTGCTCGACGCCTGTGACGGCAACGTCAGTCGCGCGGCACGGCGGGCCCGAAAGGACCGCCGCGACTTCCGTCGTCTCCTTCGAAAGCACGCCCTCGACCCGCGAAGCTTCGAGCGAAGCTCCGCCTAGTGGGGGTTTCCGACCCCGGCTGGGGGGAATTCGCCAGCGGGCTGCCTCAGCCCCGCGGGTGCCTAACGCGAATCCTGGACGTTGCCTGCGCGCACCTCGACCCCTGGGGTGCCACGCCCTCAGGGCATAGCCCCAGGCGATCCGAGCGCCTTCCGTAACCGCTTCGGCGACACGGCGTTGACGCAGCGTGCCGTCTCTGGCACCGGCGTTGCCTTCGCATTCCCGCCGTGACCGACCAGCACACGAGCAACGATCCCACCACGGAAGGCGACGCTCGGCTCAGAGCACTCGTCCTCGGCTACCTCGACGATCATCCGACCGCCATGGACACACTCGACGGCATCGCAGAGTGGTGGGTGCTCCGACAGCAGATCGAGATCGAGGTGCGTCGCGTGTTGCACGTGCTGACGGCGCTCGTGGCCGATGGACTTCTCGAGGTGCACGAGCAGGGCGGCATCCGATTCTATCGGCGTCGGTCCGAAACCATGGCACCACCCCTCGTCAGGCGCGCATGAAGCCGCATCTCGACGTGAAGGTGAAGCCGGGTGTCTCGGCCCCGGATGCGCCGTACTGGGAAAACGCGATCGGCGACAAGTCCGGCACGGACGTCGTCCTGGATCGCGACGTGGCTCGCCTCCTCGCGCGTTATGCGCTGCCCGTCATCGTAACGCGCGCCTACGCGCCATCCGGGCAGGCGTGGTCGAACGAAGAGATCGCCTCGGGCCTCGACAGGGTGTACCGCCTGGTGCTGATGGAAGATCGCGAAATTCCGCCGCAGCTGATTCGTGACATCTCGCTCGTCCCGACCATCGAATATGCGCGCATCGGCGCTGTTGGCCACACGGAGCTGCCGCATCCGGAAGTCGCCGAGATGAGCGTGAGCACCGACGCGCGCTCTCGTGAGGCGATCTATCTCGAGGAGGCGCAGGAATACTCGCGTGGCGACCCATCGATCATCGTGGCGGTGCTGGACACGGGGGTCTGGCTGCACCACCCGGAGTTTGCCGGCCAGCTCATTCAGGGTCGCGATTTCGTCGACATCCTCGATGGCGCCGGGGCCTTCTTCGGCGACTACCTCGACGCCGACGACGACCCGACGGACGCCGTGGGGCACGGCACGCACGTGACCGGCATCGTCGCTGGAGCAGGAAAGGCGATGCCTCGCGGCGTCGTCCCGAGGTGTCGCATCCTGCCGGTGCGCGTCCTGGGTGCACTCAAACAGGGCGACAAGAAGGTCGGGGCGGGGCTGATCGACAACATCAACGTCGCCATCAAGTGGGCCGTCGATCAGGGCGCCAGGGTCATCAACATGAGCCTTGGCGTTAGGCATACGGGCGGCGGCCTTCCGCACCAGGACGTCGTGGACTACGCCAGGCGCAAGGGCGTGACGATCATCGCGGCCGCGGGCAATGACGGGCAGCAGGCGCTCTACTATCCCGGCGCCCTCCCACACGTGATCGCCGTCGGCGCCGTCGACGGGACCGGCGCGGTGGCGCCCTTCTCCACCTTCGGCCCGCAGGTCTCGTTCGTCGCGCCGGGAACGAACATCTACTCGACCTACCTGGACGACGACTACGCCTACAGCACCGGGACGTCGCACGCGACGCCGTTCGTAACGGGCGTGGCGGCGCTCCTCGCGTCCCACGCCAAGGAGAAATACGGCGCGCGACTGTCTGACGCGCAGATCAAGCACGTCCTCAAGTCGTCGGCCGACCGGGTCGACGGAGCGTTCAAGCATCCGAAGGCGGGATTCGGTCGCATCAACGCGCTCGACGCGGTGAAGCTGCTCGAGCATCGACTCACCGACCGGCCTCGCAAGGCGGCGTAAATGGGCAAGCGACCAGGCGACGAACCGGGCGGCCGCCGCAAGGCGACGACAAGAGACGGCGGCGACCCCAAGCCGCCGCCCGAGAAGGCGACTTCCCCACCAGTCACCATCGAGGATCGTCCAGCGACCGCGACCTCCCCGACCACATCGACCTACGCCCCATCGGCAACGGCATCTCCCAAGGACAGCCTCATGACAACGCCATTCACGCCTTTCCCCTCTTCGGGCGCCGGGGTGCTGCCCCCCAACGGCCGCACCTTCCGGCGTCGCGACGTCCTGTCCGTCCAGCCGCCGTCCGAGACGCCGGATGGCTTCGTCGCGAAGTCGATCATCGCGCTCGCCAGTTGGGCGGGCGGCGACCAGAAGGTGTCCGACGTCAACGATCGGCTGCTCGCCGAAGGTCTGACCGAGGAAGTCGGGAAGGCGACGACTCGCCTCAACCTTGGCGGCATCAGCCGCACGCAGCGGCTGCTGCTCTCGATCCCTCCGGTCTACGCGAGCATCATCGAATCCGGGCTGAACCCGGTGCCGACGCCCACACCCGTACCGAGCGCGACGACGCCCGCGACCCCGATCGTCGCCAGTCGCCGCCGCGTCGACTTCGCCGACACCGAAGGGCTGATCGACTTCGTGCTCCGTGCGCTCGATGCCGACCGCGGCGCTCGTGCTCGGTATGCGGAACTTCTAGTCGACGCGGTGGTCGCTGCACGAGGGCTCAGCCTGTCGCCCACCGTCCGCCAGGCGGTCATCGTCGACGTTAGGCAGGCTGACCTGCCAATCCCCGCGGCCCGCGTGGATGAGGTCATCGTCAACCTCATCAACGCCCGCCGCTCGACGCTCGACCTCGACAGCGCCGTGGACGAGTTCGCGCGCAGTGGCGAGATCGACCCGGTCCGGTTCACCCCGTCGGTGCGCCGTGCGATGGTCTCCTTCCTTCGCGACATCGGGGTCGTCTTCCCGTCAGGCGGCGTCACCTCCGGCAACCGCGCCCAGTTCGACGAATACTTCGCGATCGCCTACAACCACGCGGTGCGCGTCGGCGACGGCGCCACGACCGACCCGATCGACGCCGTCCGCACGCGCGGCGCGATCACCGATTGGGACTTTACGGTCGACACGTTCGAGTCCGTCGAGGCGCAGGGTGTCGTTCCGCAGAACATCCTCGCCGCCGGTGCGCTGGACTACGTGTACAACCTCGGCGAGCGACTGGGCATGTTCAAGCTGGCCGATGCCCTCGTCATCCGCTGGGCTTCGGGCACGTTCGACGCGGAGCCGGGCACGCCGTCGGCGGACCTCTATCGATACTGGAAGCTGCGCTCGGAGCGCATCTCGCCAGAGGAGCGCGCGATGATGTACCGCCGCATCCTCTCGAAGGGCGACGGCAACCTGCTCTCCGGGATGGTGGAGAACGAAGCCTTCCCGCAGCTCTGGGGCACGCTCATGGAGAAGGCCACCGACTTCATGCGGCGCTCCGAGGAGAACGCCAGCAACGAGCGGACGGTCTCGCGCCAGCCGATCTACCAGGCCACGAAGCAGCTCCAGTACAACCTCACGGAGCACGCGACGGGCATGGCGCACATGCAGATCACCGAGATGTACCACCACCTGCTCGAGGCCAAGACCGTGCTCGAGCACGCGATCAACTACTTCTCCACCGGATCGCGGAAGAGCCTGTGGACCGTCATCGAGCGCGCGTCGCGTGAGTGGTTCGACGAGGCGCCGAACATCTCCGCCATCCGCGCGTCGGCCGTCGACGGCAACCGGGTGTTCCAGTGGGTCGCGAGCTTCGACCAGGCTGGCGTCACCGACGAACAGTTCCAGGCGTTCCTCGATGCGTCGGAGTCGTGGATCCTGGCGCAGGCCACGGACGACAGCGAGCCGAGTGGCGCGGGAGAGGACGAAGAGGAAGACATCGACTCCGAGGTGAACGACTCCGACGACGATTGGGACAAGTAACCGCGCCTAGCGACAGAGGAACTCATGCGAACCACGCCGGATGTTACGTCGGTCGCGCGCGCGAGAGCCCAGGAAGTCCTGGCGCAGATGCCGCAATTCCACGAGATGTCGTGGAGCGACAAGCTCAGTTTGTACAAATCGCTCGTCGAGGAGAACGTGCGGGCGATGGCGGCGCCTAACGGTGGCGTCGCCACCGCTATGGCGACCCCGAAGAAAGCGAGCGACCTGATCGACGACAAGCGCCATGAGAACCGGCGCATCGACCAGGCGGGCCAGCTCGCCGGGGAGTTCGTCGAGAACGTCGACTTCCCGAAGTTCGTGCGCGACCTGCTCAAGGGCGTCTTCGACGCCAACCTGCAGGTGACCATCCAGCAAATGGAGGCGTACCAGAAGCTGCTGAAGACGGCCACGAAGTCCGTCGCGGAATTCGCCAACGCCATCGACAACACGGCGGCGTTTGGATACCTGGCCGAGAACAACTCCGACGACTTCTCGATCGACTTCGACGACAAGGAGACCGACGCCCAGGGACAGCCGAAGGCGGTCCTGACGAACAAGGAGGGCGAGGTCATCGCGAAAGACAAGGACCTTGGCGACAACGAGCTGAAAGCCAAGATCATGGACGCCAAGATCGCGATGGCCAAGGAACAGCGCGCGTTGCTTCGCGAGACGATCCTGATGGGAATCACGCGCCTGGTCGTCGAGCGGGGGAAGGTGAAGGCATCGGTGCTCTTCGACATCAAGGCGGCCGAGCAGATCAACAAGGCCGACAAGGCCGCGATGAAGGAGGCACATTCGTCCGGGACGTCGATGCGAGCCAGTGGTGGCCTCATCAGCTCGATATTCGGCGGCCCGTCGGCCGGACATACCCGGAGCGACTCGAAGACCCAGATCTCCATCTCCACGGCGAAGTCGACGTCGACGACGAGTCTCGAAGCGAAGCTCGCCGGCGAAGTAGAGATCATCTTCAAGAGCGATTACTTCGCGCTGAATAACTTTGCCAGCATGTACTCGGGCGTCACGCCCGCGGACCGACAGGCGGTTCAGGGCAACGCGGCGCCTGGGCAGGTTCCGGCTGGAAACCCCGGGGCACCCGCCCTGCCAGGCCGTGGTGCCTAACGTATGGCGCTGGCGATCCTGCGGCAGAGCCGCGTCCCCGGACCTCCGGGGACGATCTCGTTCACCCTCGAGCTGGGCAGCAACCGCTGCTTCCAGTACGCGGTGGGCGACGAGACCGTCGACCGCGGATCCGGATTTCCGATGCTGGGCGCGGCACAATTCACGTCGCCGCTCATCGGCCCGCTGCCGGAGTCTTCGCTCGGGAGAACCGTGCTGGAGATCCCGTCGCAGCGGTTCGATCGCGATCACCGCTACGTGCAGGTCACCACGTATCGCACTCGCTCGAGGGACGGACCTACGGTCTCGGACATCCTGCGCGTCGCAGTCGTGCCGCCTAACTCGCCCGACCACGGATCGCGCGAGGATTTTCCTTCTCTCTCTTTCAGCCTGAGGGACCCGATGGATCCCTACACGATCGAAAGTGGATATGGTGTCGCGTCGGGATGGCGCGGGCCGGTGCCCATGGCCTACCGTGAGGTGCGGCCGATATCGAGCGCCATGTTCCTCGGCTCGCTTCTCCCGGTGCTGAGCGGGCTGGCGGCCAAGGCCATTCCCGCCATCGGGGGGCTGTTGAGCGGCGGCGGAGGCGGCGGCATCGGCTCCATCATCGGCTCGCTTCTCGGTGGCACCAAACAGGCCGCGAGCGGCGGGACCGCGACCGGCGGCACGACCACGGCCACGGCGCCGACCGGCATCGAAGCGCTCATCAAGCCAGAGACGCTGCAGCAGATCATCCAGTTCCTGCAGCAGCTGCAGGGCGACAAATCCGGCGCGAAGTCTGATGCCAAGTCACTGTCCGTCGCGTCCGCGGTGTCCGCGCAGGGGTACTCGACTGCCTTCTTCGCGCCGGCGCTGCTCGCCGCGCTTCCCGCCCTCCAGCCGTTGCTCGAGAAAGTCCTCACGCCGGAAACGATCAAGGCGGTGCTCGATCATACGGATCCGTCGAAGATCATCGGTGCCGTGACCGACAGCGTGAAGGAGATCGGCAAGCTCGGGCTGGATCACGACAAGCAGGAGAACGAGCACCTTCGTGCGCTCAACCCGATGGGCGTGCACGCGCCGGTGGATGACCTGCTGAAGGAGATGGGCTTCGCCGCGTCGACCGACGCGGACGTGACGCGAGAGAAGGGCGAGCCGGCGTACCGCCGCGTCGAGACCGTGAAGCTGTCGTTTTCGTCCGTGTCGCCGGTGATGATCCATGGCCGCTCACGCGTCTGCTATCGAGCCGGCGAGGAGATCGCCTTCCCGTTCGACGTCGAGACGCCGCGCCCGATCGCCGACGCGCGCCTAACGCTGCTCGTGAAGAATCCGGCCAACCGGAAGATCCTCGCGCGCAAGACGTTCCCCATTCAGCAGGCGACGACCGGCAAGCTGCCCGCGCGCATCGCGCTGGCGAAGACCGACACGCAGAGCCTCGCCGTGGGCGAAGAGTACCTGGTCTGCGCCTACCTGGTGTGGAAGAACGCGAAGGGGAAGGTCATCGGGACGAGCCGGTCGCAGCTCATCACGCTCATCGGCGAGTACGTCTTCGATCGAGTGGAGGAAGGCACGGTCGTGCCGCTCAACGACGTGGCCAGGTACCGGCCCTTCTGGCACAAGGTGTGGCAGGGATCGTTCACGTCGGACTTCTTCAAGGTCGCGCTCGAGGGGAAGTACTACTACGTCCTCGAGCCGACGCGAGACGCCAACGCGCCGATCGAGACGACGACGACCTTCTCGAATCCGAGCGACAAGGTGCGCCAGGGGCGTGTCAAGAGCGGCATGACTACGTCGTTAGGCGCGCTCAACGCGCTCATCCCGCTTGTCTCGACCGGCAAGTCGCTGCCCGAAACGCAGCTCTCGGCCCTTCGCTCCTCGGACTTCGTGTCCCGATTCAACACGGCGGCTCGCTTCAACGCCACCATCAGCGGGCGGTCGGGAATCACGGGTGCCATCTGGATCTACCCGGAGGTGAAGCTGCACGACGTCGTGCTGTTCAAGGCTGCGTCCACCGACGCGGACTCGCACGTCCGCGAGCTCACCGAGGAGCACGTGCATTTCCCGATTCCGGTAACGCTTCACGTCATCGGAGCGAGGACCACGAAATGACACCAGTGACAACGCGTCGAACCGACTTTCCGGTGTTCGCGGCCGGTTACAGCCGAGCAGCGGGGGACGCGCCGCTGATGCTCGATGGGATGGAGGTGCTGTTCGATCGGACCGTCGGGCTCGCGCCGGTCATCCTCGAGCCCAAGGCCGGCAAACCGGTCGACGCGCCGAAGGGAAGCGCCTCGTGAGCGACTGGGAGAACGACGTCGACTCGGCATCGAGCGATGCACTGCCGCCCTTCGCGGCCCTCATCGCCGCGCTGGGCGACGTCGACGAGGCCGACGAGGACGAGGACGAGTACGCGGAGGCGCGCGCCCGAATCATGGACGTGGATCGCATCACGCTGACGCTGGCGATCGAGATGTCAGTCGAACCGGCGGAAGCGGGCTCGCTCCGTGTTCGAGGATCGACACCAACGCAGTGGACCGAGACGAGCGTCATGCCCGTCTTTCACAAGCTGACGATGCACATCGAGCACAGCGAGCAGTCGGTAAATGGCGAAGAGTAGCCCGAGCTGGAAGCTCAACTCGTTTCTCGACTCGCTCATCCTGGAGCTGGACCGGGCGCAGGACACGCTCGCGCTCAAGGGGATCAATCGTCGCCTGACGTATACGGTGAAAGACCTGAACCTCGAGTTGCAGCTCTTCCCGGATTTCGATGGAAAGGATCTTCGCTTCACGACCGCCGGCCCCGGGGAGAGCGGCGCCGCGAAGATCGCTTTCCAGCTCGGGTCGATAACCGACCGGCAAATCCGCGAGACGACCAGGGAGCCGCCCACGGTGGACGACATCACCATCGACGTGGTCGACGACATCGACGATCAGACCAAACAGGAGCTCCAGCGCATCGGCGTGACGACGGTGAAAGACATCGAGCGCATGGAGAAGGGCAAAGTGGATCTCAAACGCGCCGGCGGCTCGGTCGACTACACCAAGCTCGCCAACATCATCAACCGGACGAAGCGCCGCCAGAACGCCCCATCGGTCGCCAAGGCCCTGCTCGTCGATGCCGACGGCACCAGGCACCTCTGGCTGGAAGGCTCGAACCTGGCGACGGCCGCGTCGGCGGGCGACTTCCCGGTCGCGTCCATCAACGGCGTGAGCGTTCCCATCGTCGGCGCCAGCGCGCGCGACCTGCGCTTGGCGATCGACCCGGGAGTGCTTCGCGATGGGGTAAACGAGCTGCGTGTCGCGCTCGATCCCTACGCCGTCATCACGCTCGAAGTGCACGCCTGAGGAGATGCGACCATGAAGAACCGTATCGTGTCCCTCTTCCAGCTCGACGAGCTGCTCGCGCCTAACGGCAACGGCCACGCGAGAGCCTCGGCCGGCAGCAAGACGAAGCGAAAGCGCAAAGCCTGCCACAAGCAGATGCCAGGCACAGTCGCCAGGGCCCCAGGGGTGTCGACGAGCCCCGCCAGCCCCAAAGACGCGCCTGTCGCGAAGAGCTTCGACACCGGCGCGCCGATCCGCTGCGAGCACGCGATCGCCTATCCACCGGTGCAGCCGGTCGAACTACCGACAACGCCGTCGGATCCGCGCGCAGAGGCTCACGCGCTCGACATCAATGTCGAGGCGTTCGAGGACGATGACTCCTCGATCGAGGAGCCGACGGTTCGCCTCGCCAACGACGAGGACGCTCAGGTCGAGAGCCAGTCGTTCTCGTACGCGGACGAGCCTGTTCACTACGCGCCG
>Ga0307406_10002295_pt1 | contig 10406 bp, 9 predicted proteins | sample 322Cmetagenome_3_FD_203706 | JGI IMG/M metagenome (GOLD analysis project Ga0307406, IMG submission 203706) | Maize rhizosphere microbial communities from greenhouse at UC Davis, California, United States - 322HYB-C-2 | ecosystem: Host-associated > Plants > Roots > Rhizosphere > Soil | place... | reverse complement strand
CATCGACAAGGCGCGCGCGGACGCCGAGAGGTTCGGCGTCGACTCGACGCCGTCGTTCCTGATCGGGAAGACCGGCGGCCAGCTCCAGCAGCTGCTGCTCCAGGACCCCAGCAACCCGGCCTTGATCACGCAGTCGATCGACAGGCAGCTCGGCCAGCAGTGACCGACCGTAGGCTGCGCACCGCGATCGCGGTGCTGGCGCTTGCAGGGGTCGCCATCGCCACGTATCTGACCTACGTCCACTACGCGGACGTGGAGACGTTCTGCGTGGCCGGCGGCGGTGGGTGCGAGAAGGTCCAGACCTCCGCCTACGCCGAGCTGGCCGGCATCCCCGTGGCGGTGCTCGGGTTGATCGGCTACGTGCTGATCCTCGGCTCGGTGTTCGTTCCCGGCGAGAACGGCGCGTTCGCCGGCGCGGTGCTCGCGCTGAGCGGCTTCGCGTTCAGCGGCTACCTGACCTACCGCGAGCTGTTCACGATCGACGCGATCTGCCAGTGGTGCGTGGCGAGCGCGGTCGTGATGACCGCGCTCGCCGTGCTCACCGTCGCGCGTCTGCTGCTGATGGACGAGCCGGGAACCGCAGCGACCTGACCGCGCGCCGGGCGCGTGCGCGGTGGGCGGTCGCCTGAGCGCTGCGCGCGCGCTCGCGGGCCATCTCTGAGCTGAGCACTGGGCGCGGGCGGCGTTCCACCTTCCCTGGATCGAGGGCCTGCGCGGAAACCTCGGCGGCATCGGCGCCGCTGGCGGATGCGCTCGTGCGCGGGGACTGATCCGCCGCTCAGTCGCCGGCGCGCGACTCGATCCTGGCGAGCAGGTCCTCGAAGGTGGCGGCGAACTCGTCGAACCGGCGGCGGCCGACCATCCGCGCGTACTCGTCCTCGAGATCGGCGATCACCTTCCGGGCCGTCCGCATCGCCGCCCAGCCCTGGTCGGTCAGCGTGACCAGCTTGGCCCGGCGATCGCTCGGGTCGGGGCGCCGCTCGGCATAGCCAAGCCGCTCGAGATCGTCCACCAGCTCCAGCATCGCGGGCACCGTCATCCGCGCGTCGCGGGCCAGGTCCGTGAGCCGCGACCCGTCCGCCTTGATGTACGCACTCACGTGCGTGTGCGGCGCGCGGACGCCGTCCAGGCCCGCCGCGGCCAGCCGGCGGAACAACTCCGCCTGCATGTGGCGGGTCGTCTGGACGAGCAACTGCCCGATGTGCCGCCGATCGCTTGTCGTCATGTCCGGATGATTGTAAGGTAGCCAAAAGCTAAGGCTCCCTAACTAAATGGAGGCGGCAATGGCCGACTCGATCCACAACCCCCGCACCGGCCAGCGAATGGCCTTCGTCACCGAAACGCCGGACCTGCTCGAGATCGAGACGTTCAACCCGCCGGGCGACGCCACCGAGCCCGAGCACGTCCACCCCGAACAGGAGTCGGGCGCCCGCTTGATCTCAGGCTCGCTGCGATTCCGGGTGGACGGGGCCGAGCGCAGGGTCGGCCCGGGCGAGTCGATCACGATCCCGCCGAACGTGCCGCACTACTTCTGGAACGATGGCGACGAGGAGGCGCACGCGATGCAGTGGATGCGGCCGGCGCTCAGGACGCGGGAGTTCTTCGAGACCTTCTTCGCGCTCGCCCGCGACGGCAAGCTCGACGACAAGGGGATGCCCTCGCTGCTCCAGGTCGCGGCGATGATCCCGGAGTTCTCCCGCGAGATCCGGCTGACCCGGCCGCCCTGGCCGGTGCAGCGGGCGACAGCGGCGGTGCTGGGGCCCGTGGCGCGGCGGCGCGGCTACCGGGCGACGTACGTCAGCGCCGCCTCGGGTATGGGCCACACATGAGCGAATCCGGAGAGAAGCCGCCCGAGCCCGAGGTCCCACCGCCGCCGAAGCTGCCGGACGTCGACAGCCCTGACGCCGACAAGGTGCTGGACGGCGTGCCGTCGACCGCCGAGGTGGTCGAGCAGGCGGAGTCGGCCGAGGACGTCCTGCGCGCGGAGCCCAGCGTCGACGAGATCCTGGGGCGCGACCGCTCGGACTAGGCCGCGGCGACGCGCTCCAGAACGTCCGCGTCGGCCTCGAAGTTCGCGTGGACGGCGTTCACGTCGTCCTGGTCGTCGAGCGCCTCGATCAGGCGCAGCACCTTGCGGGCCGCGTCCTCGTCGAGGTCCACGCTGGTCGTCGGCCGCATCGTCAGCTCGGCGTTCTGGAGCTCCACTCCCGCGCCCTCCAGCGCGGTCCGGACCTCCTGCAGCGCGCCCGGCTCGGTCACGATCTCCCAGACGTTCTCGTCCTGGGTGACGTCCTCGGCGCCGGCGTCGATGGCCACCATCAGGTCGTCCTCGGAGAAGCGCTCGGCGTCGACCAGCAGGATGCCCTTCTTCTCGAACAGCCAGGCCACGGAGCCGGGCTCGCCCAGCGATCCGCCTGCCTTGGAGAAGATGTGGCGCACCTCTGAGCCGGTGCGGTTGCGGTTGTCGGTCAGCGCCTCGACCAGGAACGCGACTCCACCGGGGCCGTAGCCCTCGTAGACGACCGTCTCGAACGCCTCGGCGTCGGAGTCGGCGCCAGTGCCCTTGGCGATTGCCCGCTCGATGTTGTCCTTCGGCATCGACTGGTCCTTGGCCTTCTGGATCGCGTTGGCCAGGGCCGCGTTGCCCTCGGGATCACCGCCGCCCTCCTTCGCCGCGACCTGGATCGCGCGCGCGAGCTTGGTGAACAGGGCGCCGCGCTTCGCGTCCTTCGCGCCCTTCTGGTGCTTGATCGAACTCCACTTGGAATGGCCGGCCATGGTTGAAATCTAGAGGACCGGGACGTGTTTGATGAACCGAGCCCCTTAGCTCGTCAGCACCTGCGGCGCCGCTTCCTTGAGTCGCGTGGTCGTCCACTTGAGCGCCCGCAGTGTCTCAGGATGGCACTCGGTCACCGTTGCCAGCAGGTCGCTGTCTCGCGCCGCCTGCGCCCCCTGGCCGAGCACCGTCCAATCGATCGACGCCTCGGCGGCCAGCAGGTGCAGCTTGCGCAGGTCGCGCAGCAGCAGCACACCCGTCTCGGACCGCCGGCCGGTCAGCTCGGAGCCGCGCTCGCGCAAGGAGGCCACCACCCCCGGGCCCTCGCCCGGCGGTTCTCCGAGGCTGACGTCGTAGCGCTCCGCGTGCGGCTCGAGCGCCCTCATCCGCCAGCGCCCCCGCGACGCGAGCATCTGCGCCAGATGGTGCACGTCGTGGTCGGCCTTGTGCCGCTCACTGACGCGGACGAGCTCCTGGACCAGCGTCCCCTCCGCCGAGTGCACCTCCTCGATCGCCATGCCGATCTTCACGACGCGCCCTCCTCCACCTTCGATACCCGCGCGGCGGCGATCTTGAAGAGCGGCTGCTTGGACGCGGGGTCCCATTCGGTGATCGTCAGCTCGTTCGCCGCGCGTCCGCGGCCATCGGGCTCGTCGCCGCCGGCGGTGTCCCAGTAGCCGTAGTGGAAGGGCAGGAACACCACGCCCGGCCGCACGCGTGCGATCCGCGCCTGGGCGCGGACGGATCCGCGCGGCGTCGCGACCTCGACCCAGTCGCCGTCGGCCACCCCCAACTCGTGCGCGTCCGCAGCGGCCAGCTCGGCATAGACGTCGGGCGACGCCGCCTGCAGCTGGGGCGCCCGCGCCGTCTTCGTGCGCGTGTGGAAGTGGTAGACGTTCCGCCCGGTCGTGAGGAGCAGCGGGTACTCCCCTCCCGGTGCCTCGCTCGGCGGCGAGTAGCGCGCCGCCTTCAGCATCGCCTTGCCGTTCGGGTTGAGCGCGCGGTACTCGGTCTCCTCCCACAGCGCGCCGGTCTCCAGGTCCTTGCCCCACTCCTCGCAGTAGGAGGGCTCGGCCCAGAACGACCCGTCCGCGTAGAGGCGCTCGGTCCCCTCCGGATCGTCCTCCGGCGCCGGCCACTGGATGCCGCTGCCCCCGCGCAGCCGGTCGTAGGTGATGCCCGTGTAGTCGCACGGCCGGCCGCGCGAGCATTCCTTCCACGCCTCGAACGCCGACTCCGGGTCGTCCCACTTGACCAGCGGATCTCCGTCCTTGTCGCGGAAGTCCATCCGGCGCGCGTAGTCGACGAGGATGTCCAGGTCGCTGCGCGCCTCGCGCGGCGGGTCGACCGCCTGGTCCGAGATGTGCACCGTACGGTCGGCGTTGGTGAACGTGCCGGTCTTCTCGCCCCACGTGGCGGCGGGCAGGACGACGTCGGCGATCTGCGCCGTCTCGGTCAGGAACAGGTCCTGGACGACCAGGAAGAGCCCGTCGCGCGCCAGCACCGAGCGCACGCGACCCAGCTCGGGCAGCGACACCAGCGGGTTCGTCGCCGTGACCCACAGGAAGTCGACCGACCCCTGCTCGATGTAGCGCAGGATCTGCATCACGTGGGTCGGTGGGCCGTAGCTGGGGATCTGCTCCGGGTCCACGTTCCAGATCCGCGCGAGCTCCTCCACGTGGGCGTCGTTCTGCCAGTTGCGGAACGCGGCGAAGTCGCCGTTGGCGCCGCACTCGCGCGTGTTCTGCGCGGTCGGCTGGCCGTTCATCTGCATGACCCCCGCGCCGGGCCGGCCCAGCATCCCGCGCAGCAGGTTCAGGTTGTTGACCTGGACCGACGCCGCCGAGGCCTGGTGGGACTGGTAGAAGCCCTGCAGGACCGTGGAGAGGAGGGCCTCGGCCTCGCCGATCGCGCGCGCCGCGTCCCGGATCACCTTCGCGTCGACCCCGCAGATCCGCGCCGCCCACTCCGGCGTGCACTCGGCTGTCTGCTCCTCGAGCTCCTCGTAGCCGACCGTATGGCGCTCGACGTAGTCATGGTCGACCCAGTCGTTCGCGATCACCTCGTGGATCAGCGCGTTCATCAGCGCGAGGTTCGTCCCGTTGCGCACGGGGATGTGGATGTCGGCCTCACGCGCCACCGGGGTCGAACGCGGGTCGACCGCGATCAGGGTCGGCGGATCGGGGCCGGCGCGGCGGTCGAGGATGCGCGCCCAGGAGACGACCTGCGTCTCCGCGATGTTGTGGCCGAAGAGCGCGATCGTGTCGCAGTGGTCGATGTCGGCCAGCGAGCCGGGGTCGCCGTCGCAGCCGAACGTCTCCTTGAGCGCCTCGTCCGCCGTCGCCGTGCACAGCCGGGTGTTGCCGTCCAGGTGGTTCGTGCCGATCCCGGCCCGCGCGATCACTCCGAGCGTGTAGTACTCCTCGAGGAACAGCTGCCCGCTCGTGTAGAAGGAGATCGAGCCGGGCCCGCGCTCCTCGAGCAGCGACTGCGAGCGCTCGACGATCGCGCCCATGGCGGTGTCCCAGTCGGTCTCGACGAGCTCGCCGTCCTCGCGGATCAACGGCTTGGTCAGCCGGTCGGGCGAGGCGTTTGCCTGCCAGCCGTAGAGGTCCTTCGGGTCGAGCCGGCCGCGGTTGACGCGGTCCTGCTCGCGCCCGCGGACGCCGACGATGCGGCCCTCCTTGACCGCGATGTCGATGCCGTCGCCGTTCGAGTGCAGGATCGACGCCGACTGCACCCAGCGATCGACGTCCTCGGGCGACACGCCGGGCTCCAGATAGGAGTCGACGCGGGTCGGCCAGCGCTCGCCGCGCGCGTACGGCGTGCGCTCGCCCCAGGGGTGCTCGATGCGGTCCATGCCCGGCACGTTGCCGAGCTACGGCGCGCCAAACACGGCACGTCAGACCACGAACGTCCTACCGCTTGACGATCTTGAAGGCGACGGTGCGGCTGCGCGAGGCATTGCCCGCCGCGTCCTTCGAGGACACGACCGCCTGGTAGGAGCCGGCGGGGAGCTTCTTCCGCCCGATCCGGCCGCTGAAGCTCGTGCCACCGGCGCCCGCCGCGGCCTTGCGCGTCAGGGTGCCGGCCCGGCTCCAGCGTGTGCACTTGCGCGCTCGCCGGTTGCGCTTGGTCGGTTTGACGCAGCGCCTGCCGCTGCGGCGCCCGGCCAGTTTGCGCTCGATTCGCAGCGTCACGGTCGCCGCCTCCGACAGCCGCCACCTGAACCGGGTGCCGGCCGGCGTGCGCCGCCGTCGCGAGCCTGCCGCCACCGGCGTTGCCGCCGACCCGACGCGGAAGCGCTTGCGCGACATCGCCAGGCGGTCGAGCGTCGGCGCCAGCACGTCAGCCGCCGCCACAGGGGGCAGCGGTTGATCGCCGCCACCGGCACCGGCACCGCCGCCGCCGGGCGGGTTCGGCACCGGACAGGCACCCACCGCCCGCATGTAGACCTGGGTGTGGTCGGTGCCAGCGAAAGTGTCGGCCGCCAGGCCAGGGGCGGTGGTATCGAATGCGATGCAGTCGCCGTTGCCGTTCACCTGCGGACGGGCAACGGAGCCGTAGCCCGGTGTGCCGCCGGCTCCGTCGGTCCGGCTCACGAGCTGGGTCGCGCCCGTTGCGAGGTCGCGCAGGTAGGTCAGCCCGCGGGAGTCTGGGTTGTCCACGCCGAGATTGGACGCCCCGGACGAGAACGCGAGCTTCGTGCCGTCCGCGCTGAGCCCGGGGGCGCCCACCGCAGAGTTGCCCACCGCCCCCGTCGGCCCGTCAGCGCGCGAGACCAGAGTCGTGGACCCGTCGTTCAGGTCGTGCACGAAGGCGTCGGACGCGCCGTTGTTGTCGTCCGGGGCGATGTCGCTCGCATGCGACAGGAACGCGATGCGAGTGCCGTCGGCGCTGATGTCGGCCGCGCCCGCCTGGTTGTTTGCGGCGGGGCCGTTGCCGTTCAGCCGGGAGACGAGGCGCGTCGTGTTCGCCCCCACGTCGCGCACGTATGCATCGCCGTCCCCGTTGCCGTCGGCCGCGGCGTCGAGCGCGCTGAACGTCTCGAAGGTCACTCGGTCGCCGTCGAAGTCGATCGACGGACTGCTGGAGCCGGTCGCCTTCGCGCCGTCGGGTCCATCGCGGCGCGACACCAGGGTCGTGGTAGCCGACGGCAGGTCGCGGAGGAGGACGTCGAGGTTCGTGTCGGGATCGCCGTCGGCAAGACCGGCCGCCTGTGTGGCGAACGCGACCCTGCGGCCGTCGCCGCTGATGGCGGTGCCAAAGCCCCCAGCATCGGCGGCAGGACCGTCGGGTCCGTTCCCGCGACTGGCGAGGACCGTGGTGGCAGCGGCCACGTCACGCACGAAGACGTCGGCGCCGGTTCCGGTGTCGCCCGACGCGAGGTTCGGGGATGACGAGAAGAACGCCACGCGAGAACCGTCCGCACTGATCGTCGCGTCGCTGCTCGAACCGGTGCCGGGCAGGCCGTCCGCCCCGGCAGCGCGCGAGATGAGCAGTGTGTCGCCCGTCACGACGTCGCGCCGGTACACCTGCGCGGCGTCGTCGTCTTCCGAACCGGGCAACAGCACGTCGGACCCCGAGGCGAAGACGACGTATCGGCCGTCCCCACTCGTCGCGCGCCCGGCGTCGCTCAGAGATGCGGCGTTGACCCCGCTCCGGAACGGATCGCTGCCATCAGGGCGCGACACGAGGTCGGTCTCGACCGTCAGCACACGGCGGACGAAGGTCTGACGGAAGTCATTGTCGTCGGCGTCGCTCAGGCCGTTGGCCTCGCTCGAGAAGGCGGCGTGGTTGCCGTCCGCGCTGATCGCAGCGAAGTCGCCCCCGGCGGGCGTCCCTGAGGCGCCGGACGCACGGGACACGAGCGTCGTCGTGCCGAGGCCCAGATCGCGCATGTGGACGGCCCGGAAACCGCCGGGCGCGCCGTCGGCCAGGTTGGCGGACGCCGTCTCGAACAGGACTCTGTCGCCCGCTCCGTTCAGGCTGGCGTGGACCGAGAACTGGTCGCCCGGATCGCCACCTACGCCGTTCGCGCGCGAAGCCAGCGTGGTCGTGTTTGCCACGTAGTCGCGGACGTGCACGTCTTCCCTGCTGTTCGTGTCGGCCGTGTTCAGGTTCGTCGCGGTGCTGGAGAAGGCGACGCGATTGCCGGCGAGCGAGGGCTCGACCCCGCCATTGTCGGCGACCGGATCGCCCCCGGCGTCCGCCCGCGTGATCAGCAGCGTCACGTCCGGATTCGCGGCGACATCCCGCAGGTAGACATCGGCAAAACCAACCGGGTTGGTGTCGTCGATGTGCAGCTTGCCCGCGCTCGTGAACGCGACCTTGGTGCCCGCCGCGTTCACGGACGGCGAGTTCGAGACTCTCGTGTCCTGAGCTCCATTGTCCCCGTCGCCGCGGGAGATCAAGGCCGTGGAGGGGCCCAGTATCCCGTCGAGTTGCCGGAGGAACACGTCGTCGACCGAGCCGTTCGCGTCGTCGTCGTTCAGGTTGGTGGCGTTGGACACGAACGCGATCTCGTGTCCGTCGGCCGACAGGGACGGCGCGCGCGAGTCGCCGTCACTGGCGCCGCCGCCGACGAATGCGCCGCGGCGGGAGACGAGCTCGGTGCTCCCGCTGCCCACTATGTGCAGGAAGATGTCGGACTGTGAGTCGGTGTCGGCGGGGTCCAGGTTCGAGGCGCTCGAGCTGAAGGCGACGCGGGTCCCGTCCTCACTGATCGTCGGGGCGGAGGAGTCGCCGTTGGCGGCCTCCCCACCGGTCGACCGGCTCATCAGCGTCGTCGTCCCCGTCTGCGTGTCGCGAAGGAAGACGTTCTGGAACTCGTCGTTGTCGGCTGTGGACAGGCCGTCCGACTGCGACGCGAACACGATGAACCTGCCGTTCCCTGAGACGAACCGCCTGCTGTTCGCCGAGGTCGAGTTGGTCGACGCCGCCGGCAGCGCGCCCAGGCCGCTCGGGCGGCTCAGGAGCAGCGTCGCGCCGGCGTCGGCGGCGGACGCGGGTGCGGGCGGGAGGGCCGCGAGTGCGGACACCGCGACAGCCACCCGCATGAGGCGCCTCCCCATGCAGCCACGCTACGTGCGCCACCGGCCGTGCACAGTGTCAGTTGAGTATCAGCCTCGCGGAATGGCGCTTCAGACCACGAACTTGCCGTCGCGCTGGAGCTCCTCGCCGTCGACTGTGATCGAGCCGCCCCGGCGCAGGTCGCAGACCATGTCCCAGTGGATCGCGGAGTCGTTCTTGCCGCCGGTCTGCGGGTAGCTCGCTCCGATGGCGAGGTGGATCGTGCCGCCGATCTTCTCGTCGAGCAGGATCGACTTCGTGCCGGTGGCGATGCCGTAGTTCGTGCCGATGCCGAGCTCGCCCAGGATGCGCGCGCCGGGGTCCGTGTCGAGCGTCTCGAGCAGCAGCTCCTCGCCGGTGTCCGCGCTCGCGTCGACGACCTTGCCGCCCTCGAACTTGAACTTGACGCCGCCCACCTCGCGCCCGGCGTACGCGGCCGGGAACGAGAACGTGATCTCGCCCTCGGTCTGGTCCTCGTGCGGGCCGGTGAAGAACTCGCCGTCGGGCATGTTGTGGACGCCGTAGCTGGCGACGAACGTGCGGTCCTTGATGCCGAGCTTGATGTCGGTGCCGGGGCCCTGGATGTGGACCTGCTCGCGGCCCTGGATCCAGTCGGCCAGGCGCTGCACGTCCTCGGACTGGCGCTGCCAGGCGTCGACCGGGTCCGGCTCGTCGACCAGGCAGGCCTTGTAGAAGAAGTCCTCGTAGCGGCTGAGCGACATGCCGGCCTCGGCCGCGTAGGCCTGCGTGGGGAACAGCGTGAGCGCCCAGCGGTGCTCGCCCTTCGCCGCGCGGGCCATCGACGTCTCCATCAGCGGCTTGCGCGCCTTCTGGGCGCGGGTCTGCTTGGACGGGTCCACCTGCGAGAGCGCGCGCGTGTTGGTGTCGGCCATCAGCGCGATGCGCACGTCGGCTTCCTCCACCGCCCACTTCGCGGTCGGGGCGACCCAGTCCAGCTGGTCGTCGGCGGCGTACTCGAAGAACGACGCCATCGCGTCCTCGGGGGAGATGTTGAAGACCGGGTGGCCGCCCGCCTTCAGGACCTCCTCATAGACGGCGAGGATCAGCGGCTCGGCGGCGGTCGAGGCCTGGATCACGCAGACGTCGCCCTTCTGCACCTTGGTCGAGTGCTGGACGAGGATCTGTGCGAGCTTGTCCGCGCGCTGGTCTCTCATGCGGGCTCCTTCACGGCGTTCACGAGCCACTCGTGAACGCGCGGGTCGTCGGTCAACTCAGGGTGAAAGGCGACGGCGAGGACATTGTCCTTGCGCACCGCGACGGGGTGCCCGTCGATCTCGGCCAGCACCTCGACGGCCGGGTCGGGCGCGTCGAGCCGCGGAGCGCGGATGAACACCGCCCGCAGCGGGCCGTCGCCGCCGAGGGCCGGGATGTCGAGGTCCGTCTCGAACGAGGCAAGCTGCCGGCCGAACGCATTCCGCTCGACGTCGATGTCCAGCACGCCCAGGTGCGACCTGTCGAGCATGATCATCCCGGCGCATGTGCCCAGCGTCGGGGTGCCGGAGGCGATCAGCTCGCGCAGGGGCTCGGCCAGGTGCTC